>WNGL01003027.1_pt1 | contig 20238 bp, 16 predicted proteins | sample 5400591 | NCBI WGS metagenome assembly WNGL01 (sample SAMN13153377, study PRJNA577476) | soil metagenome | isolation source: 80 cm soil or saprolite under Garry oak tree replicate 1 | place: USA:California | collected 2016-06-15 | reverse complement strand
TGGTCGATCAGAACCGGTGCCTCGGGATTGCCGATCGCCTCGCGCAGTTCGCGAACCAGCAGAATTACCTGCGCCGGCGTCTCGATATTCCGCTTAAATAGAATAAACCCCCACGGCCGCTCCGATCCGATGAATTCGCGTTCAGCGGCGGTAAGCTGCGGTGCGGATACGCCTGTGATGAATGCTCGGGTGCTCATGGGGCCGATTAGCCCTCATGCGGCCCAACGGTCAACCTGGGTCAGGGAAACGGCCGTTAATTCCTTTGGATGACGCACTGTCCGCCGGCGGTTTTCAAGCTGCCGCAGAACTGTGTCGCTTCATCCGATGACCCGAATGGACCGACCATGGCGCGGTAATAGACGCCCTTTTCGCCGAGGTCGGCGCGCTTGATCACCGGTTCCCGAGATCCCAGCACCGCCGGGAACTTGCCCTGCAGGGCCCGGAATGACGCCTGCGCATCGGCCTCATTGCGCTGCGAGGAGACCTGAACTAGATACCCACCGCCTGCGCTGGCAGCAGCAGCGGGCGCGGGTGCGGCCTGATCGGGGTTGGTGGGGGTGGCGGCTGCAACCCGCGCCGCCCGCGTATCCGCAGGCGCGGCGGCCGGCGGAGAGCCGCCCTGCGGCGTCAACGGCATCGGTGCATTGGCGGTCGAGGCATTTGCGTTGGCGACCGAACGGGTGGCCGGCGTCGGCTTTGCCGGGGGCGGTGTCGACCCGACCGGCGTCGCCGCTGCATCAGGCTGGTCGCCCTTGACTGAGAGGGTCCTGATCTTTCGCGGCTCGTTGCTCGACAGCGTGCCGTTGCCGGCGCTCGCCGGCGGTAGAGTGGTTGAAGCGACGCTCGCCGGGCTGGGCGGATTCGCATTCTGGTTCAGCGACGGAAACACCACGCGCGGGCCAGATTTGGCGTTGACGTCCATCGGCGCTTCTTCGCGCGGCACGATTTTCTCGGTGCCATCGCCGGCCACCATACGATCCGGCAGCTTGGACGTCGCGTTGGCGGGCGACGGCACGATCTTGGTCGGGCCTGCGTCGGCCCTGATGATCGGCGGCTCACCGGTGCGGGGCGATCCGACATAGGTACGATAGGCAAACGCTCCGCCTGTTCCCACCACTGCCAGCCCGAGAACGATAGCAACGGTCATCAGCCCGCCGCCGCGCTTGCGGACCGGCTCCTCCTCCTCGGCGCTGTCGTCGCCGTAGCCGTCCTGGTAGCCGTAGGGGTCATCCTCCGCCTGATCGTATTGGGGCTCCTCCGTGCCGGGGTCGGCCTGACCATACAGCGCATCGTCATAGCGCGATGGATCGGGCTCGGGCTCGTCTTCGGCGAACGGCGGCGCGTCGTGATAATTCGGCTCGGGTGCTGCTGCCCGCGGGGTTGCATAGCGATGCACCGGATGAACTGGGCTTGGCGGATCTTCTGGATACTCCACCTGCGGGAGTTCCTGCCGCTGCGGGACTTCCTGCCGCGTAGCGCGCTGCATCCACGGCGGCGGGCTCGCGGCCGGGGCATCATCCGGGGCCGCGGGGGGCCGATGTTGATCACGCTCGGCGGCTCGCGGCTGTACCTGATGGTTGGCCCGGCCCATGCTGGCGACTGGATCGTGCTGACCGATCAGCCGCGCGAGTTCAGCCAGCGGATCGCTTTCGGCCCGTACAGGCGCATGCTGGTCAGAGCGACGATCATGATCGTCGTCCGCTGGAAACGGTCTATCCTGATATCGATCAGCCATAGTGATGATGCTGCCCTTCGGGAAAGCCGCCAACCCACACCCACAAACGAACTGGCCCCTGCCAGATGCCCTCACAGGTCCCCATGTGAACGGCCTTCGCCTTTGCTTTATCGCATCTCGGCCGGAGCGTCGACGCCAAGAATGGCAAGCCCAGATGCTAACACCGACACGACGCCCTGGACCAGGGCCAGGCGCGCCTTTGTGATTTCTGCATCATTATTGATAATGAAGCGTAAATAGGGCAGATCGCGTCCCCTGGTCCAAAGCGCGTGGAATTCGCTGGCAAGATCATACAGATAAAACGCGATTCGGTGTGGTTCATGAGCCACCGCCGCCGCCTCGATCATCCGGGGGTAGGCGGCCAGCCTGCGCAGCAGGTCGAGTTCTGCAGGGTCGGTCAGCCGCTCCACCGCGGCCTCCCCTAGAAACGCCGCCCGGGCGCCGTCATCCTCCGGCAAGTCCGGCACCACCTCCCGGGCGTTACGAAACACCGAGTGGCCGCGGGCGTGCCCGTACTGCACGTAGAACACCGCGTTGTCCTTGGACTGCTCGATCACCTTGGCAAGGTCGAAATCCAGCACCGCGTCGTTCTTGCGGAACAGCATCATGAACCGCACCGCGTCGGAGCCGACCTCGTCGACGACTTCGCGCAGCGTGACGAAATCGCCGGAGCGTTTCGACATCTTCACCGGCTCGCCACTACGCAGCAGCCTGACGAGTTGCACGACCTTTACATCGAGCGTGGCCTTGCCCGCCGTGACGGCTTTGACCGCCGCCTGCATGCGCTTGATATAACCGCCGTGGTCGGCGCCGAAGACATCGATGAGGTTGCCAAAGCCGCGGTCGAACTTGTTCTTGTGATTGGCGATATCGGAAGCGAAATAGGTGTAGCTGCCGTCGGACTTCATCAGCGGACGATCCACGTCGTCGCCATAGGCAGTGGCGCGAAACAGCGTCTGCTCGCGGTCCTCGTAATCTTCCACCGGCGCGCCGCCTTTTGGAGGCGGCAGGCGGCCTTCGTAAACATCGCCCTTGGAGCGAAGATAATCGATGGTTTCGGTAACGCGGTTGTTTCCGGTTTCGATCAGCGACCGCTCGGAAAAAAACACGTCATGCCTGATGTGGAGTGCGGCGAGATCGCCCTTGATCTCCTCCATCATCATCGCAATCGCCTTGCCACGCACGGTCGGCAGCCATCCACCTTCCGACATCGCGAGCAGCTTGTCGCCGTACTCAGCCGCCAGCGCCTGCCCCACCGGCTTCAGATAGTCGCCGGGATAAAGTCCTTCCGGAATTGCGCCGATGTCCTCGCCGAGCGCTTCGCGGTAGCGCAGGAAAGCCGAGCGCGCGAGCACATCGACCTGTACGCCGGCGTCGTTGACGTAATATTCGCGGGTCACGTCATAGCCAGCGAACTGAAGCAGGCTTACCAGCGCATCGCCGAATACCGCGCCGCGGCAATGGCCGACATGCATCGGCCCGGTCGGATTGGCCGAGACGTATTCGACGTTGACCTTCTCGGCCGCGCCTACAGCGCTTCGCCCGTAGCGATCGCCCTCGCGCAGCACGGTACGCAGCGCGTCCGACCAGACCGACGCCTTCAAAGTGAGATTGATGAAGCCGGGACCGGCGACATCGACGGACGCAATCAAATCGTCCGCGCGCAGTTTTGCCGCGATCTGTTCGGCGAGATCGCGCGGTTTTGCCTTGGCATCCTTGGCCAGAACCATCGCCGCGTTGGTCGCCATATCGCCATGCGCAGCGTCGCGCGGGGGCTCGACCACCACCCGCGACAGGTCAATGCCGGCGGACCATCCGCCTTCCTCCGCCAGCGCGCGGCAAGCGGCATGGACGCGCGCAAGCAGGTTGGCGAAAAGATGCTGCGAGGGAGCGGATTTGACCGCAGCACCGGCGGGAAGTTTCTTGGCTACCGCTTCTTCGGCTTGTTCCGGGAAAGGCTTGAGGCTCGCTTTGCCGGGCTTCTTCGGCTTTGCCGCCTCTTTTGCCTTCTCCTCAGCAAGAGACGCGATCGCGGGCGATGTCCGGGACGTCTTGGATTTCGCGCGCGGCCTCTTCACGGCAGCCTTCGCCGCAGGCTTTGCAGCGCTTTTGGTGGCTTTCGCTTTCCTGGCGGCCTTGGCGCCGGTTTTTCTCGTCGACTTCTTCGCTGGTTTCTTGACCGGCTTTTTGGCCGGCGCCGCTTTGGCGAGTTTCTTTTTCTTGGCGGATTTCTTCGCCGATTTCTTTGTTTTCTTTGAAGTTTTCTTCGCCATCAGCGCCTGCTTTTGCGGAACAAGCCCGCCGCCTAACGCAAATCCGGGGTCGAGTCAAAAAGCCTTTGATGTTCGGTCAGCGCAAAGCGGTCGGTCATTCCGGCGATGAAGTTGCCGATCCGCCTTGCGCGTTCGGTTTCCGTCTCGGCTCCTGCGCCGGGCGGCAGCCATTCGGGCGGCAAATCGCCCGGCACCTTCTGGTAGCGCGCGAACAGATCGAACAGGATCTGTTCGGCATCGCCCATGATATGCATCACCCGCGGATGACGGTACATCCGCTGTTTCAGGAACGCCTTGATCTCAGCCTCGGCTTGCGCCGCGCCGGGAGAAAACGCGATCAGCACCTCGCCATGGTTGCGGACATCGTCGACCGAATTCGGCTTTGCCGCTTGCAGACGGCTGCGCGATTCCGAGATGACCGCCTCGATCAGATACGAGATCAGATCGCGCACCAGTTCCGCGCCGCGCCGGTCGTCATCGAGGTCGGGATAATGCCTGGCAATATCCGCGATGATATCGGCGGTGAGCGGCATGATCTTGAGATCGTCGACCGTGAACAGCCCGGCCCGCAGGCCATCGTCGATGTCGTGGGCGTCATAGGCGATGTCGTCGGCGATCGCGGCTACCTGTGCCTCCAGCGACGCGAAGCTCCAGAGTTCCAGATCGTATGTCCTGGTGTAGTCGGAGATTCCCGAGGGAATGCCGTGGTCGCGATAACGCCCGACCGCTGCACCGTTTCGCTCAGCCAGCGGCCCATTGTGCTTGACGATGCCCTCAAGTGTTTCCCAGGTCAGGTTGAGCCCGTCGAATTCGGGATAGCGATGCTCCAGCGACGTAACGACACGCAAGGTCTGCGCATTGTGATCGAACCCGCCATGGGCTTGCATGCAGGCATCCAGCGCCCGTTCGCCGGCATGGCCAAACGGCGGATGGCCGAGGTCATGCGCCAGCGCCAGCGCCTCCGTCAGATCCTCATCCAGACCGAGTTGCCGGGCCAGCGCGCGGGCGATCTGTGCCACTTCGAGCGAGTGGGTCAGCCGGGTGCGGTAATGATCGCCCTCGTGGAACACGAAGACCTGGGTTTTGTACTTCAGGCGGCGAAATGCGGTGGAATGGATCACCCGGTCGCAATCGCGCCGGAACGGGCTGCGGGTCTTGCTCGGCGGCTCGGCAAACAGCCGCCCGCGGCTGCGTTCGGGGTCGCAGGCATAGACCGAGCGAGGAGCAGCCATTCCGACCGACACGGTGTATTAACCCCCTAAGGGTTTGATTCCAGCGCTGGGCGCACTTAACTATGCTAAGCGCCGGATACCAAATAATTTGGATAGGGCACCGGCGATTGGAGACCTCTCACATGGCTACTGGCGTCACCATCAGCGAGCGGGCGGCCCGCCGCATCGGGGAGATCCTCAAGACCGAGGGCGACGGCGCCATGCTGCGCATCAGCGTCGAGGGCGGCGGCTGCTCCGGCTTTCAATACAAGTTCGACGTCGAACGCGCTCAGGCCGAAGATGACCTGGTGATCGCGCGCGACAGCGCGGTGGTGCTGGTCGATCCGGCCTCGGTTCCGTTCCTGGCGGGGTCCGAGGTCGATTTCGTCGACGACCTGATCGGCGCGTCATTCCGGGTCGTCAACCCGAATGCCACCGCATCCTGTGGCTGCGGCACCAGCTTTTCGATCTGAGAATTTTCCGAATCAGACGGTGCGGGCTGCGCTCAGCGGCACGCAATTTGATGCCCGCGTCAAAAGGAACTTTGAAATTGTCGATCGTGTTGCAGCAGCGACACGTGTCGCTGATATAAGTGCTCGCGTTGCCGCGACCTGTTGCAAATGCGAGCCTGCAATGTCTACCCTTCGGCCGCGCAACAATCGGTACGCTGCCGAGGGGGACCAATGAAGCCATATCGCGGCTACCCGGGATTTTTCGACGGACTTTCAGTCCTCTGCAGACCGTGGTTGCGTTCTCTGCAGGTGATGGCGATGGCGCTGCTGCTGGCGATTCCAATCGGACCCGGCACGGCGAATGCGATGCCCGGTTCTGGTCCCGCAACAGGCGCTCACGTTTTTCTCCTCCGCGGCGTGCTGAATATCTTCTCGCTGGGTTTGGATGATATCGCGGCCAAGCTGGAGCGGCAGGGCATCCCCGTCACCGTCGCCAACTTTGTCTCCTGGTCATCACTCGCAGACCGGGCCGCGGCGGAATACAGAAGTGGAAAGGTGCGGACCATCATTCTGGTCGGTCATTCCTCGGGCGCGACGGCTCTGCCCGAAATGGTGGCGAAGCTCGACCAGCTTGGCGTCCCCGTCAAGCTGGCGATAGGCCTGGACTCGGTGTTCCGCACCAAGCTAGCCGGCCACGCTGAGCGCTACATCAATTTCTACGTCGCCAGCGGACCCGGTGAACCTGTCACGAGGGCCAGGGATTTCCGCGGTGCGCTGGAGAATGTCGACGTGCAAGCGGTGCCTGGTGTCGGGCACTTGTCGATCGACAAGAACCAGATCATGCAGCAGAAGGTGATCAGCGCCATCGACGCCGCAGTCTTTAACCGCCCGGCAACGGCGTCTGTTGCCCGTAGCCCGCTGCAACCGGAAGCAAGCGCGGCGAAGCAGAGCCCGACTGCCGCCGCACGCAATTAAGCTGCTGTCCGGTAAGCTGCTGTCCGGATACGCGTGCGGCGCAAAGCGCGCCTCACATTCTGCCAATTCGTCGGCAATACAAGCTGATGGTATGGCGGATAGCGCGCACTTTTGGCGATAGCTTTGCTGACATCGGGGGTGTGCCTGGTGGCGAAAACCAGACAAATGAGTCCGTGGCAAATCCCGTGCAAAGAATGCTCGCAGGGTTCTATCTGTCCGATTCATGTTTCGTGCGCCGGTTCGTCGGGGGTACAGGCAGGAAGCGCATGAACAGACCGGCGCTCGTTGCAACTGTTGTGATCGGGGCGATGCTTTCCACCGGCGTCCTCAATCGCAGCTTCGATCCGGCAGCGGCGGGTCCGATCGCTGCGTCGAGCGACGCCGCCGCCGAAGCGGTGGCACCGCCGCCGGCCGCCAACCAGCCGGCGATCGGGCCGCACGGGCGCGCCTACCTGTTCCGCGGCGCTCTTGGTCCGTTCTTCTCGCGCGGTATGGACCGCCTGACCGAACGGCTCGAACATGCCGGTATCAGGGCTGACGTCTACGAGTTCACGATTTGCCGCCTCATTGCCGAGCAGGCAATTCGCGATTACCGCGACGATCCCGCTCCGATTGCCCTCATCGGACATTCGATGGGCGGGCTTTGCACGCTGAAGTTCGCGGAAATGCTGCAGGCCGAAAACATCCCGGTAAACCTGGTTGTCACTGTCGATCCAGCTCACGCCAGCCCGAGCGTCCCGCTCAATGTCGAGCGTTATATCAATATTTTCCTTTCGGACAACGTCCTGGGAGGCGGTGACGTGCTGCCGATGCAAGGTTATCAAGGCCACTATGCCAGTTTCGATCTCTCGAAGCACGACGAAGTCACGCACATCAATATCGACAAGATGGACTCCATCCACCAACAACTGGTTGCCATGATTGTGCAGCTCGCGGCGACGCCGGCGAAAACCGAAGGTGAGGCCGTTCCGCTTCGCTATGTCGTTCCCCCCAATACCGCGGTCGAGCTGTGGGATAGCGGCATGCCGGTGGTCGCCCGTCCGGGCGATACGCTGCAGAAGCTCGCGGCGTTTCACCACCTGCCGCTCTGGTCGCTTACCCAGATCAATCGGGAGCCGGACAGCGCACGGCTGGTGCCTGGCCAGCGCGTCATTGTTCCGCGTCATCTCGCACCGCTCGCGGCGGTTTCCCCGCAGTCACTGGCAACGGTGATTAACGGCCCGTCAGTACCACGGGGTCAGCGGGGCGGCAGGAACGGAACGAGCATCGGAACGCGCCGGCAATAAGATCCGTACGCGTTCGCGCCGAGCTCATGGGTGAGGAAGCCTTCTTCCATACGGGCCTTCTGCCACATGCCGAGAGAGATCAGCACCGCGCCGAGCATCGCGGTCACCGTTCCGACCGCAACACCTGTCGCCAGCATGCCTGCGATCAGCCCGGTATAGATCGGGTGGCGCACAAGTCCGTAGGGGCCGGTGTCAATGACCCGGTGACCTTCCTTGCGCGTAATCGCGTTCGACCAGAAGCGTCCGAGATGGATTCGCGCCCACCACGTGAACGAGATCCCCGCCAAGGTCAGGCCGGCAAGCACGTAGATACCGACGTTGCCGAAATGCCAGACCGGCTTCTCTCCCAACACCTGCGCGGTCCAGGGCGTAAATAGAATGGCGCCCACGAGAATAGGAATGCGGTAGGCTTGCGAGTCCCAGGTCATCACGTGTTTTTGCGTTCGACCGGACCAGAACGACGCCACGACCCAACTGATGAGCCATGCAATCCAGATGAGCGCCAGCAACTGGGTCGGCCAGGCGGCCGTCCATCCACTCCAGATAACAGCAAGCAATGGGCTTAGATCGTAAGGCATGTTTCGGAGTATATTACGGGTTTGCGCTATGAGCCATACCGTCGACCAGCGTGAGCGGGTCGAGCACGCCGAGGCCGGGCTGAACCAGATCGTCGATGATTGCCTACGCTGTCAAGGAGATAGGCAATGGTCTCGCGCAACGCAGGCTCAACCGGCCGCGGCGTGTAGCCGAGCTCAGCTTGGGCCTTTGCGATCGAGAGCGACGTCGACCGCAGCGCGATCCGCACACCTTCGGCCGTTCCGGAGGGAGGTTTTCGGGTCACGTGGTCGGCGATGAACTCCAGCGTTGCCGCGGCGGCTTCCGCGACCTTGCCGGGAATCGGAATACGAAGAATACGGCGGCCGCTATTCGCTGCCATGAGGCGAAGGACATTCTTCAGTGGGATACTTTCGCCGCCAAAAATGTAGCGATGTCCGACTTGCCCACGTTCCATGGCCAGGACCAGGCCCGCTGCAACGTCGCGCACGTCGACCAGGTTGACGATGAAATCAAGATACAGTTGAAGGCGCCGATCGAGAAAGTGCCGGAGCATCGCTACCGGCGGAGTAAAGTTGTGATCGTGAGGTCCGATGGGCATGGTTGGAGTGCCGATGACCACTGGAAACCCTGACGCCGCGGCTTGCATCGCGAGCTGTTCCGCGAGCATCTTGGATCGAGTATATGGACCCGGCATGGCGTGGACCGGCAACAGAATGTCTTGCGCACTGGCATCTATCGATGGCGAAGAGCGAAAAAGAATGGATTCGGTCGAGCAGTGCAGGAATCGCGCAATGCCGCGCTTGCGCGCGGCCGCGATGACAACCTCCGTGCCGCGGCAATTGACGGCATGAAAATCGCGTTTGTGTCGCATCCACATGCCGGGAAGGCCGGCAAGATGATAAACCTGTTCGACGCCGTTCAGGGCTTCCCCCACCCGGTCCGGATCGAGCACCGAACCTTTGACATACTGAACTTCCGACTGGATGACGGTCGGAGGGTGGAGATCGAAAACACGCACCGGTTGACCGCGCGCGACCAGCGCCGCTACCAGGTGCTGTCCGATGAATCCGCTGCCGCCGGTAACGAGTACAGGCGTCACGGGTGTGGGTGCGACTTGCCCTGACGTTCCTCGATGTAGAACGAAGAGCCGAAAGGAGCTGGCGGCGAAACTGGCTGGATAACGAAAGCAAGGTCGTGCCGAAAACCTAGTGCAATGAATAATTTCGCCATTACAAACATCGGACCGAGCAGCAGGTGGGTTGGATTGTCCAGAAGCGCCGGCTGTCGACGTTCGAACACCCGGTGTCCGACAACCTGCAACATTACGCCCGTGACCGTTAGCAGGGCCACGATTGACCACACGCCAACAACACTCGCACTGTTGACGATCATGGCCGCGGCTGTAAGCAATAAAATTGCCGCGCCGACGATCCCCATTCCGAGAGCGGCGTCGAGCAGCAGCCAATAGATCAAAACGGGCAAGACAAAAATGGTCGCGGCGGTGGTTTGGGCACCAAATGCGTGGACGGACCAGAAACTGAGGGGGAGAACCGCCGCCAGGAACAAAAATACGATACCGAATACGTGCATCGCGCAATTCCACCAATCGCGGTGATACTGCACGTAATCCGCAAGCTGGCGCCGAAAGTAAGAATTCATGCTGAGTTCACTACAGGTCTCGCGTGCGGGATGTCCCACCAGCGACGGTCAAAAAGAACTAGATGCCCCCTTCATTCACCTAGCTCCGCGGCAGACCACCTTAGACTTGGGATTAGGCCCAAGTCAAAGGACGGCCCGGTATTTGTTGTTCGCAAATCGAGGCAGGACGACGACGATCAGCAGCACGTGATAATTGTAACCCGTAATCGGGCTGGCGCTCAGTGACTTAGCTGTTGCTTTCGGCGTTTTGCTTAATACCGCGCAGGACCTTGCATCGTCGATCTGTCACTCCGCCGCGACGACGTGCGGCCGCTCGACACCGTCGGCCTCGTCGGCCTGCGGCTCGAGGCGGCGCTTCAGGCGGCGGTCGATCCGGTCGAGATAAATATAGATCACCGGCGTGATGAACAGCGTCAACAGCTGCGACACGCAGAGACCGCCGACCACGGCGATGCCGAGCGGCTGACGCAGCTCCGCACCGGCGCCGGCGCCAATCGCGATCGGCAGGGTGCCGAAGATCGCCGCGAACGTCGTCATCATGATGGGCCGAAACCGCAGCAACGCGGCTTCGCGAATGGCGTGCTCGGCGCTCAAGCCCACCCGGCGGCGCTCCAGCGCGAAATCCACCATCATGATGGCGTTCTTCTTGACGATCCCGACCAGCATCACGATGCCGATCATCGCGATGACAGAGAGTTCCATATTGAACAGCATCAGCGTGAGGATCGCGCCGATACCCGCCGACGGCAGGCCGGAAATGATGGTGATCGGGTGAATGAAGCTTTCGTAGAGAATGCCGAGGATCACGAACGCCGCAAACACCGCCGCCAGGATCAAGACGCCCTGCCCGCGCAACGAATCCTGGAACACCTGCGCGGTGCCGGCGAAACCGGTCGCAATCGTCACCGGCAGGTTAGATGCCCCCTCGATCGCGGTGATCTGATCCACCGCATAACCCAAAGAATATCCGGGCGCGAGATTGAACGAAATCGTCACCGCGGGCTGCTGGCCCTGATGATTGATCTGCAGCGGCCCCACGGTCGGCATCAGTTTCGCTACCGCATTGAGCGGAATGGTCTGGTTGTTCGCGGTCTTCATGTAGAGCTTGGAAAGATCCGAAGGATCGACACGAAACTGCGGCTGCGCTTCCAGGATGATCTGATAGTCGTTGGACGGCATGTAAATCGTGCCGACCTGCCGCGAGCCATAGGCATTGTAGAGCTGATTGCGCACCTGATCGACGGTGATGCCGTAGACCGCGGCTTTCTCGCGGTCGATGTCGACGGTCATTTGCGGATTCTTGATGTAGAGATCCGTGGTGACGTCGAGCAGTCCGGGCACTTTCGCGATCTTGTCGCGCATGTCAGGCGCGAGGCGATAAAGCGCTTCCGTGTCACCGCTCTGCAACGTGTATTGGTACTGGCTCTTTGACGGCCGCCCGCCAATATTCAGGTTCTGAATGCTCTGGAAGAACACTTGCATGCCCGGGATCTGGGTCGCCTTCTGCCGCAAGCGTCCGATCACGGCGATAGCGCCATCACGCTGTTTCTGCGGTTTCAGGGCGATGAACAGCCGGCCGTAATTCGCGGTCGGATTCGGGCCGCCCGAACCGACGGTGCTGTTGATGTAGTCCACCGCCGGGTCCGATTTCAGGACCTCGACCAGCGCCTGCTGTCGGACCTTCATCGCCTCGAACGACGTATCGGTCGCGGCTTCCGTCACGCCGGTCAGAAAACCCGTGTCCTCCTGCGGGAAAAAGCCCTTCGGCACCGCCATGTACAGGAAGACCGTGCCGCCAAGCGTTGCCAGCGTAACCACCAGCATCAGCGGCTTGCGGGCAAGCACCCGGTCGAGCGCCCATTCGTACCCGCGCAGCCAGGCATCGAACATCCGCTCGAATACGCGAAGCACGACATTCGGCTTCCTGGTTTCGTCGTGCGCTTTCAGCACCCGCGCGCAGAGCATCGGCGTCAGCGTCAGCGAAACGAAGCCGGAGACCACGATCGCGGCTGCAACCGTCACCGCGAATTCGCGGAACACGCGGCCGACGATGCCGCCCATCAGCAGCACCGGAATGAAAACCGCGATCAGCGAAAAGGTGATCGAAATGATGGTGAAGCCGATCTCGCGCGCGCCCTTCAGGGCCGCCTCATATGGCCGCATGCCGTGTTCGATATGGCGGACGATATTTTCCAGCATGACGATGGCATCGTCGACCACGAATCCGACCGACAGGGTCAGCGCCAGCAGCGTCATGTTGTTGATGGAGTAATCCAGCATGTACATGACCGCGCAGGTACCAAACAGCGAGATCGGCACCGCCAGCGCCGGGATGAACGTCGCCGACGCCGAACGCAGGAACAGGAAGATCACCATGATCACCAGTCCGACCGCGATCAGAAGCGTTTCCTCGACGTCGCTCACGGCCTGACGAATTGAAATGGAACGGTCCATCATCACGCTGATCGAGACCGACGGCGGGACTTGCGCGCGCAGCGCCGGCAGTTTCGCCAGCACGCCGTCCACCACCGCGACCGTATTGGCGTCGGGTTGTTTCTGAATCGCCAGGACGATCGCGCGTTCGCCGTTAAACCAGGTCGCGATCTTGTCGTTTTCGACGCTGTCGTAGATCTTGGCGACCTCGTCGAGCTTGACCGGCGAGCCATTACGCCACGCCACCACCACCTGGCGATAGTCGATTGCCTTGTCCATCTGGCCGGAAGCCTGCAGCGAGATGTCCTGCTTCGGCCCGTTCAACGTACCGACCGGCGTGGAGGAGTTGGCGCGCGAGACGGCGGTGCGGATATCCTCGAGCGACAGCCCCCGCGCCGCCGCCGCTTCCGGGTCGGCCTGAACGCGGATGGCGAATTTCTGGGCGCCGAAAATCGTGACCTGGGCCACGCCGGGAATTTGCGAGAGCGCCTGTCCAATGGTGATATCGCCATATTCATTGACGGTCGACAACGGCAGCGTCGCGGAGCCCAGGCCCACGAAGAGCACCGGGAAATCCGCCGGGTTCACTTTGCGGAAACTCGGTGGAATCGTCATCTCGATCGGCAGTCGGCGCTGGGCGATGGTCAACGCGGTCTGCACGTCGAGCGCGGCGGCATCGATGTTGCGGTTGAGATCGAACTGGATGGTGATCGCGGTCGTGCCCTGCGACGAGCTTGAGGACATCGACGAGATGCCGGCGATGGTCGACAACTGGCGCTCGATGATACCGGCAACGGACGCCGCCATGGTATCGGCGCTGGCGCCCGGCAGGGTCGCCGTCACGGCGATGGTTGGAAAATCAACCCGCGGCAGCGCCGAAACCGGCAACAACCGGAAGCCAAACACGCCGAACGCGATGATCGACGCCGTGATCAGCGTGGTCATGACCGGCCGGCGAATGCAAAGCTCCGAGAGGGTCATCGCTCAGGCTCCGGCTTTGCGGGCCCGCGGTTCGACCCGCGATCCGTTGGACAGCAGCAATTGGCCGTCGACAACGACATCCTCGTTGCCGGATAGCCCCTCAGCGATCACGGATATGCCCTGGAAGGTGCGGTCGACCGTCACCGGCTGAACCTTGGCCACGCCATCCTTCACCACGAACACGTAATTTCCACTCTGGCTGCGTTGCACCGCTACCGTCGGCACGACGACGGAATTCTCGCTCCGAATGATGAGCTTGGTGTTCACCAGAATCCCCGGCCACAATGTCTCGTTCGCATTGTCCATGATGCCGCGCACGGTGACCATCCCGGTGGTGGAATCGACCGAGTTCTCGACCATCGCGACCTTGCCGTCCTCGGATCGCTGGTGGCCCGGGATCGTTGCAATCACCTTGGAGGCGCCGGTCGTCATGGCATCGCGCAAGTCGACCAGGACACGCTGCGGAATTGCGAAAGTCACATAGACCGGCGCCATCTGGTTGATGACGGCCAGCGGCGCGGTATCGGCCGGGCGCACGAAATTTCCGACTTTGACATTGGCTGCGCTGATCCGTCCCGAAAACGGCGCGCGGATGCTGGTGTAGCTCTTCTGGACCTTCAGATTGTCCAGTGCGGACTGATCCGCCTTGATCGTGCCGATCAGAATATCGGCCTGGGTTTTGGCATTATCGAGGTTGACCTGCGTGGTGGCGCCCTTGCCGATCAGATCGCTGTAACGCCTGACATCGCGTTGCGCGCCTTCAAGCTGGGCCTGATCCTTGGCGAGCATGCCCTCGGCCTGCTCGATCTGGGCGTCGATCTGACGCGCGTCGAGGGAAAACAGCAGATCGCCTTCATTGACCTTGGCGCCATCTTCGAAATGGACCGAAACGATGGTGGTTTCGACCCGCGATTTCAGCGCCACGCTGGAAATCGGCGTCACCGTCCCGATCGAATCGACATCGACCGGCACCAGCTTGCGTTCCGCCTTGGCCAGTTCGACCGAGATCACGCGCGCGCGCTGCGGTCCCTGGGCACTGGCGCCGCCGCCGGTCCAGGACGAGCGCGTCACGAAGGCAGCCAGAGCGACGATGCCCAGCCCGCCTGCTAAAATGATCAAATTACGTTTTTTCATAACATTTTACGCCAGCCGACCCGCAACCACCGGGACGATCCGGTTTTCTGCCCCGTGACGGCGGCATTTGCGCCTTATTTCTAAACGGTTATCACAGCCCTGCCACGCATGGTATGCCACTGAAGCTAAATTTTTGTGGTTACCAATCCGGGACCTTTTTCATGCGTATTGCGACGTGGAACGTCAATTCGATCAGACAGCGGCTCGACCATCTGCTGACCTGGCTCAAGGATTGTACCCCCGACATTGCCTGCCTGCAGGAAATCAAGTGCGTCGATGAGGCGTTTCCGCGGGAGGCGATCGAGGCGCTCGGCTATAACGTGGTCACCCACGGCCAGAAAACCTTCAACGGTGTCGCACTGCTGTCGAAGCTGCCGTTCGAGGAAACCACGCCGCGCCTCGAAGGGGACGATGAAGACGTCCACGCCCGGTTTCTGGAGGGCGTGGTCACGCTCAAGCATGGCGCGCTGCGGGTCGCGTGCCTCTATCTGCCCAATGGCAACCCACCGGAGACCGAGAAATATCCTTATAAACTCAAATGGATGTCACGGCTTCTTGAATATTCAAAACAACGGCTGAAAGGCGAGGAGCCACTGGTGCTGGCCGGGGATTTTAACGTCATTCCGGCGGCGCAGGACGTCCATAATCCGGCGGCCTGGGTCAACGACGCCCTGTTCCGCCCCGCCACCCGTGAAAGCTTTCAGTCGCTGCTTGGCCTTGGGCTCACGGACGCGCTACGTGCCGTCACCGACGCCCCCGGGCAGTACACGTTCTGGGATTATCAGGCAGGCGCCTGGCAGAAAAACCATGGCCTGCGTATCGATCATCTCCTGCTGTCGCCGCAGGCCAGCGACCGGCTGATCGATGTGGGAATCGATAGTTACGTGCGCGCCTGGGAAAAACCGTCGGACCACGTCCCGGTGTGGATCGACCTCGACCTGGAGACGGCGCAATAAGCCGTTTCGGAGGGTGGGCACGCTTTCGCCATGCCCAACCCTACGGACGGTCGTCAATCCTGCGGCCCTGCACCCAGTGCTCGAGCATCTGCAGCGCCATCGCACGGTCTTCGTCGGATGCCTTGGCGATCGCCTTGCTGTAGCTCTCCTTGATCCAGGTCTCGTCCGGCGCGGCGCTATCGCGCGCCAGCGTCAGCCACATCAGCCCGCGGGCGGCCTGACGCGGCAGCTGGTCGCCGTTGAACAGCATCTGACCGAGCATGGCCTGTGCCTGATGCTGGCCCTTCTGGGCGGCAAGGCCAAGCCAGCGCGCCCCATAGCGGAAGTCTTCCCGCGAAGAGCCGACGCCCCTGAGATAGAGCCGGGCCAGATCATATTGCGCATCGGCATTGCCGAAATACGATGCGGCGTAAGAGAACATCTCTCTTGCCCGGTCCGGATCCGACTTGATCTTCGAGTTGGGAATGCCGCTGAGGTAATACCGCCCCAGCGCCACAAAGGCGTTGGCGACGATCGCCGCCTGCGGCGCCGACGGGCTGTCTTCGGCGTGCGCGTTGGCAATGCGGCTGAAATACTCGAAGGCGCGAAGATCGTCCTGGGTGACGCCAACGCCATCGGCGTACATCCGCCCCAATTTCCATTGCGCTACCGGATGGCCGCCCTCTGCGGCGTATTGCAGCGAGGTCAGCGCGCTGTCAGCCGTCAACGGTGGAACTGCCTTCTTCAACGCGGCTACAGCCCCAGCCTGCCCGGAAAGCGTCGCATCGGCGTTAGCCGGTGCGCCGTCGAACGCGAATAACGGGGCAGCCACAGGCGTGGCCCCCAAAATCAATGCAAAAATGGCACCCTTAAATATCCGCATAGCACTGTTTCTCACGCCCCCCGCCCGGATGGGTTACGGCGCCATCCACCGCCGGCCCAACCTGCTGGGCGTATTTCCACAGCGCACCTGACGTATGGTTGGTCGGGCGCGGCTTCCATTTGGTCTTGCGTTCGGCAAGCTCGGCATCGGTCAATTTTACGTTAAGTGTCCCGACATCGGCGTCGATTTCGATGATATCGCCGTCCTGCAGCAGCGCGATCGGTCCGCCTACGGCCGCTTCCGGCCCGACATGACCGATGCAGAACCCGCGGGTCGCGCCGGAGAACCGGCCGTCGGTGATGAGCGCGATCTTGCCGCCCATGCCCTGCCCGGTCAGCGCTGCCGTGGTCGAGAGCATTTCGCGCATGCCTGGACCGCCGCGCGGCCCTTCATAGCGAATCACGATGACTTCGCCCTCTTTGTAGGTTTTCTTCTGGACCGACTCGAAGGCATCCTCTTCGCAATCGAAGCAGCGGGCAGGACCTGTAAATTTCAACTTCGACATGCCCGCGACCTTCACGATCGCGCCCTCGGGCGCGAGATTCCCCTTCAAGCCAACCACGCCGCCTGTGACGGTGATCGGTTTGTCCGCAGACCGCACCACATCCTGGTGCGGATTCCATTTCACACTCTTGAGGTTTTCGGCGATCGTGCGGCCCGTGACCGTAAGGCAGTCGCCGTTCAAATGGCCGTTATCGAGCAACGTTTTCATCAAAAGCGGTATGCCACCAACCTCGAACATGTCTTTGGCAACATAGCGACCGCCCGGTTTCAAATCCGCGACATACGGTGTCTTTTTGAAGATTTCGGCGACATCGAATAAGTCGAACTTGATTCCGCATTCGTGCGCGATCGCCGGCAAGTGCAGCGCCGCATTGGTCGACCCACCGGATGCGGCGACCACGGCCGCTGCGTTTTCCAGCGCCCGGCGCGTGACGATGTCGCGCGGGCGGATGTTCTGAGCGATCAATTCCATGACCTTTTCGCCCGCGGTCATGCAGAATGCGTCACGGATTTCGTAAGGGGCCGGCGCGCCGGCCGAATAGGGCAGCGCGAGCCCAATGGCCTCGGAGACGGTCGCCATGGTGTTGGCGGTGAATTGCGCGCCGCACGCGCCGGCTGACGGGCAAGCGACCCGCTCGATTTCGTCGAGATCAGCGTCGGACATCTCGCCGACCGAATGCTTGCCGACCGCCTCGAACATGTCCTGCACCGTGACCTGCTGGCCACGGAAATTGCCGGGAAGAATCGAACCGCCATAGATGAAGACCGACGGCACATTGAGCCGGACCATCGCCATCATCATTCCGGGCAGCGACTTGTCGCAGCCGGCAAGACCGACCAGCGCGTCGTAGGCGTGGCCCCGCATGGTCAGTTCGACGGAATCGGCGATGCATTCCCTTGAAGGCAACGACGAGCGCATGCCGTCATGGCCCATCGCAATGCCGTCGGTCACGGTGATGGTGCAGAATTCGCGCGGGGTACCGCCGGCGGAAGCGACGCCCTTCTTGACCGCCTGGGCTTGACGCATCAGCGAGATATTGCAGGGCGCAGCCTCGTTCCAGCACGACGCCACGCCGACGAACGGCTGGTGGATCTGCTGGCTGGTCAGCCCCATGGCATAAAGATACGAGCGATGGGGCGCCCGTTCCGGGCCCTCCGTCACGTGCCGGCTCGGCAACCGCTTCTTGATGCTGGTCTTGGCGTCCATTGCTAACCTGTTTCCCGAGCTACACACTTCGGTTCCCGGGAAACGCTGAATTTCCCATCGCCTTCGCGCGCGCCACGGCAATTTTTTCCTACATATGATGTCACGGAGGGGTGTGGCTAAAAAGCGGCGCGGGCAATAGCCGGGCTGGTTTTGGCCCAAATGTTCGCTAAGTGTTGCGAACCGGCAACAATCGTGGCACTGAAGCCACCATGGTTGTGGCTAAAATCTGTCACGCCGCGCGGGTTGCGAGCCGGACCGGCTAATCGACCGGGACGCTGGCGGCCCTGATCGATCGGCCGCCCATCCGCGATCTCAGCTTCCCGGCGCGACCGGCAGGCGGTCGATCGCCTTGAGGCCGGCCCGTTTGCGCCATGTGATTTCCGATTGATCGACCGCGAGCGTCAGCGCGGGCCAGCGCCGGAACAGAGATTTCAGCGCGCATCTGCCTTCGATACGCGCGAGTTGATGGCCAAGGCAGAAATGGATTCCGGTGCCGAAGGCGATATGGCGGTTCGGCTTGCGTTGCAGATCGAGCCGGTCCGGATCGGGATTTGCCCGAGGGTCCATGTTTGCCGCCGCCAGCATGACCATGATCTTGTCGCCCTTCGCAAGCCTGACCCCGCCGAGTTCGATATCCCTGCGCACGTAGCGGGGTTTGGTGAATTGCACCGGCGTGATGAACCGCAGAAATTCCTCCACTGCGAGATCGACGCGGCTCCAGTCTTCCTCGAGCCAGTCGCGAAGCTCGGGGTTCTTCAAAAGCTCGAATACCGATCCACTGATCAGGTGCGTCGTGGTCTCGTGCCCGGCAAACAGCAACAGGAACACCATCGCAACGATTTCGTTGCGGCTGATTTGCCCGCCGTCCTTCTCGACACGCACGATTTCGGCGATCAAGCCTTCACCTCCCTGCCGGCGAACGGTCTCGAGATGCTGTTCGATGTAACGCTTCATCGCCAGCATCTTCGGGATCATGCCGAGGAATCCGAGCGCGCCGGTAAAGCGCGTGAAGCCGCCAGCCCAGGCCGTGAATTTTGCGCGGTCAGTCAGCGGCAGCCCGAGCAGTTCGCAGATCACCGACAGCGGCAGCTTGCGCGCATAGCGCTCGACGAGATCGGCGGGGCTGCCTTCTGCGAACAGCCGATCGGCGAGTTCGTCACCCATGGCCTGAATATGCGGCTCCATGTCGAGCACCGCGCGGCGGCGAAACGCCTCGTCCACGATGTCGCGCAGCCGCTTGTGATCGGGCTCGTCCATCGACAGCATGCTGATGGCAAGCGTGCGCACGATGCCCGGCATCCACCATTGCAATCCGGCCACGTCGCCGTTCTCCTTGCGCATGGTGAACGTCGCGGTGTCCTTCAGCACCTGATCGCCAAGCGCCTGGGTCGTCGTCGTCCAGAGCTTGCCAATGATCGGGAAATGCACTTCCACGACCGGACCCAGGGTACGCAGCTTTTCGATCCCCGCACCGGGGTCGCGGAAGTAGTCCTGACTGGCGAAGTCTGCACGGGGCGTCATGAGAGATTCCCTTACCGAAGCCAGGCGTTCGCTTGCGTTCGGTTCAGTTTTTGGTCCTGCCGGGCTCATCCGAGAGATGCGAAGCTCGTTGCAGCAATTCAAGATCGGGCGGATTGAGAGCGCATAAGGGTTCCATCAAGGCGCCTCGATTTCATCCCGCCCGCGAAGCAAATCCATCGCCCCAGCCGTCATTGCGAGCGAAGCGAAGCAATCCATTCTTCCTTTACGCGACGAGATGGATTGCTTTACGCGGCGAGATGGATTGCTTCGCTTCGCTCGCAATGACGTCTAAACACACGTTTACGCCCTCGCGGCGCGATGCGCCCGAGGCGTTGATGTATCTTCCGCCCAAAGAGGGCGTGGGGAACGCCGGATGCCCGTTGCACCCGCGGCCTCGTGTGCACTTGGTATTGGTAGAACGCACACGAGTAACAACGAGTACCCCGGAATCACCCGGCGTTCCCGCACGCAATGGTTTTAACGGTTTCCTT
>WNGL01003577.1_pt1 | contig 20239 bp, 19 predicted proteins | sample 5400591 | NCBI WGS metagenome assembly WNGL01 (sample SAMN13153377, study PRJNA577476) | soil metagenome | isolation source: 80 cm soil or saprolite under Garry oak tree replicate 1 | place: USA:California | collected 2016-06-15 | reverse complement strand
CCGGTCGCGGACATGCACCCCGATGAGCGCCTGCTCGAGGGGGCCTGGCACTTCGGAGGCGTCGCGCGGCGAGGCGTTCCAGGAGGTCGGCGTGATGATCCGGTAGCCGGTGACCTTGCCGTCCGCGTACTCGAGCCAGTGCGCGAGCGCGCCGCGTGGAGCCTCGGTGACCGCGTAGGCCTTCCCCGAGCTGGGCATCGTCTCGACGAGTTGGTAGCCGCTCGCGTCGAGGGCGAGGCCGTCGACCCAGACCCTCATCGCCGAGGCGATCTTCCCGGTCTCGAACGCGTTCGCCAGGAGCCGGTCCATCACCGAGAGCCCACCCCGGTAGTTGCCGCTGATGATCATCCGCGCGAGCGCGCCGACCTGGTAGACCTCGTCCCCGAGCCGGGGAGACTTGACCCAGGAATAGGCGCCGCGCTTGTCGAGGTTAGGGAGATCCGAGTCCCCGTAGTAGGCGTGCCGGACGGACTCGTCGATCGCGCCGATGTCGTAGTCGGTGAGCGGGTGAATGTGACGCCCGTGCTCGCGGCGCCCGTCGCCCCACCCCTCCTCCTCCAAGCGCCCGTGACCGATGTACTTGCCGGGCTCGAAGAGCAGGCCGCCCGCGCCGTCGGGGTAGCCTCCGAAGGAGAGCAGGTTCTCGGGGCCGCCGCCAATTTCCAGATACTCCGGATACCGGTGCGACACCCTCATCACGTCCGCGATGTAGACGTTCTCGATGAAGGGGATGAGCCGGTCGAGATAGGCGCGGCAGTCGGCGACGTTCGCGGCCGTCGGCTGCTGCGTGACGCCGCCGGGCGCGAAGGTCATGACGTGCGGCAGCTTCCCGGCGAAGAGGGCGCCCATCTCCTGCGCGATCCTCCGCATTTCCAGCGCCTGGACGTAGTGGTCGCCGAAGACCTGCACGTCCGCTTCGCTGAAGCGCTGATCGGCCGTGTACGCCGGCGTGAACGGCGGCATGGCCGGCCCATGCACGTAGTCGAGGAGGGCCAGGTGGTAGAAGTGGAGGATGTGATCGGAGATGGTCCCCGCCCCCTGCACCAGGTTGCGCAGGAGCGCGGCGTTCCGCGAGACCTTGACCCCGAACGCCTTCTCGACGACCTCGACCGCGACGCGCGCGTGGGGCACCGGGCAGACGCCGCAGATGCGCTGGGTCAGGTGGATCGCGTCTCGCGGATCCCTGCCCAGCATGATGCGCTCGAAGCCGCGGAACATCGTGCCGGACGCGTAGGCGTCGACCACCCTCCCCGACTCGCCGATGTCGACGTTCAGGGAGAGGTGACCCTCGACCCGCGTGACCGGTGCAATCGTGATCCGTTTCATGGGCGTGATCCTCGTCCGCTCAGGTGTAGCTGCCGGTCACGGTCAAAGGGGACGCCGGGAACTCCGGCATCGCGCAGCCGATGCAGGGGTGGCCCGCCGCCGTGCACCAGTTCTTCCCGTTGTTCCACTTGTGCTTCGGGCACATGGCGGTGGTGGTCTTGCCCCGGCAGCCCAGATTGAGGAGGCAGCCGGACTGACCGAAGGCCGTGGCCTTGGGGAGGTGCTTGCGGGGACACGTGAAGTGGACGGTGTGCGGGAACGGGGCAGCCCGGCACGTTGATGACGGGCTTGGCCAGCTTGCCGGCCAGGACGTCGCTCAGCGCCGCCACGCCCGTCCAGTTGTCGCCCGCGCCCGCCACGCCCTTGTAGGACGCGCAGGTCCCGACCGCGAGGACACGCGACGCCCTGGGGCCGAGCTGGTTCACGGCGTCGAGCAGGGTGATGGGCACGCCGTCGCGCTCGCCGATGATGCAGTAGCGCCCGCGCTCGGCGGTGGGGATGCCGCCTTCCACGATCAGGATGAACCGACCGTCGTTCGCCTGGGCCGCGGAGTCCATGGTGCGGATGGCGAGGTCCCCCCCTCCGGCCATGAGGAGGCCGTCGTACTTGACGGAGACGCGGTTGAGGAGGAGGTCGCCGAAGGTCGTCGGCGCGACCGCGTTGAGCGCCGCGATCGAGCAACCCGAGCAGCTGGATCCGTGGAGCCAGATGAGCGGAGGCGAGCTCTCGGCTTCAAGGGCCTGGCCGAGCTGGAAGAGCCCGACCTGCGAAAGCCCGAGGGCCCCGGCAGACCGGCTGCTCCATTTCAGGAAGTCACGCCTCGTGAACATGCTGCGCTCCTTCTCGCTACGGGCAGTCACCAACAGTGGAGGGACGCTACGGCCTTCGGGGGAACCTGTCTATGTGTTCATGCGGCAACGATGTGGGCCGTCGCGATTGGCTCGCCGCTCAGTGAATGCGCCGGCTCACCAGGAGAGGCGCCCCGGACCCATGCCCGCGACCCGCTGCGCCGCAGCAAAAAGATCAGGCGGAATGGCGACCTCGGCGACAGCGACCGCGGCGGCAGAGGACGGCCGGCGGACCTCCAGCACCGCGCCGGCCGTGTCGCTTCATCGGCGCGCGGCACCGTGCCACAGGCCCGCGCCGATCAGGCACGACGGAGCCTTCGCGGCGTCGACGGACGCCGAGAGAGGGCTTCATGCACGCAAGGAGGAGCGGCGCCGCGGCCTCCGGCGCTGCCAGATCGAGGCTACGGCCGCCCTCGGGGAGGGATGGCGTTCGCCAGGCGCTCCACGGCCTCGCTTTCGCATTTGCTCCTGGCGCTGGCGGAGGCCTGTCGCCGTCCGCCGGCCGCCTGCTCCACGCACGCGTCGATCGCCGCCCTCGCCTCGAGCGCGCCACAGCGCTTGAACCACTCGAGCTCGCGCTCGGCGAAGGCCGCGGCGCAGCGCGGGGCGCGCGTGGCGTCGGCCGGTGTCAGCCCTTCCGAGCGATCCGACGCCGCCACGCGGCCGGTGCACTCGACGTACACGGCCTCCTCCGCCGGATGGAGGTATCCCCGGGCCTTGGTGCAGAGAGGCCCGAGCTTCTGGCCCTCCGCCTCCCTCAACGCCAGGCGCATGCGCCTCAGGAGCTCGGGGCCCTCCTTGCCGGCCGCCTTGACGATCGGCGACTCGAGATCGGGCTTGCTGCTGGTGGCCAGCTCGGCCAGGTTCCGGAAGAGGCCCGCCGCCGGCTGCTCCATACGGCAGCTCATCGGGCACGCGTTGGTCTTCCGGCCCTCGGCCGAGCGAAGCCACTCGGAGCTCGGCGCGGCGGGCAGGGCCGGGCAGGACGCAACGCACAGCTCCGCCTCGCTCCTGGCGAGACGGGCGGCGGCAGCAGCCTTCCCTCCGGTGACGGGAGTGCCATCACCTGCGGTGAGTGCCAGCGCGAGGCCGGCGGCGGCGAAGTGAGTCAGCATTGGGACGATCCCCCTCAGGATGCGCGGTGCATGGGTTGAGCCGACTCGCGGTCGGCGAGACAACGCTGGGCCTCGGAACCGGCGATCGCCCCGTCGCCCACCGCCGTCGCGATCTGCCGGAGGCAGGTGTCGCGCACGTCGCCGGCGGCGAAGACTCCATCCAGGCTGGTGCGCATTCGCGCGTCGGTGTGGACGTAACCGCGCTCGGTGAGCGCCACCTGTCCCGCGAAGAGCTCGGTCGCAGGCAGGTGTCCGGTGAAGTAGAAGCAGCGGTCGACGCGGACCGGCGAGCGCGTGCCGGTGCGGGTGTCCTCGAGGACGACCGACTCCAACCGGCCGTCCCCCTCGAAATGATGGACGACCGTGTTCCACCGGAATTCCAGCTTCGGGTCCCGCAAGGCCTCCTCCCGGGCCGCGGGGTGGGCGCGGACGTGCCCCTCCTCGTGCCTGACGGAGACGATCACCTTGTTCGCAAAGCGGCCGAGGAACATCCCCTCCTCCAGCGCCGCATCGCCCGAACCGATCACCATCACGGTCTTGCCGGTGCACTGGGCCGCGTCGCAGGTCGCGCAGAACGAGATGCCCTTGTCGTAGAGGAACGCCTCCTCGCCCGGCACGCCCAGCAGACGCGGTTTGCCGCCGGTGGCGAGGATGACCGCCCTGGCGTGGTAGACGGTGCGGAACGTCTCGACCGTCTTGTCGCCGCCGGCCAGGGCCATCCTCTTGACCGGCGAGTTCTTGATCTCGACCCCAAAGCGCCTGGCCTGCGCCTCGAAGCGCCGCATCAGCTCGAGCCCGCTGATGTCCTCCGGGAAGCCGGGGTAGTTGCAGACCTCGCTGGTGGAGGTGGCGAGGCCCCCGAGCAGCCCCTTCTCCACGAGCAGCGTCTTGCGCCGGGCGCGCCCGGCGTACAGCGCAGCGGTCAGCCCGGCCGGACCGCCACCGACGACGACGACATCATAGTGCTGATGGTCCCTTTCGACGGCCATGTCTCCCTTTCCACGGAGTTTCACCGGGCGCTGCGCCTGCCCCACCAGTCGGCCAGCAGCCACATGGCCAGCAGGAGCCCGAACTGCAGCAGCAGCGCGGGCACGAAGCCGCCCAGGGCCATGGGCAAGTAGACGCCCCCCGTCGGCTTCACGTGGAGGGCGGCCTTCCACAGCGGCCACGTGACCGCGCCGAGCGCCGAGCCGAGGATGAAGAAGGGGATCACCAGCCATTGCTGGAGGAAGCCCTCGCCCATTCGCATCAGCGTACCGGAGGCGCATCCACCCGCGATCACCGCGCCCAGGCCGAAGAGGAACCCACCCACCACCGTGTGCAGCCCGACCGGCTCGAGACCTGCGAGCTTCATGGCGTCGGCGAGCTGACCCGTCTTGAAGTAGGCCCCGAGCTGGACGGCCGTGAACCCGACCGTCCCGACCGCCAGCCCGGCGACCACGGCCTTGGTCAAGCTGGTGCTGCCGGTCAGCACCGGGTCGCGCATGGAGGCGGTGAAGCAGAACCTCGCCCGCTGCAGCGTCAGCCCCATCGCGATCCCGACGGTCCAGATGAAGCCGGACTTCGGCGATCCCCCGGTGCGGACCAGCTGGAACCCCGCCGCCACCAGCAGAGCGAGCAGCGCCAGCGCATAGGGCAGCTGGCTCGCCCGCTCCATCCGCGGCACCGGTGCCCGGAGTGGACGGCGAAGGCTGCTACGCGTCTCGGCCACGGTCGTCATCCAGAACGCCTCCCGTCAGATGAAGTACTTGATCAACAGCTTCGAGCCTGCGGCGGCGCCCAGGAAGATGGAGGCCATGAACACCCAGCCGTGGAGCGACATCGAGGGGAGCCCGGTGAACAGATCTCCGATGTTGCAGCCGAAGGCGATGCGTGCCCCGAGCCCCATCACCAGGCCGCCCAGGATGGCCGCCGCGACCTGCCGGCTGGACTTGAGGCGCTTCACCCGGAATTGGCTGGCGAGCAGCGCCGAGAGCAGCGCGCCCGCGACGATGCCGAGGTTCGTGAGCGAGCCGGGGTCCTGGAAGAGGTTGAAGCCCGGCGCGTTGAAGGCCGGCTTCACCTCGGCGAAGTACGCCCACCGGTGCGGATCGCCGCCCACCGCCTGCCAGATCCAGCCGCCCCAGTAAGCGAGCGAGGTGGTCACACCCCAGCCCTTGCCGGTGGCCGATATCAGGGCGACATTGAGCAGGGCCAGGATGACAGCCCCCGTCATGTAGGTCCATGGATTGACGAAGAGGGCCTTGTAGGTCTCATGGTCGCGCCACATGGTCCGCGCATTGCCAATCGGCGCCGCAGCGGCCCGTAGCGTGACATTGGTCATGGCGTCTTCGGGGGCGCGCGACATCAGTGGGCCCTCTCGATGACGATCTCCCAGCGGCCGTCGTCGACTTCCTGGATCTCGAAGTTGTGGCCCGTCTTGTCCGCCCACTCCGGGATGTTCTTCATCGCGCAGGAGTGGTCGATCTGGACGATGAGCAGATCGCCCACCGCCAGCTCGGACAGCGCTTTCTGGGCCCGGATGAGAGGAACCGGACATGCTTCTCCGAGACAGTCGAGGGTTTTCTCGGCCATGTTCAACACCTTCGCGCGCGGTGGCTGGGGGTTCTGGAACGAGGGCCCATTGTGGAGGGCGTCGCCCGCGAAGTCAAACCGGACCCACCATGAAACGAGGCTCCCGGGTGGCCGTGCCATCACGGCCCCCTGCGGCCAATCCCGTCGCCATTCCGCCTACGTCGACAGACGAGTGGTGAACCGGACCCGAGGCCCCGTACACGCGCTCACCTGGACTCACGCCGTCCGTGGGGAATCGTCCGCCATTGCCCTGGCTCTCAATTGCCGCGATCCAACCCGCGGCTTGCGCAGGCGTGCCCGTGATGCGAACGTGTCCCTGGTGGAACCAGGCACTCGGTCATGTGCCGGCCCCCACTCCATCGCCGAGGAGCAGCTGCGCATGAAGCCAAACGAGACCGCCGAAGAGACCGAAGGCTTTCACGGCGACGTGACGGGCCTGAGCCTTTCGGATGTCATCCAGCTCAATGGGCACAACGGCTTCTCGGGCTGCATCACCGTGCAACAGGGTTCGAGGACCGGGCGGATCTTCTTCCGGGAAGGGAAGATCATCCACTCCGAGCAAGGAGGGAAGCTGGGCGAGGAGGCCTTCTACGACATCATGGAGTGGCGCTCGGGACACTTCAGCCTCGAGCGCAACGTCTCCACCACGAGTCACACGATCCAGAAGAACACGCAATTCATCTTGATGGAGGCGCACCGGCTGATGGACGAGCGCCGCGCCGGACGCGCCACCCCGCCGCCCGTCCCTGCCGCCCCGACGCCCACCCCGGCCAAGCCCGGCGCCGCGGTCCTCGTCGACCGGGTGAAGGGCGCGGCGGGAGTCACCTACGCCGTGCTGCTCGGCAAGGACGGCTCCTGCGTCGAGGACACGAGCTTCGCAGGGGCAGCCCTCGCCGGCAGGGCGGCCTATCTCGCCATGATGGGGAGCCGCCTCGGCGCCAGCCTGGGCGCGGGCGACACCCGCTCCCTGGCCCTGCACGGCAAGGCGCAGCACCTCCTCCTCCTGGCCAGCAAGAGCCACTACCTGGGCGTGCTCGCCGACGGAGCCGCCGAGCTCGGCGCCATCGAAGCCGACGTCCTCAAGCTGCTCGGGACCGGTCACTGACCGCCCCGCGTCGAGCGACCTCGAGATCACCATGCAAACCGTCCTCTCTCAGCTCAACTCGGTTCCCGGCGTCGTCGGCAGCCTGGTCTGCAACCTCGACGGCCAGCTCGTGGCCCAGGTGTTCCCGCCCGTCTTCGACACCTCCGCCCTCCAGGACATGTCCCGGACCCTGGCGGACGGCGCCACGGCCCTCGACCTCTCCAGCGAGACGGCCGAGCTCCTCGATTTCCGCTTCAAGGAGGGCCGACTCCTGGCGAAGCCCTTCACCGGGTCGATGCTGGTCGTGGTCTGCACCAAGGCGACCAACGTCCAGTTCCTGATGCTGTCGGTCAGCGCGGCCGTGGCGAAGCTCGACAAGCTCCGGCCGGCACCGGCGCCGGCGCCGGCCGCTTCGCCCAGCCTGCCTGCCGCCGCCAAAGCCGCCACGCCCGCCGCGCGCGCCGCGGCCGGGGCGAAGAAGGTCGCCGCGTCCACCAGCGGCCTCGACGAGCTTCGCAGGCGGCTGGCAGAAGCCGCCGCCGCGCCACGCCCGGATGGTGCGGGGGACGCGTCGGTCGAGTCTTCTGCCGCACCTGCCGCGGGCTTGCCCCAGGCAAAGCAGGATGAAGCCCGAACCCCGGCCACCAAGACGCTTCAATGGTGGGAAGGGATGTCGTGACGGGACGCTGACGAGCTCGGCGCCTCGGGAGCGCAGCTCCCCGAGCCGTCGGCCGCGCGCGGTCCGGAGAGCAGTCAGCCACTCGAGCACGCAGGCCAGTTTCACCTCGTTTCGGAGAACGCATGATCAAGACAATCAGGTTCAAGATCCTCCTATTGATCGTGGGGGGATTGGGTCTCGGTGCCATCGGGCTGGTGTCCAACTTCAACAGGATTTACGAGCGGAACGCCGAGCGCCTGACCAAGGAGTCGATCCGGAGCGCGGCGGTGGCCTTCGAGGAGGTCGAGCGGACGAGCACGGAGCTCATGTCCGCCTCGATCGCCGCCGTCATACGCGATCCCGAGGTGCGGGCCGGGATCCTGGCGCGCGACCCGGCGCGCCTGCTCGCCATCTCGCAGCCGCTCTACCGCGACTGGCGCGGACGCTTCGGCATCACGCACTGGAACTACTGGGAGGCGGAGCTGGCCGGCGACATGAACGCCAAGGGCCTGCGCAACATCCTCCGCGTCGGCACGCCCGACATGCACGGCGACTTCGTGGAGCGGATCACGCTCGCCCGTGTCGCCCGCGAACGCCGGCTCGTGTCGGGCCTCGACCTCGGGTACACCGGGATGGTGCTGCGCGTCCTGGTGCCGGTGGAGGATGCCGGACGGTCCATCGGCTATCTCGAGCTGGGCAAGGAGATCAACGGCTTCCTCGGCCAGATCAAGAAGGTGAGCGGCGACGAGTACGGGCTCCTGCTCTCGAAGTCCCGCATGGACGAGAAGAAGTGGTCCACCCAGCGCATCACGGCGGGCCTCAAGAACAACTGGGCAGACATGCCGGACCTCCTTCTCGCCAACAACACCTCCGACGACGACGATATCCTCCAGTACTCCGGGAAGATCACGGATATCCCGGAGGAAGGCCTGCCGCTCGACATCGTGGCCAAGGGCAGCAAGACCCTGGCACGCGGCGTGTTCCCCATCCACGACGTCTCGGGCGCCAAGGTGGGCGCAGTCTTCGTCCTCCACGACATCTCGGGGGTCTACGAGGAGATGCGCTCCGGCCAGCGGCAGGCGGTGCTCGGCGTGGTGGTCCTCATGTTCGTCCTCGCCGGCCTCTTCTACCTCGTGTTCCAGCTGCTCATCGTTCGCCGGCTCCAGCACATGATCCATGTCGCCACCCGGGTGGTGGGTGGCGAGTTCGACCTCGAGATCGTGCCCTCGGCCGACGACGAGATCGGAACCTTCGAGACGCTCTTCGAGCAGTTCCGGATGCTCTTCGTCGAGCTCATCGGACAGGCGCAGCGGGGCACCGGCACCACGGGCCGGGGGGGGAAGTGACCCATGGGCCACCTCTATGACGCGAAGCTGAAGGTGGAGCAGCTCATCCGCGAGAAGAAGCTCAACGAGTCCGAGACCAAGGGGGCCCTCTCCCTCAAGAGCGGACTCCTCCTCGCGCTCGTCCGTCAGGACACGCCCGACGACGCGGTGAAGCTCGAGAAGCTGCGCGCCGCCGCCAAGGCGCTGTTCAAGATGGAGATCTGACGCGAGGCGGCTCCTCTGCGCTGCACGCGAGCCCGGCTCCCGCGAACCACATCGCGGAGCCGGGCTCGAGCTTTACGCGCGCCCCGCAGCCTCGCCGCCGAGCACGGCCGGACGACACTCGAACGGCCGTGCGCTTCAACGATGCCCGCGCCCTCGGCCGCCCCCGCCGGCGTGACCGACGAAGCCCCGGCCACTTGTCGCCCCCCGCGAGACCAATCCACCGCGGAACGGCGCGGGCCTGATTCCGTGGAATGCAAAGCTGCCACGGAACGGGGCCGGCCTGAAGTGCCAGCGCCAAGGTGACCGCCACCAGCCCCGGCCATACCAGCCGAAGTGCGCCGGTCCGTACACGCCGAAGTACGGCCATGGACCGAAGCCCCAGATCCAGGGCGCGACGACCCAGGTCCAGCCGTACACCGGGTAATAGACGTATTCGTACGGCTCGCCCTCGCCGTCCGGCGGCACGTACGCGTAAGCCTCGCCGTGGGGCATCCACACCCAACCGTACTGCTGCGTGTAGACCCACTGACCAGACGGTGCTGACGGAGCGTCCGCCGCTCGTGCCTTCGGCGGTGGGGCGGGCGGCTTCGCGGGCGGCGCCGGCGGCGTTTCAGCCGGAGCAGAAGCAGGCGATGGCGTGACGGGCGCCGCCTTCGGCTGGGAGCTCCCGCCCGCCGAGTCGTCGTCGGCCGAGCGCGCCGGGCCGGCGCCCAGGGCCAGCACCGCGACGAGGATGACTTCGAGGCGCATCATGACGTTCCCCCTTCCACCAACTATCTGAACACCTCCGAACCCGTCGGGTTACCTCCCGTTCGGGGGGCCCACGCGGGTCTCGCGGGTACCGAACTCGAGCGGCACCTCCCTCGATCCGAGGTGAGGCGGGCGCTGGAGGGGATAGGAGGCAGACGAGGAGGCGGGCTTCCGAACCGCTTCACCGTGGATTGGCTCTGACAGTTCGATGCCCATTTACGAATACCGCTGTGCGCCTTGCGACAAGATCTTCGAGGAGCTGATCATCCGCAAGTCGGATGAAGCCGCTGTCGGCTGCCCATCGTGCAAGAGCAAGTCCATCGCCCGCGTGATGTCTCAGCCCGCGCAGTCGCAGAACAGAGGCGCGCCTTCCCGCCCGTGCGGCCCAGTCGGTTGAGGCATCTGACCGTCGCCCGGTCGGGCGATGAACGTGATGTCGTCGAGTCCGGCGCTGGGGGCCGAACGACGGAATGGACGTACCCCTCGAGCCGCGATGGTCAAGCGCTGTCGCGGAGGCGGGCCCCTTCCTCCGCGCCGCCGGCGCTCAGTTGAATCGGGTGCGTCGCTCCTGACGTTCGATCTACGAGAGGTGGGGGGCGTGGCGCGCCTCCGCGAGCCGCGCCCGGTGTGTTCGCCCAGGTCGGCTCGTCTGCGAGCCACCTCAGGCACGCGGTGCATGTCGCGAGCTTCGGCAAGGTGGTCCAGTTCCGAGCCCGCCGCCACGACCCGCACACGCAGCGGAAAGCGTCGGTGGGGGACTCGATGCGCGCGAGGTGGATGTCGTCATCGTCCATCGGAGCGACATCGTGGCGAGCATGAGCGCTGAACACGATGTGGCGCTCCACCACACCCCGCGTGAGCCCTGCCTGTACCCAGGCGACCGGCCTGGTGGGCAGCCGCTTTCACGGGACCGGTCTCCTCGCGTGGGCGGCACGTGCTTGGCGCGTCCGATTCTGCGCGAAACCGGTCCGAGACCGCCGTGGCGGCCGAGGGGGGCCGGGCTACGGATCACCTCGCGCCGAGGAGGCCATCATGAGAGCGAAGCTGGCAGGGACGCTGTTCGCCGTTGCAGTCGTGGGGCTGGGGCTTGGCGGGAACTCCCAGGGGGCAGAGGAGCGCGGACTCATGGCGATGTCGTCGAGGCCTGGGCAGCCGGTCATCGCCCGGGCCTGGCACGGCAAGACGCCACGGGAGAAGGCCGATGCGTACGAGAAGTACCTCGCCGGGGCCATCACCAAGTTCCCGAGCATCCGGGGAAACCTGGGCTATCAGCTCATGCGGATCGATGGCGGGCCGGACGGCGAACCGTACACCGAGTTCCAGGTCATCTCGTATTGGGAGTCGCTCGACGCCATCCACGCTTATGCGGGCGAGGACATCCGGCGCACCCACGATCTGCCGCGCGACAAGGAGTTCCTCGTCGGGATGGAGCCCTATGTCCGGAACTACGAGCTGCGGGTCAACGCCCTACGGCCCTGACGTCTACTTCCTGGTCCTGCCAGGGACCATGCTCCTCGACTTCGCCGGGACCTCGGAGACGCTCCGCGTCGCGGCCGACTTCGGGGCGCCCTTCCGGATCCATTACGTGGGCCCGGCTGATCTGCCCCGCACCTCCATCGGGCTCACGCTCGGCGGGGTGGAGCCGCTCCCCGATCAGCTCACGCGGGGAGGGATCGTCGTCATCCCGGGGGTCGAGAAGTCGGCCCGAGACTACCGGCTACCCGAGGCGCGACGGGCGGCGGCCTGGCTGGCGCGTACCGTGGGGCCCGAGCAGCTCCTCTGCACCGTCTGCTCGGGCGCCTTCCTGGCCGCCGAGAGCGGACTGCTCCAGGACCACGCCTGCACCACCCACCACTCGCTCACGCACCGGCTCGCCCGCGAGTTCCCGCGGCTCGAGGTCGTGGAGAACCGGATCTTCGTCCGCGATCGGAACGTCCTCACCAGCGCCGGCGTCACGGCCGGCGTGGACCTGGCGCTGCACCTGGTCTCGGAGCTGGCGGGACCGCTGGTGGCCGTCGAGGTGGCGCGCCTGCTCGTGCTCTACTTCCGGCGGGCCGGCGACGACGCGCAGCTCTCGCCCTGGCTCCTGCACCGCAATCACATCGACCCGCGGGTGCACGGGGCACAGGATCTGGTGGTCCGGGATCCCGCGCGCGGCTGGACGATCCCCGAGCTGGCTCACCAGGTCCACACCAGCCCGCGTCACCTGGACCGGCTGTTCCAGGCGTACGCCGGCATCTCGCCGCTCTCCTACCTCAGGAAGATCCGCGCCGCCACCGCCCGGGAGCTCCTCCGCGAACCGGACGCCAGGGTGGAGCGCGTGGCGGAGATGGTGGGGTTCTCGTCGGCGGAGCAGCTGCGCCGGGCGTTCCGGCGCTTCGAGCGGACCCGCCCCATCGACGTGCGGCTGGCCCCATTCACCCCAGGTACGCCGCCAGGACTCGCTCGTCGCGGGAGAGCTCGGCCGGCGTTCCCTGGATCAGGACCCGCCCCCGCTCCATGACATAGGCGTAGTCCGCCACCTCGAGCGCGGCACGGGCGAACTGCTCCACGAGCAGCATGGTCGTGCCCTCCTCCTTGAGGCGGCGGATGGTCCTGAACACCTCCTGGACGATCACGGGCGCGAGCCCCATCGACGGCTCGTCGAGCAGCATCACCTTGGGCCGGGCCATCAGCGCGCGCCCGATGGCGAGCATCTGCTGCTCGCCACCGGAGAGCGTCCCGGCCAGCTGGCTGCGGCGGTCGCGCAGGCGCGGGAAGAGCTCATAGACGCGGGCCAGGTCCTTCACCGCGCGGCCGCGGAAGCCGAAGAAGCGCGGCAGCCGCACGTAGGCGCCGAGCAGGAGGTTGTCCTCCACCGAGAGCGGGCCGAACACCTTGCGGCCCTCCGGCGCGTGCGCCACCCCGAGCCGCGCGATGCGCGCGGCTCCGAGCCCCTGGACGGGCTTCCCGTCGAGGAGCACCCGGCCGCCGGTGGGCGCGAGCAGGCCGGAGATGGCGCGCATGGTGGTGGTCTTGCCGGCGCCGTTGGCGCCGATGAGCGCCACCACCGCGCCGCGCTTCACCACGAGGGAGGTCCCGACCAGCACCTCGCTCAGCCCGTATCCTGCGTGGAGGTCCTCGACGACGAGCATCCGGCGCTCCTCTCAGCGCAGCACGGAGGCGCCCGCGGCCGGCTCGGGCGGCGGCCCCGCCTCCACGTGGCCCAGGTACGCCTCGATCACCTTCGGGTGGCGCTTCACCTCGTCCGGCGAGCCCTCGGCGATGATCTTGCCGCCGTCGAGGGCGGTCACCACGTCGCACAGCTGCGTCACGACATCCATGTGGTGTTCGATGAGGACGATGCTGATGCCGCGCTGCCGGACGCGCCGGATGATCTCGACCTGCCGCACCAGGTCGGGCTGGGCGAGGCCCGCCGCCGGCTCGTCGAGGATGAGGACCTCGGGTTTCCGCGCCAGCGCGCGGGCGATCTCGAGGAAGCGCTGGGCGCCGTAGGTGAGGTCCTTGGCCGCGGTCCGCGCCTGATCGCGCAGCCCGACGAAGTCGAGGAGCGCCAGCGCGTCGGCCTGGGCCCGCCGGTCCTCGGCCCGCCCCAGGCCGAGCAGGACGAGCGGCAGGGGGCTCCGGTAGACGCCGTTCAGCGCCACCATCACGTTCTCGAGGGCGCTCAGGCCGGTGAAGAGCTGCAGGTTCTGGAAGGTGCGCGCCACGCCCGCACGCGCCGTCTTGAAGAGGCTGCCGGGGGGCAACCGCGCGCCGTGCAGGAGGACCGTCCCGGCGGTCGGCGTGTAGAGGCCGGAGATGACGTTCACCGCCGTGCTCTTGCCGGAGCCGTTCGGGCCGATGAGCCCGTGCACCTGGCCGGCCAGCACGGTGAGGGTGATCCCGTCCACCGCCCTCACGCCGCCGAAGTGGCGCCTCAGCTCACGCACCTCCAGGAGGGGGGCGCCGTCGGCGGGTCGAACCGGCAGGACCGCCTCGAGCGGCGCCGGCGCCGGCAGCGGCGGAGCGGCCACGCGTAAGAGGCGGGCCAGGAAGCGGGCGGCGAAGCCCATCAGCCCCTCGGGCAGCCCCACCACCACCGAGAACAGCATCAGCGCGAAGATCGCCTTGCGCCAATCCTCGGTGTTCTGCACCACCATGCCGCCCACCACCAGCGCGCCGGTCGCCACCACCGGTGCGAGGGCCTGGAACGGCCGCAGGGTGCGGCGGAGGAGCCCTCGCCCGCCGGCGGCGACGGCGACCACCAGCCCCAGGGCCGAGAAGAGCTGGAAGAGGAAGCGGTTCGAGAGGAGGTTCGGCAGGAGCGCCACCAGCGTCGCGCCCACGAAGGCGCCCCACAGGCTCTTCCGGCCGCCCAGCACGACGCCCAGCAGGAGCACCACCGTCAGCTCGTAGACGAAGCTCTGCGGCTGGAGGTACTGGAAGTTGAAGGCGTAGAGCGCGCCGGCCAGGCCGCCCAGGCCTGAGCCGAAGGCGAACGCGGCCACTTTGTGCCGGTAGGTGCCGACGCCCATGGCGTCGGTGGCGATGGGGCTGTCGCGCAGCGCCTCGAACGCCCGGCCCCACTGCGAGGAGAGCAGGTTCCTCATCGCGATCCAGACCGCCGCCAGCAGCGCCACGCACATCCAGTAGAAGCCGCGCGGGCCGAGGACGTGCCCGAGCAGCGGCGGTCGGACCAGCGAGAGCCCCTGCGCGCCGCCGGTCAGCCCTTCGAGCTCGCTCAGCGCCGTCGAGCTGAGCGCGGTGAAGCTGAGCGTGGCGAGGGCGAACTGCGGCCCCTCGAGGCGCAGCGCGGGGAGCGCCAGGAGCGCGCCCAGCAGGAAGCAGACCGAGGGCGCCACGAGGAGCGCGCCGACGAGGCCGATGCCGAGTTTGGTGAGGCCGATGCCGGCCGTGTACGCACCGAGCCCGAGGAAAGCTGCCTGGGCCAGGTTCACCTGGCCCAGGTATCCGACCGTCACGTCGAGTCCGATGAGGAGGATGCCGTAGATGGCGAGCAGCGTGAGGAGCCCGAGGGCGTAGGCGTTGTGCACCGCCAGCGGCAGCGCGGCGAGGAGCGCGAACAGCAGCAGCTCGGCGCCGCGGACGAGGAGGAGCCGTTTCCAGTTCACGGCGGGCCCCCTTCAGACCTTGCGGATGGCGGTCTTGCCGAAGACGCCTGTCGGGCGAACGGCGAGGGCGAGGATGAGGAGGACGAGCCCTGGCGCCTCGCGCCAGCCGCTGCCCACCGTGAAGCTGGCCAGGCTCTCCAGCGCTCCCAGGAACATGCCCACCAGCACTACCCCGAAGCCGGACTCGAGCCCGGCCACCACCGCCACCGAGAAGGCCTTCAGGACGAGCGCCGACGACATGGTCGGGCCGGCCGTCGTGATGGGCGAGACGAGGATTCCGGCCAGCGCCGCCACCGTCCCGGAGAGCGCGTAGGAGAGCATGATCGTGTGGCGCGCCGAGATGCCCATCAGCTCGCCGGCGTCCCGGTCGGCGGAGATCGCCTCGAACGCCTTCCCGAGCAGCGTCTGGCGCTTGAAGAGCTCGATGAGCCCCATCACCGCGAAGACCCCGATGGCGACCGACAGCTCGAGCCAGGTCACGTCCACTCCGAACAGGTGGACGGGGGCGGAGGGGATGGGGGTCGGGAACGGCCGGTCGTCGCGGCCCCAGAGGTTCTCGGCGGCCGAGAGGAGGAACAGCCCGAGGATGATGGTGAGGAGGATCCAGCCCTCGCTGCGCTGCTCGAGCGCGAGCCGGACCGCCGCCCGCTCGACCGCGAGTCCCAGCAACGCGCCGAAGAGGAGACCCAGCGGGACGACCAGCCAGTAGCTCAGGCCGAGATCGATGAGGGTGAGGCTGAAGAGGGCCGACACCATCACCAGCTCGCCCTGCCCGAAGTTGATGCTCTTGCTCGTGGCGTAGGTGAGCTGGAACCCATAGGCGATGAGGGCATAGACGAGCCCCATCAGCGCGCCGCCGACCGCCATCTGTCCATAGATCGAGGGAGACACGGGTGGCGAGTCGCGCGCGTGGCGGAGGGCCGAGGTCCCTGCGCTCAGCGCCCTCCGCTACTGCTTGCCGCCGCTCGCGAGCCGCGCTCGGTCGGACTCGTTCGCGAACACGACGCGCCCGTCCTTCACCAGGCCCATCACCGTCTGCTCCCGGCGAAACGCCTCGTGCGTATCCGGGTTCGAGGGGTCCCACTTCGAGTAGGGCTTGTTCCAGGTGGCGATGACGCCGTGCACGGGCTCGCGCAGGTCCTCGAGCGCCTCGCCGATCTTGCGGCTGTCGGTCGACCCGGCCTGCTTCACCGCCGCCGCGAACAGGTAGACCGCGTCGTAGCCCTGCGCCGCCGACACCGGTGACGGGATGCGTTGCACCCCATACGTCCTGTGGTAGGCGTCGATGAATTGCTTCGCCCTGGGCGTGACGGGCTCCTCGATGAAGGTCTGCGGCATGAGGGTGCCATTGCCGTTCTTGCCGGCGTTGTCGATGTAGTTCGACATCGAGAGCGGCCAGCCGCCGATGAGCGGCTCCTTCATGCCGAGCTTGGCCATGCCGTTCGAGACCGCCGCCAGCTCCGGCCCGATGCCCCAGATCAGGATGGCCTGGGCGCCGCCCGACTTGGCGCGCAGCAGCTGGGCCGTCATGTCCTTGTCGCCGATGTTGAACTTCTCGGTGGCGACCACCTTCAGCTTGTCGCCCTGCTTCTTGATCTCCTTGAGGAGGTCGTCGCGGCCGGACACGCCGTAGTTGGTCGAGTCGTGCAGCAGGGCCACCTTGGTGAGCTTCCGGTGGATGGCCTCCTCGACCACCATCGACGCCTGGATGCCGTCGGCGGCGGCGAAGCGGAACATGGTGAGCGTCTTCGGGCCGTCCGCCTTCGCCCACTGGGTCATGGAGGCGGAGCCGGCGGCCGGGGTGATGATCTTGGTGATGCCCTTCTCCTGCAGGAACTTGTCGCCGGCGAGCACCACGCCGGTGTTCACCGAGCCGATGACACCGGAGAGGCCGGGCGTGGACGCCAGCTCCTGACCGATGAGCGCGCCGCGCTCGTTCTTCGCCTCGTCATCGCGCTCGATGACCTCGAACTTCAGCTTCTTTTCGCCCACCTGGACGCCACCGGCGGCGTTGATCTCGCCGATGGCGAGCTTGGCTCCGTCGCGCATGGAGGCGCCCATGGGGGCCGAGCCGCCCGTGAACGGGCCGGTGATGGCGATCTTGAGAGTGTCGGCGGCGAACGCCGGGACCGTGAAGGTGCAGAGCACCACGGCGAAGAGTCTTCTCATGGAGGCTCCCCCAGTGACGATGGGCGTGACGACCCGTGAAACGCAGGTCTACCGTTGGCTAGGTGAAAACTATGAGATTGGCACGCTAGAAAGCACGCCCCTGCTGGGTCCGAGCGGCCGGACGACCGTTACGCGAACGTCCTGGTCGTCATCGCCGCCGGCAGCGCGCGTAGCATCGAGACGCTCTCCACGCCTCGGCGCAGCCGCTCCCACTCGACGTCGGGGACCTCGAGGAATGCCTCGACCACCATCGGGTCGAACTGCGTGCCCTTGCAGCGGATCAGCTCCTGCCGCACCACGTCCATGGTCGTGGCCTGACGGTAGGGCCGGTCGGAGGTCATGGCGTCCATCGCGTCCACCGTGGCGAACAGCCGGGCACCCATGCAGATCCGTTCACCCTTCAAGCCCTGCGGATAACCGTTGCCATTCCACATCTCCTGATGCTCGAGGACGATCTGCGCGGCTGGGTGAAGGCAGTCGATCTTCCGCAAGAGGTCCCAGCCGAGCTCCGGATGCTTCTTCATCTCCTCGCGTTCCAGGTCGGAGAGAGGACCCGCCTTCAGCAGGACCCGATCCCTGATACCGATCTTGCCGATGTCGTGGAAGAGGGCACCGTGCCCGATGATGGCGAGCTCACTGCCGCCGATTCCCAGCCTCTGCGCGAGGTGGCATGCGTACGAAGAGACACGCCGGCTGTGCCACTGCGTCTCGGCATCACGGTAGTCGAGGGCGGCGATGAGACCCTCGAACAACGCCTCGGTCCTGCGTTGCACCACCGCCTCCAGATGAGCGTGATAGGCGTGGGGCGGCTGCTGGACGAGCTCTTCCCAGCACGGCTGGCAGTGGGTGTAGAGCGCGATGTCCTCGCGCTCGGGCAACTTCCTGACCGCCCACGCCTTGCCACAGACGACGCACGGGATGGTGCCGGGCTTCTTCCACATGTCGGGTTGCGGCGGCGAGTCGGGCATCGGTAGACCGGTATTGGCAGCGGCTTCACGTCATGCCGGGGGTGTTCCGGAGCCGCAACGAATTCGGGGAGCACGATGGTGTTCGGGGACCGCTCAACGCGCGGCCTGCGCCTTCGGACGTGGGCGGTGCGGCGTCGGGCAAGAGAGCGCTCCGTGCTTCTCGTCCCATTGCTGGTGGTACTCCTCCGCCATCCAGAACGGGCCGGCCGGAGCGATCTCTGTGGTGATCGCATCCCGAAGCCGCTTCTGCTCCTCCGACCGCGACGCGAGCGCCGCCTCCATCTGCTCGGGCCCGAAGGTGAAGATGGCCGACCGGTACTGGCTTCCGTGGTCCGGACCCTGGCTGTCGCCGCTCGTCGGATCGTGCGTCTTCCAGAAGAACTCGAGCAGCTGGCCGTAGGTGACCTGCGCGGGGTCGAACTCGACCAGGACCGACTCGGCATGGCCCGTCGTGTGCGAGCAGACGTCGTCGTAGCTCGGGTCCTGCGTACGACCGCCCGTGTAGCCGACGGCGGTGGCCACGACGCCCGGCACCTTGCGGAAGCGTTCCTCCACGCCCCAGAAGCAGCCCTGGGCGAAGATGGCGAGCTGATTCTTCCCGGTAGGGACGAGCGCAGTCCCGTGGCCGGCGTGCCCGGGCCGCGTGCCGCAAGCCGGATTCCCGATCATCGTGCTTCCTCCGCGTCCGCTGCCGCTGGACGGCCACAAGGTGGCTTTCACGCCGAGGAGAGCGAGCGCCAGGAGCGCGCCGCGTATCAGGTGGTCTTTCATCGGGCCTCGCCCGCACCCGGGGATGGCTGCTCGCCGCCCGGTACGTTCGCATCCAAGCGGTGGTGCATCTCCATGATGTGCTCGGACACGGGTACGGTCGCCATCGCCGTCGGTTACCGTCCCGGCTGGACGCGGCCCCTTCCGGGCGTCACCGTCGATACGAGCGGTCGCACGCGCGGCGGCTCTCCAGCTCACCTGCCCGTCGCACACCACGCTGCTAGCGGCGGCGCCATCAGATCCACCACGCGCGCCATCCGTCCGCGCGACCGCTTTCGGCGGCACGCATGCCGCGGCGGAAGGCCTCCTCGTTGACGGCCGCGAGCGCGCTCTTTCCGTGAAGCGCCTGCCGGATAGCCGCCAGGAACGTCTCGCCAGGGAAGATCCCGGTGGCGCCCGAGAGCGCTCCGAGGGCGACCGTGTTCTTCACCATGGGCTGCCCGAGCTCACGGGCGATGTCCGAGAAGGGCACGCCGGTGGCGCGGACCGTGGGGTCCATCACCGGCAGCTCCTGGATGACGGAGCTGTCGTAGACGACGACGCCGCCCGAAGCGACCGCCGGCCCGAACTTCGCGAGGCTCGGCGCGTTGAAGGCGACGAGGACGTCGGGCACGGGAACGTCGGGCGACGCCACCTCGTCTTCCGCCAGCCGCACGTCCGCGTACGACGTGCCGCCGCGCGACTCGGGCCCGTAGCTGGGGATGTGCGTCGCGTCGAAGCCTTCGTTGATGGCGGCGCGCGCGATGACCATGGCGGCGGTCTGCGCGCCATCGCCCCCCGCGCCGGCGAGCTTGAGCCCGATCTCGACGCCGAACGGCGTTCGCGGGAATCCAGAGCAGAAGCGAGGCGACGGAGCGGCGCGAGCGCCGACCACCGCCAGGAGCGTCTCGGGATCGAAACCTGGCTCTGGCCACGCCCCCCACTCCGCGGGCGGCGCCTCCTTCTTCACGCCGAGCGGGAACACCCGGACCATGCTCTCCTTCACCCAGCGCTCGGCCTCGACGGGCGTCATGCGCAGGTGCGTGGGGCATTCGGCGAGCACCTCGACGAAGGCGAAGCCCCTGTTCTCGGCCTGGAGCTGGACCGCCTTCTTGATCGCTTTCATCGCCCGCGCGCGCTGCTTCGCATCGAAGAGGGCCACCCGTTCCACGTAGACCGGCCCGTCGAGCTGCGCGATGAGCTCCGCCATCCGGAGCGGCTGGCCCATCGAGGCGTCTCGCCCGTGGGGGCTGGTGGTCGTCCGCTGGCCCATGAGCGTCGTGGGCGCGAGCTGGCCGCCCGTCATTCCGTACACGGCGTTGTTGACGAAGATGAC
>WNGL01003023.1_pt1 | contig 20253 bp, 16 predicted proteins | sample 5400591 | NCBI WGS metagenome assembly WNGL01 (sample SAMN13153377, study PRJNA577476) | soil metagenome | isolation source: 80 cm soil or saprolite under Garry oak tree replicate 1 | place: USA:California | collected 2016-06-15 | reverse complement strand
CGCTGATCCAGGACACGCCGCGCTCGGTCCGGCACCGGTCGGCCACCGCGACGAACACCCCGTTGGCGGCCGCCGCGGCCTGCGCCTTGACCACCTCGGCGGGCCGCTCCCCCTCGGGCCAGCTGTAGCCGGGCCAGTTCACCGGGGCCGCAATCAGGTCGGCGCCGTCCAGGGCGGCCAGCCGGGTCCACTCGGGGAACTCCAGGTCGTAGCAGACCATCACGGCCACCCGCCCGACCTCGGTGTCCACGGTCGGCAGCGCGGCGTCGCCGGGGGTGAAGACGAGCTTCTCGGAGTCCCACAGGTGCGCCTTGCGGTAGACGGCCCGGGTGCCGGACGCGTCCACCAGGGCGGCGCTGTTATGCAGGCGGCCGTCGGCGCCGAGTTCGCAGAAGCCGCCGACGATGACCAGCCGGTGCCGGGCGGCCAGCTCGTGCCACTGCCGCAGGGTGGCGCTGTCCGCGGCGGGCGTGGCCAGGCCGCGGGCCTCGGCGGCCGGGTCGGCGGCGTCGAAGACGTAGCCGGAGTCGCACAGCTCGGGCAGGACCACGAGCCGCGCGCCCGCGGCGGCCGCCTCGGCGACCGCGTCCGCGGCGGCCCGCCGGTTGGCGTCCGGCTCGGCCACGGTGATCGCGAGCTGGGCAACCGCTATCAGGGTGGGGTCCACTATGCGTGCTCCGTTCGCCGGGATAGGACTATAGACAGCATCCTCCACTGGGAGCTGAGGAAGAAGAGGCGCATAGTGACCGGAAACGCGGATGTCGTGGTGGTAGGCGGCGGGCATAACGGGCTGGTCGCGGCGGCGTACCTGGCCAGGGCCGGGCTGACCACGGTGGTGTGCGAGCGCCGCGCAGTCACCGGCGGGGCGGCCGTCAGCGAACATCCGTTCGGCCCTGACTACACCGTGACCTCGCTGTCCTATGTCGTCTCCCTGCTGCCGCCGGACCTCGTCCGCGACCTGCGCCTGGAGCAGCACGGATACCGGGTGTACCCGCAGGGACCCTACTTCGCCCCCCGGGCCGACGGGCGCTGCCTGCGGCTGCCGCACGACCCGGCACAACGACACGCGGAGATCGCCAAGTTCTCCGCCGCGGACGCGGACGCCTATCCCCGGTACGAGGAGCACCTGGCCGGCATCGGCCGGGTGCTCGGCCCGCTGCTGCACCAGATCCCGCCCCGGCTCGGGTCGCGGCGGCCGCAGGACCTGCTGCGGCAGGCCCGGTTGCTCACCAGCCTGCGCGCGATCGACGAGCGCGGCGCGGTGGACGTGACGCGGCTGCTCACCGGCAGCATCGCCGACCTGCTCGAGGGGTACTTCGAAAGCGACGCCATGCTCGGCCTGCTGTCGGTGTCCGGGGTGATCGGCACCTGGGCCGGCCCGCGCTCGGCCGGGACCGCCTACGTGATGCTGCACCACCACATCGGCGAGACCGACGGGGCGGCGGGTGCCTGGGGCTTCCCGCGCGGCGGCATGGGCGGCGTGTCGGGCGCGCTAGCCCGGGCCGCCCGGATGTTCGGCGCGCAGATCAGGACCGACGCCGAGGTGGCGCAGATCCGGACCTCCGGCGGCCGGGTCACCGGGGTCACGCTGGCCAGCGGGGAGGCCATCGACGCGCCGCTGGTCGTCACCACCGCGCACCCGCAGATCTCGTTCCTGCGCCTGCTCGACCCGGCCGAACTGCCCGCCGAGTTCGTCGCCGACATCCGCGGCTGGCGCAGCCGCAGCGGCACCGTCAAGATCAACCTGGCGCTGGACCGGCTGCCGGTCTTCACCAGCCACCCGGAGCCCGACCCGCAGGTCTACGGCGGCACGATCGTGCTGGCGGAGTCGCTCGATGACATCGAGACCGCGTACCAGCAGGCCGTGGCGGGCGAGCCGGCCTCGCTGCCGTTCGCCGACATCTGCATCCCGAGCGTGTTCGACGACTCGCTGGCGCCGGCCTCCAAGCACGTCATGTCGATGTTCACCCAGTGGGTTCCGTCCGGCTACGCCGACGCGCCGCACGAGGCTGAGCTCGAGGCCTACGCCGACCGGGTCCTCGCCCGGGTCGAGAAGGTCGCGCCCGGGTTCACCGCCTCGGTGCTGCACCGGCAGGTGATCGGCCCGCACCGGATGCAGGAGGAGTACGGGCTGGTCGGCGGGAACATCTTCCACGGGGAGCTGTCGCTGGGGCAGATGTTCCACGCCCGGCCCGCGGCAGGCTACGCCGACCTGCGGACGCCGCTGCGGGGGCTGTACCAGGCGGGTTCGGCCACCCACGGGGGCGGCGGGGTCACCGGCATCCCGGGACGCAACGTGGTGCGTCAGATCCTCGCGGACCGCCGCGCCGAGCGCTGGCGCCGCCGCGTGAGCCTCCCCATCCGCCCCTCGAGCACCGCGAAACCCTCCGCCCAGGCCTAGCGGCGCTGGGACGAACCACGGCGATGTCACATCGTGGTGGTCAGGACCACTACAGAGTTACATCGGCGTGGTTAGAGCAGGACCCTGAGGCGTGGCGGCTGGGGGCTGTGGGATCTCAGGTGTCGAAGGAGCAGGTGGGATTGCGCGCGGGGTTAACGGGTGCGGCCGACCTTTTCGGCCGCGGCGAGGGTGTGCGAGTGGTCCGGTCCTAGCCTGCGGCTCAGGTAGGGCAGCATGTCCCGGAACTCCTTCGCGGCCCCGGTGTGGTCTCCGCGCTCGGCCATCTCCCTGGCGATGCTGAACCAGAGGGTCAGGGTGACGGGATGGTCCAGGCCGAGCCTGCGCTCCAGGTGCGGCAGCACCGCCCGGAACTCATCCTCCGCCCCGGCGTGATCGCCGCGCGCCGCCATCTCCTGCGCGATGCTGAACCGGGTGGCCAGCGTGTCGGGATGCTCCGGGCCGAGCCTGCGCCGCAGGTGGGGCAGCATGCCCCGGTACTCGGCCTCGGCGCCGGCGTGGTCGCCGCAGGCCGCCATCTCCTGGGCGATGCTGAACCAGGTGATCAGCGTGTCCGGGTGATCACGGCCAAGCGCCCGCTGCCGGGCCGCGAACACCTCGCGGAACTGCTCACGCGCCCCGGCGTGATCGCCGCGCGCCGCCATCTCCTGAGCGATGGCGAACCGGGCCGCCAGCGCGTCCGGGTGATCCCGGCCGAGCCTGCGCTCCAGGTGCGGCAGCACCGCCCGGAACTCATCCTCCGCCCCGGCGTGGTCGCCGCGCGCCGCCATCTCCCTGGCGATGCTGTACCGGACGATCAGCGTGTCGGGGTGCTCGGCGCCCAGCGTTCGCGTCCCCACCGCCAGCACGTGCCGGAACTGTTCCTCGGCCCCGGCGTGGTCGCCGCGCGCCGCCATCTCCTGGGCGACGCTGAACCAGGTGGCCAGCGTGTCGGGATGATCCGGCCCCAGCGTCCGCTGCCGGGCCGCCAGTACGCCCCAGAACTCCTCCTCGGCCGCGGCATGCTTTCCGCCGGCCGCCATCTCCTGGGCGACGCTGAACCAGGTGGCCAGCGTGCCGGGATGATCCGGCCCCAGCGTCCGCTGCTGCGCCGCGAACACCCGCCGGAACCCGTTCTCCGCCCCGCCGTGATCGCCGCGCACCGACATCTCCTGCGCGACGCTGGACGAGGTCGCCAGCGTGTCCGGGTGATCACGGCCAAGCGTCCGCTGCCGCGCCGCCAGCACCGCGCGGAACTCGGTTTCGGCCGCGTCGTGCCTGCCGCGCGCCGACAGCTCGCGCGCGATGCTGAACCGGGTGGCCAGCGTGTCGGGATGCTCCGGGCCCAGCGCCCGCTGTTGCGCTGCCAGCACGATCCGGAATTCGTCCTCTGCCGAGGTGTGCGCGCCGCGCGCGGCGATCTCCTTGGCGATGCTGAACCGAGTGGCCAGCGTGTCCGGATGCTCCGGCCCGAGCATCCGCTCCCGGATCGCGAGCACGGCCCGGAGTTCGCCCTCGGCCGCGGTATGCTCCCCTCGGGCCGACATCTCCTGGGCGATGCTGTACCTAGTCGTGAGCGTGTCCGGATGCTCCGGGCCCAGCGCCCGCCGCTGATCGGTCAGGGTTCGCTGCTGCAGCACGACGGCCTCGTCCGAGCGGCTGGCCTCCTGGCGGGCGGCCGCGAGGCTGGCCCGGCTGGCCAGCGCGTCCGCCTGGTCCAGCCCGAGCTTGAGCTGCTGGTCGGTCAGGGCCCGCTGGTGCAGCACGACGGCCACATCGGAGTCGTACCGCTGGAGCCCGGACGCCGCGCGCAGGTCGTCGGCGAACTCCCCGCAGGTGAGATACCGGTCTTCGGGCGTCTTGGCCAGAGCGCGCAGCAGGACGTCATCTACCGCCGACGGAAGATCCTGCCGCCGCGACGTCAGCCGGGGCGGCGGCTCGGACAGGTGTGCGTACAGCACCGCCAGGCCCTCGTCCCGCAGGAACGGCGGCTCGCCGGACAGCAGCATGAACGCCGCGCACGCCAGCGCGTACTCGTCCGCGCGCGCGTCCACCGGCTGGCCCCGGATCTGCTCGGGCGCGCAGTAGGTCGGCGTGCCCAGGAAGTGCCCCGTCCCGGTCTGGGTAGCCGACGCCTGCCCGCCCTTGGTCAGCCCGAAGTCGGACAGGTACACGTGATCGGGCCGGCCGGGCCGCGAATCCACGAGCATATTGGCGGGCTTGACGTCACGGTGCACGAGACCCACGGCGTGGGCGGCGTCCAGGGCCGAGGCCACCGCGGAGATGATCGCGGCCACCCGCGCGATGGGCAGCGGGCCCAGCCTGCGCACCAGCGTTCCCGCGTCGCCGCTCGGCACATATCGCATCGCGATGAACAGCACGCCGTTCGCGTCGCCCGCTTCGTACACCGGGATAATGTGCGGGTCATCCACTGCCGCGGCCGAGCGGGACTCACGGACAAAACGGTGACGGAATTCATCATCCGCCGTCAGCGCGGGCGAAAGGATCTTGAGCGCCACCTGCCGCGGCAGCCGCTCATCCTGGGCCCGGAATACCACGGCCGTTCCGCCGTGGCCTATCTGCTCTTCCAGGCAATAACCGGCGATTCGCGAGCCGGGCGAGAAATCGGTCAGGAACCTGACGGTTCCCGGCTTTTCATCGCCCATCGCGGTCACCGGAACGGCCGCCGGGGCTGACGGCAGCCGGTATTAACGAAGGATGACAAGTCCCGGCCACGTGTAACCCCCTCGCGATTACCCACCCAGAACCAGGCATCGATTTACACCGGCGGCGGCCCCGGTTCCGTTCCGGTTCCCAAAGCTAGCACGGTGGCACGAAATCCGGCCCGATATGCCGGATCGACCATGGCCGCGACCGGGTAATCGCGAAATCAGCGGGACGCGGGGGCCCCGCTCGACGCGCGGGCCAGGGCGGCGACCCGCTCGAAGGAGCCGAGGCGGTCGGCCGGGTCGTAGACCATGGTGGTGATCATCAACTCGTCCGCCTGGGTGGCGTCGACGAGGTCCGCGATGCCCCGCTGGACGGTGTCCGGCGCGCCGATGATCTGGGTGGCCAGGCGGTCCTCGATGAACGCGCGCTCCATCTCGTTGTAGGGGTAGGCGGCCGCCTCCTCCGGTGAGGGCAGCGGGCCGGGCCGGCCGGAGCGCAGCCGGAGGAACGACAGCGCGCCCGAACCGGCCAGGAAGCGAGCGCGCTCGTCGGTCTCGGCGCACACCACGGCGGCTGCGACCATCGCGTACGGGCGGTCGAGCACGTCCGACGGGCGGAAGTGCTTGCGGTACAGGGCCAGCGCGGGCAGCGTGTTGGCCGCGCTGAAGTGATGCGCGAAGGCGAACGGGAGGCCGAGCAGGCCGGCGACCTGGGCGCTGTAGCCGCTGGAGCCGAGCAACCACATGGCGGGCAGGTTGCCGCGGCCGGGCACCGCGGTGATCTGCGCGAACGGGTGGTTCTCCGGCCAGCGGCCGGTGAAGAAGCCGAGCAGGTCCATCAGCTGGTCGGGGAAGTCGTCCGCGGACAGCGCGTCGGTCGAGCGGCGCAGCGCCGCCGCGGTGACCTGGTCGGTGCCCGGGGCGCGCCCGATGCCGAGGTCGATCCGGCCGGGATGGAGCGCTTCCAGCATGCCGAACTGCTCGGCCACCACCAGCGACACGTGGTTGGGCAGCATCACTCCGCCGGAGCCAACCCTCATGGTCGTGGTCGCGTCGGCGATATGGCTGATCAGCACGGGCGGCGCGGAACTCGCGATGCCGGGCATGTTGTGGTGCTCGGCCACCCAGAACCGCCGGTACCCGAGCCGTTCGGCCCGCCGGGCCAGGTCGATGGTGGCGTGCAGGGCCTGCGCCGCGGTACCGCCGTCCGGCACCGGGGCGAGGTCGAGAACGGACAGGGGCACCGCCCGCGGGCCGAAGGTCAGGGCCGTATCATCCACGATTTGTCCCAACCGCGCGAAGCTGCGCATTCTTCCGTCGGTGCTGGCCGGCGGCGGCGAGGCACGCGCCAGGACCGTTCGGGATAATTAGTGGACGGTCCGGCGCGGGCCTGACCCGCTGCCGTAGGGCTGGCCGGCCAGGTTCCAGCTCCACGAGATCTCCGGGGTGATCCGCATGTACGCGCCGGGCCCGAACCGGCCGGACCGCTCGATCAGCTCGGCCGTCCCGTAGACCCGCAGGCCCCGCGGCGTCCACGGGTCGGTGGACACCAGGTCGTCGACGACCAGCGCGACCCTGGCCTGGCCGGCCTCGACGTTGAGGAACTTCCTGGTCCGCTCGGGCGCCCGGCCGCCGACGTACAGGTAGGTCCCGTCGAACTCGAACCCGACCGGCGCCACGTCCGGCTGCCCGTCGGGACCGACGGTGGCGATCCTGGCCAGCGGCTGGGACCGCAGGTAGGCGGCTTCTTCTTCGGTGAACGCCATGGTCCATCTCCCGTCAGATAGTTCGTGTCGATTACAATAAACATCACGAACATCTTTATTCCGAACGGACGGGTGATCCGTTGACCGAAGCCCGGGAGCATCCGGTGGCGGACGGGCTGATCCGGCTGTCCGGCATGACACAGGCCGTGTTTGTCCGGACGGCCGAACGCCACGGGCTGCCGGCCGCCCAGGCCCGGCTGCTGTGCATGCTGGCCGCGGGGCCGCGGCGCATGTCGGAGCTGGCCGGCCTGCTCGGCATCGAGAAGGCCGCGCTAACCGGGCTGGCCGACCGGGCCGAACGCCGCGGCCTGGTCGCCCGGACCGCGGTGCCGGGTGACCGGCGGGCGGTTTCCGTCGCGCTCACGCCGGAGGGGCGCGAGGTGGCGAGCGCGTTCCACCGCGACGTCTCCGCCTCGCTCGACCGGCTCACCGACGTGCTGCCACCGGGGGAACGCGAGCGGTTTTGCCGCAGCCTGGCCCGGGTCACAATGGCTTGAGGGCTGGCTTGAGCGCTGGCTTGAGGGCTACCCCGGCCCACATCTGAGCGGGGGCCTTCGCGTCGATGGCCATGGCCGGGCGCGGCAGGCGTCGTCGACGAACTGCGGGCAGTATGAACGAGTGCGCCCGGGCGCGGACGGAGATATCAGTACTCACGAGAGTGCATCGGCGGCACAGGGGCACCAGGCGCATGGCCAGAAGCTGCGTCGTCGGCTCGCCCATGATCAACTTGAGCTCACCGGCAGCGGCTAGAACGACATGAACGCGGCATTCACGCCTTAACGGCGGGCCTCCTCCCGCTCGCGCTGCTCGGCGGTTTCCCGGGGATCGTGGATGGTGGCGATCTCGCCGGGTGCCACGTCGGTGTGGTGCGCGATGGTGTAGAAGCGCAGTGCGTGGCCGTCAGGGTCGAGGACCTCGGGCAGGATCCAGCCCAGGCTGGCCCGGTGTACGCCGGCGTGCGACTGGCCGAGCCCGTCCAGCTTGCGGGCGAGGGCCTCCATGGCGGCCTTGTCGGGCACGCCGATGGCGAAGTAGTCGAACCCGGCCGCCGCGCGGGCCCGGTCCGGGTCGAGCCGCAGGGCGAGGTCCGGGCCACCCGCGGGATGAGCCAGTCCGCAGCCCATCAGCGTGCCCTGTTCGACGAACTCGACCTGGACCTGGTAGCCCAGGCGGCTGCGGTACCACTCCAGCGACCGGGCCAGGTCGGTGACGGGCAGCTTGAGATGGTGGATTCCGGCTAGGACCGGTGCGTCTGCGGTGGTCATGTTCCCCTCCAGTGCAGTGCACTATTACTCGTTACAGTTATACTGCAATGTATGACTGCTGACGTCAACCCTGTTGGTGAGGGTGCAACGCTGCGGCAGGCGCAGACCGCGCTGACCGAGCAGCGGATCGTGGCCGCCGCCACCGAGTTGTTCCTCGCCGACGGCTATGTGGCCACCACGCTGGAGGCGGTCGCCCGGCGCGCCCGGGTGGCGGCGCGCACCGTTTACGTGCGGTTCGGCACCAAGGCGGCGCTGTTCAAGCGGGTGGTCGACGTGGCCATCGTGGGCGACACCGAACCAGTGGACGTGCTGGGCCGGGACTGGATGATCGAGGCGATGAACGCTCCGACCCTGGCCGGGCGGATCACCGCCGGGGCGGCGGTCAGCCGGCAGATCATGGAGCGCACCGGGGCGCTGTTCGGCGTGGCCCAGCAGGCCGCCGCGGTCGAGCCGCTGATCGCCGGGTACTGGCAGGAAGGCCGCGAGCAGTCACGGCACGCGCAGCGGGTGTTCTGGACCCGGCTGGCCGACGACGGGCTGCTGCCGCCGGGCACCGACCTGACCTGGCTCATCGACACCGCCAGCGTCATCGCCGCGGCCGAGACCTACCTGCTGGTCACCCGCATGCTCGGCTGGGACCTGGACGCATACCAGGCCTGGGTCGCGGCCACCTGGACCCGGCTGCTGACCGGTCAGTGATGGACGGCGGCGAGGAGGGCGGCGTAGGCCCGGACCAGCGCGGCGTGCTCGAGCGGCAGCAGGTCGCTGTCGGGCTGGCAGCCGTCGGCGACCCACTGGTCGGACAGGTCTATCGCCTTGGCCCGGTGGACGGCGGCGGGCCGGACCGCCTCCTCCGGCTCGCCGTAGAGGAAGCAGTAAAGCCGGACGAGCGATTCGACCAGTTCGTCCGGTGTGCGGCCGGGCTCGTGCTGGAGCTCCCGGTGCACCCGCCACCAGTCGACCTCGAGCTCGGCCGCCTTGGCCGGGTTGGACGGCTCGCCGTAGGTGAGCCGCACCAGGGCGTAGAACCGGCGCATGCAGGCCCGGGCGCGCTTGGGGTGGTTGTCGGGATACGGCGCCCACAACTGGTTGGCGCGCAGCACCAGCCAGGCGCCGTGCAGCGTGCGGAACCAGTCCATGCCGAAGCCCAGCCGGACCAGCCCGATCGAGGCGCGCAGGACCTGCGGCCATTTACGCAGGTAGTACCCCACCCAAGCGCGGTACTCCAGGTCAGCGAGCCGGATGGGATCGAAGGACCGGAGCCGCGTCGGCGTGCCCGTGCTGATCTTGCCAGTGCCCATGAGCTTCCCTCTCCCCTGTCCGCCGGCATGAACTTGCCACTCGCGGGACGCTCATGTCAACTACGCGGTCAGGCCTGTTCGACCGGGGCATCGGGCATCCGGCCCCATTCGGCCCACGAACCGTCGTAGACCCGGACGCTCTCGCGGCCGAGCAGGTAGGTCAGGACGAACCAGGCGGCGCAGGCGCGGCCGCCGATCGTGCAGTACGTGATCAGCTCGTCCGCGCCGTCGAGGTCGACGGCGGAGAAGACGCCGCGCAGGGCGGCGGGGTCGCGGAACGCCCCGCGCTCGTCGTACAGGCCGTCGATGGGCTGGTGGATCGCGGATGGGACGTGGCCGGCTCGCCCGCCGGGCTCGAGACCGCCGGAGGGCCAGAACCGCTCGCCCTGATACTCCTCCCGCGAGCGTACGTCCAGCAGCGTGCGGCCGGGGTGGCCGATCGCGTTCCGCACCGTCGCGTGTCCGGCCTGCAGCCGCGGGTCCGGTGCGGGCAGGCCGTAGCCGACCGGGGCGAGCCCGGACGGCCGGCTGCTCACCGGGTGGCCCTCGTCCCGCCAGGCGTCTCGCGAGCAGTCGAGGATGCGCGCGCTCTGGTGGCCGTAGAGCTTCATCAGCCAGAAGCCGAGGGCGGGCGCGTAGCCGTGGAACACTACCGTGGTATCCGGTCCGATGCCGGACCTGGCCAGCAGGCTCATCGTCGCCTCGGTCCCGATGAGCCGGTAATCGGTGTCCTTCAGGTCGCGGTAGACGTCCCACAGCACGGCGCCCTCGATGTGCCACTCGTCGTGCGCGCGCCCGCTCACGTCGACCTCGACCACCCGCACCGCGGGATCGTGCAGGTGCGCGTCCAGCCAGGCGGCGTCGACCAGGACGCCGACGTCGGCCGCTGGCTCATTCCGGGCTGAAAGGGTTTTCATCATGGCTCCTCAACGCTTGAGCTCGGTCACCGCGGGGCGGGGTGAGGTGTCGACGCACAGCCGGAAGATGTCGGGCCGGTGGTAGTGACCGACCGGATCCATGTGGCGGCGAGCTATCGCGACGGTCCGCAGGTCAAGGTCTGCGACCAGGGTTTCCTCGCGCTCGCGAACCGGGCCCGCCAGCACCGAGCCGTCCGGCGCCACGAGGACGGTGTTGCCTTCTTCCAGCCACGGACCGTTCTGCTCGAGGTAGCCAGGAGCGAGCAGGCGGTCACGCGCGGGGAAGTCGGCCGGTACCTGGTCGGCGTGCAGGACCGGGTTGACGCCGACGACGAACATCCGGTTCTCCCGGGCGAGGTGGCGCATCGTCGCGATCCAGCCGTCGCCCGGCGCCAGGGTAGGGGCGAGCCACACGTCGATGCCCTGGGCGTACAGGTGGAACCTGGCCAGCGGCATGTAGTTCTCCCAGCAGATCAGGCCGCCGATCCGGGCCGGGCCGGTGTCCACCACGGGGAGCGTGGATCCGTCGCCCATGCCCCAGACGGTCCGTTCGGCCCCCGTGGGCACGAGTTTCCTGTGCCGCCCGGCCAGCCCTCCGTCCGGGGAGAAGTACAGCACCGTGTTGTAGATCGTGGCGCCGTGCGGCTCGCGCTCGTCCACGCCGACCACCAGCCACACCCCGTGCTCGGCCGCGATGGCGGCGAGGCGGTCGCTGGCCGGGCCGCCGATCACCACGGCGTTGTCCGCCAGCAGGCCGAACCACTCCTCGTCCCCGTCCCAGATCGGCTGGGTGTCGATCCAGACCGGCGTGCCGGGCACGAACACCTCGGGGAACACCACGAGATGTGCCCCCTCGCGGGCAGCCGAGGCGGTCAGCGCGGCGATGCGGTCGATGGTCGCGTCGCGGTCCATCAGGACATAGCTCGCCTGGACGGCGGCCACCCGCAGCACGGTCATGACTCCTCTCCGAGCGAGACCGCCGCGCGGGCCGAAGTGTCGACGACCAGGCGGAACACGTCGCTACGGCTGTAGTGACCGACCGGATCGAACTGCTGGCGGCTGATCTGGGCCCGGGCCGTGTCGATCTCGGCGTAGAGCACGCCTTCCTCGCCGGTCAGCGGGCCCGCCAATATGTCCCCTTCGGGGCCGACGATGACGGTGTTGCCGCGGGACAGCCAGTCACCGCCGTCGCCGTACAGGCCGTCGCGGCCGGGCAGGTCCGCGGGCAGGTCGGCGGCGCTGATGCAGGACGTGACGCCGATCACGTAGGTGCGGCCCTCCCGGGCGATGTGCCGCAGGGTCGGCACCCAGACCTCGGAGTTGTCCCAGGTAGGCGCCAGGTAGATATCGATGCCCTGGGCGTACAGGGCGGCCCGGGCCAGGGGCATGTAGTTCTCCCAGCAGATCAGCCCGCCGAGCCTGCCGAACCCGGTGTCGACGACCTGCAGGGTCGATCCGTCGCCCATCCCCCACACCAGCCGTTCGCCGCCGGTGGGCATGAGCTTGCGGTGCCGGGCCGCCAGCGTGCCGTCCGGGGCGAAGTGCAGCAGGGTGTTGTAGATGGTGGAATCCCGGTCGTCGCGCTCGTCCACGCCCACGGACAGCCAGATCCCGAGCCGGGCCGCCGTCTCGGCGAGCAGGTCGGTGGCCGGGGAGCCGACCACGACCGCCTGGTCGAACAGGCGGGCGTACAAGGCGGTGGCGTCGGCGTCCCACGGCCGGGTCCGCCACACCCAGTCCGGATAACCGGGCACGAAGGCCTCGGGGAACGCGACCAGGCGGGCGCCTTCGGCCGCGGCCTTCGCGGCCAGCGTCACCACCTTGGCGATCGTCTCGTCGCGGTCGAGCAGCACCGGGGCGGCCTGCACGGCCGCCACCTTCACCGGCTCCACGACGCCTCCCGGAGAAAACCGGTCAGCAGGTCGTTGACGGCGGCCGGCTGCTCCATGGTGACCATGTGGCCGGCGTCCGCGACGACGTGGTAGGCGGCACCGGGGATGCGCCGGGCCAGCACGGCGGACATCTCGCGGAAGCCGGGCACGTCCCGCTCTCCCACGGCGACGAGGGCCGGTACGGCGATGCCCTCGAGCACGTCGATGGGCCGCCGGGTCTCGCGGTGCGGATCCTGGCCCAGCCAGTGCTGGCCGGGGTAGCCCGCCACCATGGCCGCCAGCGGCCCGATCTGCGGATCCCACATGCGCATGTCCAGGCCGAAGCCGTGGATGAGGACGACGGCGGGCCCGTCCCCGGACACCTCGAACACCAGCCGCGCGCCGGGGCGTTCCAGGACGGCGGTGACGCCGCCCGGTAGCTTCACGTGATCGGTGATCATGTCGGTCATGGTGACTCGCGGGCCGGGGCGCCGGCATCGGTGCGCGCACCCAATCAGGACGGAGGCCGGCTACCCATCTAGCCCGGCGGAATACCCAGCTAGCTGCCCCCGGCGCAGGCCGGTCTTGGACAGCAGGCTGGCCACGTGCTTCTCCACGGTGCGCGGCGACAGGAACATCCGCTCCGCGATCTCGCGGTTGCCGAGGCCCTGGGCGATCAGCCTGAGCACGTCCACCTCGCGTTGGGTCACGCCCAGCGCCCGCAGCGATCCCGGCAGGTCCCCGTCGCCGGCCGGGCGCGGCACCGGCGCGCCGACCCGGCGCAGCAGGGCCCGGCAGGCGGCCGCCACCCGGTCGTCTCCGCGCGCGGCGAAGTACGCGGCGGCTTCCCGCAGCCAGGCGACCGGCTCGCCCCAGCCGTCGGCCAGCGCCGCCTCGGCGGCCAGGCGTCGCGCGTACTGCCGGTACCAGGCCACCAGCGGCCCCATCTGCCGGTCAGCGGCGGCGAACGCCGCCTCGGCATCGGCCGTCCGGCCCTGGCGGCCGGCCGAGACCGCGTCGGCGTAGCCAAGCAGGGCCGCGACCACCAGGTGCCGGGTACCGTGGGCGGCCCGGACCCGGGCCGCGGCACTGGCCGCATCACTGGCCGCATCACTGGCCGCGTTCCGGCCGAGCAGTGCGCCGAGCAGCGGCCAGAGCCCGAGGAACGGCGGCGCGATCGTGGCCGGCGAGCTCAGCAGCAGCCCAGCTCCGGTCGTCATCCGCGCGTGCGCCGCGTCGAGGTCGGCGGCCAGCAGGCAGAACGTGGCCCGGCAGTGTCCCCAGGCGCAGCCGGTCACGTCCTGGTCGCCGGGGGCGAGCGCGACCGCCTCGGCGATCCGGTCCTCCATCGGGCCTTCTTCGCCGCGGATGGCGTGCGCGGTGGCCTGGAAGATCAGCGCCATCGGCAGCGTGGCCAGGTGAAAGCGGCGGGAGGCGTCCGCCGACCGCCGGGCCGCCGCCAGGGCCTCGTCCGCGCGGAACTGCTTGTTCAGCCCGGCGGCGATCTGCAGGTCGAGCGTTGCGGTGAGGGCCAGTGCGCCCTGGGCCACGGCCAGTTCGCGCGCCTGCTCCAGCCGGTCCACGCTCTCGGTCCTGAGCTGGTCGATGGTGCCCAGCTCGTGCAGGGCCCGCAGCCGCCACAACCGCAGCCCGTGCGCGCCGGCCAGGTCCGCCGCCCGGGCGAACGCCCGCTCGGCGGCCTCGAGGTCGCGTTGCCGGGCGACCCGGCCGATCACCTCCAGGGCCTCGCACGCCACGTCGGGCTGAACCCGCTGACCCTCGTGGCTGCCCTCGGCCGCCCGCAGCGCGGCCCGGGCCAGCCGGTCCGCCTCCTCCAGGCGCCCCCGGCCCGCGGCGACCTGCGCCGCGCACGCGTCGATCTGGGCCGGGCCGGCGCCGGCCGACTCGCGGGCGACGTCGATGCTCGCGGCGGCCTCGGCCCACCGGGCACCGGCGATCGCCGCCCGGGCAATCCCCAGGTGCAGGTGCGCCGCCCGCGGCGACGGCGGGCCCAGCCGGGCGAGCAGCATCTTGCCGGTCTCCATCGCCCGGTCGACCTGCCCGGACATGGCGAAGACCTCGGTCAGTGCCTCGTCGACGCTGGTCCGCAGCGCGGGGCCGATCAGCTCCCGCGCCTGGGTCAGCGTCTGCTCGGCGCTGGCCAGCGCGCCGGCGGCCAGGTCGCGCCGCCCGGCTTCGAGCGGCAGCGCGCCGGCCCTGGCCGCGTCGCCGGCCCGCCCGGCCAGATCGGCGGCCAGCGTGCACCACGCGCCCGGCAGGCCCGGATGGGCCGCCTCCGCCGCCGCCAGCGCCTGCCCGGCCAGCATGGTCCGCTCCGGCGGCAGCAGCCCGGCCAGCACCGCCTCGTGGGTGAGCGCGTGCCGGAACCGGAAACCGTCCCGCTCCGCCACGACGAGCTGCAGGTCCGTGCCCTCGCGCAGCGCCGCGACCACGGCGGCACCGGCCAGGCCGGTGACCGGGCCGAGCAGCGCCCAGTCGAACCGGCGGCCCAGCACGGCGGCCGCGCCGATGACCCGGCGTGACTCCGCGCGCATGCCGTCCAGCCGCCGCCGGATCGTGTCGGCGAACGTGGCGGGCACCCCGGGGGTGCTCAGGTTGGCGGCGTGCCAGCGGCCGTCCCGCTCGGTCAGCGCCCCCTCCCGCACCAGCCCGGCCAGGACCTCCTCGACCAGGAACGGGATGCCCTCGGCCCGCCCGGCGACGAATTCGTGCACCGCGGCCGGCAGGTGGGCGGCGTCCAGGCAGGCCCGGGCCATGTCGGCCATCGCCGCCGGGTCGAGGCGGCCCAGCGCCAGCATGGCGGCGGACCCGCGGGCCGCGAGCGCGCTGGCGAGCGCGGCCGCTTCGCCGCCTTCCTCCCTGAGGGTGGCGAGACATAGCACCCGTTCGGCGGCCAGGTTGTCGGCGAGGTACTCCAGCAGCGCCAGCGTCTCCTGGTCGGCCCAGTGCAGGTCCTCCAGCACGAGCACGCAGCCGGCCTGCGGAGCCAGGACGCGCAGCAGGCGCAAGACCGCCTCGCCGAGGAAGACCGGCGTCTCCTCCCCCGGCACCGGCTGCGGTGGCCGCCACTCAGGAATCAGCCGCCCCAGCACCGGCCGGAACGGGCCGAGTTCCTCGCTGGCCGGCAGGCGCCCCGCTCGCCCGGCCGAGGTCAGCGCCTCGGCGAACGGCCGGAACGGCGTGGGCGCGCCGCCGGCCACGGCCCGGCCGGCCAGGACGGTCAGGCCGCTCTCGCCCGCTGCGCGCACGACCTCCCGGACCAGCCGCGACTTACCGATGCCGGCCTCTCCGGCCAGGAACACCGTCCTGCCGCATCCCGTCCCGGCCGCGGCCAGGGCGGCCCGCAGCCGGCGGGCTTCCTCGTCCCGCCCGACCAGGACCGGGCACAGCACCTGCGGCACAGGATCAGTATCGTCCCGGGGACCGGAGCTGGCCTAGGACCTGGCGGAGCCAGCGCAGGAGCTCGGCGAAGTCGGCGTCGATGACGGACTGGTCGTGCTGGCGGAACCGGCCGCTGGCCTCGCTGGCGGCGAAGCCGAGGACGGCCGTGCTGATCAGGCGCTCGGCCCGGGCGACTTCGGCCTCGGGAAGGCCACCCTCGCGCAGCGCGGCCTGCACCGCGTCGCGGGCCACGCGGGCCGCCGGGGTGACGGCCGGCCTGGTCAGCAGCAGCGGGAAGACGGCCGGGTGGCGGCGGGCGGTGTCCCTGATCCCGTCGGCCAGCGCGGTCAGCCGCTCGTCCCACTCGCCCTCGGCCCGCGGCAGCGGATACTCGGTCAGCAGCACCTCGACCAGCCCGTCGAGCAGGGCGTTCTTGTCATCCACGTGCCGGTACAGTGCCATCGGCGTGACCTGCAGGCGCCTGGCCACCGCGTGCATGGTGACCGCGTCCAGGCCCTGCTCGTCGGCCAGCCGCAGCGCGGCGGCCAGCACCGCCTCGCGGCTGATCTGCGGCGCACGTCCCAACGCGACGGCTCCTTCCTGGCGATCTCTGCCAAAGACGATGGCAAACTCCGGCGGCGTTCATGATCGTTCGTCAGCTTTGGTTGTAATGACGACCTAAACCGACGAAGAATCCGGCTCTTGCCAAGTTTAGTATAGGGCGTATGCTTACATCATATACTAATCACGCGGCGAGGTGCGAGAGTGCGGCGGATAGGGCACACGGGGCGCGGGAATCGGAGGCGGTCATGCTGATACTGCTGAGCGACGGGGCCGGACTGACCGCCCGGCAGTGCGCGACCGTGCTGGCCCGGGCCGGGCATCGGGTGGAGGCGCTGTCTCCCGCCGGGCTGTGCCTGTGCCGGATGACCCGGCACGTGCGGCGGGTGCACGACGTCCCGGCCCTCGGCCGCGATCCGTCCGGCTGGCTGGAGGCCGCCCTCGACGTCGCCGCGCGGCGCGGGGCAGACGTGCTGCTCCCCGTGCAGGAACAGGTCGCCGTCATGGCGATGGCCCGGGACAGGATCGAGGCCGCGGGGCTGGCCACCGCGGTGCCCGGCTTCGCCGCGCTGGCCGAGGTCCAGGACAAGGTGTCGGCGTTCCGGACGCTGGCCCGGGTCGGCGTACCGCAGCCGCCCGCGGTGGTGGCGGCCACCGCGGCCGAGGTCGAGGCGGCCGGGGCGGAGCTAGCCGGGGCCGGGCCGGGCGGGTGGCCGCTGTTCGTGAAGACGCCGATCGGCACGGCGTCGGCAGGGGTGCGCCGGGCCGGCTCGCCGGGCGAGCTGCGGCAGGTCGCTGCGGACTACGAGCGGCTCGGGGAGTTCGGGCCGGAGGGGGTGCTGGTCCAGCAGTCGGTGGCCGGCCCGCTGGCCATGGTTCAGGCGGTGTTTGCCCGCGGGGAGCTGGTCGCGTTCCACGCGTGCCAGCGGGTCCGCGAGGGCGCCTCCGGCGGGGCCAGCCACAAGCTTGGCCTGGACCTGCCGGAGGCGCGGGAGCAGATGGCCCGGCTGGGCGCGGCACTGGACTGGCACGGCGCGCTGTCCGCGGACGTGATCATCGGCCCGGACGGCCCGCGGTTCATCGACATCAACCCGCGGCTCGTCGAGCCGGTCAACGCCCTGGCCAGCGGCGTCGACCTGGCCGGGGCGCTGGTCGAGGTGGCCAGGGCCCCGGCCAGGTCAGGCTCGGTCCGGCCGCAGCCGACCGCGGTGCCGGGGGTACGGACCCACCAGCTGCTGCTCGCGGTGCTCGGCGCGGCCCGCCAGGGCGGGCGGCGGGACGTGGCGCGGGAACTGGTCCAGGCGGTGCTGCACCGCGGGGAGTACCGGGGCAGCCGGGAGGAGCTGACCCCGGGACGGGGCGACCCGCTGGCTCCGCTGCCCGTCATGGCGATCGCGCTGGCCACGCTGATCCGGCCGGATGCGTGGCGGTACTTCGCCGGGGGCAGCACCGGCGCGTATTCGCTGACGCCGGCCGCGTGGCGGCAGATCCGCCGGGCCGCGGACGGCGGCCGGGGCGCGGACGGCGGCCCGGGCGTGGTTGCGCCCGGGCCGCCGTCCAGCGAGAGCGAGGTCAGCCGCCGCTGACCTGCTGGACTCCGGAGATCGTGCCCTGCGCCGTCTGCAACGCCGAGCTCACCGAGGAGGTGCCGGTGATCGCGGCCTGGATCGCGGTCCAGATGGCCTGCGACACCTTCGGGTAGTTGGCGCCGTACTCGGTGGTCCGCGGCCGGGCGGTCTGGGTTTCCTTGGCGAAGACCGTGTACTCCGGCCCGCCCTTGAGCACCTGCTCGGTCACCGCGGGCTTGGTCGGCAGGTAGTACATGAGCGAGGTGACGTGCGTCATCACGTCTGGCTGCTGCATGCCCTGCACCCACTCCCAGGCGAGCTTCTGCTGCTCGGTGGAGCCGCCGGCGCCCAGGTCGATGGTCTCCCCGCCGAGCGGCGCGATCACGGTCTGGCCGGCCTTGTTCGTGGGGATGGGCACGATGCCGAACTGGTCGTTGTACTTCCAGCCCTTCTGGTTGAGCTCGGGGAAGATCCACGGGCCGTTGACCATCATCGCGGCGTGCCCCTGCATGAACTGCTGGGTGAGGTCGGGGTCCTGGCCCCAGTTCAGCACGGACTTCGAGGCCGAACCGGCCTTGACCATGTTGACCCAGAGCTGCAGGGCCGACTGGAAGGGAGGCGTGTCCACCTTGGTCAGGCTGGCCCCGTTGCTCCAGAAGAACGGCTCGAGCTGCCAGGTCGACTGCTCGTCGGCGGTGGCGTCGAAGGCCATCCCGTAGACCGGCGGCTTGGTCAGCTTCTTGGCGTCGGCGGCCAGCTCGTCCCAGGTCGTGGGCGGCTGGAGGCCAGCTGCCTTGAGCATCGCCTTGTTGTAGAACAGGCCAACCGAGTTGGTGCCGATCGGGTAGCAGTACTGCTTGCCCTGGTAGGTGCACTCCTTGATCGCGCCGGGATAGTAGCCGCTGGTGGTGAACCCGGGCAGGTCGTTGAACGCGCGGAGCTGGCCGGTGGCCGCGACCTGAGCCACGTTCGGGTTGTCGAGCAGCATAAGGTTCGGCATGTCGCCGGCGCTCGCGTCCTGCAGGACCTTGGTTATCAGGTTCGCAAAGGCGACCGCCGTCCGATGCACGGTGACGCCGGGGTGCTTAGCCTCGAACTGCTTGTTGTACCAGTTCAGCGCCGCGTTGCCGCCGCTGGAGGTGAAGTAGTCGAGTTCGGTGATGGTGACCTTGCCGTTGCTGCTCCCGCCGCTGCTGCCGCCGCCGGACGAGGAGCAGCCCGCGACGGCCAGGGCCAGCACGACCCCGCACGCCGACGCGACCCGCAACCGGGCTCTGCGTCTAGACAGGTTGACTAGCGCGCGCATTCTTGCCTCCAGATTGTGTGAATTGGCTGTGTGCGATGGCAGGGCGGGTTACCCCTTGACTGATCCGACCGTCAGGCCGGCTGCGATATATCGTTGGGCGGCGATGAGCATCATGGCCGCGGGGAGGATGGCGAAGACCGCGAGCGCCATCGCCGCGCCCAGATTCGACGAGAAGACTCCGATGTAGTTGAAGATGCTGAGGGTGATCGGCTGGAGCGTGCTCCCGTTCAGCAGGGTGAGCGCGAATATGAAGTCACCCCAGCCGTTTAGGAAGGCGAAGAGCGCGACGGTGATGATGGCCGACCGGCTCATCGGCAGGACGATCCGGACGAACGTGCCCCATTCGGTGGCGCCGTCCACCCGGGCGGCCTGCAGGACGTCGGTCGGCAGGCCGAGCATGAACGCGCGCAGGACCAGGATGCTGAACGGCACCGCGTAGCTCGCGTCGGCCAGGATCAGGCCGGGATAGGAGTTCAGCAGGTGGAGCTTGTGGTAGACGACGAACAGGCTGTTAGCGATCACAATTGACGGCAGGATCTGCGCGACCAGCAGCGATGCGACGACCGCCACGGTCACCCGGAAGCGGTACCTGGCCAGCGCGTGGGCGGCCGGCAGCGCGATGGCCAGGGTGAGGACCGCGGTCGAGATGCCGATGATCAGGCTGGACAGGATGTGGCTGCCCTGGGTCGAGATGACGTTCCGGTAGTTGGCCAGCGTCGGCGTCGGCGGGAAGAAGTTGTAGTGCGAGCCCAGCAGCTGGGCGTTGTTCTCGAACGAGCCGACGATGACCGCGTAGACCGGGAACAACAGGATCGCCAGCGCGACCAGCGCGGTAATCCCGGCTAGCCACGGCGTGAACTTCCTCTGCCTGCCCATGTCAGACCTGCCTCAGTGAATCGCGGTTGAGCCTGATGTAGACCGGCGCGACCAGCAGGGCGATGATGAGCAGCACCGTGTTGAGGGCGGCTCCGGCGCCGTAGTCGAACTGCTGGAAGGACAGGTTGTACGCCCAGGTGGCGATCAGCTGCGTCGAATTAGCGGGACCGCCCTGGGTCAGGCTGATGACGATGTCGAAGACCTTGACGGTGAACACGAAGCCGAGGACGAAGGTGACCTCGATCACCGGCCTGATGACCGGCAGCGTGACCCGGACCAGGGTCTGCCAGGGACCCGCGCCGTCGATCATCGCCGCCTCCTTGAGCTCGGGCGGCACGTCCTGCAGCGCGCTG
>WNGL01010328.1_pt1 | contig 20257 bp, 21 predicted proteins | sample 5400591 | NCBI WGS metagenome assembly WNGL01 (sample SAMN13153377, study PRJNA577476) | soil metagenome | isolation source: 80 cm soil or saprolite under Garry oak tree replicate 1 | place: USA:California | collected 2016-06-15 | reverse complement strand
ATGTGGACGCGATCTATTGGAAGGCAATCCAGGAGAAAGCGTCGGCAGTGAGCATCGACGAACATACGGTTTGCGTCTTTAACTCAAGCCCGCTGGAGAAATATGAAAGTTACCGGCTGTGTATTGAGAAGTGGAACACGGCAGCCGATGACTTGCCCGATTTTACTCCTGCGGTTCACAACTTGATAATTTCTTTGGCGCGGTGCATGGGCTTTCGTCTCGACTCGCCACGAAATGGCACCCAACCAAAATTCCTGGCGGATTCGCTGCCGGAAGTTGTCTGCGTGAAAACCGATTGCAATGGAGACAGCTCAACCCTACCCGAAGAAAATGGGTGCGTGTACGTTCCAGAGACGAATACTTTTTTTGTCCGCGAGATTGAGATGATCAATGCAGCCAGAGAAGCGGCGCGGTTTCTGCATCATGCGTGCCGGGGCTCGGGAAACGGCTGCGAACACTCCAAGCCCGTTGAAGATGTGCTGGCACACTTGGGATCAAGACTATTGCTACCGGCAATTGGCACCGAGAACGAAGCCCCCGCGGCCGGATTAGGAGAGGCTCTCTACCACGCGTACCTTGCCGGCCGGGTCACAAAACCTGCCTTGCGCCGTATGTTCCTGGCGCGACTGGAAGATCGTCATCAAGCAGAGAAAGTCCTTGCCTGGATGCAGAATGCCTGCCGGAACCCGGACGTGTTGACTTAGCTTTAGCTTTTTTTGAGACTGCCTTTTGCCTTTTCCGCTGCAACCTACACTGGATCAGTACCCATCTAAGCGGTGACCACAAACGGCGAGTTCAGTTTTTGTCCGTGTCGGGAAAAGTACGGGGCGTGCCTTGACCGATCACTGTCGATTACTTCCATCGTTCTTCATCATCGGACCACCACGGACTGGCACTAGTTGGCTTCACAAGGTGCTCGCCAGGCAGACCAGCCTGCCAATTTCCACCAAGGAAACTCGCTTCTTCGACGTTCATTTCCACCGTGGCATTGACTGGTACCTCGCCCACTATCCCCGCTCCCGCGACGATCGGCCCGTCGGGGAGGTTGCGCCCACCTATTTTGCCTCGGACGACGCGCGCATACGAATCTCGGAGGTAGTTCCGGGAGCAAGAGTGGTCTGCGTGTTCCGCAATCCTGTTGATCGGGTGCAGTCCCACTATCGGCTAAAGCGAGCTTATGGCATGATCCCGTGGAACTTCGAGCAAGCACTGGCCAACGATCCTGAATTGCTGGAATCCAGCCGGTACGCGACTCATCTCAGGTCGTGGCGGCAAATGCTGGGAGCGGATCGCGTCCTGGCGACAGCTTATGACGACCTGCGGGACCAACCGCAAGCTTACGTGGATCAACTCGCTGATTTTCTGCATATCCCAAGGTTTACGCTTACAGAGCGGGAGATCGGGTACGTGCACAGCTCGGATACCATGACTCACCCACGTAGCTACTACCGTACGCGGAGTGCCGCGATTGTGGCGGACTGGTTCAAGGCACGGCGGCTCGGCCATCTCGTGGCAGCAGTGAAGAGTTCCCCAGTCCGCAAATGGTTCTTGGGCGGCGGAGCACGCTTTTCCGAGTTGCCCCCAGACGTGTTGCTCAACCTTTACGAGTTCTTCCGTCCGGAAGTGGAGGACCTCGAGTCCCTCCTGAGGCGTGACTTGTCGGCGTGGAAGTCTCCCGCGGGTCGTTCGCTGGCTACCGCGTAAAGCAGACTTCCGTTCGACTGTCCGCGCGCACCTCTTCCTGGCGCGATATCCTCAGCACACCAGATGCTAACCTTAAGCGGGACACTTGAGTTCCGATTCCGAGTGCTGCCTTTTGACCACAGAAAAGATTCGCAAACTGTTCGAAGACGTGCGGGCGGGGAAAATTTCGCCGGATGCCGCCGTTGAACGGCTTCGGCATCTCCCGTTTGCAGACTTGGGATTTGCTAAAGTTGATCACCACCGTACGCTGCGGGTAGGAATGCCCGAGGTTATTTTCAGCGAGCGCAAAACTCGGGAACAGGTCGCAGCGATCTTCAAGGAACTGGCTCAGCACGGAAAAAATGTACTTGCGACGCGGGCCACCAAAGAACAATTCGCTGCGGTAAGAAAAGTCGTTCGGGCTGCCAAATTTGAGGCGACGGCGCGTGCCATCGTGCTACGCCGAGACCACACGACCTACGGCAAAGGCCTCATCTCAATTGTTTCTGCGGGAACCAGTGATATTCCAGTGGCCGAAGAGGCCGCGATAACAGCTCACCTGATGGGGAACGAAGTTGATCGCATTTACGATGTGGGGGTAGCCGGCATCCACCGTGTGCTTGCGCATCGCAAGGCGATCAGCCGCTCACGCGTGGTGATCGTCTGTGCCGGGATGGAGGGCGCTTTACCCAGTGTTGTGGGAGGGCTGGTCGGCGTCCCGGTGATAGCAGTGCCAACCAGTGTGGGGTATGGCGCTGCCTTTCAGGGCATGGCAGCACTGCTGGGGATGATGAATTCCTGTGCTTCCAATGTAAGCGTGGTGAACATTGATAATGGCTTCGGCGCCGGATACGTAGCTTCGCTGATCAACCGGCTTTAGCGTTCCCATCCTGGTCATATTCTCCAAGAATTAATTCTCTTTTGGGTTGACTTTTTCCGAACAGGAATACAATAGAGTCACACTCACACGCAAAAATCGGAGGCGCCCAATGGTGTCTAAGTGCGCTAACCCGGATTGCTCTGCCACTTTCCGCTATTTTCATGTAGGGAAACTCTTTCGGCTTGAGACCACCGCCGGATTCGACCGCCGCCACAGCCTGGATGACGACGAGGGAGTGGCAAGCAAACCAATGCGGCGGATCATGTTTTATTGGCTTTGCGAAAACTGCGCCGCCAAGATGACGCTGGCGTTTGACAGGGATACGGGAATTACCGTGCGTCCTCAGATTCGCGCACAATCGGCCGCGGCCTAGACGCAGCAACCTGCGTCTCTACGAATTCTGTGTTCGCGAATATTTCCCTGCCAGTGCGTTCCAACGGATGGTCAGGGCCTCTGTGAACATGCGCAGGCCATCACGAAGAGGACTGATCCGCGTCCCCGCTTGATGTGACCACGCAACTGGGACTTCTTCCACTCTGAGTTTCGCCCGGCGCGCCAGATAGAGCAGCTCGGGATCGAATCCCCATCGCTCGATCCTCTGCAGCGGAAAAATAGTTTGCGACGCGCTGCGGGTGAACGCTTTAAATCCGCATTGCGTGTCCTTGAATTTCAGACCCAGCAGAATTCGAAGAGCGAGATTAAAGATGCGGCCATAGAACTGGCGCAACAGAGATTGACGCTGAGTCTGCAGTTCCGGGCGCAGCCAGCGTGATCCGATTGCGATATCGGCGCCCGACTGAATTGCGGCGAATAACTTGGGCGCTTCTTCAATGGGAGAAGCGAGGTCTGCGTCGCTGAACAACAGAACTTCGCCGGTGGCATTCAGCATGCCGTTGCGCACGCTGTATCCCTTGCCTCGATTGCCCGGATTTTCCAGCAGCCGCAGTGCGCGATAAGTTTGCGCGTAAGTTCGCACCAGATCCGGCGTCTGGTCTCGCGAACCGTCGTTGACGACGATAACCTCCGCGTTCCAGCCTTGGGCAGAGATGTATTGGAGAACGCGGTCAAGTGTCGCACCCAGGCGCGCTCCTTCGTTGTACGCCGGAATAATGATGCTGTACTTAGCCATCAGCCGTCAGCTACCAGCCGTCAGGGAAGCTGCGGCTGAAGCGATTAAGAGAAGGTAGCACAGGCAATCATAGTAAGGGACAATGGCCGACGCGGCTTTGCCTCTCCAAAACCTGCAGAAATGAGGACGGGAAGTGTGATACTTACTAAGCGACTTGGCGCTGCCTCTCGATCATGGAGAGGAATTCAGTGACCAATTCTTCGTCCCACAGCCCGGCGCGAGCTTCGTCGCGCATGGTAATCGCGGCTTGCTCGTGACTAAGGGCTGGCTTGTAGGGCCGAGCAGTGCGCAGGGCATCGTACACGTCAACCACCTGGAGAATGCGGGCCAGTAGAGGAATATTGCTGCCTTGGAGTGCGTCTGGATATCCGCTGCCATCGAAGTGCTCATGATGACTACGTATAATGGGCAATACCAGCCGGAGAGATTTCAGCGGACGGCAAATAGTTTCACCAGTGATGGGATGACGCTTCATCACTGCCCATTCCTCCGGCGTCAGGTTGGCGCCCTTTTTCAGAATGTCATCCGGAACAGCAATCTTGCCCAAGTCATGCAAGTATCCGCCACGGCGCAAGGCTGTGATTTCGTCTTCCTCAAGGCGCAGGTGACGGCCAAGATTGCTGGTATTTTCCGCCAACCGCTCGCAGTGACCTTCGGTGTAAGGATCGCGGCTTTCGACGCTCAGCCCGAGGGTACACAGAATGCTTTCTGCGGTCTCCAATTCGTCCGTAAATTCTTTCAATTTGATCAGCGACTTCACGCGGGCAAAGAGCTCTTCGGGGAAGATGGGCTTATTCAGAAAATCATCGGCGCCGGCCTCGATTCCACGCACCCGGTCTTCTCGCTCGCTCAGCCCCGTGATCAGAACAAAGGGAATGAGGCGTGTGGCTGGGTTTTCTTTAAGCTCGCGGCACAATTCGTAGCCCGACTTCCCCGGCATGACCACATCAGAGAGAACCAGGTCAGGAGGGTGGCGAAGTATTTCTATTTCGGCCTGGGCAGCATCAGGGAATGCGACCACGTCGTATCCGCGGGAGGAAAGCAGGTCCTGCATCAGCGACATGGTATTGGGATTGTCATCTACAACCAGGACACGGGGAAGGCGGCGTCGAAGCGAGGGGTCGCTGTTGGCCGGGGTTTGATGGCCGCGAGCATAAATCGTTGACAACTTCCTGGGTAAATCCATCACCGGCCAACTGCTGACTGTATTGTATCCGCAAAAAATGTTTTAGTTTCGAAGAATTTTTGCGCAACCCAGCACGAATGGATCCCCCTCACTGGAACTCTCTTCCAAGGTGCTATAAAGAATGCTCCGTACATGGTCGAAGGCGAATCCACATCCGGTGTAGTTGTTGTCAACGAACTGATCAAACAATTCGGCGGTTTCGCTGCACTGCGTGGAGTCACCGCTGAATTTGCTGCCGGAAAGCTCTATGTCATCCTGGGCGAGAATGGCGCCGGCAAGACCACACTGCTGCGAACCATCGCGGGACTAGCCCAACCGACGCGCGGCACGATTTCTGTGCTCGGCGTACCTATCGTTAAACAGGTTTGTTCTCAGATTGGATACATGGCGCATCCGTCGCTACTCTACGACGAGATGAGCGGCATGGAGAACCTGACATACTTCGCTGGACTCTATGGAATTGGAACCAGCCGATGCCGGGAGGTAATTTCGGCGGTGAAATTGGATCCCGATCTGGCGCGCCCGGTCGGGCAGTATTCGCAAGGCATGCGGCAAAGAATGTCGCTGGTACGGGCGCTGCTGAATGACCCCATGTTGCTTTTACTAGACGAACCCTTTTCCAACGTTGATTCGCGATCCGCGCAGGAAATGACCGCGCTCCTCGCACAACTTCGAGATCGCGGAAAAACCCTTCTCGTAGTCACCCATCAGCCTGGGCTTCTGGAATCGGTCGCAGACGAATTTGTGTGGATGGAGCAAGGGAAGATTGTTGATCGGACTTCCAGGCTGCGGGCGGGAATGCCATGAGCTTCCTCGCGATCACGCGCGCGACGCTTGCGAAAGACGTGCGCCTGGAGTGGCGGTCGAAGGACGCCATCAACTCCATGCTGTTTTTCGCGCTGTTGGTGGTTGTAATTTTTAGCTTTTCGTTCGATCCAACGGCGGAGGAATCCCGAAGAATTGCCGGCGGGCTGATATGGGTGGCGTTTCTGTTTGCGGCCGTTGTGGCGTTGAATCAAACCTGGGCGCGCGAACTGCGCAATCAGGTGCTGGATGCATACCGTGTATCGCCAGCACCAGCGAATCCGCTGTTCCTGGCAAAGGCATTCGGAAATTTCATCTTTGTTGGCGTGCTTGAGGCGGTGATGACGCCGCTGTTTATCGCCTTCTACAAGCTGCGCGCTCTAGGCCCAGCCTGGGAACTGGCGCCGATTGCGGCATTGGGCACTTGGGCGTTGGTGGTCAATGGCACGTTCTTTGCTGCCATGTCGCTGCGCACCCGCAGCCGCGAGATCATGTTGCCGCTGCTGTTATTTCCCCTATCGATTCCCGCTCTCCTGGGGATGGTAAATGCGACCACGGCTGTATTGACCGGCGAAGAGTCCGCACGTTTTTGGATCGCCCTTCTCGTGGCGTATGATGTCGTGTTTACCATCGCCTGTTTGCTTCTGTTTGAGACGGTTCTCGAGGCGGAATGAAGCGCGGTTTCCCAATTCTCGCGATCATCACTGGCTTGCTATTGAGCTTCGCGCTCTATGAAGCACTGATCGCCGCGCCCACCGAGCAAACCATGGGGAACGTGCAGCGCATTTTTTACTACCACGTTCCTTCAGCGTGGACGGCGTTTCTATTATTTCTGATCAATTTTGTTGCGTCGGTGACGTATTTGATTCGACGCGATGTCAAGGCTGACATTTTGGCGCTGACCACCGCTGAAGTCGGTGTCGTCTTCTGCACCGTTGTTCTGGTGACCGGCCCCATTTGGGCGCGTCCGGTTTGGGGCATCTGGTGGACTTGGGACCTTCGCCTTACGCTCACATTGGTGCTGTGGCTGATCTACGTCAGCTACCTGATGCTGCGACGTTTCTCGACCAGCGGGCAGACTCCTGTTCTGGCGGCCGTGCTCGCCATCTTCGGAGCCCTGGACGTCCCTCTGGTCTATTTTTCGATCTGGTTTTTCCGCACTCAGCATCCCTCTCCCGTGATCGGCGGGGGAGGATCGCTTGATCCTCGCATGGCGCACGTACTACTCATCAATTGGGCGGCGTTTCTTTGTCTGGCGTGGTTGTTGTGTTGGACCCGTTACCAGCTAGAACTTGTTAAACGCGAGATCGAGGACGCGCAGGCGCGTGAATCGCTGGTGGAGGGGACCAGATGAATTATCTCTACGCCGCCTACATCGCAACCTGGATAATTCATGGGACGTATCTGGCGATCCTGGTGCGCAAGTATGCAAGAATCCGACGGGAGATGGAAACCCTCAAGAAGTGAATAGAAGTGGATATATAGTGAGCTTTGCCTGTCCAATTCCTGGGCTAAGGACGTGAACGGGAAGGGCACGAGTTCCACTCGTACCGAATATTTACGATATCTGCGGCGGCTTCGAGCCGCTGAGGTTTTGTCGTCGAAACGAGAACCACCCCCATCGGCTAGAAGCCGAAAACCTCAGCTGCTGCTCTCGGCACGACTGGAAGTCGTGCCCTTCCCAAGTCATGCCTTCCCGGGCTGAGGGCTCAGCGCGTAAAGTTCCAGCTTGGTTCCATTCCGCTCGAAGCCGCTGATTCGCCATCCGAGCGAAGGAATTCGTATTCTTCAATCAGGGCCGCCACTCCAACTCGCGTCGAGGGGCCGTACGATTCCACCCGGACCACCCGGGCGAGGAACCGAACCCGGACTGGTTCGTTCGGCGCAATTTGAGGCGGGAAAGCCATGGTGACTTCCACGCGCGCGCCTTGCGTCATCCATCGATCGAGGTAGAAGAAGAGGCCGCGGGCGCTGACGTTTTCTATGTCGGTAGGGAATTCGCTGGGAATACCGGATACGCGCACCGAAGCGGGCAGCTTCATGGAGAAGCGCCGCATGGAGCGCCGTTCGCGGCTGTTTTCTGAAACCGGTCCCTGTCGCAAGAGCATTTTATAGAGACGTAGCCTGCTACGTCTTCCGAAGCGCTAGCACAGAACGGTCCTAGCGCCAGACTTGCCGAATTACCGCACAATTGCAAGCACAAAAACCGGAGGGGGACAGCGCCGGTTAACGCCTTCCGGTATTCGGGGGAGGGTCGAGGAAGCGCTTCAGCGACTGCTTTGAGTGCATGCGGAGTTCCAGATTGCGCTAACGAGAATCAAGGATTTCAGGCTTCGCTTCGCGTCCGGGTGCGGGGAAGGTTAGCGACTGACAACTGACCACTGACCACTTTGTTCTCCCTCCGGCATCTCTCGATCAATCCGCACGCATCAGATTGGAAGAAGGCACATTCCACAAGCTCGTTTTCCGGGGACGAAACTTGACAGCCTATCCGTCAGATGTTTAAGTAATTACTTACTTTTAAGCCAATCAGGTGGCAGGCGGGCACGCCGGCTTCCGGGCGAGCTTCGGGCGCGCTTCAGTCGCCAATTTCTCTCTATATTTCTCCAGGAAACGGGAACTCGGAGGGTTCTGTGATAGTAAATCGCGGTGGGGTGGGAGCAGTTTTCGCGCGGAGACGGGCCCCCTTGGTCTTTGCTTTGCTGGTGCTCGGTTGCGGATTTCTCCTCCGGCGCGATGCCTCTCAGCCTCGTCGTGTCCAAACCAGTGCTCCGGCCGGATCTGAGCAAATCAGGGCCGCGTTCGGCCGCCTGCCCATGAGTTTTGAGCCTAATCAGGGTCAAATTGGGGCGAGCGATTCGGTTAAGTTTCTCGCACGCGGGAATGGATATGGTTTGTTCCTTACGCCAAACAAAGCGCTGCTGGCGTTCGCCGAACTCGGTACTGGAAAGCGCAGCGGCCAGTCAGTTGTGGAAATGGAGCTCGGCGGTGCGAACCAGAATGCCGAAATGAGCGGGACGGACCGGCTCCCCGGCAACAGCAACTACTTCATTGGCAATGATCCATCGCGGTGGCGGAGCAACATCCCTCAGTTTGCCAGTGTGCAATATCGCGATGTTTATCCAGGTGTAGATCTGGCTTTTTACGGAAAGCAAGGCCGGTTGGAATACGACTTTGACGTGAAGCCAGGAGGCGACCCTCGCCAGATTGAACTCAACTTCAAGGGCGCGAAAAGCCTCAATATTGCGCCTAATGGCGACTTAGTGCTGGCGCTTGACGGTCGCGAACTGCGGTTTCAGGCTCCTCATATTTACCAGCAGTCTTCTGCCGGGGCCCAGGCGATTGCGGGATCATTCAAGCTCCGCAAAGATAAAGACCAAGAGAATGTTGCCGGATTCGAGGTTGGCCCCTACGACCGCAGCCGCACGCTGGTCATTGACCCAGTCCTGACGTTTTCCACTTACCTCGGCGGCTCCGGAGCTGAAAGCTGCACAAGCATTGCCAGCGCAGCAGCTGGTTTTGTGCCTCATTGCCCGGCGATTGCCGTGGATTCAGCATCAAGAGTTTATGTAGCAGGCGCGACTACTTCCACGGGTACTCTCGCAGGCAGCACTCCGCAAGTAATTGGTGTGGTGGGAACGGCGGATGTTTTCGTGGCCCGCTTCGACACCGCTGGCGACGCTCTTGAGTATGTAACGTATATCGGCGGAAGCGGAACTCAGTATCCCACCGGCGTAGGGGTGGACAGCGGCTTCAATGCGTTCGTTGCCGGGACAACGGATTTGGGTAGCAGCACCCGGGTCAGTGAACCTTTACTCGACGTTTCTCGCTGGTTCGGTAGCTGACAGTGCGAGCAGCCTGGCGCTTGACGGACTAGGACGGGCGTACGTTTTCGGAACCACGTCTTCGCCAGATTTCCCCACGACAACCGGTTCCCTTCAGCCAGGGCCTAGGGCCACAAACCAGTTCTTCTTCAGCAAAATTGATACCACCTCATCGGGATTGAGCAGCCTGCTCTATTCCACGTATTTCGGCGGAAGCTTACCATCCGGCGGCACGGTGACCGGCGGCGCAGTCGCTGTGGACTCGGCATTTAACGTTTATCTCGCGGGTGGAACGAATTTCACCGATATGCCGACCGTGAATGCCTTCCAGGCGACGCCTCCGACACTCGGGCCAACGCATGCCTGGGTCGCAAGGCTAAACGCTCCGCCAGCGAACACGGAGCAGTACGCGCCACTGTATGAAACCTATTTCAGCGGGGATGGAACAGACATCGCCTATGGCGTAGCCTCGGACGGCACCAACACCTTCATTACCGGCTCTACGACGTCGAGCAATTTGACTTCGCTAGTCACCACCACCACGCCAGCCCAAGCAGCACTCGGCGGAGGAACGGACGCGTTCGTCGCCAAGCTCGGTCTGCCCACTACCACGGGGACGACCACGGGTTCGGTGCCGCTCTTGTACAGCACCTACCTGGGTGGGGGCTTAGAAGACGATGGGCTTGCAATCGTTGTGGATACACTCGGCAACGCGCGCATAACCGGGAAGACAGCGTCCGTCAACACCTTCCCAGTCAGCACGAGCCCTCCCCCAATCCAGGGGACTTATGGTGGAGGCGCATCGGATGCATTCTTTGCGCGCATCGCCACCAACACAACCAGCACCAGCACAAGTCCAAATGCGATTACGTTTCTTGGTGGTAGTGGCACCGATGTCGGCACCAGTGTGGCCCTTGACGCCGCCCTGAACACCTACGTGACAGGCGAAACTGCGCCGGGAGGCTTTCCAACTAAGAATCCCTTACAGGGAAGCCCTTTGGGACCGTCAGACGCATTTGTGAGCAAGCTTGGTCCGGCGACGAGCGGATTGACTATGCCGTCGCCACTTACGACAAGCACCGAGGCTCCAGCGGGAGCGCCGAACCCGGCAGTCAGTCCGAATCCTGTCGGCGTCGGCGGCACGGTTACTTTCACCTATCTTATTTTCAACACCGGCGACCCAATCGCGGGTGTCGCATTTACCGACGTGTTGGGAGGGAATACCACCCTGGGGTCCATTGCTGCGAGTCCGGTTACCTCCGGAAGCTGTCCGTCGAGTGGCCTGGTCTGCAACCTAGGTACGGTCGGAACGTCGAGTATTTCTTCGACCAACATCGTGAGCCCCGCGGTAACTGTGACTGTGACCGTAAACGTTACCGCGCCAACTGTCACCGGGGTCATGCCGCCTCAGCCGGCTCCTATTAACAACGTGGGGACACTTACCGTAGCGGGAACCGGGATCCAACTGAGTGCTTCGGGTGTTGCCAAGGTGAACGATTTCGGTGTCAGCGCGTCGCCACTCGCGGCGCCACCAATCATCGCCGGAGCGGCCGCCACTTACACCGTTACTATAACCCCGACGTCTCTCAGCGGTTTTCCCGGAGCGGTCAACTTGGCATGTGGTTCGGGACTGCCATCTGGAGCGACCTGCACATTTGCGCCCGGGAGCAGCATCCCCAATCTCAATAATGGATCTCAGAGCCGGAGCCTTCAAATCTCAACCCAAGCTCGGGTCACCACGCCGGGAAGCCTTTTCCTTGAGGGGGGACCGACTTACGCGATCTGGCTGCCGGTGTTTGGATTGATGGGAGCAGGCATTTCGCGGAAGCGGCGCATGTTGCTGGGAGCCTTCTTCGCAGTCTTATTTGGAATGGTTCTTCTGCAAGCGGGCTGCGGATCGAGCAAGAGCCGCACCAGCACAACTACGGGAACGCCGGCTGGGTCTTATACCGTAACTCTCAACGCAAGCTCGGGCAGCGCCGCCACCAGAACCACAACGGTGGGATTGGTTGTGCAGTAATCGATCGTTGATCGTGTGGGTACAGCCGCCCTCGGCTGTACCGCTCGAGCGAAGTTCGACGCTTCCATACCAAAGCTACCGTGAGAGCTGCGACAGACTAGCCAGCAGTTCCCTCGCCTGACTTGATCCAGGAGCATTCAATTCTGCGGCTTCACGCAGATAATGCTCCGCAGCGGCGCGATCTCCTGCGCTCAGAGTGATGGCACCGGCGTGGCGAAGGATCCTTGCATCGCGAATGCCCACTGCCAAAGCAGTCTCGATGTGCTTGCGGGCCTCCGCATCCCTGCCGTTTACGTGCAACGCCCAGGCGTATGCGTCGAGCGTGAACACATCGTGTCTTCGACCAAACTCCGACTGCGCAACCTCCAGAGCCTTTCCCGGCTGATTGGCGTGGTCGGCGTAGTAGAAGATCAGTTCGCGGTTGGAATTATCGGCGCGAACGCTCTCGAGCAGCGACTTGGTTTCAAACTCGGCAAAAGCTTCCTTGGCCGCGTCGGTGTGTCTGGCCAGCTCCAGGGCTTCGGCTAAGTCATAAAGGTTTTCCGCATGCTTAGCGGCATCATAGCGTTGCTGTAGCAAACCCGTGGCCTCTTCATATTTCTTTTGTTCGATCCGGACTTTGGCAAGGTTTCCCAACGCATAGTGGTATCCGGGAAAAATTGCGAGTGCCTGTTGCAGAGTGCTCTCTGCTTGGCTGATTTTCCCCGACGTGAGTTGCAGGTGTCCGATCTGACTGAGAACCCATGCCCGGTCTTCCAATTCATTGGGAGGAGTGGACTGGTAGGCCATGTTCATCAATTCGATCGCGCCATCCACATCACCGAATAGTTCGCGAAGATAAGCGGCGCGAGTCATTCCCGGCAAATTACCTGGGCGGAGATTGAGCATCCACTGCGCCGCTTTTTCAGCATCGTCGTAATTGCCAAGCTCTACATTGGCGTCGGTGAGAAAACCGTACAGCATGACATCGTCCGGCATTTGGTGGTTGAGTTCTTTGGCTTTTTCCAGGGCGGCGGCGAATTCATGTTTGCCTAGCAGCAGCCAGACAGCGGTTCGCCGGCCGTCGAAGTTATCCGGCGAAATTTCGAATGACTTCTTGAGAGCATCCTCGGCCTGGGCGTAATAAACCACGTCTGAGGTCTCGCGAGCACGGCGTGACAGAGCCAGAGCCAGCGCATTGTAGGCCTCAAAATTCTTGGGATTCTTGTCGATCAGTTTATGGGCGGCGGCCATGCTTTGTTCCGCGGGGGAGGACAGCGGATTCTGGGTCGGCATCTGCGCGAATGTGAAGCATGCATTCAAAATCACAAACAAGAGAACGTTGCGTTTCATAGTTTCCTCTGGATTTGGTTTTGTTTCTCCCACCCTTTCGCAAAGAGCGCGAAAGGATGGGGCACCCGGTTCTTAGGTGATTACTGTATTGGGCAAATTCCGCCCGGTTGGCCGCTGCAGCCTACTTGGCCTGGACCAACGTGATGGCTATCACGCCCGCTGTTTGCCGGGACCACGTAGGGGAAGGTCGTGCCGAATCCTTCCGTGTTGGTGTTGACGCCATCGCCAATCGGCGTCCCGAATTTCTTGGGATCGGCGAGAATTCCTGCCACCGCGCGCGATGCGATGTCCACCGCGTCGTCAACTGGCCGTCGCCCGTTGGGGAAGCCGGCTACATCGCCGACCAGAAATCCGAGCCGCTTCTGCTTACCAACCGGAGTAGGCGGAATTCCGGTGTTTAGGCGAAGCAGGTCGGCAATCGGGCCGGCATCGTTCGGCCCGCAACCGGGGCAGATCGGCGCCGTATAGGTGACCAACGGCAACAAATCTGTGCGCGGAGCGGGTGCAACCGGAATCCCGATTGTCCCAAACACTGTCGCCAGCACTGGATTCAGAAAGAAATTGGCGAACTGCGCATCGTTCTTGGGATCGTCCATGCTGAAACGGTCTTTGGAACCAGTCCCAATGATCAACTCGTTGATCAGGGGATTGCCTTCGCGCTGCACCTGCCGGAAAGGTCCGGCGCTCAAGGTTCGGTCCAGCTTTGCGTCCAAAGACCGGCGCACCGTGATCTGCGGACGCGACGTTGCGCCATATGTTCCGATGACCGCTTGCTTCTCGCCAGCGGCGTGCAGCTTGCCATCAACCGTGAGCCAAGTGATCGGCACTTCGAGCACGATGCTGTTTACGTTGAATCCTGCCACCGCATCGGGCGCGTAGTTGTTGGCGTCGTCGGCGTCCACTTGTGGACTGAGGGCGCCTCCCACTCCCATTCGGAAGTGCAGAGAATCAAATGCGGCTCCGAGGTCAATAAAGAATGGATCATCCACGGTCCCGGCAAAGACGCGCACACCATTGCCGAGGTCGTAGATTCCCTGACTGAATAGAGACTGATAATCGGGCATGGTCTGGGGCCCTACATTCGACGGAACGGCAAACAGGGTCTTGCCCTCAGTCAGATTTGTTGATTTGCCGTTCTTCACCATGGTCACGGTGTAGGTCTGACGCAGGCTCAAACCTTGGGATCCCGGACCATCGAGCGCCGTGATTGGCGGAAACCCGGCAAGGTTTCCCACAAATCCGGTAAATAACCCGGGCTGGCGGATTTGCGTGTTGAAGCGGAACTGAAACGTGATGTCCTCTTCTCCGTCGTGATTGTTGTCAACTTTCATCTCGTAGAGCACGTTGGGATCGAAAGGAAAATAATTTGGGCCATTAGATGGCTCAAGGAAAGGGTCAACGTTCAGGATCATGGTGACCCGGTCGGGATGGTCATAGCTCACGAACGCGTACCAATCCGTGATATCAGCGGTGCGGTCGAGCGCGGTAATTGGAGCTTCGCGATGGCTGGAAGCAAACAGGCTGCCTGGGAGCAGCGTGCATATCGCCAGCAGAGCAAACATCAGGCGACGGCGATTCGGATGCATGGGTAATCCTCTGGAATGAAGTGTCTCGTTAGTGCCGAGTCGTTAGTAGTACGCAGAGGACTGATGATTGGATTTAAGCGGTGCGGACCCCACATCCCGATCCGCACTCTTGCGGCTTCTTAGCTGCTCTCAGCGGGGGCGAAGATAACCAACAGCACCAACTCTTGCTCAATGTCGTAAAAGCGGTGATCGACGCGAGCCTCGACGAATATGACAAGCCCCTCGGAAACCTCGCGGTGCCGGCTGCCAATCTGCATCCTGGCTTTGCCTCGGATGACGAAATAGATTTCGTCTTCTTCGTGAGGCTTCTGCAGGTCGGCTGCGCCCACGGACAGGCGATAAATGCCTGCGCTCATCGCGGGAACCCGCAGGAACTCAGCATAAGAACGTTCGCTGACGGCTTTCCGCAGTATTTCTTGAATTTCGAAGGCTTCACTCACCGAAGTGATCTCCTGAAGGCTTGCATGATACTTCCGAGTATCGAAATATTCCAGAATGCGGCGCTCTCATCGTAAAATGAGAGTACCCGGGTGGCAGTGGGTGGAGGAATCGATTAATTGCCCGAACTTAGAAAAGACCCCATCGTCGGCCGCTGGGTCATTATTTCGACCGACCGCGCCAAACGTCCCACCGATTTTGCCCGTGACTCCGTAAAGTTCAAGGGGGGCTTCTGCCCCTTCTGCTACGGAAATGAAAACAAGACTCCTCCGGAGATTCAGGCCTATCGGCCGAACCAGAACGGCGGATCTCCACCGCAGCGCGACACTCCGGGCTGGACGGTGCGCGTAGTGCCGAACAAATTCCCCGCGCTTGGGATCGAGGGCAACCTTGACCGTCAGGCTGAGGGCATGTTCGACAAGATGAACGGAGTAGGCGCCCACGAGGTCATTATTGAGACAAATGACCACAACGCGACCCTGGCCACGCTTCCGCCGAAGAAGATTGAAGACGTATTGTGGACCTTCCGCGACCGCATTCTCGATCTGAAGAAGGACCGCCGCCTCAAATACATCTTGATCTTCAAGAACCACGGGGAAGCCGCTGGCGCTACTTTGGAGCACGCGCATTCGCAGCTGATCGCGCTGCCGGTTGTGCCCATATACGTGGCCGAAGAAATCGAAGGCGCGAAACAGTATTACATCTATAAAGAGCGCTGCGTTTTTTGCGACATCGCGCGGCAGGAGACCGAAGCCGGAGTTCGAGTGGTTTCCGAGAACGATGATTTCCTGACCATCGCGCCCTACGCTCCGCGATTTCCGTTCGAGACTTGGATTTTGCCCAAGCAGCACGAGTCGGCTTTTGAGAATTCGTCCTCGCACATGTACGAGAACCTGGCTAAGGCTGTGCGCACGCTGCTGAACAAGGCGAATCGGGTGCTGGATGATCCTCCGTACAACTTGGTGATCCACAGTTCGCCCACCCAGGATTCAATCAACGACCACTATCACTGGCACATCGAGTTCATGCCCAAGCTGACCAAGACGGCGGGATTCGAGTGGGGCACGGGCTTCTACATCAATCCCACGCCGCCGGAAGAAGCTGCGAAATTTCTGAGGGAAGCGAGTGTGGAGGAACCGGAGACGGCGGCGGTGGGATAAACCTTCCACAAGCTTTTCGGAAATCCTCAAGGTGGTTGGACGTGCGACTGATCCGGAAATGGCTGCTGATATCGGTGGTTGGCGGAATAGCAATAAGTTCATTCCTCACCCTGGGGGACTTGATGCCGCCCGATCCGCCTGATTGGGTGCCTGACTCGGTTTTGGAAGTAGTGTTCTGGCCTATATTCGTCTGCGTATCATTGTCTGGACCGGGCGTAAACATTGGGACTCCTGAAAAACCTTTTTACGAGGGGACACCGCTTCAGTTCATTGCAGGCGAGGTCGGCATGGGTCTCACATGGCTCTTCTATTCCAGCCTCGTATTCCTTGTTTATTGGATTCGGCGGCGACAGTGGGATAACCGGAAAAGAGCAGTTAATGTATGACTCTGCAAGAATTTCGCGATTCGCTGCTGAATGAACAGCCGCCCACCAATGTTGCGTTAGCTGGTTTGTGGTGGGATGCCAAGGGCGATTGGACGCGTGCCCACGAATCAGCCCAACAGGATGAAGGTCCCGCGGGCGCCTGGGTACATGCCTACTTGCATCGGAAAGAGGGTGACATCTCTAACGCGGGATATTGGTACGGTCGCGCCAGCAAGACGCCTGCTCGAAGTTCCCTCGATCAGGAATGGGTAGAGATCGTCGAATCGCTGCTAAAAGGGAGCGGACCCGAGCGGTAATGCTTGTCACCCTCGATCGTCGTGCTCTTCATGCCACGCCATTTGGATGGCTTCGAGCTTGCCTTCGTTCGACTTCTTGGGATCGTCTTTGAACTCCGGCAATTCCGTCACGTAACGGTGCAGGTCGGTGAAGCGGACGGTTAGCGGATCAGTATCCGGGTGCTTCTCAGAGAGTAGAATTCCAATATCTTCAGCGTCATCCCAAGTCAGGTCTTTCGGCATGTGGGGCTCCAAAACAAGCATTCAGCACTCAGGAAAAACTGTTTGGCTGAATGCAACAGTGCTAGTGTTCTTCTGAAACATAATTCCTATTCCACGCCGGAATTTCTACAACAACCTTACCCGGCTTGGTAATCACCGCCTGACATCCGAGCCGCGAATTCAGTTGTAGATCAGCCGCCATGTCGAGGCGATCGGCTTCATCGTCGTCCATCTCGGAAAGATTGGATGCGCCCTCTTTTACCCAGACGTGGCAGGTGGTGCAGGCGCAATTGCCTCCGCAGGCATGGTCCAGGCGCACGCCATTGTTCAGCGCGACATCGAGGATGGACTGCTCTTTGCCGTGATCTTTGTAGGGCAATTTGCCGTGCTCGAACTGAACCGTTTTGCAGCCGGGCATGAACACAACTTCGACCATGTTCTCGCCGGGTGCCTCGATCGTCGCGGTTCCGCCGGATTGCGTTTTCTCTTCAGCCATTCATGCTCCTACTCGAATTCTGCCTTCGCTACCGGATGCGGCGACTCTGGGCCTTCGCCGACATCTGCGTTATCCATCGTTTTGCCTTTCAAAGCTGCGGATACTGCACTGTCCATCATCAGTTCGGCTAGGTGCGTCGTGACTTGATTCAGCGCGTCGATAGCTTTACGGATCGCCTGATAGTCCTCAGAATCTTGGGTCTCCCGCAACCCGCGTTCGAGTTTTGCGATGCCCTGCTTCTCGTCCGTTGTAAGCTGACCCCATGCTGGACTCTTCTTTGCTTTTTCCAGCGCTCCCAGAATAGTTTGCGCTTCATTCCGAGCTTCGATGATCTGGCGTTGCCGAAAGTCTTCTTCCGCCTGGTCGAAGGAATCGAGAATCATGCCTTCTACCTGATCATCTGTCAGCCCGTAACTTGGCTGTACATCGATCTCTGCTTCTTTGCCGCTGCGCTGCTCGCGCGCCGAGACGTGCAAGATTCCATTCGCGTCAATTAAGAATTTCACTTCAATTCGCGGCATGCCCGCAGACGTTGGCGGAACGCCTTTCAGGTCGAAGCGCGCCAGGGAGCGGCAGTCTTTTGCCAACTCGCGCTCTCCCTGCACAACGTGAATGGCTACGTTGGTCTGCCCATCAACTTGGGTCGTGTAATGCTGCGTTGCCGACGCCGGGATGGTTGAATTTCGCAAGATGATCTTGTCGGTTACGCCACCTGCGACCTCGATACCCAGCGAAAGCGGAGTCACGTCAAGGAGCAGCATGTCCTGTGTGGCTTCGGAGCCGCCAGAAAGAATGTTGGCCTGTACCGCTGCGCCGAGCGCGACCACTTCGTCAGGATTTAGGTCGGTGTGCGGCATTCGCCGAAACAATTGATCCACCAGAGCGCGCACCCTTGGGATGCGTGTCGATCCGCCAACCAGCACGACTTCGTCAATCCGCTCCGGCTTCATAGCGGCATCTTTCAGCGCTTGCTTGCACGGCGCAACCGTGCGGTCGATGACTGGCGCGGTCAGTTGCTCAAATTGTTCACGAGTGATTTCCCGCCGATAATGTTTGCCGCCGGGAAGCTCAATGTCGAGTTTCACGGATGGCTGATCCGAAAGCGCGATCTTGGCGTCAATGACTGCTTTGCGGATTCCGGCCACGACCTCGCCATTGCGCGAAACATCCATTCCTTCGTCACCCCGAATATCATCCAGCGCAATCCGGATCAGCAGATTGTCAATGTCGTCGCCCCCGAGATGCGTGTCGCCGTTGGTGGCAATGACTTCGAAAATTCCATCGTGCAGCCTAAGAATAGATATGTCGAATGTTCCGCCGCCCAGATCGTAAACGGCGACGATTCCATTTTCCTTTTTTTCGAGACCGTAGGCCAGAGAAGCCGCAGTCGGCTCATTCACAAGGCGAAGAACTTCAAGTCCGGCGATTCGCCCGGCATCTTTTGTGGCCTGGCGCTGCGCGTCGTTAAAGTATGCAGGAACCGTGATCACGGCCTTTGTTACAGGTCCGCCAAAGAAGCGTTCTGCATTGCGCTTGAGTTGACGGAGGATGTAAGCGGAGATCTCAGGTGGTGTGAAAGTTCTTTCGCCCAGTTTGATGCGCAAGACCTCGCCCGGCTGAAGATCTTCGGCCAAGCGGAAGGGGAACAGTTTCAGCTCTTCCTGAATGTCCTCAACCCCCCGCCCCATGAGGCGCTTGACCGAATAGACTGCGCGTTCTGGCGTTTCAATCAAATATTTCCGGGCGGCATTGCCGACAATGATCTTGTCGTTTTCATCAAGTGAAACGACAGAGGGAACAAGATTCAATCCATCTTCGCCTGGAATAATGACCGAGTTCTCCCCTTGCATGAATGCCACGAGGGAATTCGTGGTGCCGAGGTCGATGCCGACGATGCGATCAGTACTCATGCAAGAAATGTTAGATTGTAGATTTCGGATTGTAGATTGATTCCGAAATCTGCAATCTGAAATCTACAATCTCAATTTTCTCAATTCTCCAATGCTTCATTCACGTCTCTCACCAAATTCCTGACGTAGGAGCGGCGGTTCAACAAGTCCACCATCTTGTCACGGACTCGGTGGCGCTCCTGCTCGCTATCTGATTCCTCGGCCGAGTCCCATTCGTTCCAATAGCCCTTAAGTTCATCGAACAACATGCTGAATTTCGTTCCCAAAGACTGTTTGTGCGTCTGCAGCTCCTGAACCAGCACGGGATCTTCTTCTCCCAGTTTCTTATTGGCGCGAAGTTCCTCGAGCTGCATGTTCAGCTCAAAAACCTCTTCCAGCAAGTCCGGAGGAACAATCTGCTTCTTCTCTCCGGTCGTGCGCGCCTCTTCGGTTGCAGCCTTCGATTGTCCTTCGAGTTCGACGCCTTCCAGTTTCAGCAAATACTCTGTTCGCCGGATCGGGTCCTTCAGTGTGCGATACGCGTCATTCAGTCGCGAGCTCTGCTCCAGGCTCCACTCCTGCTCCTGCGAATCGCGGCCCGCGTAAACATCTGGGTGCAGCTTACGGCTCAACACGTAGAACTCGCGCTCGAGAGCAGCGGTATCGAGATTGAGCTTTCGCGGCAGACCGAAGAATGTGAAATAGTCCACCGGCGTTGGCGGTTGTACCTTCCCGCACGACGTGCAAAAGTGCGCAGCGCGCATATCGCCGCAGGACCAGCAGGCGTGCGCTGCCGCAATGGTCGCCCTGTTTGTGTCACTGCTCATTTGCATCAGGCTCATGACAAATTTGTACGAACACCTGCTCCCATTCAAAGTTGTCGCTGAGAGCAAAGAGTCGGACAAGAATGTCCGACCCACACGAGCTTAGCCCGAGAACGATGTTCC
>WNGL01003171.1_pt1 | contig 20257 bp, 23 predicted proteins | sample 5400591 | NCBI WGS metagenome assembly WNGL01 (sample SAMN13153377, study PRJNA577476) | soil metagenome | isolation source: 80 cm soil or saprolite under Garry oak tree replicate 1 | place: USA:California | collected 2016-06-15 | reverse complement strand
CACGCCTAAGTCAAGACCAATGTTGAGCACGATCAATTCGACCAGGCCTCGAGTGTTCATCAAGACACCCAGAGTCAATGACTCTCGCCAGGACTCACCCATCCAGCGCACGGAAAGCGTGCCACCCAGAATCTTCCCGAGGCAGGCGACGACGAGCACAAGCAGACAGATGAGCCACAGGGCAGGAGCACCGATGAGACCAATCTGGGTGCGCAAGCCACTATAGACGAAGAAGAGCGGCAGGAAGATCATATTATTGACCTGGTCCAAGCTGCGGACTTGCTCGATGAATGCCGCCCGGCGCGGCAAAATGAGCCCCATGAGGAAGGCACCAAACACCGGATGGATGCCAATCGCGTTGGTGGTGTAAGCTGACAGCAACAGCAGGACGAGCGTCAGCGCGACCAGCAAGTGCGGCGAAGGAAGGTGCCGACTGGTATAGGCGAGCAGGGGACGCACAATGCCGAGCATGACGCCAATAAAGAGCACAGTGAGTCCTACAGTCAGCAGGCCTGAAGTCAAGCCTTGAGCATGGACGACGGCGATCACCAGGGCCAGCAGACACCAGGCTATGATGTCATCGACGGCAGCACAGGTGAGGGCCAGGGCTCCTATTTTGGTGCCCAGCATTTTTTTCTCTGAGAGCAGACGCGCCAGCACAGGAAAGGCGGTGATCGCCATCGCCGTTCCGACCAGGAGCATGAAGGATACCAGGGTCGCCTTTGGCCCGGCAAAAGCGGGGTAGAGCGTGAATGCAAGCGAAGCCCCCAGGATGAGTGGGAGCAGGATGCCACTGAGGGAGGCAACGATGGCCTTGCGGCTCTGGCGAAGCATCATCTGCGTATCCAGGCGCGATCCCAGGGAGAACATGTAGAAGACGAGACCAATATCACCCAACGTCTGCAGTGTTGGAAGGGCGTTGGCGGGAAATACCATGGCTTTGATACCAGGCAAGAGGGCACCCAGCAAGGAAGGCCCCAGCGCAATGCCTGCCAGGATTTCACCGATGACCCACTGCTGACCAATACGCCCCGACAAATGACCGAAAATTTGCACTACGATCAAGATGACGATAAGTTGGAGTAGGATTTGTCCTGTAAGCATGTAGATCTTCCTCCAGGCCGCTTTCATTGCATCTCGGCGTTCTGCACGGAGAGCATATCCTCTCGACACGGTGTGTCGTTTTCAAGGATACACCAGAGCCTGGGCTATGTCTACATCCTTTCTCACAAGAAGCCTGCGAAATAGCTCACTTTTTCGTCTGCCACACACGTTGAGGATGATGTAGGCGTCCTACTATTGATACGATGAGAAGCTCATTTTTTTGCGCTACATAACCTCCAGCTACTTAACGGGGATGGACCTGATCTTTGTTAGAGACGCCGCAAGCGGTAGCGCAACTGGTCACGCGACAGACCGAGCAGCGCGGCCGCCTGCACCTGGTTGCCATGGCAGCGTTCCAGGGCTTCTTGCACCAATCTCGTTTCAATAGCGCCTAGAAACGCTTGCAAATTTATGCCTGTGGAAGGAAGGTGGATGTGTTCTTCGACTTCGTGCAGGTCCTGACCGGCAATGCTCCTTGCAGCGCGCATCTCGTTGGGGAGATGTTCAGGGCGAATCTCTTGCTCATCGCACAGAATCTGGCCACGTTGAATAACGCTGCGCAGCTCACGCGCGTTGCCGGGCCAGGAATAGCGCAGCAGGAGTTCCATCGCTTCTTTGCTGACACGAAGCGGCTGCGCGTCATCGATCGAGTACATGCGCAAAAAATGCGCTACCAGGGGTTCGATGTCCTCTGGCCGATCTCGTAATGGGAGAATGCGCAGGGGAATTACCTGTAAGCGATAGAAGAGATCATCGCGAAAGGCCCGGCGAGCGACAGCCGCGGCAAGATCGACATTAGTGGCGGAGATGACACGCAAATTGACATGAATCTCTTTCGTGCTACCGACGCGCCGAAAACTGCGCGTTTCGAGGAAGCGCAGCAGTTTGGCCTGCAAGTTGAGCGGCATCGAGCCAATTTCGTCAAGGAAGAGTGTGCCGCCATCCGCGCGAAGAATATAGCCTTCACGCGACATCTTCGCATCGGTGAACGCGCCCGCTTCGACGCCAAAGAGTTCGGTTTCGAGCAAGGTGTCCGGCAGTGCTGCGCAGTTGATATCGACAAATGCATAAGCGGCGCGGCGACTCAATGTATGAATAGCGTGGGCCAGCACATCTTTGCCCGTGCCGCTTTCGCCTTGCAGCAGCACCGTTATATCGGGGTAAGCAGCTACCTGCCGCACCTGTGCGGCGAGTTCCCGCATCGCATCGCTGCGACCTATCACCATGCCAGCGCTGGTAGCCAGGTCGTCGAGTTGCGTATCTGTGGACGATGCATAATCAAGAGAAGCCTTTCCTCCCCTCACACTTACCTCCCGTAAAATAACAAACGAACTGTCCCTACATCACTCCCGACATTTGCTTCTGATCCTTTTGACGTTTATGGCGATACACTTTATTCAATTCCTTCTCTGACCCTCTCGACTAACCGGCTTTCGCGTATGCTTTGTGGCCTGAGCTGATAGACAATGGCTGAGAGGGCTGAGAAGAGTTGGATGGTGAGGAAGCGACAACCCAACCGTACCCAAATACAAAGGTAGCGCCATTCCCACCATTGCCCCATTGCGAATCTGTTTCGATAGGAGCTGGCGAAGTATATTGACCGGCAGCAGTATAGGCCGCGGGCGTCACCGACTCCCAGGGCTGCATGGCGGGTACAGTTAAGTCTGGAGCAACTCCGCCCACCGAGGTATACTCTCTCGAAGCCGGTGGAGGTTCATTTATTGCTTCAAAAGTCGGCATTGAAATAGTGACAAGTCTCAGAGCGATCAGCTCACCGGCTACCTGGCATACCTGCTCAGGAGCCATCCCTAATTCCTGGGCGGCCATCTGCAGCGTTATTTGACCATCGGCGCACGTGAAGAGCCGCCATTGTTGAGGCGTCAGCTGGATTTGCGGATTCTCCAGGCGATAGCCCGAAAGATCTGCTGGCGTCAGCACCATGTAGGGCTGCATATAGGCTGTATTGACGCGAATTGGAGGAATAGGCGCGGTCACCGGCTGCGGAATGAATAATGACCCGGTTGTAGGTCGTGCCAGCGCATCGGTGTTGCGTTCTGTTTGAGGAGTTGCAGTCGAAAATATTGAAGCTGAGATAGATGAAATAGATGTGGTATTGTCAAAGAATGTGGATTCTTCACCATGTAAGGTTGGCATTTCGGACACGTAGGATGGGCGCGTCCTTGATGGCTGTTGTTGATGGGCGGCAACAGTTCCCACCTTGACCGGCCGTGGAGTATCGTCAGAAGTTTGTGCAGGTAAGAGTGAAGTAACAGAGAGCGCAATTAAAAGACGATTTGCAGGCGGTTGTTGATTTTCCTCAAAATAGAGTTCACCGCTCGTCCACGTGAGCAGCGCTCCGATTATCCGAGAAGTCTCCGACATGGCCCAGCGATACAGGCTCTCCTGGTTGACATATCCCATATCAATGAAAGCCAGGGCCGAGCCAATCTCACGATATTGATCTGCGCCGAGCGAGAAAGCAACTGCTTGACAGGCTTCTCGCGAAATAACTCCGGCTTGTAGCAGCCGCTCCCCCAACGAAACATTTGGCCTGACCGGGCCGACGCACATTAATTGTCCCTGCCGAAACGAGAGTTCTACCGAACGCTCCCCCTGCTTTACGGTCAGTAATCCAGTCTTTCTATACGCCTCTATTCTCTGCAAGACAATCGACAGGTCAAACTTATCTAACGAACCTATGAATGACACTAATTCACCGCCCGTCCAAAAACGGCTCCTGACACAAGCACATATCGCCCGCTTATCGCGGCGTCATATACCCGTGCAAGAGACTACTACGAAACGTTGCGATAGCTTTACGATGATATTGAAGGCATAAATGCTATGCCTGCATAACCGACACCATTGTCAGAATCACCGTAAATAGTGTGAGATACACACCCCAGTATCTCTTCGCTTTTTCATTCGGCCAGCGGCCGAATGCTGCAGAACCCAGGAGTCGAAAAGGCCTCGTTGCCCCCTCGGCGGAGGGAGAGGGATTCGAACCCCCGGGGCTGTTCACCCAACTGTTTTCAAGACAGTCGCAATAGACCACTCTGCCATCCCTCCAAAAGACACTATACCATATGCCCGTCCGATTTGAAAAGGGGACGGGAAAAAAGGTCTAGGATAGCGTTTATTTTAACCACATCTAAGACCTTCTGGTAGCAAAATAACCGGCTTTCCAGGCTGCTTGAGGCATTATTCGGCTCTTAACGACGATAGAGCCATGTAGGGTCGTAGGACTTTTGGGATAATGACCGAGCCATCGGCCTGTTGATACGCCTCCAGAATTGCGGCCATGGTGCGGCCCACTGCTAAGCCGGAGGCGTTGAGGGTATGCACATAGTCGGAACGGCTCCCACTGGTCAGGCGATATTTGATATTGGCGCGCTGGGCCTGGAACGCTTCGCAATTGCTGATTGAGGAGACTTCGATATAGCGTTCCTGCCCTGGCATCCATACCTCCAGATCAACTGTTTTGGCGGCAGAAAATGGTAGGTTTCTGGCACAGAGCGTCACAACACGGTAGGGCAATTCCAACAGACGCAAGACTCTCTCGGCATGCGCCACCATCTGCTCGAACGCCTCGTAGGAACGCTGCGGCTCGACCAGTTGAAACAGTTCCACTTTGTTGAACTGGTGCAGGCGCAGTAATCCGCGACTCTGCCGCGATGCTGAGCCCGCTTCGCGTCGAAAAGCAGTCGTCCAGGCAACGTAACGCAGCGGCAGTGAGCCTTTGGGGAGGATGGAGTCGCTGTGCAGCCCCACAAGCGGTACCTCAGCCGTAGGATTCAAATATAGTTCATCCTCGGTACAGACGTAGACCTGGTCTTCAAACTTTGGCAGCTGTCCCGCTCCCAGCATCATCGAACGTTTCACCAGGTAGGGCGGCATGATCTCTGTGTAGCTGTGCTCACGGGTATGCAGGTCCAGCATGAACGTGATGAGCGCGCGTTCCAGCCGCGCCCCATGGCCTTTCAGGACAACAAAGCGGCTGCCGCTCAGCTTTGCGCCCGCCTCAAAGTCTGTCAGGTGTAAGCGTTCGCTCAAATCCCAGTGCTTTTGCGGCACGAAATGGAAGCTCAGCGGCGTACCCCAACGGCTCAGTTCGCAATCATCATCCTCGCTTTCTCCCGAGGGTACGCTGGCATGGGGTATGTTGGGCAGCGCGAGCATCAGCGGCTGCAAATGAATGTCAACATCGTCACACTGCACTTCAAGCTGCCGGATATCATGCGACTTGGCCTTGATCTGCTTATTTATCGCTTCACGCCGCGCTTCTGGTGCCACGCGCACCTGCTCGCGCAGTGGTTTCAGTTCAGCATATAGCCCATCACAGCGTGTGACAAGCCCACGACGCTGCTCGATCAAGCGCAATATTTCATCGATGTCCTGCGCGTCACCTCTGCGGCGTAATCCTTCGCGCACGACATCGGGATGTAGTCGAATAAAATCTAGGCTCAACATATCGGTCACAGTATAGCATAGGTATGAGCAATCGTCCTGGCATTTGTTTTCAAGTGGTACCATCCCCTACAATAGAAAAAACGCGGGTGCGTGTCAGATTTATAGGAGACAGATTTATAGGAGATAGATTTTTTCAAGCAGGATGGTATATAAGACAGATTTTTACGAGCAGGATGGTGATGGCATGGATGGGGCAAGCCCATCCACCACTATATACGCTTTGCCTGCTGAACCATTCGTGTATAGTAGTGGATGGGCTTGCCCCATCCATGCTAACATGGAAACAAATCCCATCCATGCTAACATGGAAACAAATCCCAAAAACGATCTGCCAGAGTGAATCGAAAGGGAAATGAACATTGTGGTTTTCAAACGGGGCTGGGAGGTATTATCGAGGAATGAATGGAAGCATGCAACTTCTCTGTTCAACGGGCGCGTTCAGCCGTTTTCCGGATATCACCGATTACCAGTCGATCTTACGCTATGGGCCGGAGCTTGGGGCGGGTGGAGTAGATGGTTTAGAGGTGATGTACTTTCCAGACTGGACGCCGTATATCGAACGTATTGCCGAGCAATTACGCGCATCTGGTCTGCGTTTTCCGGCTGTTCACGCCGAAAAGGGGATTGGCCCGGCGTTAATCAGTGAACAGGCTGAAGAGCGGGAGCGTGGGTGGCAGTGGCTCGAAGCCGGTTGTAGATTGGGGCAGGTGCTGGCATCACGCATGCTGGTATTTCACCTGTGGGGCTATCCAGAATTCGATGAGAAGCTGGAACGCAACCTGGCGGTACTCGGTGATTGCGTGTCGATGGCAGCTCAGTATGGCCTTGAGCTGTCCCTGGAAACTGTGCCCTGTACTTCTGCCGATCCACTTCGCAATGTCCGCCAGGCCATCAAGCAGGATGACCGTTGTCTTGTAACGCTGGACACGGAATTTTTAGCGCTGCATGCGCAAGTCGAAGCAGCCCTGCAGGCCGATTGGTTATGGCAAGAGCATCGCGTTCGACACATCCATATCAAAGACTATGACGGCATGATCTATGCTGCTGATAACTCCCGCCGCTATCTGCATCCAGGTGAAGGCACGGTCGATTTTACACATTTCTTTGCCGCGCTGAAAGAACGTGGCTTTGATGGATATATCAGCCTGGAATCCTCGGTGGTTGGAACGGATGGGACGAGAGATATCGATAAGTTGCAGCGGAGTTTGGAGCGGCTGCGGCAGTATATTTTGTAGGTGGAGGTTGCAACGAGACGCGTCCGAAATTTGCATATTAGGTGTAAATATTGTACACTAATCTCTGGTTGTCCCGGAGCAGAAGGCATGATAACGGTAGTCAAACTCAATCCTCTTGGCGAAACAAGAATTCAGTACTCGGGAGAAATTGTAGAGCGCTTATCGGATGGCGTCGTTATAGAGGCGTATTGGAGACATGCGCCCAAAGAGCTTGGTTACGCCCGTTTCGAGCCAGGAGACCGCTTTACCGAATATTATTATACGGACCGGTGGTTTAATATTTTTGACATTGCCACAGCCGCTGGGCGGCGCAAAGGCTGGTATTGCAACGTTGCACAGCCAGCTTCGATTTCCAAAGATTATATCGAGCAGGTTGACCTGCTGCTTGATGTATGGGTTGACCCGGATGGCACGCCGCTCGTCTTAGATGAGGACGAATTTGAAGCCGATACCACGCTCAGTGAAGAGCAGCGTGCAGGTGCGCATCAAGGACTGCAAGATCTGTTACAGATGATCGCCGCGCAAGCGGAACCGTTTACGTATTAGTCTCTACCTGAAATGGGGAGGTAGAGCATACCCGGTGTGTTGAAATAACACTGTGTCAGAGCCACATACGACTCTGGAAGGACAAATCTTGATGGAGAAAAAAGGCGCCAGGCTGTTCCAGCAGGACGTGGAAGCGTTCGAGTGCGGCTGGAACATTATGGAGCTTGATTCACGCAGACAACTTCGTCTGAAAGTAAACGAGCTACTTCGACTTTCTCATGATCCCACGCTTACCACCAGCGAAATGCAGCAGCATCTCCTCCACGGTGTAGAGACGTTTGGGAAACAACTGGCTACACAGCTTGTGCGTTCGCTTCAACGCGACGACCACCAGGAACGCCAAACAATCGTCTGGCTATTGACCCTACTAAACGATACCGAATCAGTAGCACCACTCCGGCACATGTCACGCAATCCGAAATTGCCTCGCCCTGTGCGGCTCTCGGCCTCGCTCGCGCTCGCAGGCATGGGCATGACACCAGAGATGATCGATAGCCACAGGCAGCCACGCCTGTATGCTATCAGTTGACTTGCAATCATGATACGTATAGAGATACCGCAACGAGGGTTGTTCGAGCTTCAACACGCGGTCTTTGACGTCAATGGAACGCTTGCCGTCGATGGTAAGCCCATTCCAGGAGTCGCAGAACGATTGAAGTCTCTAGCAATCCTTCTTACTGTCCACGCATTAACCGCTGGCACACATGGTAACATAGCAGAGCTTGAACGTTCTTTAGGTATGCCATTGCAGATTATTCGCACCGGGGAGGACAAAGAGCGTTTCGTGCAGCAACTTGGACCCGACAGCGTGATTGCCTTTGGTAACGGCACAAACGATGCACCTATGCTGCGCCTGGCTGCTATTGGCGTGGCTGTGCTAGCGGCAGAGGGCGTATCCTACGCGGCGCTGCAGGCTGCCGATGTGCTGGCTCACGGCCCGATTGACGCGATTGATCTCTTGCTGAACCCCAAACGCCTGATAGCTACCTTGAGGGGATGATTAGACGGCATAATGGAACAAATTGAACAACCCGTAGCAACCACCTCCGAAACACGTGTCAAACAATCAAAGTTCGGCCTGCTATATGTGTGTGTGGCCGTTTTCTTCTTCTCCACCAGCCCAATTTTCGTGCGCTGGTCAAGTCCGTTCAATTCGGTTGAAGTTGCCTTCTGGCGTTTAGCGATTGCCACCGCGCTGGTAGCGATCATGGGTCTGCTCACACATCAACGCTTACTGCTAAAACGACGCGAACTCCCCCGTTTCCTATTTTATGGGCTGGTGACGGCGCTGCACTTTATTTTCTACATCGGCTCGCTCAGTTTCACCACCATCGCCCACTCGCTTGCGCTTGCCTACACCTCGCCCATCTTTGTCACGCTATTTTCAGCATTCATCCTGCACGAACCACTTCCTGCCCGCAAATACATTGGTATTGCGGTTGCCGTTATTGGTATCGCGATCCTGGCTGGCTTCGAGCCACACTACACCGCCTGCTCCCTCTCCGGCACCGGTCATTGTATGGCACTCGGTGACGCAATGGCCCTCCTATCTGGTCTATGCTTCGCCATCTACTCAGTCGCGGGGCGAGGTGAACGCGACCGCCATCCACTTTTCCGCTATACGACCAACGTCTATGGACTGGCGGCGTTGTGGCTGTTGCCGGTGACTCTCTATTTCGCGTTTACTCACGCCTATCCATTGGGAGCGGTCGGCGCGGTTGTGGCGTTAGGGGTTTTCCCGTTGGGTCTGGGGCATACGCTTTATAATGCCGCGATACGTAAGGTGCATGCGACGTATGCAAATTTGATTGCTACGCAGGAGGTGACGGGAGGGATCATATTAGGCATTTTCCTGCTGGGGGAGATACCGTCGGTGACGGCGATCGTTGGGGTGGGGGTCACGCTGGTAGGGATTGCGGGGGTGCTCGTTTAACCCATAGAGGATAAGTCTGAGAGATGTTTACACTCTATATAAGTAAATAGGGCAAAGGAAGCGAAGGAATGAATAAGGCCAGAATTAGAGGCTTTACTGGAAGAACTCGATGAGGCATTGGTGAAAGCTTTCCCCGGTCCAGAACCGATGAGTGTGCTCGTGGTTGGAGGTGCGTGCCTACTCTTTCAGAATGTCACCACTCGGCCCACTGAAGATGTGGATGTGATTATCTTTGACATGATGGGGAGTGAGGAAAGCACCCTCATTTTCAATGCCCCGGTCGCCGACAAGATTCGGCGGATCATTAAACGCATTGGGAAACGCCACGGACTCAAAGGGGCAACAGCAGCTCTTTTTTAATGATGATTGTTCGCCCTTTTTACTTGAGTTGAGCGGAAACGAGTTGCCGCCTATGCACTTGTTCAAAGCCTGTCAAAAGTTGCACCTGTATGTCCCAAGTGACCTCAGATACATCCTGGCTTGCAAGCTCATGGCAGGCAGAGCAACAAAAGACTTTGCCGATATCAACGTCCTGTGCCAAAGGCTCGGCATCCGAAACCGGGTCCAGGCACAATCCGTGGTGGATCAATACTTCCCCTCTCCAGTTCATCAAGCTATCTATCTGTTGTCTCAAACACTGGAAACGCTGTTTGGGGAATGACGAGTCTCCTCGTTCTCACCGAAAAGGCTAGTCAGGCAGCTCTCTCTGTGGTATGCTTGATATATGTTAGGAACAGCTATGCTATGCGTGAGGATGCACTGATGACTTTTCGGTTGAAATTGCAAACATTGGCGAGGGCCTACGACGAACTCGCTTCGGGCAAAGAAGGCTTTCGCGTGGCTGTGGGCAATTTCATGAACGCCTTCTTCTTGTATGCCGTCGAGAGCCGTCAGCGTCTCATCGACGATCCGATCCAGATGCCGGAGAACCCCACTGAGGACCAGCGCGGCTGGGCAGCGTTTTGCGCGGGCGCGGCGGAATACTTAGCCTCACGCTATGACTTGCAGTATCCGGCCTGGGCGCATGATCCCACTTATTGCATGCCAGAGCCGTGGTATACCGTTCCCAACGCCAACCCGGCGATGCGCAAACACTTCCAGAAAACGGCTCCCGAAGCGTTCCGTCGCCGCAACGTGTTTTGCGACGATCATGTGTTCAGCAATGCCCATCCATCATCACGCGAACCGGGAAACCTTGAAGACCTGCAGCGCAGGCGCAGGGAGGTCCTGGACGCGCTGCCACAAGCGGAGCGTGAGGCCTACCTCGCGGCCCATAACGCGAAGATGTCAGGGAAGCCGCGTATCCGTATCGTCACGTAACTGCACAAGCAAGAAAGCTTTCATATCGACCACATAACACCAACCTCCTGACGCTCTCTGGAGTTTCACTTGTCTTGCCTTGCTTGCCATCTTCTCTCGAATTCAGCCAATTCTTTCTCGTAATAGGGCTTCATCGCTGGTGTCGCCGTCCAATCTGTAGAGTATGACCAATATACACACAAAATAAGGCATAAGCCCTCCGAGAGAGGATAAGAGAAACGTTATCCAGCCTCTGGCTTGCTTTCTTCGACTTTCTGCTGCTCTTGTTGAAGCCGATGGTGGAAGCAGTAGAGTTCACCACAAACTTCCAAACGTTGTCTGTCTAGACAAGACAGTCAAGAAGGCCATAGACTCACTTGCCCACGCTCCTCAAAAGCCGCAATCATCACCACTAAAATATCATAATGTGGATGAGTTACAAGGTTGTTGATTAACAATAGAACCAACTATAGTGAAGCTACGAGATAAACGGATCAACAATCCACCCCTCTCCCCCGTCACACTCTACAGGCACCCCATACCCATTCTCTCGCTCCAAATACGCCCATCCCGCCTGAACCGCACACAACACCGCGTCCAACTCATCGCCCATCGCATCCTCTACCAACCTCTCCGCCATTTCATCAGTCATCAGCACCGCCAACCCATACCCTTTCACCAACTTACCCGAACACAACCCATCCACAATCTCCCGTCTTGCCATCGCTCTATCAATGGTCTGCTTACCACGTTCATCGCTTTTATAGCTGCATTTGCCGATCAATTTGCGGGCTACGAGCGCGGGATAGCCTTCGACCACTATTCTGCCGTCCCCGGTTGGCCTACAAGGAAGAATGCTCATTTCTGATTTGAACAGGCGCGTTGCTCCCTGGAAAAACATTTTGCCTACCGGGACGCGATGCAGCATCATGGGACTGATGGCTCCCGCGAGTGTATCGGTCGCGCGCAAGTGCAGCTTATCGCCAGGAGGTCGGTTTTCTTGATAGTTTTGTATAGTTTGCTCGAAGGTTTGTTTGCTCATGGATGAGATGAGGTGCATATAGCCTTCCCAGGTTTCGGGCCAGCCGAGATTGGTGATGAGTTTGCGGGGTTGACCAAAGGGGAAATCGAGGGCGGCGAGCCAGGGGCCTTCTGTGCGGAGGAAGGTTTCAAAATCTTCGAAGGTGGTGAGTTTGAGGAGGGTTTTGATGAGTAGCGTGGTTTTTTCGAGTTCGCACGCGGCGCAGGTGATGGGTTTTCTTCGGGAGGGTGCGGAGGTGAAGTCGAGGCCATAGATGTTCATTTATAACTGGGCCATGACTCGTTTGCTGATGGCGCGCAGGGTGGAGTAAACACCGGTGCCGGAGCAGGCGACGGCTTCGAAGCTGGGGACGCGGCGGCGGTTGAGGTAGCGTTCGAGGACGTTCACGGGGAGCGCTGAGGGCATATCGCGTTTGTTCCACTGCATGACGAAGGGGAAGTTGCCCAGTTCTTTGTCCAGGCGGCGCAGGTTCATCTCGAGTTCGGTGATACTCTGGACGTTTTCTTCAAACTTTTCGGCCTGCGAATCTACTACGAAGACGATGCCGTCCGCACCGTTGAGGACGGCCAGGCGCGTGCGTTCGTAGAGAATCTGTCCTGGCACGGTGTAGAGGTGAAAGCGCGTGCGAAAGCCTTGCACTGTGCCCAGGTCTAGCGGGAGGAAGTCAAAAAATAGGGTGCGCTCGGTTTCCGTCGCGATACTGAGCATCTCGCCGCGAACCGATGGATTGATGCTCTTGAAAACGTATTGCAGGTTGGTGGTTTTCCCGCAATAGCCGATGCCGTAGTAGACGATCTTGCAGTGGATCTCGTGAGTAGCTATATTTATGAGCGCCAAGGGCCAGGTTCTCCTAATCGCGGAAAAGCAGATCGATGGTGTCCTCAACGGAGGAGCGGAATTGGATATTGAGTACCGAGGACTTCTGGCGCGTTGTATCGGCTTTCACACGCTCCAGAGCTCGGCTCAAATCATCCGAAGCTTTTTTTGAAAGCACTTTGACCAGGCCAATATGGGTGAGTTTGTCGAAGACGATCACCAGCAGCCATTGATCTTCGATCATGGTCGTATAGATATTTTCATGCACGCCCTGCTGAAAAATGGTGCGGAAATCCTTCTCGCCAAGCAACTCGGCAACATGACGCGAAGAGGAGAATGCGCCCGCCAGTAATGCGCCAAGCGATGTAGCAATATGCTTCGTACTCATACCCTGTGTTGTGATGACCTGGCCGCTCTTATCAAGCAACATGACGGAGGAGGCGCTGGTATCATTCATAAGTTTAAGTAAAGTATTGGAAATAAGAACAAGCTCACGATCTGAGACAATAAGATTGGTCAATTGTTCCATGTACGGTCGCCCTCTGTACACTTTTTCGTCTGGCTAAAATGTGATTTTTACGGATGCCCCTGCTAGGTGATATCGAGTGCCTCAAGAATTTCATTACGGCTGGTTTTGGTCAGGTGTCGTACCCGGCCAATACTGGCGGCATTATCAAACAGCGTGACCATCAGCGCGAAATCGCCCATGGGTTCAACGCTCACCAGTCCATGCTCGTACTCGTTTAAGACCCCCACCACATTTCCACGCGAAATTTCTTGACCAAGCGCTTCTGCCGTGTTCAGGCCGGTCGTCATCATCGCTCCAACCGCCTCCATATCCTCCTTACCGTCACGAGCCAACCCCTCAATCATCAACCCATCACGTCCTACCACTACAGCCAGCCGTACCCCAGGAATCGACAAAAAGCGACTCAGTGTTTGCTTTAGATCAACCATTCGTTCCTCCCCGTACATTTCAGTACACACCGGACCGGGTGATACCATTGTTGAGTTGCTTAGACTCCCGCTATTTTACCTCGATGCGGGCATCCGGCGCAAGCAAATGAGACATCTTGGCTAATAGGTAGACAAGCGTCTCTCTGCTTCCTCTATAGAAGAAAACGTATAGCGACCTAGAATATATGTTTTTCATCCTTTTGGGTGATTACCACCCATCAGCGATTCTTTGTCCCATAGTTCGGGGCTTCTTTAGTTACCATTACATCGTGCGGATGGCTTTCGCGCAGGCCCGCGTTGGTGATGCGTACGAAACGCGTTTTATCTTGCATGTCGGCGATGGTGGCACAGCCTGCATAGCCCATGGACTGGCGCAGGCCACCGACCAGTTGGTAAATCAGAGGACCCAGCATGCCCTTGTAGGGGACACGCGCCTCGATGCCCTCGGCGATCAGGCTGGATTCGTCGAGGATATCGGTCTGGAAGTAGCGATCCTTACTATAGCTGCGCTGCTTCATCGCGGCGATTGACCCCATCCCCCGGTAATCTTTGAAGCGTTCGCCGCGCGAGATGATGAGCTCACCGGGACTCTCGTCCACACCGGCCAGCAGGCTTCCCAGCATGACGCTGTCCGCTCCTGCCGCGATGGCTTTGGCGATATCGCCGGAATACTGGATGCCGCCATCGGCAATTACCGGCACGCCGTATCGACGGGCAGCGCGCGCGCAGTCATAAATCGCGGTAATCTGCGGCACACCAACGCCCGCGATAATGCGCGTCGTGCAGATAGCTCCCGCACCGATGCCAATTTTGACGGCATCTACGCCTGCCTGGATCAACGCCTCCGTCGCTTCAGCGGTGACGACATTGCCCGCGATCAACTGTGCTCGATGCCCAAACTGGTCTTTCACACGCGCCACCGTATCAAGCACCATGCGCGAATGTGCGTGCGAAGTATCAACCACCAGCACATCTACACCCTCCTCGATCAGAGCTGCGCAGCGCGCCTCAACATCCGGGCCGACGCCGACGGCAGCCCCCACGCGCAGGCGCCCGTACTCATCTTTGGTGGCATTGGGATAGAGGATTTTCTTCTGGATATCCTTCATGGTAATCAAACCTTTGAGGATACCTTGCTCATCGACGACCGGCAGTTTTTCGATCTTGTATTGATGCAGGCTATCGCGCGCCTGCTCCAGCGTCGTACCAACCGGCACGGTTATCAGGCGATCACGGGTCATCAACTCAGTTATGGGACGATCAAGCCGCGTCTCAAATCGAATATCGCGGTTGGTGAGGATGCCGACGAGCTTCCCATGCTCGGTGATGGGGATGCCGGAGATGTGAAAGTGCTTCATCGCAGCCAGCGCCTCGCTCAACAGCGCAGTCGGCTCAAGCGTCACAGGATCGGTAATCATGCCCGATTCAGAGCGTTTGACTTTATCAACCTCCTCCGCCTGCGCCTCAATCGATAAATTACGATGGATAACGCCCATCCCGCCTTCACGCGCCAGCGCAATGGCTAAACGCCCCTCGGTCACAGTATCCATGGCGGCGCTGATGATGGGGATATTGATGGTGATAGCGCGTGTGAGACGAGCGCGGGTAGAAACATCATGGGGGAGAACCGACGAGGCGGCGGGAACAATCAGTACATCATCAAATGTGAGGCCTTCACGAGCAAATTTCTCAGCAAACGGGTCCTGGTCTGCCATAGCCAGCTTATCCTGGTCTGGCATGTACGTTGAAGACATGATGGCGGGACATCCTCCTTACTTATAAAAACGTCCAGCGCACGTTGAATAGTGAGCTGGACCTCCCACCGGGGTTTCGCGATGATAGCTCGCACATCGCTGTTCATACTTGGTGGTGTGTACATCAGAATATATTCTCTATACTGTAGCACCTGAGAACGGAAAGCGTCAAATTGCAGTGGCTGGTCATTGAAAACCTTCACGTTAGAGGATATGATATAGCTCACTTTATAAAACAGTTAAAGGATTACGAGCGTTACGACATAAACCGCCATAAAGAGAGGCAAGCGCGATGACAACAGCACATGATGGAACCATAGCCCTGGTGGGAGCGGGCGAATTTCTCCCTCCAATGCTGCCGGTCGATAAGTCCCTGGTCGAGCGACTGAATGAGACGCCGCGTGTCGCCATTGTGCCGACCGCGTCTGCTCCCGATGGCGGTGATGTTCCTGAACGCTGGGCTAAGATGGGCGTCGAACATTTTGCTCAACTTGGCGTTGCGGTAGAGCCTGTAATGGTGCTCGATCGTAATGATGCTAACGACGCCGCTATTGTTTCGCAACTTGCCGCGGCGAACTTTGTCTATTTCTCGGGAGGGAAGCCGCGCTACCTGCTTGAGACAATTCAGGGAACAGCAGCATGGCAGACCATCCTGGAGATGTTCGTGCGTGGAGGTATTATCGCCGGTTGTTCAGCTGGCGCAATGGTGCTTGGCTCGGCGCTCTTCGATTTTCCTCAAGTGTGGCGCACGGTTCCCGCTCTTGGCCTTGTTCCCGGCATAGCGGTCATCCCCCACTTCAACGAGATTCCACCTGCTTTTACATCCACCATTGCAGGTATGAGGCGTAAGATGACGGTGGTCGGCATTGATGGAACAACTGCTCTGATCGGTTCTAATGGACAGTGGGTTGTTCAGGGCAAAGGTGGGGTAACGGTCTTCACGGCAAAGCATAAAAAGCGGTATCTCGCGGGTGAAGAAGTCGCTCTTACTTGAATCTGTGCAACAGCTGCTTCCCCTCATCTTCTCTCACCGGTCGGTCACGTCGCTTGTTTGAAGGTGATAAAATAGAGGCAATAACATACATCAACAAGGCCGGACGAAGAGACCACAACCATTCAGGAGACACCTAACCCAATATGGACAACGAAACACAAACACGCACCCCGGGCAGATATGGCATCGAAGAGATTGAACGAAGTAAGCTGGAGGCATGGCCCAATTCCAACCCTGAGCGCGATTATATAGCGCATTTTGAGATACCGGAGTTCACCTGCCTGTGTCCACGCTCAGGTTTCCCCGATTTCGCCACCATCATTATAGATTACGTACCAGATCAGTTTGTGGTAGAGTTAAAAAGTCTCAAGCTCTATATCAACCAGTTTCGCAACCAGCAGATCAGCCACGAAGCGGCAACCAACACGATTCTTGATGAACTGGTAGCCCTGCTCTCGCCCCGCTGGATGCGCGTGGTAGCCGACTTCACCGTGCGCGGCAATATCAAGACGATCATCTTTGCAGAGCATAGCGCACCGGGATACTCGGGGCCGCGCCCGGAGTTCCGGCGGTACCTGCCGGGGTAGTTTGTTTATACAGATACCAATAATGTATCGTCGGCAGGATAGAAACGTTTCATCTTGAAGCACTGGTCACCGAAACAGGAAAGCATTGAATAGCAACAAAAACATGTTACAATATGCCCAACCACGCGCTGTAACCCATCTCGCACCAGAAAGACCTGGTAGAAGCGTTTATAGAACAAGGCCAATGAAACATCTCTGAATTGGCACAACATAGGATGTTTGGGAAAAGGAGAAAACGGTCCATGTACTGTATTCATTGCGGCACGAACTGCCCTGAGAACTCCACGTTCTGTCCAAAATGCGGCAAAGCTTTGCATAGCGGCGAGCCTGACAAGACGATCTCTCTTTCATCATCATCCGCTCTAACAGGAGAGGCGGCGCTTGCCAGTCGTTCCTCCGAGACATGGCGCATTGACATTCGTACGAGCGCCAAATGGATACGGCGGGTTGGCATCCCGCTGGCCACGCTCGCCTGGATTGGAGTAGTGGCGGTGATCCTGTGGGCCGCATCGCATGTAGGGCGTTCGCTCATTTTGCTCGCCATCGCTGCGATTCTGGCCTTCGCTCTCGCGCCCGCGGTAAAAATCCTGGCGCGCGTCATGCCGCGCATTGTGGCTATACTTGTTGTGTATATCATCGTTTTGAGCGGCATCAGCGTCTTGCTCTACTTTCTCATCCGCACGGCCATCCTCCAGATCGCTGAACTTAAAGGCGAGGCGAATACTTTACTGAATCCCAATGGCGCAAGTTCTTCTTCACCTCTACAGAGTATGCTTAAGTCATTCGGCATTGGTCCGACACAGATTATGGAAGCGCGTCAGACTATTGTGGGTCGCCTGGGAGGACTGGTCACTGACGCCGTGCCACTCCTGCGCGGCATCTTCGATTTTGTCCTGGATATAATCGTGGTTGCCATGCTCAGCATCTACCTCTTGCTGGATGGTTCGCGCGTGATGCGCTGGCTGCGCGAAAACTTACCCCTGCCACAGCAGAAGCGCGGCCTCTTCTTCCTGGATACATTGGAAACCGTCGTCGGCGGGTACATTCGCGGACAGTTAATCCTATCGCTCCTGATCGGCGTACTGGTCGGCGGTGGCATGGCCATCTTCCAGGTGCCGCATCCTATCTTGCTCGGTGAACTCGCTTTCCTGCTGGCATTCGTCCCGGTGCTGGGAACTTTCATCTCGGCCGCCGCCTGTATCCTCCTCTCCTTTACCACGACACAGAGCTGGGTCATCGGCCTGACCCATCAGAGCTGGGTACTCGCCGTCGTCGTACTGCTCTACTTCCTCGTGGTGCATGCCATCGAGAGCCACATCGTGGGTCCGCGCATTGTGGGACACGCCGTCGGACTGCATCCTATCATCTCTATCAGCGCGTTGATTGCCGGCGCGGAACTCTTTGGCATCCTGGGCGCGCTCTTCGTCGCTCCTGTTGTAGGCGTCATCCAGGCTATCATCGTTTCGATATGGAGAGAATGGCGCACAATACACCCGGAACAATTCCCGAAGAAGAATTTGATGATCGAGAGTAATGTGAGTGATGCGAGCAGTGCGAGCAGTGAACCTGCTCAAGCAGCTGTTGAGCCAACGTAGCGAACCTGGGCAAGAGCTGTATACCGGTTTATTGGAATTTCGGCGGTGACAATCAACCGGTCATGGGTTGAAGATACCTGGGTTGCTGACATGAGAGTTCGTCCTTCTTCTGTCTTCTGTTGGAGAAATCGTCACCGCCTGCAAAGGTCGCACTATTGCTGCTGTGTCCAGGCAGCGGGCTGCACTAACGAGATCGTATTGCCGTAGAGGTCCTCGCAGACGGCCTCGATGCCATACATCTGTTCAGTTGGCTTGCTCTGGAACTTCACACCTTTAGCGAGCAACTCTTCGTAGGTTTTGTGGCAATCGTCTACACTGTAGGACCAGGTGGGAGATTTACCAACCTGTTCGGCGAACATTTTCGCCCTTTCCTCGCCGTGCATCATGGGATCAGGCTTTAACAGCGCAATCTCAACATCCTGTTGCTGCGCCGGGGCGATGGTTAGCCAGCGCATGGGACCCATAGGCATATCCATGTGCTTCACGAAGCCGAGCTTCTCCGTGTAGAAGCGCAGCGCTTCCTCCTGGTCATTTACCATAATACCCACAATTTTCAGCATCGTAATCATGTTATTTCCTCCGTGAAATTGTTTTGTTGCAGACAACGTAATCAGTCTTAGCCACAAACGAGTATAGCCCTTTTGCAGAGACTAAACTTCTTTTATCTTGCTCAAATTTGCACCGGTGTTCAATTTCCGGAATTCCCTTTACAAAAAGGGCAGGGCGCTGACAATTGGAGGATCGGTCAGACGGGGAAAGCGCAGCGCGATATCCTGCTGGCCTATCATCTTGCCCTGCTGCATCAAGACGGGTTCCTGAGTCATGCCGACAAGGGCGCGCTGGTCAGGTAACAGATAGGTTTGGGGATGGTCGGCTGCGGGGAAAGCAACTGCCAGGGCATAATAGCCGCCATCGGGTACAGAAGGAATGAGGTAGGGACCCGGCTGCATCAAACTTATCCAGCGAACAGGTCTACCCTGAGGAATGGGCCTGGGAAAGAGACCGATATAGATCAGGCCCGAAAACATATCTGAGCAGTGAATACGCCCGAAAAAACAATTGTACAGAGGGAAGTGGCAAAACACAAAGCGTTGCGGGTGAAGCGTATCGAGAGTGAGCTTCTCAAAATGTTCGACCTGCTGGCGTAAGCGGCCAGGCGCGAGTCCAACCAGTTGTGTAAAGCGGGTGGTGAACGAACCCAGGCTGCTATAGCCTACCTCGAAACAAATATCTGTGACGCTCATCGAGGTGGTCAGCAGGAGCCGCTTGGCCGCGTACAGGCGCACGGCAGCCAGAAATTCACCTGGCGGTATGCCGATGATGCGATGGAAGACACGATGAAAGTGGTAGGGGCTGAGGTGCGCGATATCCGCCATATCTTGCAGGGAAAGCGGCTCATGCAGGTGGGCGCGCATAGTCATGATGATCGCCGTCGATTGATTGATGCGCTACCTGCATGCCATTGTCTCCTACCTGATGTAGGGACGCGATTGATCGCGTCCTGGCCCCGGTTCAATGTACGCCCAGGTGAACGCGATCAATCGCGTCCCTACATTTTGATCTTCATGTTCATAATTGCGTCCCTACATGCGAAATATCTTATGGTTTCCATGTTTTGCGTAGCACACGCAGCCAGTTCTCGTACGCGATTTTGCGCAGCGCTGCATCGTCATATCCATGTATTCTCATAGCATCGATCAGTTTCGGTAATCCGGCCGCATCACCTATTACCTGCGGAATGTGGGTGCCATCAAAATCGGTGCCAAGTACCAGGCCATCGATCCCTACGCGCCCAACGAGGTAATCGATCTGGCGCAGCATGACCTCGAACGGAGTATCCTCGACTCTATTTCCATCCTCACGCATGTCATACACGGCGAAATTGAGTCCAACCAGTCCCCCGGATTCCTTGATCGCGTCCAACT
>WNGL01003380.1_pt1 | contig 20271 bp, 14 predicted proteins | sample 5400591 | NCBI WGS metagenome assembly WNGL01 (sample SAMN13153377, study PRJNA577476) | soil metagenome | isolation source: 80 cm soil or saprolite under Garry oak tree replicate 1 | place: USA:California | collected 2016-06-15 | reverse complement strand
CGATGAGAGGGACAGAAGAGACCGTTCGGTCGCAATACGTTCGCAAGATTTATTTTTGACGACCAGCGCCGCTGAGGGCAGCTCCAACATTCTCGAAGGAGCGGCCCGGAAGCCCGTTGGGGTGGCAAGGTGGCTGCGCTGAATGCGCAATGCTAAGCTGAGTGTGGGATTACCGTCCTGACGCCTTCTGGCCGCAAAGCACCATGCAAGTGGAAGCCGCTCTCGCGACCAGCCGGTTTTGCTCGTCGGTTATGTTGCATTCTACGTAGCCAATCGTGCGGCCTCGCTGCGCGACGGTTCCTTCCGCCTTGAGTTCTGCCTGCCAAATAGGGCGAAAGAAATTGATCTTCACTCTGCCGTGGTGAAAGATTCCTCCGCTGTGAGGGTGCTTGCAACCGGACACCGGACTCACAAAGGCACCCTGAACTCGGCTCGATTCGGTGATGAGCTCATGCAACAGGTCATTTGGCTTCCTGCGGCGAGAGCGACTCTGACGGCATATTTCTCCAGGTGCTGCTGGGCGCCTAAACCATACGGCGAAGCGCGCTTCAGCCTTCAATCTTCGCGGCGCGCAGATGCTTTACCGCGGCTTCCGAGGTCACAGGCGAGTAATACACTTCTTTGAACGTGTACGACCGCGATTTAGAGCCGATGACGGGCAGCATCTCGATGTGCCAGTGGTAGTCGTCCTCAATGGTCTTCCAGAAACCCAAGGTCTTCGAAGGATGCAAACTGTTGGGCGAAGTGTGCAGCACGAGGTGGAAGTCCTCGCCCACGGTGCGTATGCGCTGCAGGGTGCGGCGCAAAATCGCGGCTAACTCACCTAGCATGTCGGGCCAGACCAACGCTGTACGCTCGAACCCCGCCTCATGGGTGCGCGGGAGAATCCAGGTTTCATAAGGAACGCGCGGCGCGTAAGGACAAAGGGCAACATAATCTCCACGAGCTTCCACGACGCGCACGGCTTGACGTTCCTCCTGGTTCAGAATGTCGCAGAAAACGCAGCGTTCCTTGCTTAGGAAATATTCACGGCTGGCACGCAACTCATAGAGCACGCGGCGAGGTACGAACATAGTCGCCGTAAGCTGCGAGGTCGGATGCTCGAATTCCTGCCCTGCGTGAGAGCCGTAGTCCTTGAATAGACTCACGTACTTGATCCGTGCATCATTCTTGAGGTCGAGGATGCGCTCGGCCGCGAGGCGCAGGAACTGCTCGATTTCGCGATCCGTCGCCTGCCACAAATGGCGCTGATGGTTAGGGTTCTCGACCAGCACCTCGTGCGCGCCCACCGAGCGCATGCGGTCGTAAAGACCGTCGCCGCGCCTGCCGGGATCTCCCTCGATCCGATACAGCGGAGTGGGGTGAACCACGGCGCGTGCGGCCCAGGCAGCACCCTGAGAGCCCATCTGGGTCGAAATGATCTGCGCCGCATTGGGGGAGTCTGGGCAGAACGGACACGCGCCACGCTGGCGAGCGTTGCCATCGACGGGATCGTCGCCGGTGATGACCCAGGAGCGCGTGATGGGATCTTTACGGAGTTCCATGGGATAAGAGAACACTGAGCCGAAGCGGGCGTCAACTCGGATTTCCACTGCGGTGATGCGACGTGTGCCGCAGAAGATGGGCATGAAGCTTTGTTATAATCCGCGCTCGAAGCCCACCGCAATGTCCGAGCCGTCCACGCCGTTAATGCGGCAGTATGCCGCGGTCAAGAAAGACCATCCTACCGCGCTGCTGTTCTTCCGTTTGGGTGATTTTTACGAGCTTTTCTTTGACGACGCCATTGTGGCATCACGCGAGCTGCAGATCACCCTAACCTCACGGAACAAAGAGAAAGGAATTGCGGTTCCCATGTGCGGCGTGCCGCATCACGCGGCAGAAGGATATATCGGCAAGCTCATTCGCAAAGGCTACAAGGTAGCGATTTGCGAACAGATGGAAGATCCGCGGCTGACGAAAAAGATTGTGCGCCGGGAAGTGACGCGGGTAGTCACGCCGGGAACCTCGGCGGACTCGTCGCTAGGCTCGGAAGAGAACAACTTCTTAGCGGCCATCGCACAAGTTGGCGATCGGGTGGGATTTGCGGCATTGGATGTTTCCACCGGCGAGTTTCGCGCCACTGAGTTCAGGGGCGAGAACGCGCTCCGGCGCGTGCAGGAGGAGCTGGAGCAGTTACGGCCGAAAGAGGTGCTGTATGGATCGGCAGCACCGTTGTTTGATCGACAGGACAGGCCAGCTTCGCTCGGGGGCGCTGGCGAATCAGTCGCGTCCACAAAAGAGCCCGGGATGTCTGCTGAAGCAGATGCGACGGCGGCGCTGCCGAGCTTCGCTCGGCCGGACAGCTTGGGGCAGCCGTCTCAGCATCATTCATTTCCGCGGCCGCGCGCCGCAGGAGCCATGTGCACTGAGACTCCGCTGGATGATTGGATTTTTTCTCCCGATCATGCCATCCCACTGCTGGAGAATCACTTTGGGGTTCTGTCGCTCGAAGGGTTTGGGCTGGCCGGGCGGACAGCGGCCGCGGCTGCGGCGGGGGCCATTCTTCATTATGTGCGCTCCACGCAACGGGGATCGCTCCACCATGTAGATCGCATTGGCGTGTATGAGCGACAGAATTATCTGGTGCTGGACGCGGTGACGGTCAGAAATCTGGAACTGATTGAACCGCTGTTCGCGGGAACAGACGCAGGAGTCACGCTGTTCGGCTCGATGGACTGCGCCGTTACGCCCATGGGTAAGCGATTGCTGCGCTCATGGCTGCTGCGGCCATCGCTCGATCTAAGCGAGATCCATGCTCGGCTGGATGCGGTGGAAGCGGGAGTGCAGGACACCATCTCCCGGGAAGAGCTGCGACGGGCTCTCGACGGGGTGCTCGATCTAGAGCGACTACTCAGCCGCGTAACGCTGGAGACAGCGAATCCACGCGATGTGCTTGCTCTCGCGGCATCGCTGGGGAGGATTCCCGCAGTCAAGTCCGCTGTGGGCCGCCTGGGTGCGGAGCGACTGAAGACTCTTCACGGGGCCCTCGATGAATTGAGCGAGCTTCGGCAGCGCATCGATACCACGATCGTTCCCGAACCGCCCCTGAGTGTCGCTGATGGTGGCGTGATCGCTGCGGGCGTGGATCGCGAGCTTGACCAACTGCGCGACCTGAGTCGCAACAGCAAGCAGGTGTTGGCGCAGGTGGAACAGCGGGAGCGGCAGCGGACGGGCATTACTTCTCTGAAGGTTAAGTTCAATTCTGTCTTTGGTTACTACATCGAGATTTCGAAGCCGAATTTGCATCTCGCTCCGCAGGACTATGAGCGCAAGCAGACGCTGGTGGGCGCGGAGCGCTTCACCACTCCTGAACTGAAGGAATATGAAACCAAGATTCTCGACGCACAGGAAAAGATCACGGAGATCGAGAGGCGGCTGTTCACCGACTTGCGGACGGCGATTGCCGGTGAGGCCAAGCCCATCCGCCGGACGGCGCTGGCTTTGGCGGAACTGGACGTGCTGGCTTCTCTGGCCCACCTCGCAGCGCTCAGGAACTACTGCCGACCCAAGTTTGTGGGTGCGCATCATGATGACACTGCCAGCGCCGCTCGATGGAATGAGGACGCCGGAGACCTGGAGATCATCGAAGGCCGGCATCCCGTAATCGAGCAGCAGGAATGGGCCGGCGGCAGCGAACGTTTCGTGCCCAACGATCTTTATGTAAATTCCTCCACTCACAATATTCTCCTGCTGACGGGACCGAACATGGGCGGTAAGTCGACTTATTTACGGCAAGCGGCGCTGATCGTGATTCTGGCGCAGATGGGGTCATTTGTTCCGGCGCGATCGGCACGTCTGGGCGTGGTGGATCGCATTTTCACTCGAATCGGCGCGAGCGATAACCTGGCGCGGGGCCGCTCCACATTCATGGTGGAGATGACGGAAACGGCGGCGATCCTGCACACCGCAACGCCCCGTTCACTGGTCTTGTTGGACGAAGTGGGCCGCGGAACGGCTACCTACGACGGACTGGCGATTGCCTGGGCTGCCGTCGAATATCTGCATTCGCGAGTACGGGCTAAGACGCTTTTCGCCACTCACTATTTCGAGCTTACCGAACTGGCCGAGCAGCTTGCGGGCGTGAAGAATTATCACGTTTCGGTGAAGGAGACCGGCGGCGGGATAGTCTTTTTGCGAAAGGTCGAGGCGGGCGCAGCGGACCGCAGCTACGGCATCGAAGTTGCCAAGCTGGCAGGTCTGCCGAATGAAGTGATCCTACGCGCGCGGGAGGTGCTGGCGGAACATGAGTCGGCGGAACGTGCACTGACCGGGCACCTATCGCCGGGTGCGGATCCCCCGCCGGCCCAGCTGACAATTTTCACTCCCCTGTCGCAACCGGTGCTGGAGAGGCTGCGCGAAGTGGATTTAAATCGCCTCACGCCCCTGGAGGCGTTGAATTTGCTGGCCGAGCTGAAAAAGGAAATCTGACACCGCCACAGAGGACACAGAGAACTTCATCCTTCATTCACATACATGTAAGCAAAGAATAGATAATGTCAGCAAAGAATAAATCCTCGAACATCCATAACGTTGGACAACTGCTGATCGTCGGCTTCGACGGTACGGAGATAACTCGACGGCTCAGTTCCCTTCTCACCAAGCTGCAGCCAGCAGGAGTGATCCTATTCGCTCGCAACATTACCGGAGCTGAACAGACGTGGCGGCTTCTCGAGGACTGCCAGAAATGCGTGACTACGCAGCTTTTTGCATGCGTGGACCTCGAAGGTGGGCGCGTGGATCGCTTTCGCGACGTGCTCGGTCCGGCGCCATCGGCGGCGGATGTGTTCGCCACCGGCGATCGCAAGCTCTTCCGCAGACACGGGCAGATCATCGGCGAATGCTGCCGGGCGCTAGGCTTCAACACGGACTTCGCTCCCTCGGTGGATCTAGCATTCGAGGCTTCGCGCACGGTCATGGGTTCGCGCGCGGTTTCCGACGATCCTAAGAAAGTGGTCAGCTATGCGCGCGAGTTTCTAAGGGGATTGCGGGCGGCAGGCGTGATGGGATGCGGGAAACATTTTCCCGGCCTGGGCGAGGCCAATTTCGACACGCACCGCGAGCTGCCCTCAGTAAGCAAATCTTTTCGTAGGTTGTGGAACGAAGATTTGGCTCCCTACCGTGCCCTGCGGCGTGATTTCCCCATGGTGATGATTTCGCACGCGGCTTATCCGGCCGTCACGCGTGCGAGCACGCCGGCTTCGCTTTCACAGAAATGGATTACCGATGTGTTGAAGAAGAAAATCGGCTACCGCGGGCTGATCGTGTCTGACGATCTTGAGATGGAGGCGGTGCTTACGGCTGCGTCGATTGGCGATGCTGCGGTTGGACATATTGGTGCAGGAGGAGATTTGTGCCTGATCTGCCACCGTGAAGATTACATCAGGCAAGCATACGAACAACTCGTCGAGACGGCGGAACGAGATCGTAAGTTTGCTCGGCGTGTCGAGCAAGCAGCGGAGCGGGTTATGGCTTTCAAGAATAGATCGAAAGAGTTGAAGAGCAAGGCGAAAGTGCGGTCTGCGGGCAGCACCGACCGGCTATCGCGAAAATTGTGGGAGTTCGGGGAGCAGGTGCGGCTTGAAGTTCTGAACCGCGTGGAGAGCGCGCGGCGGCGGCTGCGAACATGAAACCCAAAGGTATGCTGGTCGTGGCCGGAGTGATGAGTGGGACCTCAGCGGACGGAATTAATGTGGCGCTGGTGCGGGTGGGTGACACGCGTGGCGGCGCCCGGCAACGGTCCGGAACGGCTTCCCGCGCCTGGTCCCGCGATATGGTTCGCGGGCACGAGTGTCCTGGCCACACCGTCAAGCTCCTCGGGCACGTCGAGTTCCCGTATGCGAAGCAAGTCCGGTCAGCGGTCTTAGGTGCCATGAATGCGGGGGAAATATCGGTGGCCGAGTTAGCGCGTCTGAACTTTTTGCTGGGGGAGTTGTATGCCGACGCCGTGCTCTCGGCACAGCGCCGCTTTCGAGTGAAAACTGAACTCGTGGGTTGTCACGGGCAGACGCTTTATCACCAGGGCGAGCCGAAGCCGTTCCTGGGTCGCCAGGTGGCGACAACGTGGCAGACGGGCGAGGCCGCAACTATTGCGGCGCGGGTAGGTGTGCCGGTGGTTTCCGATTTTCGTCCGGCGGACATGGCAGTGGGGGGCAAGGGCGCACCGCTGGTTCCCTTCCTCGACTATCTGCTGTTCGCCGATTCCCCAGGGGGGCGCGTTGTACAGAACATCGGCGGCATTGCGAATCTGACGGCCATTCCCGCCGGGGCGGCGGCCAGTGAGGTTGTTGCGTTCGATACGGGTCCGGGAAATATGGTGATGGATGCGGTCACGGAAGAGCTTTTCGGTCGCCCTTACGATCGTGGCGGAAAGATCGCCGCTTCCGGAGACTCACTCGATCGGGTGATCGACGATATCCTGCGCCGTCCTTTCTTCCGCAAGGCGCCGCCGAAGGCGGCAGGGCGCGAGGAATTTGGCCGTGAGTTCGTGCGAGAGTTTTTGCAAAGCTGCGGTCGCGCCCGCAAACAGGATGTTGTGGCCACGGCTACGACGCTGACCGCCAGGTCGATCGCGGATGCAGTGCGATTTGTGGTGAACGCTTCCCCCGGGGGGCGGAAGCAACCCTATGCCGAAATGATTCTCTCGGGTGGTGGGGCAAAGAATCCGACTCTGGTTCGAATGTTGTCTCACGAACTGGCTTCGGTGGGTATAAAGATTCGATTCTCGGATGAGTTCGGGTTACCCTCAGAGGCGAAAGAGGCCGTGGCCTTCGCGATGCTGGCCTACGAGACCTGGCATCGGCGGCCTTCGAACCTGCCATCGGCGACAGGAGCGAAACGGGCGGCGGTGTTGGGGAAGATTTCATATCCATAACTTATTGCGGACGGTGCTGACTATGGCGGTTTGTGTGGCGATGTTGCGGGGCATTAACGTTGGCGGACACAAGCGGATAAAGATGGAACAACTGCGAAAGTCATTCGAAGCATTGGGGTTTGAGCGGGTGAAGACTTACATCCAGAGTGGAAACGTGGTCTTCAACACCGCGAAGGTTTCCCCGGCCGGACTGTCGAAGCGAATCGAAGAACGCATCCTCCGCGACTTCGGCCATTCTGTTTCGGTGATCTCGCGCACCCTGGACGAAATGGGGGAAACCATTGAAACCAATCCGTTCTTGAAGAAGCGCGGAATCGACCAGGCGAACCTGCATGTGATGTTCCTGCCTGAAAGTCCTGTGCCATCTGATCTCAAGCAGTTCGAGGGACTGACTGCGGGCCCGGATCAGTCCCGTTGTTTGGGCAAGGAGATTTACCTCTACCTCCCGAATGGAGTTGCCGAAAGCAGCTTGGCGAACAATCCCTTGGAAAGACGGTTATTGAAGCGTGCCACAATGCGCAATTGGAGAACCGTGAGCAACCTCTATCAGATGTGTCTGGATTGCGGATGAAGGCGAGCGGGCGCTCAGGACCGAAGCCAGACTCTGTTTTGACGGCGAGGGGCGGGGAGCAGCTTTTTTATCCATTCGCGATCCTGGCGATTCGAGCAATGTTCTCTGTCGTCACGGTTGCGTCGTTGTGCTTGCTGCTTTCCTGCGCGGCCCAGCCCGACCCCAACACACTGGCGATGATCATCGAGTCGAGCCCCATGAATCTGGACCCGCGCGTGGGAATCGATGGGGGGTCCGAACGGATTGACAACTTGATTTTCGACGATCTTCTCTCCAGAGGAGACGACTTAAACGTGGCCCCAGGCTTGGCCGAGCGCTGGGAGATTCCCGATCCACTCACCTACATCTTCCACTTGCACCGGGGCGTGAAGTTTCACGACGGCCGTCCGCTTGGCTCACGCGATGTCAAGTGGACCTTCGATTCCCTGCTTCAGGGCAAGATTCGCAGCACCAAGACGGCGGTCTACCGCTTGGTCGATCACATTGACGCGAGCGACGACTTCACCGTCGTCTTCCACCTTAAAGAGCCCTTCGCAACCCTGCTGTGGAATCTTTCAGATGGAGCCATTGGCATTGTGCCTTATGGCAGCGGCGACGAAGTATCACGCCAGCCGATCGGTTCCGGGCCTTTCAAGTTTGTCAGCGCCGAAACGGATAGGCAAGTCATCATCGAGCGCAATGACGAATACTGGGGTGAGAAGGCGCATCTGGCTCGGGTACGATTTGCGGTGGTGCCCGATGCGACCACGCAGGCTCTTGAACTTCGCAAAGGCAGTGGAGATGTGACCATCAACTCGCTTACTCCCGATACCGTGCTTACGTTGCAGCAGGACCCGCGGCTAGCAGTCGAGCGTGGGCCGCGCACAAGGCTGGCCTATCTGGGATTTAATTTGCTCGATCCTATTCTTAAGGATGTTCGGGTACGGCAGGCAATCGCCTACGCGCTCGACCGGAAGCCGATGATGGAGTATCTGTGGCGCGGCGAAGCGCAGCCGGCGCGGAGCGTTCTTCCCCCGCAGAGCTGGGCCTACAACGGCGACGTTCCCCGCTACGATCATGATGCCGAGAAGGCTGAGAAATTGCTGGATGCGGCTGGCTACCCTCGGGTGAATGGGCTGCGCTTTCACATCACCATGAAAACCTCGACGGACGAGAACACGCGGCTGATGGTCGCCGTGATTCAGCAGGAACTACGAAATGTGGGGATTGCGCTCGATATCCGCAGCTTCGAGTTCGGCACTTTCTTTGCCGACGTGGCCCATGGCGCATTTCAGCTTTATGGCCTGCGCTGGATCGGGGGCAACGAAGATCCGGACATTTTCGAATACGCCTTTCACTCGTCAAAATTTCCGCCGCATGGGGCCAACCGCGGGCATTATGCCAATCCCCGGGTGGACGTGCTGATTGACCAGGCGCGTGCCCAAGTGGATTTGAAAGTACGCAAGCAACTCTACGCCGAGGTGCAGTGGGTGCTGGCGGATGAACTGCCCTACATCGATTTGTGGTATCTGGATAATGTGCTAGTCCACAACCGCCGGGTTCGGAACCTTAAGCTGAATCCGGCGGGAAATTACGATTTTCTGCGGACTGCGGAACTCGTGCCGAACTGGGAGTCGGGACCAGCCCAACCTTAAACCGCAGAGTTCACGGAGAACACTGCCGGAGAACGCCGAGAAAGCAAATCGACAGAAACAAAATGCGCTTGTGCGACCGCCGGGACCCGCGTTCTCGCGTGTTACCATCGAAGTTGACCCCTGAAACTGCATGCGGATTCTCTTCATTGGCGACATTTTCGGACGGCCGGGACGGAATATTGTCAAGGACCGCTTGCGCGGCCTGGTTCGAGACCACGCCATCGATCTTGTGATTGCAAACGGAGAGAACGCCGCTGCGGGTTTTGGTATTACGCCGTCACTCGCCGAAGAATTGTTCGACCTGAATATCGACGTGCTCACCACCGGAAATCACGTGTGGGACAAGCGCGAAATCCTCGATTACTTCCAGATGGCGAATGGCGATGCGCACAGTCCGGCGAAGCGATTGTTGCGGCCGGCAAACTACCCGAATGACATGCCCGGATGGGGGCTATACGAGGGACGCAAGGGGCGGGTGCCTTATGCGGTCATTAACTTGCAGGGTCGCGTGTTCATGGCCTCCAATGACGACCCCTTTCGTACTGCGGATAATCTCTTGAAGCAAATTGAGGCCAAAGTCATTTTCGTGGATCTGCATGCGGAAGCGACCTCGGAGAAGATTTCACTCGGCTGGTATCTCGACGGTCGCGTCACCGCGCTGGTCGGCACGCACACCCATGTTCCCACAGCGGACGAGCGGGTTCTGCCCAATGGCACCGCCTACATTACCGATGTTGGCATGACTGGTCCCTACGACGGGGTAATTGGTGTTAAGAAGGAATTGGTGGTGGGAAAGTTTCTTAACGGAATGCCCGTCCGCTTCGAGCCCGCGACCGGCGACGTGCGGCTTTGCGCGGTAGTGGTCGATTGCGAGGAAAACACGGGGAAAGCACGCAGTATTGAGAGAATCATGCTTCAGGAAACATCTCGCAAGCAACCGTAACGCGGACGTTCTACCTGCCTGCTCGCTGGCTTATTCCGCCAGCCTGAACCCAGTGAAATCGAAGGTACCGGGTTCAACGGGAGGCTCCACGCGACCTCTGTTCCGGGTTAGAATCAAGCGAATGCAGCGGGCGTTCTTCATCCTTCTCCTGGCGGTGACTCTACTGGTCGCGTTATCGGTTTTTGCCGGCGCCGATGCGCCCAGCGGGGCGTCTCCACCTGTGTTGTGCGCCAGCGGAGTTCCCGGAGGCACCAACTGCGTAGTTTCTAAAAAAGATCTCAAACGGGCAGGCGTGGCCTTTGAGCGCGCGCTGAAGCTGGAAAGTGGTCATCACCTGGAAGAGGCTTTCACGCAATTCGACGAGGCCTCGCGCCTGGTTCCACACGACACACAGTTCCTGACGCATCGCGAGTTGGTGAAGGCGCAGCTCGTCTTTAATCACATGGAACAGGGTAACGCCTTGCTCGCGGCTGGCCAACCTGCACCGGCTGCAGCGGAATTCAAGCGTGCGTTGGAACTGGATTCGGGAAACCCGTTCGCGCAGCAAAGGCTGGCTGATGCTTTGCAGCAATCTGCGCCGCCTCCTACGCCGGTGGTACCCACGACTTGGACGGATATGGGCGAGATCCATCTCGAACCCAAGAACGACCGCGCCGCCTTCCACTATCGTGGCGATGTTCACGGCCTGTTTGGAGAGCTAGCTTCCGCGTACGGCGTGACGGTGACATTCGACGACTCCGTAACTCCGCGGCAGGTGCGCTTTTTCGTCGACGACGTGGACTTCTTCACCGCACTTCGCCTAGCCTGCGACGTGAGTAAGACCATGTGGTCTGCGCTGGATGCGCACCGACTTCTGGTCGCCGCCGACAGCCCGGAAAATCACAAGCAGTTTGACCGCATGTCTCTCGCTACGTTCACCTTGCCTTCGCACACCACGCCGCAGGAAGCCACCGAGATTGTGACCACCATGCGCAACATGTTTGACCTGCACTTCGTGAGCTCCGGGCAGACGGCCGGCACCGTTGAAGTAAGGGCTCCGCAAGCTGTCACCGGGGCGTTGACGCGGCTCATGGAACAACTGAGTACCGAACGACCCCAGGTGGTGCTCGACCTCACGGTTTACCAAATCAGCCACAACCTGGCCCGCAATATCGGCTTGCATATTCCGGATCAGTTCAACCTGTTCAATATTCCGGCAGGAGCACTGGCGGCCTTGGGAGGACAGAACGTTCAGCAACTCATCAACCAACTGATTTCCTCGGGCGGCATCAACCAAGCCAACAGCACATCACTATCGGCCCTGCTCGCGCAACTCGGGAGTCAACGGAGCTCCGTCTTCAGCCAGCCGCTGGCCACCTTTGGCGGCGGCCTGACCTTGATGGGCCTAAGTCTTGATCAGCTCGCGTTCCAGCTGTCGGTGAATGAATCGTGGGCTCAAAGCCTGGATCACTTAACCCTGCGCACCGGCCAGGGCAACGAGGCAAACTTTCATCTGGGTACGCGTTATCCCATCGTCAATGCGACGTATGCGCCTATTTTTAATTCGTCCGCGATTTCCAAGGTACTCGGAAACCAGTCTTACATCGCGCCTGTACCGTCGGTCAGCTATGAGGACCTTGGATTGAACCTCAAAGCCAAGCCGACCGTCCATGGTAATGGAGATGTAAGCATCCAGTTGAACCTGCAAGTCCGCTCGCTTACGGGTAGCAGCAGGAACGGACAACCGATCATTTCCAATCGCGAGTACCAGGGGAGCATCAACTTAAAAGACGGTGAACCCGCCGCCGTGGCGGGGCAGGTCTCCCTCACCGAACAGCGCTCGCTCAGCGGAATTCCGGGGTTGGGACAGATCCCCGGCTTAAATCAGGTCATGGTGAGCAACAGCAAGAGCGAACAAGACGATGAACTGCTCATCGTCATTACTCCTCACGTGCTCTCCAATACCGCTCGCTCGACTGAAGAGATTTGGATAACCGCAAAGTAGAACGAGGGGCCGGTTGGCATCCGGTTCTAGCGCACGGGGTCTCGACACAGAGAATCGGGCTTCGGAACGGCACCGTGGTACCGTGACCGAACTTACTTTCCCGGTTTTCCCGCAAACTCAACAAGTTGTTTCAACACCTCTGCGGGAATCTGGCCGACATTACCGATCTTGCGGCCATTGATGAACAGCGTGGGCGTGCCACTCACATCCACCGACTTGCCCAAGGCCATCGACGCGTCCACCCGGGCTTTGGTGGCAGGCATAGCGGCGCACGCGGCAATGTCGGCGCCTTTCGCCCCGGTGGCTTCGGCGATGGCCGCAAGTTTCTGGTCCGCGTTCTCTGCCGTTATGTCGGATTGTTGCTCGTAGGTCTTGGCGATGAATTGCCAGAAAATGTCGTCGGAAGCACGTCCGACACAGTCGGCGTAAGCCGCGCCCTTGGCTGCCCAGTTATGCATCTCCAGCGGATAATTCTGGAAGACGAAGCGGGCCTTCGGTTCAGCCTTCACCAGGCCTTCAATGGCAGGTTGCGCGCTCTTGCAGGCTGGACACTGCAGATCGCCGAACTCAACAATCGTAACCGGCGCGTCTTTGGGTCCACGCGCCGGGCCCGTGATCCCTTTGTCCAGCAGCTTGCGAGCGGAGGCGAATGGGGCGGCGCCGAACGGAATGATATCGCCCACAACTGCGTGTTCCCCATCGCCGGTCACATAGAAACGGCTGATCTGCTGGCCTTTCGGGCTCGCGACGGTAACCAGCACTTCGGCCAATCCTGGAACCGGGGCGGGCCGAATGCTAGTGATTTTCCAGCTTATTTGCGGATCGTAGCCGACGGTTTGCTGCATGAACCCATCGACGGTTTGTTCCGAAGGCAGGTTGGTTGCGGGTGCCGACACCGCAGTCTTTCCCGCTGAATCGTCGGCGGGCTTTTCGGCAACTGTCTTTTGCTTGGCCACGGACAAAACCGAGACCAGGAGAATGATGACGGTCAAGTTGAGATAACTGCGCATGGTTCCTTTCGCATGCAAGTGAAATCGGAGTCGTGTGACGTTTTCGGCAAACGCTATGTCAGATATTTCAGACCTCGCACTTGGCGGCAATGGGAAGGCGGCGGCCGTAACCGAAGGCTTTGGGGGAAATTTTAATGCCCGGTGCCGCTTGCTGCCGCTTGTACTCTGCGCGATCCACCATGCCGATGACCCGGCGAACCAGCGCGACATCAAAGCCGTGATCGGCGGCAATGCGCTCGGGCGGATGCGAGTCTTCCACATAGTCTTCGAGTACGGCGTCGATTACTTCGTAGGGCGGCAGCGTGTCGGTGTCTTTCTGATTCGGCCGTAATTCGGCCGACGGCGGCTTTTCTAGCGTGGCCGGCGGAATTACGGGCCGGCGCGAGTTGACATAATGGCTCAAACGATAGACAAGTGTTTTTGGCACATCCGAGATCACTGCCAGCCCTCCCACCATGTCCCCGTAAAGTGTACAGTAGCCAACGCCCAGCTCACTCTTGTTCCCGGTCGACAGCACGATGGCGCACAACTTGTTGGACAGCGCCATCAGGAGTGTGCCGCGCGCGCGTGATTGGAGGTTTTCTTCCGTGACGTCTTGTTTTCGGCCCGCGAATACTTCTTGCAAGGTTTGACGGTAAGCCTCGAAGACATGGTTAATCGGAAGCAACTCGAACCGGATGCCGAGGTTCTGGGCCAATGCGCGGGCATCCTCGATCGAGCCTTCTGAAGAGAACGGTCCCGGCATGCCAATCCCCCGGACATTCTCAGGACCCACCGCTGCAGTGGCGATAGCGGCGGTAAGAGCCGAATCGATGCCACCGCTTAGACCTACGATCGCTTTCTGAAAGCCGCATTTATGCATGTAGTCGCGCGTACCCAGAACCAGCGCGGCGTAGACGCTGGCCTCTTCGCCCGCGACCTGCTCGCGCACTTCACCGGTTAACGTTTTGGAATCGAAATAGATGAGGTCCTCCTCGAAGGAGCGGCCTTGCGCGACGAGCTTGCCCTCCGCGTTGAGCACCAGACTCGAACCGTCAAAGACCAAGCTGTCGTTACCCCCGACTTGGTTCACCATGGCAACCGGAACTTTGTAGTTGCGGGCAATCGTCGCCAGCATGTCGCGGCGCAACTCGCGCTTACCGATCCAGAAGGGCGAGGCCGAAATGTTAAGCACGAAGTTCCCCCCCGCGCGCATAAGAGCTTCCACGGGATCGAAGGTGTACAGCCGTTTGTTCCAGAACTGCTTGTCGTTCCAGGCATCTTCGCAGATGGTAAGCGCCATGCGGTTGCCGCAGAAGTCAAAAAGCTCCTGGCTCTTGGCCGGCGCAAAGTTTCGCATTTCGTCGAAGACGTCATAGGTGGGCAGCAGCATCTTCGATTGCAAGAAGGCGACTTTGCCATCCAGGAGCAGGGCGGCGGAGTTCATCACGGATTTGCCCGCAGCGGAATCCGCGGGAGTGACCAAGCCACATATCACGGCGATGCCGCGGGTTTCCGCGGCGATGCGATCGACGGTTTCACGATTGCGCGCAACGAAAGAAGAGCGTTCCACGAGATCGCGTGGCGGATAGCCGCAAACGGCGAGCTCGGGGAACAGGATCAGCCCTGCGCCATGGGATTGAGCCCGGCGCGAGTAATCGACGATTTTCGCGGCGTTGCCGGAAAAGTCTCCGACCGTGGGGTTGATCTGGCCTAAGGCTACCTTCACATATTTAGTGTAAAGGTAGGGCCGTTAGACTCCAAGTGTGCCCGCCGGCTAGAACGGCACTCAATCGCAGAGTTCGCGAAGAAGCGCCGCAACGAACGCAGAGAAACACGCCGACTGCCAGCATCACGACAGATTGCTAATCGCCGTCAGCAAGAAATACCACATGCCGTGGCGCTGGCACTGGCGTGTCGCCCTTCTGATCGCGCCAAAGAACTTCATTCAAACGCTTGGCCCCCGCCGCGTCAGGGCGGGAGAAGTCCATCTTTGAGGACGCGTTTGCGCCGGGAGCTTCACGTTTGTTGGTCTCATAGATCAGACCGTTGTCGCGATTGCGGTAATCTGCAGCAAACGCCGGTTGGTCACCGGCACCCGAGAACAGAGCTCCCATGACCGGGGCATAGGCGTCGTTCTGATTCATGGGAGGAAGGCCCAGCAGCATCTCCAGGGTGTGGATCATGTTCACGGTGGTGTAAAAACCGTGGTGCACGAACGGCAGCTCGAGCGACCCTGGCGAATATTTGCTAGCGACGAAAGCAATGGATCGGTGGGCATCGACGTGGTCGGCGCCATCCTGAGCATCGTCTTCGAGCACAAAGATGGCGGTATCGTCCCAGTACGGGCTGTGCGAGACGGCTTCGACAACGCGGCCGAGGGCCAAATCGTTGTCGGCCACAGAGGCGGCTGGCCGCGGCCGATTGGGCCGCGTGCCGCCAGTGTGGTCATCGGGAAGATAGAGCAAGACGAAGTTGGGCAGCTCGAGCTCCTGGCCGGCATGGTCCTTGCGGGCGCGCACATACGCGCCGAACTCATTCAGGAATTCGTCAGCCCGGAGTTGGTCGGGATAGTCGGTGTTGAAATCCGGATACAACGGATCGTAGTGACCGCGGAGCACTGCCTTCGTCGGTTTTACTTGTTTCAGCAAGGGTACGGGCCAAGGCCAGGGACTTGGCGCGGCGTGCGGATTGCCGACGTTGGGCGGCAGCGGATCGCCCTTGTTGATTTCCGTACGGGGGCAAGCACCCGCCAACGTGGAAGGAGTTCCCTGCTTGGGCGACGAAGCGCGCCGATTCTTGGCGCACCACTCCGCGTTCACGAACTCCCCATAGTCGCGATAGGTTAGACCACGGCGTGCGACGTTGTCCCAGAGGAAGCCGGTGGAAGGATCATCGATATCAGGCTGGTTGTGATCCAGCGGATATTCATCCCCTACGGTGCCCTGGAAATCGTAGATACGCTCGTGGCCGCGATAGGCAATTTGCCAGGTCTTTTCGTTGTAATCACTGGTGATGGCGGCAGTCGACCAAAGATGCCCGTCGCCGGAAACCTCGCCGCTGTCGTAAAAATTGTCGAGGACGCCGAACTGCAAAGCTAGCTTGTGTTCATTGGGGGTGATATCGGAACCGTAGAGATTGAGCTCCGGGGCTCCGTTACCCACTTTCAGGTCGCCCAGCACCTGGTCGTATGTGCGGTTCTCTTTGATCACATAAATCACGTGATGGATGGGGTTTGAGCCTTGGGCAAACTGAATCTTTCCAGGATCGCTGTCGAGCAGATTGTCCTGCTCGACGGTGCGTGTAAGTTCATCCAGTTTGCTCAGCGCGAACTGGATATTGAGGCGCGCGATCGAACCTCTGAGCAGCGTGGGAATGTAAGCGTGCGCATGATGCTTTCTCTCATCAGCAGTTTTTCCCATTGCAGTATTAGGACCGCTTCCCTTCCCCTTTGCGGTGGCGATGAACAGATCGTCGCCGTGTACGGCGAGAGCGCTCGGATACCAGTCCGTAGGGATGAATCCCAAGGCGGTCTGAGGATTTCCGGGATTGCCGCCTGCAGCGGGGTCGAGTGCTCGAGTGTCGAAGACCGCAACCGCGTCCAGCGCAGAATCAGCGGCAAACAAAAACTTGCCATCGGAACTTTGGGCCAGCGCCGTCGGTTGGCTGCCGGCATAGTTTTGCGCGGGGGCGTTGGTCGAAAAATGATGAAATGGCCTGCCGTCGCTTACCGAAATCGCTGCGATGACGTCGGCGTTGGACAACGCCGCGTAAAGAATCTTTTCGTCCGGGCTCAGCAACAGTGCCGTCGGATGCGAGCCGGGAGCGATCCGATCCTGAGGTTCGAGCAATTTGATCCGTCGGACAACTTCGCCGGTGCTCAGGTCGAGTTCGTCAACTTGAGACGCGTTCCACAAGCTGCACCAAGCGCGGCGACCATCCCGAGTCGTTACTACCGTGTAGGGGAAAGACGACGGAATAAGATCGCTCGTGCTTAGGTCGAATCTCCGCAACACTTTCCCACTGCCGGTATCGAGGAGTACAACGTTGTCGGATAGATTATTCGCAACCAGGAGTTGGTCGTCTCCCGATCCCGGGATGGAATTTCCGGCGGTTGATCCAGCCGAAATCACGGCCAGGCCCGCCGGGTATGGGATGGCCGTCTGCGGCGGCGTTTTCTGCAGTGCAATCGCGGCCTTCTTCCCCGGCGCAATCGGCTGTGGTCGAATGGGAATGAAGCGATCCGCAGTTACTTTGCCCTGGGAAAAGCTATACATCGCAATGCCGTTCCCCAGATCCCCTGCCCTCTCGCCGCGGGGATCCGTCACCGAACCTACCGACGCGTAGAGGCGCTTGCCATCGGAACTGAATGCCAAGCCAATGAAGTAGCTTTGATGTGATTCGTCGCTCAGTCGAGAATCGGGATAATCGAAGATATGGTTGTTCTTCAAATCAAGGATGGCGATGGACTGTCGAGCGAGAGTTTCCTGGGTGCCATATCCGTCATTGAGCATGGCGGCATAGCGCCCGTCTGGACTGACAGCCATGGTGGCGGGGAAACTATTGGTGTCGGTGATCCGACCAGGCGAGGGCACGCTCAACATTTTGCTGCTGGGTAAAGGTAATGACCGGCGGTTGTCCTGTGCCGACCGTTGCGCGGAGGCTAGAGTAACCAGCGGTAGGAAAAAAGATACGGCCAGGCGCAGACGATGGAGCCTACGGGAAAATGGACTCACAGTATTCCCCCCAAACCACCACAGCGATACAAGAACCGAGCGACCCACGTATCTTACAGAAAGACAGCCCCCGGCAGAGGAATTGCCCGTAAGAATGGAAGGGTTTCGCCATTGCCACCTGGAAGTTGCGGATGAGAATTCACTAGGCTTGGGTAGGCCGCGAAGTTTCCCCTACCGCAGGCGGTTCGGGATGTTCTATGGGAGCATTGTGACGCACATCGGAGCCCTGCACCCAGAAGATAACGTCCTCAGCGATGTTGGTGGCATGGTCGGCAACGCGTTCCAGATTGCGCGCAATGAGCAAGGCGTCCAGAGCCTGGCGAACGATTTCCGGCCGCTGGTTCATGGTCTTCACCAGTTGGATGAAGGCATCGTCCTTCATCCGATCCACGACGTTATCCATTTCGAGCACAGCCTGTGCCAGCTCCGCTTTGCCTTCGATGAAAGACTCCAGAGCCCGCCGCACCATGGCACTCACGGCCGCGCCCATGCGCGCGATATCAATGGGCAGATCCACTGCTGGTAGTTCCGTCATGTCCATGACACGCTCGGCGATGTTGACCGCCTGATCGCCGACACGCTCCAGGTCAGAGTTAATCTTGGTGACGGCGAGGATGAAGCGCAGGTCCACGGCCATGGGCTGCTGCATGGCCAACAGGTCAAACGCGGCCTCATCGATTTCACGTTCGGCGGCGTTGATCAGAGTCTCGCCCTCTAGTATCATCTGACATCGCGTCAGATCGCGGTCAACGTATGCCTGACGGGCGCGATCGACTGCCTGCTCGGCCAGTCCGCCCATGCGGAGCAACTTTTGCCGCAGATCATCGAGACCCTGCTGGAACCGTGTACGCATTATCCGAACCTGCCTGTAATATAATCTTCCGTCTTCTTGTTCGACGGTTTGGTGAAAATCTTTTCTGTCTTGTCGAACTCAATCAGCTTGCCCAGCAGGAAAAAGCCGGTGAATTCCGCAACCCGGGCCGCCTGCTGCATGTTATGGGTTACGATTACGATGGTATACCGTTCCTTGAGTTGAAAGATCAATTCCTCGATCTTGCCCGTGGAAATGGGATCGAGTGCCGAGCAAGGCTCGTCCATCAGCAAGACTTCCGGTTCAACCGCCAGGGCACGTGCGATGCACAAACGCTGCTGCTGTCCACCGGAGAGGCTGGCACCGGATGTCTTATGGATTTGGTCCTTCACCTCGTCCCAAAGGGCGATTCGGGTATCAGGAATTGTCTCGTGCATCCGGTTCAGGCACCGAATGAACGTCGACTTTCCGCAGCCTGAAGGACCAATTAAGGCGGTGGCATGGTTGGCGGCGACCTTCAAATCGATGTCGAACAGAGCTTGAGTCTTGCCATACCAGGCGTTCAGCCTTTCGACCTGGATTTCAACGCCCATAAATTATGCGGATCCGAAGGTACCATGGCGCACGGCGAAACGCACGGCAGCGACCGCAGTAACGATGAGAATGATCAGCACGAACGCCCCCGCCCACGCCTGCCGGTGCCAATCGTCATAAGGAGAAAGACCGTAGGTATATATCTGCAGCGGCAGAGCGGCCGTCGGCTGGTCGACTCGCAGATTCCAGAACTGATTCCCGAGCGTGGTGAACAGCAACGGTGCGGTCTCGCCCGCGACCCGGGCAAAGGCCAGCATAATTCCCGTAATCACGCCAGACGTCGCAGTACGGAGGGTAATGGAGAGTGCTGTCCGCCAGCGGGGGATGCCGAGCCCATAGGCGGCTTCGCGGAGCGCCTGTGGTACCAGAAGCAACATTTCCTCGGTGGTGCGGGTGATGGTAGGAACCATCATGATCGCTAGTGCCACGCTGCCTGCCAGCGCAGAGAAATGTCTCTGCTGCAGAACGACGATCGAATAGGCGACGATGCCAATCACAATTGAAGGCACTCCGTTAAGCACGTCCGCGGTGAAACGAATGGAGTCACCAAAGCGATTGCGTCCGAATTCTGCCAGATAGATGCCAGCGCCAACTCCAAAGGGCACGCCCATCAAGCTGGCAATCGCCAAGATGAGACCTGACCCGACGATGGCATTCGCCATTCCGCCACCGGGTTCGCCGACCGGCCTCGGGGTCTGAGTGAGAAACGCCCAGTTAATGGAACCCATGCCGCGATAAACCAGGTAACCGAAAATGGCTACCAGCGGCACCAGTACCAAAATTACCGTCAGCACGGCTAGCCCGGTCATAAAGTGATCCATGATCCGCCGACGCCAGCTGATCGGCTGCATTCCCGCGTGAGACTTAATATTCTGTGGCTCAGACATGTCCCCTCGCCGGTTCGCCACGTGTGACTGTCCAGACCAGGAACTGGGCTAACGCATTGACCACAATGGTCACCAGGAACAGGGCCAATCCAATTTCGACCAGGGCGGACAAATATATGTCCCCGGTGGCCTCGCTGAACTCATTCGCTAGCACGCTGGCCATCGTGTAGCCGGGCGCAAACAAGGACTTCGCAATCTCGGGGCGGTTTCCG
>WNGL01003017.1_pt1 | contig 20274 bp, 24 predicted proteins | sample 5400591 | NCBI WGS metagenome assembly WNGL01 (sample SAMN13153377, study PRJNA577476) | soil metagenome | isolation source: 80 cm soil or saprolite under Garry oak tree replicate 1 | place: USA:California | collected 2016-06-15 | reverse complement strand
GGAGGCCCTCACCGCCCTGATCGAGCGTGCGGTCAACGGCCCCGAGCTGCCTGACTACGAAGGCGTGCCCGATTCCGGGACGACCGCCGGTCCGCCAGCGGCCCCGCCGGCACGTTCGTAGGCCTGGGCAGAGCGGGCCGGCGCCCGACCATGCCGCGATGGTCGCGCGATTGAACCGTCGATACGGGCTACCGGTCGTGATCACGCTGACTGCGCAGATGACTCGTTCTGTACCCGGCTCCGCGTCCCTCCGGTGCAGGCACGTTGCCGGCAAGCCAGCGCATCTCAGCTATGCGCCCGCTAGCCGAGCGGGCCTACTCGAAGTAGTCCCCTATCGGTCACCGAGACGGATACTGGGGTTCGACGGACAGGGGGTCGACAATGAACACTCCGGCGATGACGGTCGTCGAGCTGACCGACGAAGAGGTGCGCCTTCTCAGGAACGCTCTGCGATCCTTCCTCAGCGCGTTCGGCCATGACGAGGCCGACATAGTTCACGCGGTCCAGCATCTGTTGGACAAGCTCGCGACGAGCCAGGCCCAGGTGACACGCGCATCCCAGTGACGCAGCTTCAATACCTGCCCCGACGAAGAGGACGAACGGAACTCCAGGCAGCGGATGTCCGCGAACCTTGTGTGAACGCCGCCAGATTCGCCGATCGCCAACTCAACGGTGTGGTGGCGTCGACCACGCGGCGCGACCGACGGAGGCGCACGCATCTCCGTCGTCGGGGTGACTGCGGAGTTGGTGATCAGGGCGGTCGAGCCGCTCGTACGGGCTGCTATGAGCGCCGATTCGGCCCGCCGAGGACCGGCCGCTCGGGCTACGGCGCGGCTGCTCCGGCGTCCACTCAGCGCACTGTTATGGCTCGACCGGTGCATCCGGCGCCGGGACGCGGGCGGCCGGGCGGGGGCGAGCCGCTTAGGCGGCCAGCGGTATGTGTCCAGCGGGCACCGTCTCGTCGTCACGGGGCGGAGGGGGTAGGGTGCCTTCGCCGAATGGTCGCCCGCCGAACTGTTCGCGGTGGTGCGGGCTGGTCCATCCCGACAGGTCTGGGAACGACCGGCACGATGCCGGTCGGGTTGATGTCCCGGTGCACCTGGTAGGAGTGCCGCTTGGTGTGGTCGAAGTCGATGGTGTCGCCGAATCCGGGCGTCTGGGACAGGTCCCGGGCGTAGCCACACAGCACCTGCATCTCGGTCAGCTTGCTCCGGTTGCACTTGAAGCGGCCGTGGTAGACGGCGTCGAAGCGCACCAGCGTGGTGAACAGGCGGGTCGGCCTCGGTGATCGTGTCGCCCATCAGGTAGCGGCGCTCGGACAGCCGCTCGGACAGCCAGTCGAGGCGCTCGAACAAACGGTGGTACGCCGTGGCGTATGCCTCCTGGGTGCCGGCGAAGCCGCACCGGTAGACGCCGTTGTTCACGTCGCGGAAGACGGTCTGCATCACCTCGTCTATCTCCGCCCGCAGGCCCTCCGGGTACAGGTCCGGGGCGCCGGCGCAGTGATAGTCGGTCCACTCGGTGGACAGGTCGAGGGTGATCTCCAGGTAGTCGTTGGGGACCACCTGCCCGGTGGGCACGTCGACGATCGCCGGCACCGTGATACCCCGGTCGCAGCCGGGGAGCCGGGCGAAGTACGCCCGTTGGAGCCGCTCGATGCCCAGCACCGGGTCGCGGCCACCCGGGTCGAGGTCGAAGGTCCAGCTGCGCGTGTCGTAGGTCGGCCCGCACACCCCCATGGAGAGCACGTCCTCCAGGCCTAGCAGGCGGCGGACGGTGATCGACCGGTTCGCCCGCGGGCAGGCTCAGCTGACCACGAGGCGGTACCGGCCAGGTTCGACCGGGTACCCGTCACGCCCATCCCCGGTGATCCGGGTGGCGATGTAGCGCTGGTCGGGGATGAACTCACCAGTCGGGTCCACGTACCTGCCACTCGCGTTGTCGGCCAGGGCCCTTACCTTCCCACCGAGGCTCCGACCCACGCCGCATCCATCGGCAAAGCGCATAACAGCGCGCTCCCGCGCCCGGTTGGCGTCTAGGCCGCCGCACGGAATCGGCATTCGCGAGCGCCCAGCCCGGTGCCGTAAAGGGCATCCGCTGCGGGGTGCGGACGAGCGTCTCCGGCGGATGGCGGGACACGCCCCAACCCTGCTCCGGGGAGAACGAGAAGACGCGGCACCACCAAGGTGGTTGGATACGACTGTTCGTACCGCTACACGCCAACGATCTCGGGGTTTCACCGCACTGACGAGCCTGCTTTCGGCCGCTAGTGATCCGACCTCGTCTGTCGCGGTTGGCGTACGCGACACCGTCAGCGGGCGGGTGCTACGGGACAGCCGGCCGAGGCGGGCTCAGAGACCGGAGGCGCGTCGATCACAGCCCGAGGCAGGTTCCCCGGCTTGCGGGACGAGAGAGGATCACGGCGTCCGCGTCCAACGGGCTTGCAAACTCATGCGGCGATGTGCATGACTGTGCACCGCTGACTCGGCCGGCTCGGCCGTTCTTGCCACTCCGGATTGCCGACTATGCGCGGGTCAGTACGTTTCTAAGGCCATCAAGTCCACGCTGATCTGCGCAGTCAGGACGGCAGCAGCAACGTCGCGGCTTGTCGATTCCGGGTCGCGATCTCGCGAGTCAGCTCTCGGTTTCCTGCTCGATTTGGGTTTCGACTGACTCCTTGAACTCCCTGAGGGGCTCCACAACGGGACCAATGATCGGCACCGATGCAAGGCTGCCCAGAACGATGTTGGCCCATTTGGCCGCGCGATGAAACCAGCGCTTGCGCCTCGGACGTTCTGTCTGCTCCAGCACGCCGCTCAGTTCGCGTCGAAAACCGGCGGTCTTCAGCGCCAGTAGCTGACGGGAGAGCCCGGCTGCGGCGAGCTGCTCGTCCAAAGCTTCGCCTGTGGGGCCGAGTAGCAGTTCCTGGGTCGTCCGCACGTTGTTGATCAACGCGAAGTACGAACCGCGCATCATCGCCAACATGTCTGCGTCGTCGACCAGCGGCGGCTCGAGCAGTCGTTGCAGCGGGTCGAGCAATTCAAAGCGAATGACGAGAAACGGCGGTACGTCGGTTGCGAGCGAGTTGCCGATGAGGCCATGCGTCTCCTCGACGATGGACACAACGTCCCGACGATCCTCAATGGCCATTGCGCCTACCTCCATCGAAGAGCGGCTCTCCATTAGTAGGCCGGATCGCGCAATCTCACCGCTACGCCAGACAGGCCGCCAAGGCAGTAGGCGGAGCGTGGCAACGAACTTCTGCCAGGCGACGTGGTCACCGCGCATACCACGTCATCTGAGCGCTGTTCATTCAGCGCACAGGCCTTGACGAGCTGCGCGAGATCGACGGATCGCGCAGTGCCGGTCCGCGCGCTGCCTTCGTCGAACATCGAGCCGGCGGCTGCCAGGGAAACCATTCGTGCACCCATCCGCCGGATGATTTGTTCGGGGTTGGCGTTGTCGGGCTTCGTCGGACGCTTACCACTGCCCTGCGTTACTCAGCGCGGTGGCTATTACCCCCGCCGGTCAGTTGGCACCGCCGCCGACACCTTCGCCGAGCCGCTCAATCGCCCTGGCAAAGGCGACCGTCGCCTTCCGCTCCTGGTCCAGGGCAGCATCCAGCGCCGCCCGCTCCTCCGGAGACCACTGTCGCGGGTGGCGCGGGTCGGCATAGCCAGCACCGAACGACGTGACGAGCGCGACGGCGTCCGCGTGAGCCTTCGCCGCGGCGTGGAACTGCTCGTTGATCTCTCGCTCGTCACCGCCTGTCACGGGTCGGACGCTACGCGCTCCACCCCGCCGGCGCCGCCCCAAACGACAGCGCCGCGGATATGCCTGCCCATCGCCGCACGATAGTTAGGTGGAGGCCGGTCACGGAGGCTGTCATTGCTGGCATGCGAGGCCACGCGTGGCAGCGGTTCGTGGACAGGCTCGTGGACGGACCGGCCACAGTGCACAGTCGGGCGTCAGCTACCCGTGCCGGCGTCTCGTGGTGCGGTCGGCTCACCCCTTATCAGGTCCGCACGGTAGAAGCTCCTAATACGCCCACGCATCCTCGGCGATCCCTGTCATGGCATTCCCCCCCCCGACCGGGTGGGAAAGTAGTCGGCGTGGACCTGGCTGAGGGCACCTGGGTTCAGGTGAACTCCGGACCGCACCGATGCGCCTACGGCGAACTGTTGCGCTATACCGACGAGGCGAGAATGGCCTACGTGCGGATCGCGATAAGCCCAACGCGGTCCGCGATACTCGTCGTGCCAGCCGACACGATCACCCCGGCCCGGGCACCCATGAAGACGTCGGACATCCGGTAGACGCTCAATCGGTGGCATCGGTGCCCTCATCGCCCGCATGCGGGGCCACACACTGCCACAAGCCGCTCACGCCGCCTGACCGGACCGCCCCCACCGCAATGAGTCAACCGAAGTAGGGGCAGACCCTTGCTCGCCGAGGCAGGCGTGCACCCTGTTGTAGACGATGTCCTGGGCGATGAGGATGCCATCGTCGGGGAAGCCGATGCTGAGTTGGTGGCCGCTCTCGGCGTCTGCGGCGGGCTCGAAGCTGACGCGAATGCTGTCGATGGTCTCTTCGCCCGCGTCGACGGTTCGGTCGATGCGCGGCAGGCTGACGGTCTGTACGTCGGCGTGACCGGTCAGGGCATAGGCACCCAGGGACTGTAGCGCCACGGCCTCGTTGATGAGCCTCGCGACCGACGCCGGTGCGTAGGCCGGCACGTCGTGAGGCCGGCGCAGGCGAAGGGGTCTGGGTGGGCGTGGCTGATGTACGCGCGGGTGATGGGCTTGCCCAGTTCCGTTGCGTGGCCGAGCACCTCGTTCGTGTGCGCCGGCAGCAGCGGGGTATCGGCGAGGATTCGCTGGGTCGCTAGCTCGATGCGATGGCTGGTTGCTCGCCAGCCCGTCTCGGCACGGTGTGGGTGTGGATGGCGACGTGGTCGCCGCGGGTGACGGTCAGCGTTCCGTTCGTCATCGATGTTCCTGCGGGCCGTGGGAGGTGACCGTGATGTCTTGGATGTCGATGGTGACTGCGACCAGGTTCTTATGGGCGTCTTGGCTGATGCCTCCCGGTGCCTCAGGTATGCCGTGATGCGGCCGATGTGGATGGGCACCAACGCGGTCGGGGAGGACTGAGGAATCATGAGGTGACGCCGCCATGCAGACGATGAGGACATCGATCGATGGGCCAGGTGTAGGCGAATGTGGCCGCCTGACCGGTCGCCTGTGGTGGCTGTACATCGCGGCCGGGCTGGGCGTCATGGGCATCTACTTCGCGGTCCCGGGGCACGGTTCCTTGCCCGAGCAGATCGTGAAGGTGATCTTGTACTGTGCGGTCAGTGGGTCGGCGGTCGTGGCGATCGGGGTTGGGGTACGCCGTCACCGGCCGGCCCAATGGTTGCCCTGGGTGCTGCTGCTCGCGAACCAGCTGCTGTACTTCGCCGGGGACGTCAGCTTCTACGTTCGTCATGATCTGCTGCAGCTGCAGGCGTTTCCGTCGATCTCGGACTTCCTATACCTGACGCATTACCCGCTGCTGGTTGCCGGGCTGTGCCTGTTCATTCGCCGGCGCACGCCCGGGCGGGATCGTCCCGCCCTTCTCGACGGGGTGATCTTGGCGACCGGGGCGACGCTGATCGGCTGGGTGTTCCTGCTAGGTCCGCAGGTGCACGGCGGTTCGGGATCTGTGCTGGTCCGGTTGACGAGCTTGGCGTTCCCGGTGATGGACCTGGGGGTGCTGGCCGTGGCCCTGCGGCTGCTGATCGGCGCGGGGGTCCGCGGGCGTTCCTTCTTCTTGCTCGTCGGGGCGTTGACGCTGCTGCTGGGCGCAGACGTGGTCTACGGGCTGCAGCAGCTGGCCGGTGTGTATACCGCTGGGAACTTCGTCGACCTGATGTGGCTGGGCTACTACTTGCTCCTCGGCGCCGCCGCGCTACACCCGTCGATGTCCGCGCTGGCCGAGCCCTCGCCGATCAAGGAACTGACCGGCGGCCGAGGTCGGCTGGTCAGCCTCGGCTTCGCAGCGCTGATGGCACCGCTGGCGATGATCCTGCAGCAGATCCGTACCAACACCCCCGACGTGGTGCTGCTCGCATCCGGGGCCGCGGTGATGTTCTTGCTGGTGATGGCGCGGATGGCTGGGCTGGTGAGCGCCCAACGCCTGGCGGCGGGCTCGCAAGCGTTGGCCGAGAGCCGGGCCAGGTTCGAGGTGATGATCGAGAACGGCTCCGACCTGGTGGTCGTCACCGACCGCGATCTTGTCGTCTCCTACGTGAGCCCCACCCTGGACCATCTGCTCGGCCACCAGCCCGACGCCTGGCAGGGACGCCGCCTTGATCAGCTCGTCATCGCCGCCGACCATGAGATACCGGGCAACATGTCCGCGCTGGCAGGGCAAAACCCTGGCACTCCGCCGGCCGATGTGCGTCTACTCGACGGCGCAGGTGGCCAGCGCACCCTCGCGCTCAGCTGCCGTGATCTGACCGATAACCCGGCCGTCACGGGACTGGTATGGAACGGCGCCGACGTCAGCGACCGGCGGGAACTGGAAGAGGAACTCACTCGCCAAGCATTCACCGACGCCCTCACCGGGCTGGCGAACCGGGCACTGTTCACCGACCGGCTGACCCACGCGCTGGCCCGCTCCGCCCGACATGGCACCAACGTCGGGGTATTGCTTGTCGACCTCGACAGGTTCAAAACCGTCAACGACGGGCTGGGGCACGCCGCCGGCGACGCGTTCCTCATCGAAACGGCCGGGCGGCTGACCAGCGCGGTGCGGACCGGCGACACCGTCGCCCGCCATGGCGGAGACGAATTCACCGTGTTGCTTGAAGACCTCGACGGGCCTGGCCTCGCCGAGGCCGCAGCCGACCGCATTCTCAGCATGCTGCGGGCACCTGTCACGGTCAACGGTACCGAGCTGCGGCTCAGCGCCTCAGTCGGCGTGGCCCTGTCCGATGACGAGCTGGACGAGGCGGAGGAGCTGATGCGGGCCGCTGACCTGGCCATGTACCAGGCGAAGAACACCGGACGTGGCCGCCAGGCCCGCTACCAACCCGGTATGCGCGACCGCGCCCGCGACGCTCTCGCGCTCAACGCCGACCTCGACCACGCCCTGGACCGCGGCCAGTTCGAGGTGCACTACCAGCCAACCATCAGCCTGGCCACCAACACGATCGACGGCGCCGAAGCACTCCTGCGCTGGCACCACCCGGTCAGGGGTCTGATCTCACCGGTGACTTTCATCCCGCTCGCGGAGGGAAGCGGGCAGATAGTGCCGATCGGGCGTTGGGTCCTGGGCCAAGCATGCGCCCAAGCGGTGGCCTGGCAGGCCGACATGCCGGCGAACCCGCCGCTGACCATCGCCGTCAACCTGTCCATGCGCCAACTCGCCGACCCTGACCTCGTCCCGGACGTGCGCCGCATCCTCACCGACACCGGTCTCGACCCACACCTATTGACCCTGGAGATCACCGAAAGCGTGCTGATGAACGACGTGGATGAGATCCTCCCCAGACTGCACGCCCTCAAGGACCTCGGCCTGCGTCTGGCCATCGACGACTTCGGCACCGGCTACTCGTCCCTGGCCTACCTCCGGCGCTTCCCCGTCGACATCGTCAAGATCGATAAGACATTCGTCGACGGGGCCGGCGCCCCAGGTGGCGCGGAGCTGATCCGCGCCATCGTCGATCTCAGCCGAAGCCTTCAGCTCACCACCGTCGCCGAAGGCGTGGAAGACCCCTCCATCCTGCCCGAGCTCACCAGGATCGGCTGCCACTCGGTTCAGGGGTTCCATTTCGCCCGTCCCATGCCGGCCAAGGACCTGACCGCCCTGCTGCAAAGCACGACCTGCGACCCGACCTCGGATCAAGCCACGCTGGTAACCGCGCAGATCGACGGCTCGGCGCGCGCATCGCAGCTAGACCCGGAAAAGCGCCAGCGGCCGTTTGATCGCGCACATACGGTCTGATCTGCGCGGGCACGGCCGGCTGGCACTGATAGTCGAGCCGCACAGAGCGACGGATATCGCGTGCGTGAGAGGACCGCAGACGGTGATCCACTCACCGCATAGATATGCATTCTCTCGTCCGGAACCGGCTTCTGTCGGTCACTCTGTCGCGCGGGGAACGAAGTTGCGAATCGGACGGACGCCACTCGCGGTCACCGATCGGGCACCGGGCCGGTGCTAGCGATCCGACGCTGCGCTCAGCACTCGAACACGGACCAGCAGATGTCGTTCCGCAACCGCTGGTCATCAAGGACGAGATCGCTGATCGCCGCCGGGAGCTGGTCGCGTTGCCATTGGCATTCCAGTCGCGCGGCAGTCCCGGCCTCCCCTTCCGGCACGGCAGCACGTGCGGCTCTGATCGCGTAGGCGGCGGCACCAAGCTCGTGCGCGGCGACGTGCGCGACGGCCCCGGCCTGGCCAGCCGCGTACGCGGCATGCCGTGCTGGCCCACGCAGATCTCTGGCCGCACCCATCGCATGGCCACCAAACGCGCGAGCCTGCATCATCTTGACCTCGCCACGCACCCATGCGCGAGCCGCCTCGATAGCCTCACGCGGCCGTGCGTCTTCAGGCTGAGCCGATTCGAAGAGGTGGAGGACGTGCTCGGCGCAAGATGCCGCCCAAAGAGCGAGGAGATGGTGATCCGAATCGGTAAGACTCCCGCCTCGCCGGAGGGTGATGAAGCGAGGGTCTCGAACCTTCGGGAGGATCATGGCCTTCAGGCTGGCCCCCTCCTGCATCGGGACGACCGCTGCCCCCGACGGATCGGCGTGTGGGCGCGGTCCAACCGTGCGGATGGCTCGCGCCGTGCTAAGGACGTGGTCGCAGTAATCAGCCCGCGAGTATCTGTTCGCGCAGGATGTCGGCGTGACCGCAGTGGTGCGCCAGTTCGCGCAGAACCTGCAAGTACACCCAGTGCAATGTGCGGGGCCCGGCGCGATGGCCCGTCACGACGGCGTCCAGCGGGAGGTCGGCCACGGCCGCCCGGGCCGTCGCGCAGGCCTGCCGGTGGGCCGCCTTGACGCTGGTAACGGTGTCGTCGTCGGCGAGGTGGAAGGACTCCTCTGGACTGTGCACCAGGCCGAGTTCCAGACGGGATCTACCTCCGATGCACTCCTCGAACCACACTCGCTGCATCCATGTGACGTGCTTGAGTAGCCCGAGCAGCGTCGTCGCTGACGGCACGAGCCGGCTGCGGGCTTGCTCGTCGGTGAGGCCATCGAGTGAGCTCTCGAGGGCGCTGCGGTACTCCTCGACAAACGCCTCGAACTGGGTGCGCGCGTCGTTCAGCAGCACGTCGAACGAGCCCATCTGCACCTCCCATCACAGCGCCAGCCGGATGGCCTCGATGGCACGTGCGTGCGGCGAGCGACGTCAGCGATCGTAGGACCTGGTGATGGCGCAAGCGGATCCCTCTGCGCGCGTCCCGCGCGACCATCGGCCCGCGTTTGCTTAGGCAAAGCCGCTCCGCACGACCTTGCGCCGCGGTGTCCGGTGCCTGACTGACGCGACGCTGATTCTGCGGAATGGTTCCTTGCCCAGCTGAGCCAGAACCAGCTCACGGCCCTGAACAACTCGCCGCGACTCGGTAGCGTGCAACGATGCCCATCAAACTCGAGAACGTCGGCATCGCCGTCCGCGACCTCGAAGCGACCATCGCCTTCTTCACCGACCTCGGGCTGACCGTCCTCGGCCGGGACACGGTCAGCGGAGAGTGGACCGACACCGCCGTCGGCCTCGACGGCAACCACGCCAACATCGCCATGCTCCAGACGCCAGACGGCAACGGTCGCCTCGAGCTCTTCGAGTACATCCACCCCGACGCGATCGAGACGAAGCCCACCCGGCCTAACGAAATCGGCATGCACCGCGTCGCCTTCTCGGTCGACGACATCGATAAGGCCCTCGAGATCGCCGCTAGGCATGGCTGCCACCCGCTGCGCGGCGTGGCGACCTACGGAGACGTCTACAAGCTCACCTATGTCCGCGGCCCCAGCGGCATCCTCCTGATGCTCGCCGAGGAGCTGAACAAGAGCTGACCGCGGGTCGATCCGCTCCCGGCACTTGCAATCTGTCGAGTCATCGGTGACATCGACCCCGATGTCGGATGGAGTTGCTACGAATGGTCGCGACGCAACCCGCCACTGCTCTCTGAGAGATGCTGATGTCCGACACCACCTGCCACATGTCGATCTCGCTCGACGGCTTCGTCGCCGGACCCGAGCAGAGCCGCGACAATCCGCTGGGCAAGCGCGGCGGCGAGCTGCACGGCTGGCATATCGGCGACCCGCGCGCGACCGAAGCCGACAAGACAGCCACCGGATGGCTCATGCGCACTCGCGGCGCCTACGTCATGGGCCGAAACATGTTCGGGCCGATCCGCGGTGAGTGGAACGAGGCGTGGGAGGGATGGTGGGGATCCGAGCCGCCCTATCACGCCCCGGTCTTCGTGCTCACTCACCACGCCCGCGAACCGATCGAGATGGAGGGCGGGACCACCTTCTACTTCGTCACCGAGGGGTTCGGCGCCGCCTACGCGCAGGCGCTCGAAACGGCCGACGGCAACGGCGTGGACATCGCCGGCGGCGCTTCGACAGTTCGGCAGGCACTCAACGCCGGCGTGATCGATGAACTCACCCTCGACATCGCACCCGTCCTACTCGGCAGCGGCGAGCGCATGTTCGACGGCGTCGAGACGTTCGGCTTCGAGCCCGTCGAGGTGCTCCACTCACCGCTAACCACCCACATCCGTTACCGCAGGCGCAGCGCCGGCTGAGCAGCAACTGCCCTTGGGCGTCCCGATCGAGGATCCCCTGCCGGTGCATGGTCGATCGGACGAACGGCCTGCGGTTGGCCGGTGAGCAGCTCGATCTGGTTGCTTGAGCAGCCGGCCATATCCGGCTCACGGCGACGGCGACCCGCGAGCTGCCAAGACACGCCTGATCGACCGGACGAATCCGGGGGTTGCTGTCGAAAGCCGGTCCGTTCGTTCGACGCACTACCGAACCGCAGACACGAGACCGAAACGGAGACGAACATGAGGAACGTCCTGCTGTACATGTCGATGTCGCTGGATGGGTACGTGGCCAGCGACCGCGAGCACCCAGGCGTCGCTATCGCCGAGGACGCGGAACTGAGGCAGTGGAAGGTCGAGCACATCAGTACGGCTGCCGCGCATCTGATGGGCCGCAGGTCCTACATGGAGATGTCGGCGTTCTGGCCGCAATCGACCGATGTGTACGCGGCGCCGATGAACGAAATCCCGAAGGTCGTGTTCTCCAAGACCCTCGCCGACGTCGACGCGACGTGGCCCACCACTCGGGTCGCCCGCGGTGATGTCGAGGCCGAGATCGCCGCGATCAAGCAGGAACCGGGTCCAGATGTGATCGCCTGGGGCGGCGCGACGTTCGCCGGCGCGCTGGCCGCAGGTGATCTCATCGACGAGTACCGCCTGCTCGTGCAACCGTTGGTCCTCGGCCAGGGGCAGGCGCTGTTCGGGCAGCTTGCGGCCTCGCGACACTTGGACCTCGTCGAGGCGAGAGCGTTTTCCTCCGGAGTGGTGCTGCATGTCTACCGAGCTCAGCGCGGTCCTGTCGGATCGGAGGCGTGATGGGCAAGGTGGTGGGGCAGGCGATCATGTCGCTGGACGGTTACGTCGCCAAGCAGGACAACACCATCGGTCGACTGTTCGACTGGCTGCAGAACGGGGAAGTCGAGCTCCCGACACCTGCTGGGGATTTCGAGGTCCACCTCACGCCGCAGAGCGCCGCGCACTGGCGTAGCTGGGTGTCCTCGCTCGGTGCCCTCGTCTGCGGCCGGACTCTGTTCGACGTCGCTGCGGGGTGGAACGGCCGACACACACTGGACGTGCCGGTCGTCGTCGTCACCCACCGCGTGCCGGTGGACTGGATCGCGGCGCATCCGAACGCGCCGTTCTCGTTCGTGACCGACGGCGTAGAGGCGGCAATCGTGCGGGCCCAACAAGTTGCCGGTGACCGTATCGTCACCGTCGCCGGCGGGACGATCGCTCGTCAGTGCCTGGACCTCGGATTGCTCGACGAAGTGGCCGTCGACCTCGTGCCGGTCGTGACGGGTGACGGCAACCGGCCATTCTTCGGCCAGCTCTCCTCGCACGAAGTCCTTCTCGGCAACCCGACGACCTGCATCCAGGGCGACCGCGTGACCCATCTGGTCTTCCCGGTCGGAAACGCCACAGCGCCCGGACGAAGATGACAGAGGAGAAGACGCATGCGCACTCGGCGGCGCCACAGTAAGGACGCTGCATCTCGGCTTTCGGGTGGCCGACCTGGAACGCTCGCTCGCCTTCTATCGTGCACTCGGCTACGAAGTGGTCGGCACCGTCCCTGAGACCGAGTTCGGGCCGCTGACCATGCTCGTGCGCTTGTTCGTTCCAATCGACGTTCCGTTGCGCGGCGCGACCATCCCCGTCTCCGGGCCCACAGCGTCGTCCGCAGAGAACATCCTTGGCCCGCCACCCTTCGCCCGCTAGACCGCCGACAAAGGCGCTTTCAGGTCCTCGTGCCCGCGGTCCACTGCACCCTAACCAGGCTCCTGTTTGAGCGATACAACTGCACGCAACCACGACGCCCATCGAGAAGTCGGTTTGACCGATTGTCGCAGGCGCGGGCATGGTGATCTTGGACCGCCAGAGTTCGGCGTTTGGACCGCTGACCGCGTCGAGACGGATGACGGCGGGTGCTCGCCTACCTCGCCAGCGACAGCGCAAAGTTCGGGTGCGGCGAGAACGAGAACATGCGGCGGCACCAAGGTGGTCGTAAAAGGATGTTTTCCCCGGCGGAGGCAAGCAACTTTGGGGTTCTTGGCAAGGTCGTGCAGCTGCCGGACACCGTCACCGTCGAGTACCAGACACCTTGGCACCACGGTGCCGACGGCATACTCGGCCGTCGTCATTCCGGCATCGATCGCGCCACGGATGTCCTTGGCTCGCTGGGCGATTCGCGTCAACAGATTCATGTCGTCCAGCCAAGAGAATCGTCAGCCAATACGCAGCAGCCACGGCAGATCTGTGGACAACGAGACGCCCTGTGGACGGCGGACTTGACAAGCTCAGACCTGTCAGCCGGCGAATCGCAATGGTCAGCGTCATGGTCATCTCCCAGCCAGTGGTGTCGATCTTCAGCGTCCAGCCCGAGGCCGCGCTGTACCTCGCGGGCTTCGCCGTCCTGGCCATCGCGACCGCGATCGGCGCCCGCGCATCCCTGGCTGTGGCTGACCGTCGGCGGGCTGACCGGTCTCGCGAACCTGTTGCGTAACGAGGGCTTGCTGCTGCTCGTCCTGGCGCTGGTGGCCGCGGCGGCCTGGACCGCGGATCGCAATGGGAGACTTATGTGAGGGCACGAGACGCGGGCCGATCCGCTCGCAGCCGCGCGACACCGGCGCGGACCGATCCTCTCTGGCCACAGCAAGTCGGCCCGCTGACGGAAGGCTGTAACCGAGCTGGCTCTGGTGGACAAGTCATGGGTATGGATCCGAACGAAGCTAGGGCGCGGTTCGAGTCGCTGTTCGCGGCTCACTACGGCGACCTGACGCGCTACGCCACCCGCCGCGTCGGCGCCGACGCCGCGAGTGACGTGGTGTCCAGCACGTTCCTCGTCGCCTGGCGCCGGCTGGCCGACATACCAGCCGACCACGCCCGGGCCTGGCTCTACGCCACGGCCCGCAAGGTGATCGCGAACGAGCTACGCGGGCGTGACCGCCGCGAGCGTCTCGATCAGCACGTTCGCGCGGCTGTCCGGCCGGCCGACGACCCCACCGGCGTGATCGACGAGCAGCTGCGCGTGCGCGCCGTCCTCGCCCAACTCTCGCCACGGGACCAGGAACTGCTGCGCCTGACCGAATGGGATGGCCTGGACAACGACGAGGCTGCAGCAGCGCTCGGATGCCGGCGGGCCGCGCTGAAGGTCCGGTTGCATCGCGCCCGGCGCCGGTTCGCCGAACGCCTGAACGCCACCGAACAGACCACGCAGACCGCTCTTCCGGTCGAACTCATCGAACGGAGCACAACGCCATGACGACCACCGACACCGCCCGCGCCATGTTGCGCGCTGCCGACCCGGCAGCCACCCAGCCCACACCCGACCCGGACAGCGCCGCTGCTCAGGCACTGCTCGAGCGGATCGTGACCACGCCGGCCACGCCGCGGTCTCGCCGGGCCGTGCGCCGTCGCGTCGCCCTGGCGGCCGTCGGCGCTTCCGCGGCGGTCGCAGCGACGATCGCAGGAGTGGTCGCCACGCCGTGGTCGCATGGGCACCCGACCAACGCGGCCTACGCCGTCACCCGGCATTCCGACGGTTCGGTCGACGTGGCCGTGCACTGGGACCAACTGGGCGACCCGGCCGCCCTCAACGCCGACCTGGCCAAGGCGGGTGCGCGCACCGTGGTGATGCCACACTCGACGCCTGGGGCGTGCACGACGTCGTTCGTGGTCGTCCCCGGGCACGCCGTCCCGAGGATCGACCCGGGGCTTCGTGACCCGGCGGCCTTTCAGGCGTACCTGAGGGCGCATGACCCATGGATCGAGCCGGTGTCCGCGTCGACGGATCGTGCCGTGTTCACGATCCACCCGGACAAGATCCCCGACGGAGACACGCAGCTCATCACGTACCACATCGAGCCGACCACGGGCGACCCCGCCGGCAACGAAGACCTGAACGATATCTCGTCGCTGCTCGTGCCGGACGTGCCGACATGTGTTCCGTTCAACTACAGCATCGACGCCGTAACGGGTCAGGTCGAACCGCAATGACGACTTGATCCGTCCCCGCCGGACCCACGGCCGTTGCCGCGGGTCCGGCCCGCGTCATGAGCCCGCGGGCTAAACCCGACCCTCCGAATCTCGTCGAGAGCGCGACGGTCGTGCGCGCCACACCCGGATCGCGTTGAGTCCGCAACGGTTACCGAGTCTCAGCCCGCCCAGCGAACCCGAGTTTGGCCCGGTCGGAATGGTCGCGCTCCTCCGTATAAACAAGTGGTTCGGGAAGCGCCGCGGACTGCGCTCACGAGCCGCCCCGAACGACTGATATTCGCGAGTCCCGGCAGCGTGCGCGAGCCACTGACCATAGCCGCGCCCGAACGGCGACTGGTCGCATCTCGCACCCACGCCAGGTGTCTAGCGAGGGTACGGGGTACGTCTTGACTTGTAGGTTCTCCAACTGCTGCAAACGAGACGTCTTATGCAATGCGCGACGCGCTCGACTGACACCAAGCGTCCGAATCCGCCGCCAGGTTCTATCGATCGACGCAACGCCTTCTTCGAGGGTGGGTGTTATGGGACACGGGCGTCTGGACGTTGCTGAGCAGGCAGCTCAACGCGATCTTGTTCGTACGGCGTTCCGGCTATGGGCCTGGATGAGGTTTGAGCGTCCCCTGACGGGCGGCGCCAGATGTGGCCAGTTCTCGCCGATAGCCAAGACCGTGTGGTATCCGGCCCATCCCACCTACACGATCACGCCGGCGGCGACAGCCACGCCGACGATAGCCAAAAATACGTAAGGGACGACGTGCTGCGACGTTGTCGAGGCCGCCAACGTTCCGGCTGCGATCGTCATGCTGCCCCCAAGGCGGGCTGAGCAGGACCAAAGACTCTGGTCGAGCTGACGGCACCGGGGCGTAACCTTTCTGAAGGTAACCCCCAAAAGAAAGAAGCTGTCATGAACCGGAAGTGGTGGGCCCTCGGCGCGCTCAGTGCCGCCGTGCTCGCGGTCAGCCTCGACGGCACGATCCTGAGCGTCGCGCTGCCGACGCTGGCCGGCGCGCTGCACGCGTCCGAGTCGGACCTGCAGTGGTTCCAGTCCGGGTACCTGCTGGTGCTCGCCGCGGCCATGCTCCCCGCGGGTCTGCTCGGTGACCGGTTCGGCCGGCGGCGGGTGATGGTCGGCTCGCTGCTGATGTTCGGGCTCGGCTCGATCGCGTGCGCCTACTCCGGATCGCCCGGCGCGTTCATCGCGGCCCGCGTGCTGCTCGGGCTGGCCGGTGCGGGCATCATCGTCATGGCGCTGTCGGCGCTCACCGTGCTGTTCACCAAGGAAGAGCGGCCCAAGGCGGTCGGGGTGTGGGCGGCGGCCAATTTCGTGGCCTTGCCGATCGGGCCGATCCTCGGCGGCTGGCTGCTGTCGCACTACTGGTGGGGATGGGTGTTTCTCATCAACGTGCCGGTGGTGCTGATCGGCATTGCGGCGACGCTGGCCCTGATTCCGGAGTCGCGCGCACCCGAGCGTCCGGGCCTGGACCCGGTCGGCGTGCTCGCGTCCACGGCCGGCCTGGTCGCCGTTACCTACGGCCTGATCAAGGCGGGCGAGGACGGGTGGGGCAGCGTCACGGCAGTCCTGCTGATCGTCGCCGGAGCGCTCGTCATCGCAGCGTTCTTCGGGTGGGAACGCGTGCTCAGCAGGCGCGCCGGTGGGCAGCCGCTGGTCGACCTCTCGCTGTTCCGGTCGGCGTCCTACACCTGGGGGGTGATCCTCGCTGCGGTCGGCGTGCTCGCGCTGATCGGCGTGCTGTTCACCATGCCGCAGTACTTCCAGGGCGTTCGCGGGACGAACGCCATGGGGTCGGGGCTGCGGCTGCTGCCGATGGTCGGCGGGCTGATCGTCGGCGCGGTGCCCGCGGACCGCGCCGCCCAGCTGATCGGCGCGAAGCTCAGCGTCGCGATCGGGTTCACCGTGCTGGGCGGCGGGCTCGCGATGGGCGCTGCCACGACGGTCGGTTCCGGCGCGGCGTTCATCGCGACCTGGATGGCACTCGTCGGCGCGGGCATGGGCCTGGCCATGGCGACCGCGTCGTCCGCGGCGCTGGTCGAGGTGCCGGAGGCCCGAAGCGGTGTCGCGGCCGCGATGCTGCAAGCGCTGAACAAGACCGGCGGACCATTCGGTGCCGCCGTGCTGGGCAGCCTGCTCAGCTCCGCCTACCGGTCCCGGCTGGACCTCACCGGGCTGGCGCCGCCCACGGCGCAGGCGGTCAAGGCCAGCATCTTCGCCGGCGTCGACATCGCGCAGCGGCAGGGATCGGTCAGGTTGCTCGACGCGGTTCGCGTGGCGTTCACTCACGGCATGGACATCGCCGTCACCACGTCGGCGGGCATCGCGCTCGCAGGTGCGCTGCTCACGCTGGTGTTCCTGCCGGCGCGGCCACGCGCGGAGGCTCCCCAGGAGCGCGAACATGTCGGCGTCGGCTAAGCACCCCGGGCTGCGCGAACGCAAGAAAGCCAAGACCCGCGAGGCGATCCAGCACCACGCGCTCGAACTGTTCCGCACGCACGGCTACGCGGCGACGACCGTCGACCAGATCGTGACGGCGGCGGAGGTATCGGAGAGCACCTTCTTCCGCTACTTCCCGACCAAGGAAGCCGTCGTGCTGACCGACGAGCTCGATCCGCTTTTCGCCGCGGCGTTTCGCGAGCAACCAGCCAAGCTGGGCGTCGTCGCGGCGCTGCGGCACGCGATGCGTTCGGTCTTCGAGACGATGAACGCGGACGAGCTGGCCGACCTGCGCGACCGAAGCGTGATGATCCTCGACGTCCCCGAGCTGTGGGGCGCTGCCCTCGTCCAGCTGACCGAGGGCATGCAGCTGATCGCCGACATGGTGGCCCAGCGGCTCGGGCGCACGGCGGACGAGGCGGAGGTGCGGACGTTCGCCGGCGCCTTCACCGGCGTGATGATCGGACTGCAGCAGACCTGGGCAGAACAGCCCGAGGTTGACATCGTCGACTCCCTCGATGAGGCCATGGCTTACCTGCAGGCCGGCCTGCCGATCGGTCGCAAGGCGCGCTGACGGCGAGGCCTACCGGCTAGCCGGCCTCCTGATGATCGGCCGCCGACTCGGCGGCCTCGCCCGTGCTCCACGAGCCGCGTCGATCGAGGTCACCTTGCCATCGGGACCGCGTACGAGATGTCCCCAGGCGGTCTGAGAGCTCGCGTTGTCTCCGCGCGCCCTCAGTGCCAGCTTCGTTGGAATCCGTGCCGACGGTCGCCGGCCGACCATTCCTGCCACCCCACGCGTCCCAGCCGTTCGGGAGATACTGCGCCGATGTGTCGACTGTTCGGTATGCATGCCGGGGCCGCGCCCGTCGCCGCCACGTTCTGGCTCATCGATGCCCCGGACAGTCTCTCCGCACAGAGTCATCGCAATCCCGACGGCGCCGGCGTCGGCAGCTTCGGCGTCGACGGCGCACCGATCGTGGACAAGCAACCACTCGCAGCCTGGCAGGACGCGGAGTTCGCCTCGGCGGCCCGCGATCTGCGAGGAACGACGTTCGTGGCCCACGTCCGCTACGCCACCACGGGCGGACACACGACGGCCAACACCCACCCCTTCCTTCAGGACGGCCGGCTGTTCGCCCACAACGGCGTCGTAGAGGGCCTCGCCGAGCTCGACGCCCGACTCGCTCAGCTCGGCGCGGCAAGTCTCGTTCAGGGCCAGACCGACAGCGAACGAATCTTCGCATTGATCACCGCCGAGACCGCCCGGCGAAAGGGCGACATGTTCGACGGGCTGCTCGCCGCGACCAGCTGGATCAGTGACCACCTACCGGTCTATGCCCTCAACCTCGTCGTGAGCACGGCGACCGACCTGTGGGCACTGCGCTACCCCGCGGTCCATGACCTATACGTGCTCGATCGGCCCGCAGGAGGCACGGGCGCGAGCCGTGCCCTCGATGCCAGGAGTAGTCGTATCCACGCCCAGTCAGCTCACTTGGCCGACCGTGCTTCGGTCCTGGTCGCCAGCGAACCAATGGACGACGATCCCGGCTGGCGGCTACTCGACCCAGGTGAGCTTCTGCACGTGGACTCGCACCTCACGCTCCACAGCAGCAGCCCGCTCCCATCCATACCGCGTCACCGTCTTGATCGCGCCGCCCTCGACGCGGCGACGGCCGCCTCACAGCACCCCGAATCGTCATCGCGGTCGTGAGATAAAGGTCTGCGGCAGCGGATCACACGCGTCGGGAATCCAGAGCCGGCGAGATATGACATCGGCGACCCCGTGGGCAGACGTCCAGCCCCTCTCGACAGTGGGCCTACCCACGTGGTCCCGTTCACCGCATTCGAACGTCCCCCGTCACCGCTCGGGCGCAACATCAAATTCAGACTCCGACCAGTCCAGCCGCATGTCGACCATGTTCGCGGCAGGTGCCCGATCGGCACTGCTGCGGGCGTGTGACGGCTGCGGAATAGTGGCGCCCATGGCGCTGCACCACGGATCGTCCGAGGACCGCATCCGGGACGCTGACGCGAATCCGTTCGTCGGCGAGGCCAATCCGCCCTTCGGCTCGCGGGTCACGCCGCCACGACAGCGGCTGGCCAATGACCCGATGGCGCCGGAAGTCGCCTATCAACTCATCCACGACGAGTTGCTGCTCGACGGCAGCGCCCGGCTCAACCTCGCCACCTTCGTGACGACGTGGATGGAGCCGAATGCGCAGAAGCTGATGGCCGAGTGCTTCGACAAGAACCTGATCGACAAGGACGAGTACCCGCAGACCGCGGAACTCGAACGGCGCTGCGTCGCGATCCTTGCCGATCTGTGGAATGCGCCCGAACCAACGGGCGCCCCTGACATCGTCAGTTCGGCGCACTGACCGCAGGCATGTCCGGTCGTTAGGTTCGCCAGACGAGGTTGCCGCGGCGGTCGGCTTCGCCCAGAAGAACCGTTCCCATCCCGTAGTCGCTGACAATCTCCCAGCGGCAGGCGTGCTGGTCGAGCAGTCGGGCAAAAGGTGGGTAGCCGAAGCCGCTTCGTCGACCACCGGCCTGCCTTTGCAGGAGCGCGGTCTGCCCGACCTCGCGGTCGGCGTGCTCTCCGACTCGCATCGTCATGCGGATCATGCCGTGTGCGGTCGGTTCGGCGACAGTGCGCCAGATCTCGACTTCGCCGAGTCGCACTGGCCGCCTCGCCCGAGTCGATCAACGCGAGTGCGAGTTCCCATCGTGGCCCTTCGGGTGCGTCCACGGTGAATCGCGTCAACTTACGTTGACATGAGCTCTGTGTCAATGTAAGTTGACGACATGACTGAGGCAGTCGATGCGGCGGCGGCCGCTACGAGCCAGGACCCTCGGGTGGGCTTGCGTGCGGTGGCGGCGCTGCGGCAGCTGGTCGAGCGCCTGGAGGCACTGCAGGTGGACAGAGCCCGGCGTTTCGGCTGGTCCTGGGCGGAGATTGGTCAGGCGCTCGGGGTGAGCAGGCAGGCCGTGCACAAGAAGCACGGACGGC
>WNGL01010165.1_pt1 | contig 20277 bp, 23 predicted proteins | sample 5400591 | NCBI WGS metagenome assembly WNGL01 (sample SAMN13153377, study PRJNA577476) | soil metagenome | isolation source: 80 cm soil or saprolite under Garry oak tree replicate 1 | place: USA:California | collected 2016-06-15 | reverse complement strand
CCGCTCGGAGTGATCGACGGCCTGGCGGACTTCGGCGGCCATCGACACCAGCTCGTCGCGGGCCGGCTCGGGCTTGGCGAGGACGACGTCGATCGCGGTGCGCATGACGGTCAGCGGCGTGCGAAGCTCGTGGCTTGCGTTGGCGATGAACTGCCGCTGGCTGGTGAACGCGCGGTCGAGCCGTTGGAGCATCGCGTCGAACGTGTCGGCGAGCTCACGCAGCTCGTCGCGCGGGCCCTGCAGGGCGATGCGCTGGGACAGGTTCTGCTCACTTGCCGCGCGGGCAGCTGCGGTGAGCCGGTGTACCGGCCGCAGGATGCGTCCGGCGACGATCCAGCCCGCGGCCACGGCGAGCAGTGTGGCGCCGGCCAGGCTGAGCAGCGAGTAGGTCAGCAGGTGGGTGAGCGTCGTGCTGCGCTGTGCGGAGGCGCCGGCCTGGACGCCGTTGGCATACAGCCCGGCGCACTTCTGTATGACGCCGGCGCCGCGAGTTTGCGCCCCGTTGAGGCACTGCGCGATCTCTTGCTGGACCCCCGGTGGGAGGATGCTGGTGGTCGTCGTGTCGTGGAAGGTGTGCGCGACCAGCAGGTAGGTGATCAATACCAGCGCGGCCCCGCCGAGGGCGAACAGCGACGCGTACAGCAGCGCCAGCCGCGACCGGGCGCTGAGATACCTTCTCACAGCCGGTAGCCGACGCCGGTTACGGTGTCGATCAGCGGCGGGTCGCCGAGTTTGCGCCGCAGCCGCCCGACGGTCACCGCGACCGTGTTGCTGAACGGGTCGGCGTGTGCGTCCCACACGTGTTCGAGCAGCTCCTCGGCGCTGACCGCAGCGCCGTCCGCGTCGGCCAGGCACTCCAGCACGCCGAATTCCTTGCGGGTCAGGGTCAGCGGGATGCCGGCGCGGCTGGCGCGGTGCCGCGCGCGATCGACCACCAGGTCACCGCGCTGCACGACCGCGGGCGAGCCGGGTCCGCGCCGCCCGAGGGCGCGGATGCGCGCGATCAGCTCGGGAAAGGCGAACGGCTTGCCGAGGTAGTCATCGGCGCCCAGCTCCAGCCCGTCGACCCGGTCCTCGACGTCCGCCGCCGCGGTCAGCATCAGGATGCGGCTGGGCGAGCCGTCGCGCACCAGCCGACGGCAGACCCGGTCGCCGTGCACGGCCGGCAGGTCGCGGTCGAGCACGACCACGTCATAGCCGGTGCTGGTCGTGCTCTCCAGGGCTGCCGCGCCGTCGTAGACCACGTCGACGGCGAAACCGGCGTCGCGCAGGCCCTCGCCGATCCGGTTGGCCAGCGCGACGTGATCCTCCACGACCAAGACTCGCACCTGCATATTGTGCGCCTGCCCGGATGACATCCGTCTAACAAGCGCCGTTCGGCTCGTGTCATGGGCCACGCGCGAGAGTGGTGCAGAGGCCGCGGCACCGCGGACCACCTCGAACGGGGCAGCCGATGAAGCGGATAGCAGCTAGTCCCGGTGCACACCGACAACCAGGCGCAGCCATGACCCAGCCCCTGAGGAGGCACGAGATGAACAACTGGCCCCGGCCGCGGACGCGGCCCGCGACAGCCCTGGTTCCGGCCAGCCATGAGGACGGCACCATGTACGAGACAGCAGGCGGCCGCTGGTGCCGGGCGCGGCGGCGGCGGGCGGGCGTCCTGGCCGTCACGGTCGGCCTCGTGCTGCTCCCGGCGGCATGCGGCGGCAGCCCGTCATCCAGCGGCAGCCTGTCATCCACCGGTACCGGCGGCGCATCGTCAACGTTCTCGAAGGAACTCGCCTTCTCCCGGTGCGTGCGCGCCCACGGGGTGCCGAACTTCCCCGACCCCAACTCCAACGGGCAGCTACCTCCCAGCGTGAAGGACATAAGCAAGAGCCCTGGGTTCCCGGCGGCCTCGAATGCATGCAGGTACCTGATCCCGAGCGGCGGCACGAACGCCCAATTCGCGGCGGATACGCGAGAGTACGTGAGATTCGCCGGGTGCATGCGCGCCCACGGGGTGCCGAACTTCCCCGATCCCGCCACCGACCCCGACGGGTCGCCCGTTTTCAATCTGCGGCATGCCGGCATTGACACGCAGTCGCCGCAGGTCAAGGCCGCGGCGCTCGGATGCATGTCGCAGCTGCACCTAGCCAAGCTCCCAAATTACAGGGTTTAGAGGCGGTGGAGGCGTCGCAGGCCGGCGCGTCCGGGCCGTTGTGCGGTGGCTGGTCCTGGCGGCCAGCAGCATCTCCAGGATGCCGTATTCCTCGCGGGTCAGGGACAGCGGGCGGCAGCCGCGGGTGGCGCGGTGCCGGGCACGGTCCGCGGGCAGGTCCCAGCGGTGCAGCACCGGCAGCACGACGGCGCCCGGCGGCTCATAGCTGGAGGCGGAAATCGAGGAAACGGAAACGACGGAGGTGGATCGTGAGTGAGACGTCTTCGCGGGACCAGCAGGTTCTCGGTGGCCGGCAGGGCTTCCCGGGTCAGCAGGGTGTGCCGCCGGGGCCGCGGGGCGGGCGGCGGCGCCGGGGCGGCTGGGTGGCGCTGGGCATCGTGGTCGTGGTGGCGGCCGGGGCGGTGCCAGCGTGGCGGGCCGGGGTGTTTTCCCCGGCCGCCTCGTCCGGGGCCGGGCAGCAGGGGGCACCCGCGCCAGCGACGGCGGCGGTGGTCCGGCAGGACCTGTCGGCGGCGACGCCGGAGCCCGCGACGCTGGGATATGCCGGGTCCTACACGGTGACCGGGCAGGGCAGCGGGACGCTGACCTGGTTGCCGCCGGCCGGGCAGGTGATCCGGCAGGGGCAGGTGCTGTACAAGACCGATAACGGCTCCCCGGTGGTGCTGCTGTACGGCAGTGTTCCGGCGTGGCGCACCCTGGATGAGGGGATCACCGGCCAGGACGTGTCCCAGCTCAACCACGACCTGGTGCGGCTGGGCTACGCCGACCGCGCGGATATCGTCACGGCGGGCTGGGATTACTACTCGTGGGCGACGGCGTACGCGGTGCAGCTGCTGGAAGAGCACCTGGGGGTGTCCTTCCCGCCGGGGAGCGTGTCATTGGGGCAGATGGTGTTCAAGCCGGAGGCGCTGCGGGTCACCCAGCTGACCGGCAGCCTGGGCGGCCCGGCGTCGGGGCCGGTGCTGACGGCGACGTCGGGCCGGCACGTGGTGACGATCCCGCTGGATGCCTCCCAGCAGTCGGAGGTCAAGGCGGGTGACACGGTGACGGTGACGCTGCCGGACGGGACGGCCGCGCCGGGCGTGGTCTCCTCGGTCGGCACGGTGGCGACCACCGCGTCCGCGCCGGGGCAGAACCCGGCCACGACGATCCCGGTGCAGGTGAAGCTGACCGATCCGAAGGCGGCGGGAACCCTGGACCAGGCGCCGGTGACGGTGAACATCACCACCCAAAACAGCCCCGGCCCGGTGCTCGCGGTGCCGGTGACGGCGCTGGTGGCGCAGTCCTCGGGCGAGTATGCCGTGGAGGTCGTCGGCCCGGGGAACACGCGGCGGTACATGCCGGTGACGGTGGGGATCTTCGATGACACCGACGGGCTGGTGCAGGTGACCGGGGCGCTGACCCCCGGGCAGCGCGTCGTGGTGCCGGCGTCGTGACCGGCGTGGGGGCGGCCCTGGCCGGCGGGGACGGGCCGGGCGGGGTGCCGGTGCTGGAGCTGGAGCGCGTGTCGAAGGTGTACCCGGGGCAGCCGCCAGTGCCGGCGCTGGCTCAGGTGAGCATGGCGGTGGCCGCCGGGGAGCTGGCGGCGATCGTGGGCCCGTCGGGGTCGGGTAAGTCCACGCTGTTGCACCTGATGGGCACCCTGGACAGGCCGACTGCCGGGACGGTGCGCGTCACGGGCCTGGACGTGGCGCGGATGCGGGACCGGGATCTGGCGGCGCTGCGGGCGTCCCGGATCGGGTTCGTGTTCCAGCAGTTCTTCCTCGCCGAGCACCAGAGCGTGCTGGGCAACGTGGCCGACGGGCTGCTGTATGCCGGCATCCGGCGGGCCAGGCGGCGGCGGCGGGCCGCCGACGCGCTGGACCGGGTCGGGCTCGGGCACCGGGCCGCCGCCCGGCCGACCCAGCTGTCGGGGGGCGAGCGGCAGCGGGTCGCGATCGCCCGGGCGATCGCGGGCGCGCCGCCGGTGGTGCTGGCCGACGAGCCGACCGGCAACCTCGACTCCGCGACGGGCGCCGCGATCCTGGGCCTGCTGGAAGAACTCAACCACCAGGGCACCACGGTCATCATCATCACCCACGACCACGCGGTCGCCGCCCGGACGCGGCGCCGCATCGAGATGCTCGACGGGCACGTCATCACCGATACCGGAGCGGACACCGGGACCGCCGCCGCCGGCGGCGGGTTCCGGCACGTTCAGGAGGAAATCTCATGACCATGATTTCCGGGCCCCCCGCCGGGACGGCCGTCTGGGCGGCCCCGGTCCCGGCCCGGCTGAGGCCCGGTGACCTGGCCGCCCTGGCCAGCATCGGGCTGCGGACCCGCAAGCTGCGCGCCGGGCTGTCGGCGCTGGGCATCGCGATCGGGGTCGCGGCGATCGTCGCCGTGCTGGGCCTGGCCGCCTCCTCCTCCGCCGCGCTGCTGGCCGAGATCCAGCAGCTTGGCACCAACCTGCTGACGGTCGCCAACGGGCAGACCCTCGCCGGCGCCACCGCCGAGCTGCCGGCGGCGGCGCCGGGCATGATCGCCCGGCTGCCCGGCGTTACCGGCGTGCAGGACACCGGCACGGTCAGCGGCGTTGACGTCTACAAGTCCCCGCTCATCCCTTCGATCGAAACCAACGCTCTCAGCGTGGACGCCGCCACCCTGGGCCTGCCCGCCGCGGCCGGCACCTCGCTGGCGCAGGGCCGCTACCTGAACGCCGCCACCGAACGCGAGCCCGTCGCCGTGCTCGGGGCCGCCGCCGCCCAGCGGCTGGGCATCGACCGGATCCGGCCCGGGATGCGGATCTGGGCCGGCGGCCAATGGCTCTACGTCACCGGCATCCTGAACCATGCCGTGCTGGCACCGGAGATCGACACCGAGGTCCTGATCGGATTCCCCGCCGCCGAGCAGTACCTGCACTTCGACGGGCACCCCTCGGAGATCTACGTCCGCACCGTAAACACCCCGGCCGCCACCACCGCCGTCGACAACCTCCTCGGATACCAGGCCGACCCGGAACACCCGAACCAGGTCAACGTCTCCCAGCCCTCAAGCGCGCTCACCGCCCAGGCCGACGCCAAGGGCGCCCTGGACACCCTGTTCCTCGGCCTCGGCGCGATCGCGCTGCTGGTCGGCGCGATCGGGGTCGCCAACATCATGGTCATCTCCGTCCTGGAACGCCGCTCCGAGATCGGGCTGCGCCGCGCCCTTGGCGCCACCAAAGGCCAGATCCGCATCCAGTTCCTGGCCGAGGCCATCCTGCTGTCCCTGGCCGGCGGCGCCGCCGCCACCGCCATCTACGCCCGCGGCCACCGCGAGCTCCTCGTCATCCCGGCCGAAGCCTGGGCCGGAGGGCTCGCCGCCGCCGTCATCATCGGCGCCCTGGCCGGGCTGCTGCCCGCCATCCGCGCCGCCCGTCTATCCCCCACCCAAGCCCTCTGGACCATGTGAGGAAGGAGGGTCAGCCAGCCGTACATATCGTGCAGCGCCGCCGGCCTCCGGGACCCAAGGTTGGGCACGCGGAATCGGCATCGATATGCACACGTCCTGAGCGTTGGGTGGTCGATTTCCCTGTCACGCTACGTCATGTCCGAATCTGACGGCAGCAGTTGGGCGGCGCACCGGCGGCGACCGATGACAGTAAGTCCTGCGGGCAGGCATGCTAGGCAGTCTTCGGGGAGCGGCACAACCGCAGCGCTGGCCAAGGCCAATCTCCTGCCGGTCCAGCGACCGCGCCCCGGCGGCAATGAAAGTCACAATTCCGTTACGGGCTTGCCGGCGCCGTTGGGTGTACTCGTTCAGCTCACGTATAGGATATTCAGAGCTGCTGCTCAGCTTCGTGCATGACGGCCTAATCGCTGGCTGTGAGGGTCGTCTGTAACTGCCCAGTCCGGTACGGCCGCACGGCCCGAGAATACTTACGGTAGGATAAGGAGCATGAGTGAGCCTACTGGAAAGTACTCGATCACCATGCCACGCGACATCGCGGAAGCGGCCCGCGCCCGTAGCGGTCCGTCGGGCCTGTCAGGCTACGTCGCCGCGGCTGTCGCCCGGCAGATTGAGCGGGACAGCCTGAACGAGCTGATCGCCGTGGCCGAGGCCGAGCACGGTCCGGTCACCGAGGAAGAGGTACGAGCCCGGCGTGAAGAACTGCGGCAGGCTCGCGCCGATCAAGGCCACCCCCGGTCCGGGGCTGCGTGACCCGGGCTTCCGCCACTCCGGCGGGCACGCTTGTGCTGGACAGCGAAGGGCTGGCGAAGGCGGTCCTGCGGACACGGGAAGTCACCCAGTGGCTGGCACTGGCACGGGCCGACGATCTACGGGTGATCACCAGTGCCGCCACCGTAGTGGAAGTGGCACATCCGCGGCTCAACCGCCCAGCGCTGGAGTGGACGCTGTCCCGCGTCGTCGTGGAACCAGTGACCGAACCGATCGCTCGCCACGCAACGGCCATTCTCGCTGAAGCCGGCCTGCACGGTCACCGGCATGCGATCGATGCGATGCTCAGCGCGACAGCCTTGGCCGCGCCCGGCCCAGTTACCGTCCTCACTTCGGACCCCGAGGACATCGCGACCCTGTGCGGCCGGAATGTGACCGTCATCAAGGTCTTACGTGGCGGTCCCGGCAATTGACTCGCGGTCATACGAGTTCCAGGCGTTTTCCCAGGGCGCCCCCAAGGCGCTGCAACGTCGCTTCCGTACAGATGTTTTCACGGAGCGCGGATGCGGTCAGGCCCGGATGGAGGTGTCTTCTATGAGCTTGTCGAAGATCACGTCGCGGTCCAGTCCGCCGGCGGCCATTCGCATCGCCTGCTCCGCTATCTCTGGAGGGGCACCTGCCCACAACTGGTCAACGAGCGTCCGGTAGGACGCCCACCGGTCGCGCCGGATGCGTCGTTCGCCCAGCCAGAGGTCGGTGATGCGGGAACGGCCATCGGGGTTGGCTGGGTCGAGCGTTCCGGCGCCCGCTGCCCGCTCGCCGGGAAGGGGCACAGCGAGGTACCGCCGCCGCAGCACCTCCTCTGACAAGGTGTCGTCGCAGATAACGTCGTCAGGCAGATCTTCCGCGTACCGGTGCTCAGGTGCCCGGTTCGCTTCGGCCAGGCGCGCGCCGAAGTCGCGTAGGTCATCCTCGAGCTCGGCGAGAAGGCGGCGGCGCAGGCGCTTCGGGAGGTCGCATCGGCCAGCGGCCCAGCGTGTCCACGCCCGCATCGCCTGCGACACGTCTTCGGCCACCCTGGTCGGCAGGACCAGACTTTCCGGCAGCACGTCCCGGACGAGCCGCCGGAAAAGGAGGGGTCCGGGCGGCAACGGGTCACGGCCCAGATGGTTCACGCAGATCATGACCAGGTCCCGTGGCAGGGAGCGGGCCACCGGGCTGGTCAGTTCCTGACCTTCCGGCGAGGCGAGGAAGTCCGCGACGAGGCGCTCCTGCGCCTGTGCTGGCCAGCGGTCCGCAGCGGTCGGGGTGCTCCCGGACGGCTCGGCCCGCGACCTGGGGTCCGCGGCGGCAAGCGCCTCGGCGCGCTGCCCCGCCAGGCCGACCAGCCCGCACGAGCTCTTGAAGTCCCCGGACTGCCGGTCCGACCACGGCACCGGGCCGTGCCGCAGGAAAGCATCGACTCCGGCCCGCAGCGCCCCGGCCGCCTCTGCCGGGGGAATCTCCCGGAGGTCAGCGCCCAGCCTGCGAGCCCACCGGGCGATGGTGGCGGTCTCCCCCGCGTCGCTGTCGTCCAGGTACACCGCGCTCAGGGAGGACGCTGCGCCGTGCCAGGCCAGGTCGCGCAGGACCATCAGGGCATGGCGGTCCGCCCCGCCGGGATAGCTGAACTCGCACATGAGCGACGTGGATTCCCCGAACGGGTCGGTGACCATCCAGCACTTGCCCGGTACCACCTGGCCCAGTTCACCGGCCCACGCGGGCACCGCACCCCCGGCCGCGTCCGTGAGCTGCCGGGCATGGTCCCGCACATCGGGCGGGCCGACGACAGCGAGTGTGTGCAGGGCAGCGGCGGCTCCGGCCCGTCGGCGGGCGGCCACTGCGTCGCAGATGTCAAGGCACGCGTCACGGTACCGCACGCCGGTCAGCCCGACCTGGAGCAGGACACCGGTCACCGCGCTCGCCATGGCCTCGGCGTCGTATGCGCAGGCCACCCGGTCCCGGTCGGTGAGCGTGCTCACGAGCTTCGCGGCCACCCCGGCGGCATCCTGGGCCGTGAGTACCCGGAGCGGGAGAACCTGCCGCGCCTGGATCTGCTGTGGTCCGGCTTGCCGCGCCTGCCGTGCGCGGCCCTTCTTCCGGCCTTGGTTTTTTGGGCTCACCGGACGAGGATGTCACACTCAGCCGCCTGTGCTGTTCCGGATCTTGGCCCGCACAAGATCGTGGCAGCATGTCGGGATGGCGCAGATCGAAGTTACCGAGGACGTCATACGGGACCGGGCTGGCGAAGCCGTGGATGGTCAGCGAGTGAGCGTCCACGCGCGCTGGGCACGGGCCTGGCGCGAAGCGAGCGGGACGAGCTGGCTCAGCTGCAATGAGGCCGACTGGGATACCCTGTCCGCGACTATGGCAGGCGTTCGCTGAACGGGGCGGTGAGGCCGAGTTCGGTGCGCAGCCATTCGGTATCGATCGGTCGTCCGCCGCGCGCGGCGGCGAGCCCCGCCTGGTATTCGAGCTGGCGCAGCAGGCTCTCCAGCCGAAGTGCCTCTGCCGTGCTGCCCTCGGCGGCGCTCGCCGCGGAGTGCCGCGGGGAACGGAAGTCCAGCACGGCCACGGACTGTTCCAGCCAGGCTTTCTCCCACTCCCGTGCCGGCGAGGCGCTATCGGGCACTGGCCCCCAGGCGAAGTCCAGCGACGGCTCGGACTGCGCCTGCCCGGCAACCTCCGGCTCCGCGCCGATATCCGCGAGGATCTGCAGTAGCTTCGTCAGTCGGCGATGTGAGTTCACCTGGACCCGCACCCGGTCCCTGTCCGGCGTTACCCGGCCGAGCACCAGGCGCTCCGTGTCCTCGGCCGGGTCCAGCAGGTGGGCGGATCCGTCCTGGTGGAAGTGCATCACGATAGGCTCGTCGGACGGGCCCGTGACCTGGTCGCCCCACCAGACGAGCTGGCCGTCCTGACCGCCTTCTTCCTCCCCGAAGTCCGAACGCGCGGACAACCGCTCGGTCACGTCGCCGCTGACTGTGACCGTCGCGTCGATGAGCATCATGGGTTCACCGTCGGTATTCGTCAGCGCCACCGGCACCGACTCCCCGAACTCCGGCTCTGGTTCCTCGCCGGTTTCCCAGCGTACGCAGTACGGCTCGGCCTGCCCGAACCTGATCTCACCGGGCTCGGGAAGCCGGTCGCGCGGCACGCCCGACAACTCCTCAAGCACGTGCCACACTGCCTGCTCCGCGTACTCCGCCACCGCATCGCCTTCGAGGGGACTGAGCCAGATCCCGTTCCCTGTGCTGCGCCAGATCCCGTCCGTCGGCACCAGCGCGCCCAGCCAGACCGACCATGGTGCCGCGCCATCTAGCGCCGGCGCCGGGAACTGCGTGTACCGGCGCATGCCAGAAACCAGCTCGGTGCACCACACGCCCGGCGCCGTCTCCGGCTCCTGCACCTGCCAGATCCCGAACCGCACGTGCCGGTCCCACTCCGACGCCCGCGCCGCCAGTTCCCCCGGCGTCGCCGGGTCCGCCGCGAACGCCCGCAACGGGGTGTTCACCGGACCGTCGCCAGAAGCAGCTCCGTCGGCTTCTGGGGATCCGGAAACACCGGTAACGGGATATGTGACCGCAACCTCGACGGCCAGCGCGTCGAATTGGTCGCGTTCGGCGGCTTGCCAGTACTTAGCCTCCAATCTGGACCGTTCCGCGTCCGCCCATTTCCTGACGGTCGCGGCCCACTCCGTCCGGCCCAGGAAGGCATCGATCGCCTCGCGTAGCGCCTCGCTGCCGGACCGGTCGCCGTACCTGGTCAGAGCGGCTCGCTCCCGCTCACCGGGCTCGGCTTCCGGGTGCGCCTCTGCCAGCGCCTCGGCGTAGATTCCGGCAGCCAGCTCGTCGTCGGGGCGCTCGCGCAGATATGGCTCGATCAGTTCGCACGCCTCACCAGGATGCCCCCTGACCGACGCCGCACGGATCACCTCAAGTCGCAGTTCCGGGTCGTCGACGGCATCCGCCCGGGAGAGCAACTCGCTGGCATACCCGCGCTCGGCATCCTCGTCTCCCGTGACATGCGCCGCCCACGCGGCCACCGCGAGCGCACCGATCTGGGGCGGCCCCGTCGCGGACGCCAGCATCAGCCGCGCCGTCTGGGCTACCTCCTCGCCCGGAACCCCGGAACTCAGCCGGATCTGCATCATCGCGCCAGCGGCAAGCGAGTCCGGCAGCTCCGCCGCAAGGATTCCAGCCACATCAGCAGGGCAGGTCCGCGGATCGAGCAGGCGCCGGTAGCGCTCGGCTGTCTGCTGCTCGCGCTCGGCCTTCGCGCGGCGCCGCGCCTGTTCGGCCTGCTTGGCACCGGCCTTGACGCGGTCCTGCCTCTTGCGGCGGTTGCTCTTGGCCACGACCATCCCTCCGTTCCGACCGGGACAGGTTAACCGCCTGTGTACCGTCAGGGCCGACGATCGCTACACGCGGCCGGGCATCCTCCTCGTTCTCGCCCTTTCAGCTTGAAACATAGGCCGCTGTAGTGGACGCGGCCCTCGTCGGAGGCGTGCATGTGGTGCCGGAGGTGACGGGCGGCGAGAGCCGTTATTTCGTTACCCTAACGTGACCGGCTGATGCTCGAGTTCGCGCGCGTAGCCGCCTAACCGCCGGGCCGCAGGGATCTCAGCCGATCCGGACCGGCACCCGGACCGGCAGACACAGCGAGGCGTCGCAGGCCCGGCGCACGTAGTCTGGCCGCCCTCTGATGAGGTAGCCGCCGTAGCCGTCGCCCGGTACCAGCCCGAACTTGGTCGCGATCATCGTCAAGTTGCCCGGAGGTATTCGGCTGCCCGGGCGCGCTCGGCCGCTATCTCGCCGGCACGGGCCGGCAGTTCGGCGCCGACCTTAACGGCGAAGTCCAGGTACGCCTGGTGGCCGGGCATCTTCTTCAGGCATTTGGTGATGAGCGTGGCGGCCTGGGAGATGTCACCACGGCGCTCCGCGATCCTCGCGCGCAGGAAGTTGAGTTCCGGTCCGGCGAGTGCGGGGCTGGCGGTGAGCCGGTCCAGCAGTTCGTCCTCGGGGGTGCCCGCGAACCGGTCCAGGAGCATCTCGTGCCACGCGGCGAGGTCGTCCGCCCGCTCCTTGCGCCGGTAACTGCTCTCATCGAAGGTTCCGTACACGGTGCGCGGCCGCTTGGGATCCGCGCGTCCGGCCACCTCCAGCGCCTCCAGGTAGGCCTCGGCGAACGTCCGCCACATATCCGGCGTGGTGAGCAACCGGGCAAGCGGAACAGCCAGGAGCGTCTCCTTTTCCGCCACCTGACCGTAGCCCCGGCGGGTCCAGCCGTAATCTGCCTCCCAGCGGATGAGCTGCTCCGGCGCGCGGCCGGCGAACGCCGCGAAACCGCCGTGCCGCAGTACCGACCCCCACAGCGCGGCCACGGCCTCCGATACCACGAACTTCGCGGCCTCCACCGGATCGTCGGAGCGGAAATAGTCGCACCTCTTCATATCGCAGGCCAGATCGACCATCTTCGCGACGGCCTGCTGTGCTGGTGCGGGGTCGCTGGCCGCCAGCGCCGCCACCGCGCCGGCTGCCAGCCGGCGGAACGTGTGCCGCCACCTCGACCGCTCGGTGTGGTGCACCCGGCGGTCCCCCGCCATATAGGCGCCGTCCCTGGCCAGCTCGACGAAGGTCGTCACCTCATCCAAGATGCCGGCCGGGTCTGGCAGCTCCTTCTTCGGCTTCACCTTCGGCTGATCCTGCGGGCGCAGCTCGTCCTCGATGCGCTCGCGGAGCTGAGCGTTCCCGCGCCAGTAGACGGTCCACAAGATCTTGCGGAGGCGCGCGTCGTCGTGCCGTGCCATCGCGGCGTAGAACTCGTCACGGTTCATCCGGTTCGCTGGCATGGCACCCGATCGTAGGGCTCGTCCACCCCGAGACCACGGAGCTTGGCGAGCAGATCGTCGTCGCTCTTGCCCGTGGCGTGCGACCGCAGCGGCCTGCCGCTCTCCGCTACGCGGTGCCGGATGTCGTCGTCGCGGAGAATCTCCTCCGAGACGATCCGGTCCAGTTCGGCCCAGGACATCTTCACGCCCTGGTACTCCTCACAGGCCACCAGCCCAGTGCCGGTAGGCGGCGATCCACTGCGCGCCTTTCGGCGGCGGCTCGGGCAGCGGCAGGTCGAGGACGGAGATCGCCTGGTGGTGGCCGTCGCGGACGCAATCGGCGACGATGCCGGACTCCGCCTGGGTGATTTTCCGGACTGTCACCGTCATGCCCAGGATCGTGGTCTCGAAGGGGACCTCCAGGTTGTCCTCGATCATCACGGCGAAGCCGCCCAGTTGCTCGTCATCGCCGTAGGCGTCGACCGTGGCCTCTTCGACCAGCGCGTCCAGTTCCTCGTCGCTCAGTTCCGGCATGGGGAAAGCGTATGCGGCGAGCGTTACCCGCGCAGGCCGCCCAGTGTCCGGGTAGTGTGCCTGCGTGAATCTTCCGGAAGGCCTGCCGTCGTCCGGTACTCCCGGCCTCGCCGCGCTGGCCGCGAAGTCCGCTGTGCTCCGGCGTGCAGCGTCATTGGCTGGCTGGGCCGGGGGCGGTAAGAGGACCCTGACCGCCAAGGGCGTGCTGCGCAAGCAGGACGTGCCGGCCGCGGCTGCGATCATCGGGGTCAAGGCGCCGCAGGCGGTCCGGAGCGCGGCCGACCTGCCGGAACTTCACGTCGCCTGGTGCGCCGCGATCGGCATGGGCCTGCTCACCGTGGAAGGCGGTAAGGCATCCGGCGGGCCGGAGCTCAAGAACTGGCCTCCGGACGACGGCACGGGGCTGCTGGAAGCATGGCTGAAGGGCTTCTTCGCGGTTTCGGCTGTTCTGGGCGGCGGGGACCGGGACCTGGGCAGGGGCTTCCTCGTTCTCGTTCTGGCGCTGCTGAAAGTGCTGCAGGACGAGGACGCGCCCGCCGGGCGCGGGCTGTTGCGGGAAGTCCTTGAGGAAGCCGGCGAGATCTGTGACTCCCGCGACCTCGATACCGATGTGCATGGCGCGCTGTCCGGGCTTTCCTCGCACGGGATGCCGAGGATCGAGGGGCTGATGGCGCTGCTCGCCGATTTCGGCATTATCGCCAAGGCGAGACCCGCTGCGTCAAGGGCGCCTGCCGTTACGCCGCTGGGCGAGTGGGTGGCAAGCTGCCTGGCGGAGGAGGTGTGCCCAGTTCCGCTCGACGCGGGGCTGACGGCCGAAGAGCTCATAGAGGGGGCAGCGAACTTCACCGCGGGCGAGCGGGAGACCCTCGCCGATAGCTGGCTGGACGCGCGCGACCCCGCGGGCGCGGTCCGGGAGATCCTGTCCGCCGCCGAGGACATGCCGTCCCGGCTGCGCGTGGTGGCGCTCGAACTCGCGGAAATGACCGGGGAAGACGGGTGGCCTGCCTGGCGCGAGATCGCGGGCGACGACGCCCGGCCGCACACGGCGCGGCACGCCCGTGTGTTCCTGTTCTCGATGGGGCAGGGGCCCGAGCCTGCGCGCGCGGACTGGCAGTGGGTGGGCACCGAGGCCGCCGCGGCGGCGCTCTGCGAGGCCGGGCCCGACGAGGCCCTGTGCTGCATCTGGGACACGATTGACGGCGACGACGACATCGCGAAACGACTCGCCGGGGTGCGCGCGAGCGGTCATCCCGAGGCGGAGCATGTGGCCAGTTCGGTGGAGGTATTTGCCGCGTCGGGCGCGCCGCTCACGATCCGGCAGGGCGTCCAGCTGAAGGTCGCGCTCAAGTACGCGAAGCCGCCGGTCTGGCGCAGCGTCCAGCTTCCGCTCACGGCGACGCTCGGCGACCTGCACGCGGCGATCCAGGTCCTGTTCGGCTGGGACGGGGATCACCTGCACGTATTCCACGCGGGCGGCGTCCGCTACAGCGACCCGCTCTACGAGCTGGAAGAGACCGAAGGCGAAGAGGACGCCCGGCTCCGCGACGTGTTTCCCCCAGGCGGGCCGAAGATCACGTACGTGTACGACTTCGGTGCCGACTGGGTTCACGAGATCACCCGGCAGACGGTGATCACGCTCGAACCTGGCCAGGACTATCCGGTGTGCGTCGCGTTCGGCGGCGACTCCCCGGTAGAGTACCCGTCCCAGGACGAACCGGAGGAACCGGAGCCGTTCGACCAGGCCGCGGTCAACACCGCACTCGCCGGGATTCTCCGCTTCTGATTATCTGATCATCGAGTCAGCAGCACGTCGCGGACCTCTGGCAGACGCACTATGTCTAGGACGGTGGGCGCGTCCGAGAAGATGGCCTCTGACCAGGTGAGCGACGATCCGCCTGGCGCGTTACTAATGAATGTCTCAATTAAGTAACGGGCTTCCCAGTACTGTTGCGCATCCTGTGCCGCCTGACCAGCGGAAACCGGCAATCGCGCCGCCCGGAAGCCCTGAGCTGACAGCAACGTGGATCCCGTCCCCTTCTGCGCGTGCGGCGCGTGGGCCCAGTGGTAGCAACGTGTCGCCGCCCCCGCCGTCAACATGCCCATACTCGTCCTTGAGCTGAGGGGCAAGCACGACAGCGATGACCATGCAATCGCCAACCGCAACGCATTCGGTCCGCGTGCAGGCTGCCCGCGCGGGACCGGGCCTGGTGCTTGCTGATTTCGCGCTTCAACTGGTGCGATGCGCTCCTGTCAGGGTGGAAGGCTCCGGGCGACTTTCGCGAGGGCGCGGATCCGCGCGTTCTCGTGGAGGGTGCACCAGATGAGCCCGAGCGGCACTGGGGGCATGTCGCGGATCGGTATGAGCACGATCTGGTCGTTTGGGAAGTGCTGCGTCGTTACCGTGGGGACCACGACCTGGCCGCGGGCGATGAGGCTGGCCGCCTCACCGACGGTTCGGATGGCTACACGGTGCACTTGGACGGGGCGTCCGGACGGGGTCTGCGATGGCATCATCGCTTCCCGGACACGGTCGGCCAGGCCGTGGTAGTCCCAGTTCGGGACCGGGTAGTCGGCGAGTACCTCAACCGACACGCTCTGCTCGCGGGCCAGCGGGTGATCGATAGCGACGGCCAGCGCCCGCGGGTACCGGGCGATCTCGGGCCGAGGGTGAGGCCGGGATCGTCGAGGACGAGCCAGCACGCCAACACGTCGATCTCACCCGACTGCAGCGGACCGTATGAATCGGCGAGTGCCACCTCCTGCAGCAACACGGCGCAGTCGGGGTGTGCACGCTCGAAGGCCATGACCAGCCGGTCGAGGGCCGGGCCGGCTGTCGTCGCCGCGAACCCGAGGCGCAGCAGCCCCGCCGGGGAGCGGGCGGCGGTGCGAGCCTCTGCTAGCGCCGCTGTCAGTTGCTCGTAGACCGGGGCGAGGCGATCGCGCAGCTGCACGCCGAGCGGGGTCAGCGCGACGCGTCGGCTGGTGCGCTCGAAAAGCACCCCCCCGATGTCGCTTTCCAGGTCAGCGACGAGGCGGCTGACCCTCGGCTGGGACATGTACAGGCGCTCCGCCGTACGCCCGAAATGCAATTCCTCGCAGAGGATCAAAAACGCCTCGATCTGGGCGAGGTCCAACGCGGTCGCCTCCTCCCGATCCGGACATCCCCAGGGTATCGATGCGCCGAGGTTATCGATGGTTGCAGATTGCCCCGTTGATCTTGCCCCGCGCGCTGGACATCCTTGGCTGAGCGCCCACCAGCTTAAGAGGAGAACGATGGCAGAGATTATGACGCCGCGGGGAGACTCCACATCCGAAGACAGCGACGTGGGCGGGCCTGGGCCGGGCCTGTCGCTCGGCACGTATCGGTTGCTGGGACGGTCCGGGCTGCGCGTCTCGCCGCTGGCGCTGGGGACGATGACCTTCGGCTCCGACTGGGGCTGGGGCGCTGACCGGGACGAGACCAGGAAGATCTTCTACGCCTACGTCGAGCGCGGCGGGAACTTCATCGATACCGCCAACGCCTACACGAACGGGACCGCAGAGCAGATGGTCGGGGAGTTCGCCCGCTCGCGCCGCGACCAGCTGGTGATCGCCACCAAGTACACGATGGCGACCCGCCCGGATGATCCCAACTCGGGCGGCACGTCCCGCAAGAGCATGGTCCGGTCCGTCGAGGGCAGCCTTTCCCGCCTCCAGACCGACTACGTCGACCTGCTGTACCTGCACATTTGGGATGGCCTGTCGCCCGTTGAGGAGGTGCTGCGGGCGATGGACGACCTAGTGCGCGCCGGCAAGGTCCTCTACGTCGGCATGTCCGATGTCCCCGCGTGGCAGGTGTCGCGGATGCAGGCCATCGCGGAACTGCGCGGCTGGGCGCCCCTCATCGCGCTGGAGATCCCGTACAACCTCATCGAGCGGACTGTCGAGCGTGACCTCATCCCGATGGCGGAGACGATGGGGCTCGGGGTCATCTGCTGGTCTCCGCTGGCCAGCGGGGTCCTCACCGGCAAGTACAGCCGTTCCGACCTGGCGCCCGGCCCGGAAGGCGCAGCATCCAGCCGCAAGGAGGTTGCGGTCGGAAACGGGTTCTTGACCCCGCGCGGACTGGACATCGCCGAGGTCGTGAAAGACATCGCCGCCGAACTCGGCACCACGCCCTCACGAGTCGCGCTCGCCTGGACATTGCTCAATCCGGCCGTCACCGCGCCCATCGTAGGGGCCCGCAGCCTCGCCCAGCTTGAGGACAACCTCGGTGGGCTCGATATCCAGCTCGATCCCGGGCAGCAGGCCCGGCTCGATGAAGCGAGCGCTATCGAGCTCGGCTTCCCCCACACCGCCCTCCGCCGGCTCGGCCTCGCCACATAGCAGGCCGGCAGCCAAAGGACATTCGGGCGCGCTCGCGTAACGCAAAATACACCGGCCATGAGGGAGGGGTCATGCCACATGTCGTCATCATTGCCCGCGTTACCCTCAAAGAGGGCAGGGCTGTCGAGTACGTTGCCGCGTTCGCGCCCTTGCTCGAACAAGCAGAGAGGGAGCCTGGCACCCTCATTTACGCGGTCAACCGGTCCAACGACGATCCGCACGTGTTCTTCACCATCGAGGTCTACGCCGACGACGCCGCCTTCGCGGCTCACACCTCAAGCGAAGTACACGCCGCCGCCTCACCCGTGTTCACCGAACTGATCGCGGCATCCGATGTCATGACCGGCGAGACGCTGATGGCGCAGGGCCTGGATGACTAACTGCACCCTTGAGCCCGCGAAGACGACCTCTCACCGGGTGAGCGGCAGTCCGCCTGGCGCGATAGCAACGAAAGTCTCAATCCCGTTACGGGCTTGCCAGTACTGTTGCGCATCCTGTGCCGCCTGACCAGCGGAAACCGTGCCGCCCGGCAGCCCCTGAGCTGACAGCAACGCCGTTCTGTTCTTACCGTCAGTAAGGAACCTGGCCGGCCCGGGAAGCGATGCACATGCCAGGGCGTCGGCGAGCCAGCCATGCTCGGAGTCGTAAAGACTGCCATTCGCGTCGTGGCCTCGGGACCCTGATGCGCTGCCTGGTGGTTGGTGCGCCCCTGAGCCGGTTGGCGCCTTTTGCCTTCGTCATGTTGACCTCTTGGCTCATAGTACTACTATTGATACTATCCAGGTGTGAGCAAGGCAGCGAAGATCATCGGGCAGATGCAACGTTCACCGCAGAACGTCCGCTTCGATGATCTAGCCAAGGTCTGCGCCGACCACTTCGGCGAACCCCGCCAGGACGGCACCTCGCACAAGGTATACAAGACGCCCTGGCAAGGCGATCCCCGCGTGAACATCCAGCGCGGTAAGGACGGCAATGCCAAGGCGTACCAGGTACGGCAGGTGCTCGATGCAATCGCCAGGCTGGAAGCCGAGAAGAACGAGGAGAGTGACAACGATGCCTGACGCAACCCACTACACCTACCGAGTCGCGTGGTCCGTTGAGGACGGTGAGCATGTCGCCACCGTTGCGGAGTTCCCGTCACTGTCCTGGCTCGCGCCCACCCCCGTTGAAGCACTCGCGGGTCTCGCCAATGTCGTGCGTGACGTGCTCGCCGATCTGGCTGCATCCGGTGAGCCGATCCCCGAGCCGCTGTCGGAACGCACCTACTCAGGCAGGTTCGTGGTGCGTGTCCCGGCAGAGGTTCACCGTCGCCTTGTCCGCGAAGCTGCCGAACAGCATGTGAGCCTGAACCGGCTTGTGTCGGATCGGCTTGCTCGCGCCTGACTGTGGCGTTCGCGGCGGGAATGCGGCCGGAGTGAGACCTGGCAGCGCGGTGGGGGCGGCAGAGATCTGGTCAGGTCGTCCCGGCGTATTTGGCTGTCCGGGCGCGTTCGGCCGCTATCTCGCGGGCACGGGCGGCAGTTGGGCGCCGACCTCGACGGCGAAGTCCAGGTACGCCTGGTGGCCGGGCAGCTCCTTGAGGCATTTGGCGACGAGCGTGGCGGCCTGTGAAACGTCACCACGGCGCTCCGCCATCCTCGCGCGCAGGAAGATGAGCTCCGGTCCGGCCAGCGCCGGGCTGGCGGCGAGCCGGTCCAGCAATTCGTCCTCGGGAGTCCCCGCGAACCGGTCGAGGAGCATCTCGTGCCACGCGGCGAGGTCGTCGGCCCGCTCCTTGCGCCGGTAACTGGGCTCGTCGAAGGTTCCGTACACGGTGCGCGGCCGCCTGGGATCCGCGCGCCCGGCCGCCTCCAGCGCCTCCAGGTAGGCCTCGGCGAACGTCCGCCACATATCCGGCGTCGTAAGCAGCAGAGCAAGCGGAACAGCCAGGGGCGTCTCCCTTTCCGCCACCTGACCGTAGCCCCGGCGGGTCCAGCCGTAGTCTGCCTCCCAGCGGATGAGCTGCTCCGGCGCCCGGGCGGCGAGCGCCGCGAAACCGCCGTGCCGCAGTACCGATTCCCACAGCGCGGCCACGGCCTCCGGTACCACGAACTTCGCGGCCTCCACCGGATCGTCGGAGTGGAAATAGTCGTATCTCTTCATGTCGCAGGCCAGGTCGACAATCTTCGCGACGGCCCGCTGTGCTGGTACGGGGTCGCTGGCCGTCAGGGCCGCCAGCGCATCGGCTGCCAGCCGGCGGAACGTATGCCGCCACTTCGACCGTTCGGTGTGGTGCCTCGGCGGTCCCCCGCCATGCAGGCGCCGTCCCTGGCCAGCTCGACGAAGGTCATCACCTCGTCCAGGACGCCGACCGGGTCTGGCAGTTCCTTCTTCGGCTTTACCTTCGGCTTATCCTGCGGGCGCAGCTCGTCCTCGATGCGCTCGCGGAGCTGAGCGTTCCCGCGCCAGTAGACGGTCCACAAGATCTTGCGGAGGCGCGCGTCGTGATGCGGTGCCATCGCGGCGTAAACTCATCACGGTTCATCCGGTTCGCTGGCATGGCACCCGATCGTAGGGCTGGAACCGACGGGCCAGCGAAGCGCTGGTCGCACCTGTCCGCTCATTCCGGCGCAGGGGCACCGCAGCACTTCTTGAACTTCTTCCCGCTTCCACAGGGGTACGGCTGGTTCCGTCCGGTCTTCCCGGCCGGGTGCTGCTTCGCGGCACGCGGCTCGCCTGACGGCCCGGCCGACGCCGCCCGGGCCGTCGCCCGCCCGGCGCGCCGCGGGTCCTTTCCGGCTGCTGCCGGAACTCCCTGGCCTCGTCGGGACGGCCGATCCTGCCGCAGATGTCCGCCAGCCGTTCCGTGATGTGCTCGGCTTCCCGTACGCCGGTGACAGCGTAGCCACCGCAACGGTGCCACCCGGTTGGCGGCAGGCGGGTGGCTACTGCCCGCCTGGCTGGGCAGGAGGCTGACGGGAGCGGCAGCCTGGCTGTGGCATGGCGCGCGTCCGCCATCGGGGGCTGCCGGGCCCTGCGCTAGATGCAGGAGCGCGATGCGTGAGGAGCCAACGCGAGCGCGAGCGAGCAGCTCAAGACCGGGCCAGATACACTCGGTTGCTGCGATGAACGGTTTCGCGCTCACGTACGAAAGCTTCGATCCGGCCGGGGAGGGGCTTCGGGAGGCGCTGACCTCAACCGGCAACGGCTACCTGTGCAGCCGCGG
>WNGL01004591.1_pt1 | contig 20277 bp, 16 predicted proteins | sample 5400591 | NCBI WGS metagenome assembly WNGL01 (sample SAMN13153377, study PRJNA577476) | soil metagenome | isolation source: 80 cm soil or saprolite under Garry oak tree replicate 1 | place: USA:California | collected 2016-06-15 | reverse complement strand
CTCGTCTTTGTTGCGCAAAGTTTTGATGCCCAAGTAAATCAGGTACGCCGCGCCCAAATATTTCACAAACTGGAAAGCAAGGGCGGAAGAAGCCAATACGGCCGAGATGCCAAGGGCCGCAGCGACAACGTGACACAAAATTCCCACGACAATGCCCAGGACGGAAACAAGACCTGCGGCGCGCCCGTGGCCGATGCTCCGGCTGACGACGTAAGTCACCGCTGGCCCGGGAATTACAAGGAGAACGGCAGCTCCGGTAACAAACAAGAGCAACGAGGAATGGCTGATCAGCATAATCGTCACCGACCGATAATCAGTAGACGCATCTAGACGAAGGTTGGTGAGCCCTTAGGCGTCGAAGGAACAATCGGTGGACTTAGTGGCAGGCGCATCCGCCGCCGCAGCAACCGCCGCCTCCGCCCGAGAAACCGCCGGATGATTTTGTGGACACGCCGTTCGCGGAACCATTCCCAGCGCTGAAAACGGAGAGCTGGATCGCGTTGCGCTTGCCGGCGCACTTCGGGCAGGCAATCTCCTGCTGCTTGTTCAGCACGATTTTCTCGAAGTGCGTCTGGCAATCTTCGCAAATGTATTCGTAAATGGGCATCTTCAGACCTCAATCTGACTGGTTCCATTATAGCAGCGACCACAATCCACGGCCTCGCGCCAAAAGAAACGGCCCTGGCTTAGCCAGGGCCGTTGTAGTCTGCGGAGTTGGCAGGATGCTGATTTCAGTCGCCGGCGACGGCTTCGGCGGCTTTTTCGTCGGTCTTGGCCGCTGAGCCGTTTCCGTTGCCGTTCGAATGGCCGTTACCGCTGGAGTGGCCATTGCCGTTGCTGGGCTGGGACGGGCTAAAGCCCGCCCCTGCACCGGAGCTAGTCTCGGCTGGGGCGATGGTTACCGGCTTGAAATTAGCCGGTACGGCTTTGGCGATGTCTTGCACGGTGCCGATCTGCACGACGGAGGGCTGGGCCTTCTTCAGCACCAGCTCTTCATAGATGGCGCGAACCTTGGCCTGCTCTTCGTAGGCCTTCTTCCGGCGCGCGCGGTCTTCTTCGGCCGCGGTCAGGGGAACGTCATGCTCAAGATGGCGCACGCGAGCCGCATCTTCGGCGTCAATCTTGAGCGAGTGTTCGTACGACGCGAGATTGACGCTCTTGCCCTTAGCATAGATTTCGTGCTTGCCGTGCGTCCGGTACCACTCGGCAACCGTCGCGTTCTTGTGCATGTTTTCGATGATCTTGCGCCAACCGATGCCCGTATTGTACGCGCAGAAGGAAATCTCGCCCTGCTGCGTAGCGTACGGGATGATGCACATTTCGGTGCGGCGGAAGTCATAATTGAACAAATCCTGGAACCACATTCCCGCGATGAACAGGAAGTTCCATGGGTCAGTCGCGCGGCGCTTCATGGCGTCTTCGTACGTGCGGTCCGGCGAAGTGCGGCCGTACTTAGTCGTGGACTTCTTTGTGAGCGCCCAAGTCTTGTCGAACTTCTTGAAGAGATCGTAGAGCGTCAGCCCTTTCGGCCCTTGGAACGGGTGATAGTTCTTGAGGAGCGCGAGGGCCATCATGAAGTTGGAGAGGCTCTTACCGCGCGCCGCGTCGGTGATGGCGGTGACGTCCTTGACGAGTTGCGGAGCATCCAGGAAGCGCGGCACCGGGGCCCACTCCTTGGTCTCCTTGTTGATCATCAACGCAGTGCCCACGCCGCAATTCGGGTGGCAGCCGCAGGACAGCGCGCCCCACTTCTCATCCGGGCCGTGCACCAGGTCGGAGAAGCCGGCAAACGTGCTCACAAACGAAATGGGGAACCAGTCACGCGTCGGCTCGACCTTGCCCACCTGCTTGCTCACGTCGCTCGCCAGGTGCGAAAGCGTATAGCGCTGGCGGTGGCGGCGTTCGGGCGTAATGTCTTCGTCGCGGCCGGTGAACGAAACGGGCTGGAAGCTGACGAAGGCGATTTTCTTGGGATTTTCCATCGCGAACTTTACGATGGTGCCCACTTGGTCGTTGTTCACATTGTTGACGATGGTCACGACAAGGACGATCTCGATGCCCGCCTCGTGCATGTTCTCAATGGCGCGGAGCTTCACATCAAACAGGTTGCCGACCTGGCGATGGCTGTTGGCATCATTGCCGATGCCGTCAAATTGCAGGTACGCATAGCGCATGCCTGCTTCGAAGGCCTTCTTGCAGAATTCCTTGTTCTTGGCGAACTCGATGCCGTTGGTGGCTGCCTGCACGCTGTTGTATCCGACCTTGCGGGCGTAAGAGACGGCATCCAGGAAGTACGGGCTCATGGTGGGCTCGCCGCCGGAGAACTGCACGGACATTTGCCGGCGCGGCTTAATCCTGAGCGCGTTGTCCAGAATTTCCTTGATTTCGTCCCAGCCCAGTTCGTGAACGTAGCCAACCTGGTTGGCGTCCATGAAGCAGGGATCGCACATCATGTTGCAGCGGTTGGTGAGATCAACTGTCAGAACGGAGCCGCGGCCATACCGCACGGTCGAGGAGCCATGCTTGTGGAGGTCTTCGTCGTTGTGCGCGGGAATGTCGCGGCCAGGGAACTGCGCTTCAATCCACTCGAGGAACTTGGAGTCAACAGCCATCATGTCTTCGTAGTGGCCGTGAATCGGGCAATCCTTAACCATCCAGATCTGCCCATCGCGCTCGATAATCTGCGCTTTAATCTCGCCGACCTTTTCATTCATCAGGTCGCGCCAATCTTTTTTGCCGTGGATGATGGCTTCGCGGGCTTCTTTGACGCAATCCGGACAAAGCGAATCGGTCTGCCGCGGCCAGCCCAGCGTCGGCTTGGTCTTCTCCCAAGACTTGAGGAGCGGCTTGTCCGACCACTTCGGAGTGAAAGACGGATTCGGGTTGTACTTGTTGAAGAACTGAATCGTGTTGAAGGTGCCGGCTGCTGTTTTGCAGACCGCCCAATCAATCGTCCTCAAAAGTTGCGTGCCTATGCGGTTCGGCATAAACCTCTATCCCTCTCTTTCAAAAGTTGCCCAGAACTAGACCTTGGGGATTTTGAGCCCACTCAATCGTTGGAGCCGTGCCCAAACGATTGCCCCCGGGCTCAGTCTTGCGTGCCTAAAAACAGTACCATGTACTCCAGGTACGTCCAATAAGTCTTTGGACACCTATAGTTTGAGGGTTGCCGGGTGGGAAGGCTAGCAGGTTGCGCCGAATGGTAGAAATCGGGGGTTGAATGGTAAATAGGGCCAGCGAACGGCTATTTTCCCTTCTCTCGAATAGGGTTATACCTAGCGCAACTAATGGCAAGTTTTTCTCGTTGTAGACAAATGCGTTCCAAATTTGTGCGGGAAATTGCTATTCGTTCAGAATGGGCCGCAGGACGGCAATGGCGAAATGAGCGAAATTCGAAGCCCCTTCGTCGAGTTGAAGCCAGCGAACCACGCAATGGTCCGCGAGATATTTTCCTACGCGAGTTTCCGGGATTCCCAAATGCTCGGCGAGCCTGGGTTTAATGGGATCCGCGCCGCGGCGACTGCCCCCGCGTATTAAATTGCCTACGGCAATCCGCAGGGTCTGGCAAACTTCCACATAGTAATAGGTGGTCAGGTCGGAATCTGTCAGCACAAATACCCCTGGCCCGACGGGAGCGAGGTCCGCCTCGTTCAGCTTTGCGGGAGGACAAGCGAGCAAGCGGCGAAATTGCATTTCCAGCAAGGAGATTCGCGAAGAGAGACCCGGGTCTCCGTAGCGCCCTTTCGCGGCTCTGCATTCCCCGCTCAGCAGCGGACCCATCCGGACCTTCAGCCCCCATAACGGGAGGTGCCGATTCCGTTCGCTCTCCCGCCCTTGTCGAGCGGCTTGATGGCTGGCCCGCTGATCCGCTTGCGGCTGGACCTTTTCTTCGGTTTTTTCCGCCGCGGCGCCCTCGCCGCCGGTGGCTTTTCCCTCTTTCCAGGGGATTACTTGCGTCGCGCTTTGTTGCTTCTTGAATCTCGCTGGTGACGGCTACCGCCGATTCCAGCGCTTCGGGGTTCTTGTCGAACGACAATTCTTTCTCCTCTGGAGCGGGTTCCGGCGCAACCAAGTGAAATTCCCCGTCAGACGGCGCAGACTGATCCCCTACACCTTCTGCGGAACTCCCGCCCAGCCGCACCGCGGCTTCTTGCGCCTTGGTTTTCCATTCCGCGCGCCGGAATTTTGCCGCGGCCGTGGAATACCACTTGGCGGCATCGGAATTTTGTCCCGAACTCTCAAACAGCTTCGCAAGCTCGAACGCCACCATCGCGTCACTCGTCTTTTGATACAAATTGGCGAGTTGCGCGAGGGGGTCCTTGCCGGACCGCGCGCGGCGGATGCGCGCGGTGATTTGTTTCCAATCAGCCATATTCCAAGCGGCATTGTATCAGCGGATGACCGTAACGGCCAAGAAACTCCCCGGCGATCGTGCAGCCGGAATTGGGAGCTAGGTCACGTTTTTTCGGTTTTTGATTGACCTTGCCTTTCCCGCTAAGTATGCTTTCTCTGTCCCTCTTGGAGGCGTTGATGGCGCGCTCGCGCGTGCTCGACAGCTTTTCGACAACCCGCGCTTTGGTCGCGGCTTTGCTTTCGTTCACCCTTTTGATTTCGCCTCTCTGGGCCACTCCCTCCGCAGCATTTGGAACCTTGGTGTTTGCGAACCGCGCCCGTGTGGGAAGTGCCAGCGCTTCCGTGGGGGCAACCGTTTTTAGCGGCGATCGCCTCACCACAGATGAGGTCGGTAGCGTACAGGTTCGCGCGGGAGCGGCGCGCCTCCTGCTCGCCAGCGCGAGCTCCGCAACATTATCGCAAGATGAAGCAAGCCCTGCAGCCACCCTTACCGCAGGGACGGCCACTTTTTCCACCGCGAACTCGAAAGCGTTCGTCCTTCACGTCGCTACTGCAATTATTCGCCCCAATACAGACCAACCGACGATCGGGAAAGTAACGTTGTTGAACCCCAAGGAACTCGTCGTCAAGAGCATCCGTGGCTCACTGCAGATTGCCGTCGAAGATGACGTCCGCGAGATTCCGGAAGGGGAAGCCTATCGCGTTGTTCTCGATCCGAATGCTGATCCACAAGGTCCACGCGGTGCCGGTACGAAAGGCATGGGGGGACCTCCCATCAAAGCTGCCAAGAGCAGGTTTATTTGGTACGCGGTCGCAATCACTGCGGGTGTGACGTTTTTCGTGGCGTACGAAGCCTGGGAAAGTGCTTCCAAGCCGTAAGCAGGCTCTGCTTTAGCATCAACTCAGGCCGCAGTTCTCCCTCCTAAACCATCTCTTAATGCGCAATTAATGTCGACTGGCTTGCGATGCATTCCCATTTGCCGCTCTGGTTCAGCCAGACGTTGGTAAAGCGCCCGCGCCGCGAGAAGGGTTTTCCCTTTTCTATCCCCTTATCCCGGTAGACTCCCGTGCTCACCGCCACATTGTTGCCGTGCATATGGACGGTCACTCCCTCGTTGTTGATCTGCTCCCCGGTAACGTCCGCGCTCTTCACCTCCGCCAGCAACTGCTGTTTGGTGCTTATCGAGCCGTCGTAGTCGACGTAAACGATGTTGTCCGCAAGGAGGTTCGCCAGCGCGCTTGCATCCTTGTTTTGCTCGGCCTGGTCCCACGCCGATTCAAGCGCGATGATTCTTCCCTCTTCCCCGTTCGGTCTTGTTGGTTGTTGAGCTCCCCCTAAGACAACGCATACACTGAGCAATACAAACAACGAAATCACTGCTTTCATGAGCGAACCTCCTGAATGCGGTTCGAGGCTGAACACACAGTGATTCTAAGGGGAAGACAAATCGGCGGGACGGCCAAAAACTGCGCCTGCCTCTTGAATGTAACCAGCTCCGGTGCACTCTTACATCAGTTCTTCGATGAAGCCCCGCGCCACGTCGGCGGGCACGCGCGGTTCGAGATGCAGTAGAGGGCCTTCGTTCAAAACAGGCTCGGCCGCATGCAAGCTGGGCACATCCGTGCGCTCAAAGAATTTTCCGATAGGAATTTCTTCGCCCCAAAGGAGCGATTTCTCCATCGCCATGGTCCATTCCGATGCATCAAATGCGGAGTCGTCCTCAAGTTTCTTGATGCGCGGGCGGTACCACTGATAAGTATTGTCGTGGTTGTAGGTGACACACGGGCTGAACACGTCGAGGAACGAGAAGCCTTTGTGCTCGATGCCCTGCTTGATGAGTTCGGTGAGGTGCTTTTGATCGCCGCTGAAGCCGCGCGCCACAAACGTAGCGCCCGCAGCAAGCGCCAACGAAATGGGATTCACCGGCGCCTCAATATTTCCAAACGGCATGCTTTTCGTCTTCATGCCAATGCGGCTCGTCGGAGAAGTCTGGCCGGTCGTCAAGCCGTAGATCTGGTTGTCCATCACGATGTACAGCAGGTCCACATTGCGCCGCATGGTGTGCACAAAGTGATTTCCCCCAATGCCGAAGCCATCACCGTCGCCCCCGGTCACCAGCACAGTTAGCTCGTGGTTGGCCAGCTTCACGCCGGTAGCCACGGCAAGCGCACGCCCATGCAAGGTGTGCATCCCATACGTGTTGATGAATCCCGGGAGATTCGAAGAGCAGCCGATGCCACTGATGGCGACCACGTTGTGATTCGGGATTTGCAGTTCGACCAGGGCCTTTTGAATGGCCGCCAGCACGCCGAAGTCGCCGCAACCCGGACACCAGTCGGGATCGACCTTGCCTTTCAAATCAGCTACCGTCAGTTGAGTTGCCCGTTGTACGCCAGTGGCCATGTGCGTTTCCCCTTTAGACCATAATCTCGTGCATGGGAACCGAGAGATGGGTTTTGCCGGCGAGCTGCTCCTTCACTGATTGCACGATGTGGTGCGGCATAAAGGGTTCGCCGTCGTACTTGCGAATATTCCCATCCGGAACGAAGCTCGTTTCGCTGCGCAAATAGCGCGCAAACTGCCCGCTATAATTGTTTTCCACGATGATGGTGTGCCGCGCACCTTTCAGAAGGTCGAGAATCGCTTCCCCATGTAGCGGCACGAGCCAGCGAATTTGCAATTGATTGGCGGAGATGCCTTCCTCATTGAGCATCTCGCAGGCTTCCTCGATGACGCCCTTTGTGGAGCCCCAACCAATCAACGTCACGTCGGCTTCTCGGGGACCCCACAGGGTTGGCCGCGGAACAGCAGCTTCGATGCCCGCAACCTTGCGCATGCGTTTTTCCATCATGGCGCGGCGCTTGATGGGATTGGTGAACTCGTCGCTGATGAGCACGCCGTCTTCCATGTGTTCATCAGTCGCCACCGTATGAATGTGGCCGGGCACTCCGGGAACCGCGCGGGGCGAGATCCCGCTCTCCGTGAACTTATAGCGCTTGTAGCTGCCATTTGTGGCCACAGCAGCGCCTGCGCCGTTACCGTTGGCTCCATTTCCATCGAGGGGAAGGATGATTTCGCCGCGGTCAATGACAGTATTGAAATCGAGATCCTTGGGATCGACACCGAGCCGGCCCTCGGATAAGAGCAAATCGCAGAGTACCAGCCCGGGACATTGGAAGCGATCCACGAGGTTGAACATTTCGGGAATCAGCTTGAAGCAATCGGCTATGTCCAACGGGGCAGCAATTATTCGCGGATAATCGCCGAAAGCCGCTCCCAGCATTTGCCAAAGGTCGCCCTGCTCGGTCTTCGTTGGAACGCCCGTGGATGGTCCTGCGCGCTGGCAGTTTATAACCACCACGGGAGTTTCGATCATGGCGGACATGCCCAGGCCCTCGCTCATCAGCGCGAACCCGCCGCCCGACGTGGCGCACATGGAACGAACTCCGGCGTGTGCCGCTCCGATCGTCATGTTGATGACGCCAATTTCGTCTTCCACTTGCCGGACCATGATGCCAGCCTTGCGCGCGTGCGCAGCCATCCAGTGCAACACGCCCGTGGACGGACTCATCGGGTACGCACAGTAGAACTTCACGCCCGCCGCCGCGCCACCCATAGCCATAGCGGTATTGCCGCTCAGCACGGCGTAGCGCTTTTCCGTCTTGGGCAGAGGACTTGGAAACGCGGTGAAGCGCGAAGCGGCATAATCGTAGCCCGCTCGGGCCACACCCACATTCTCCGTCACAACAGCTTCGCCCTTCTTCTTGAACTGCTCGCGCAGGGCTTCTTCCAGCGCCGCAAAACCAATGCCCATCATGTGCAGGCCTGCGCCCATGGCCAGCGTGTTTTGCGCTACTTTGTTTCGAGTGATGTCGGCAAGCTCAGAAACGGGAAGCGGACAGAGCTGCACGCCATCGGCAGCAGGACCGGCTTTAATCGTGTCCGCGTTGTAGATGCAGGCCGCCCCGCTCGTCAGCAGCTTCAGGTGCCGGTCCATGGTGTCCTGATTAAGCGGAATCAGCAGATCAATCCGGTCACCCATATTGGTGACCGGCTGGGGCCCGGTGCGAATCGTCAGCAGCGTATGCCCGCCCCGAATAATGGACTGATAGGCGTTGTAGGCATTCAGGCTGAGGCCCCTCCGGCTGAAAATCTTGGCGAAAATGTCGCCCGGCGTAGCCACACCTTGGCCTGCCGCGCCACCAATGGCGACCGCAAAGGTCTGCTTCATGATGTCCTCATTGATTGGGAGTTTGGCTGATAGCCCGCAGCTACAGTTCTATACAAGCTTCGGGCATGGCTCGAAGGAAGAACCGGATTCCCGGGAACAGAAAACTGCATGGGAATCTCCTACTGCTCGTCTTGGAGCGGGAGTATACACCCAAATTGCAGCAATATGCGCCAGAAAAGGCCAGGGGCAGAGATTGCGCCTTTGCATGAGACGTGGACAGCACCTGACATCGTTTCCTGGGGTTATAATCCCTGCCACGCATGGTCCTTGTTTCAGGCACAAGACTTGGCCCCTACGAAATCACGGCCGCTCTTGGCGCGGGCGGCATGGGCGAAGTGTATCGCGCGATCGACACACGGCTCGAACGTGCGGTCGCCGTGAAAATCCTCCCCGCGCATCTTTCCTCCGATCCTATTCGCAAGCAAAGGTTCGAACGCGAAGCCAAGGCCATCTCCACGTTGAATCATCCGCACATATGCGTGCTGTATGACGTCGGTCAGCAAAACGGCATCGATTTTCTGGTGATGGAGTGTGTAGAGGGAGAAACACTTGCGAAGCGACTGGAAAAGGGGCCGCTGCCGTTGGATCAGGTTTTGCAATATGGCGCCCAAATTGCCGACGCGCTGGATAAAGCTCACCGTGGCGGCATTGTTCACCGCGATCTAAAACCCGGCAACATCATGCTGACGCCGACAGGTGCAAAGCTACTCGACTTTGGCCTAGCCAGGCCGGTGGCGCCCTTGGCGAGCGGCGCCACACTCACTGCCGCATCCGCGAACTCCCCGGTTACTGAGCACGGCACGATTGTTGGCACATTTCAGTACATGTCGCCTGAACAAGTGGAAGGCAAGGAACTCGATGGACGCAGCGACATTTTCTCGCTAGGGGCCGTGCTATACGAAATGCTGACCGGTCGTCGCGCTTTCGAGGGAAAGAGCCAGCTCAGCGTGGCATCAGCGATTCTGGAAAAGGAACCGGCACCCGTAAGTTCCATCAAGCCGATGACGCCACCCGCGCTGGATCACGTCATCCTCCGATGCCTGGCCAAGGACCCCGAACAGCGATGGCAAACCGGGCGCGATTTGCGATGGGAGTTGACTTGGGTCGGTGAGAGCACGTCGGCTTCGGCAACACCGCAAGGCCGGAGCGGCAAGCAGAAAACGCGCGAACGTTTAGTGTGGATCGCGGCCGTAATGTTTGCGCTGATTGCAGTTACAAGGTTCTGGTGGAGCTGGCGTCAACCGCCGGTGGAAGAACGCCCGTTGCAATTCAAGATCGACCCCCCTCCGGGGGCCGATTTTCTCCTCGAGAGTGGCGGGGGCAACGCCATCTCGCCCGATGGCCGCACCGTAGTTTTCGTGGCTGTCTCAAGTGGAAGCCCCAAGCTTTGGATCCGGCCGCTGGACGCCGCCGTTGCGCGCGAATTGCCCGGTACGGAGAACGCGCAGTACCCTTTCTGGTCGCCCGACTCGAAGTCGCTCGGTTTTTTCGCCAATAGCAAGCTCCAGCGACTTGACCTGGCGGGAGGTCCGCCAGTGATCCTCGCTGAAGCGCCCAACCCTCGTGGCGGGGCCTGGAGTTCCCAAGGAACCATCGTTTTTGCCCCTAATGCCGTATCCGGCCTTTGGAAGGTGGCCGCATCTGGAGGGCTGTACACGCCACTGACCAATGTGGACCCGACTCAGGGCGAATTCACACACCGCTGGCCTATTTTACTGCCGGATGGCAACCGTTTTATTTACTTGAGCCGCGGCGAAAGAGCTAGTATCAGCTCGATATACCTAAGTTCTTTGGATAAGCCGCAAGAAAGGACTTTGCTGGTCAAAGAAACTTCTGCCGGTGCAGTCTACTCGCCCGCGCACGAAAAGCGCCCAGCGTACGTTTATTGGCTCCGTCAGCAAGCCTTGGTGGCCCAACCCTTTGATAGCAAGCACGGACGACTTTGGGGTGATGGCATACCTGTGGCGGGCGCAGAAAGAGTTGCGTTGACGGCGGCTCTTGCCCGCTCGAGCGTTTCAGTTTCCAACGATGGCACAATTCTTTTCGGCACGGGCAGTGATCGGTATCAATTGACTTGGCTCAACCGCGAAGGGAAGGTACTGGGCGCGGTGGGCCAGCCGGACCGCTATGGATCATTGCGTATTTCCCCGGATGGCACGCGTATTGCCGCAAGCCTTGCGGATTCTTCGTCGCGCCCGGACCTCTGGCTCTTGGAATTGTCGCGCGCTATCCCAAGTCGCATTACATTCGTGGGCATGTTCGGAACGGGAGTTTGGTCGCCCGATGGCCAGCGGATTAGCTACCATCTCCTCAGTAACAGGAAGCTTTTGCAGAAGAGTGCTAACGGTGCAGGCGAGGAACAAGCGATGTTGCAGTCCCAATATACGGTCTATATGAATGACTGGTCTCCCGACGGCCGGTACCTGATTTACACACAACAGAGTCCAAACGGCCGGTTCGAGTTGTGGCTCCTTCCCTTGAGCGGGGACCGCAAACCTGAGCCATTCCTAAAGACCGCGTTTAATGAATCCCAAGGACAGATCTCTCCTGACAGCAAGTGGATCGCTTACACTTCAGACGAATCCGGAGGCTCCAATGAAGTTTACGCTACAAGCTTTCCGATCGGCGGTCCCAGGTGGAGAGTTTCCAGTGGCGGCGGGAGCTTCGCACGCTGGAGCCGCGACGGCAAAGAGCTGTTCTATCGTGCGCTCGACGGAACATTGATGGTAGCCCCAGTCCGAACCGTTTCGCACGGATTGGAATTCGGCCCTCCAGCAGCCCTCTTCCGGGTTTCGGAACCGCAGGGAATGTTTGCCTATCCTTACGACGTGGCTTCCGATGGACGAAGAATTCTGGCGTTAGTGCCTAGCAAACTCGGTGGCGATAGCCCGTCTCTGACTGTGCTGGTCAACTGGGACCCCAACACCAAGCCCTAAGGCTTAATTGTACTCCCTTGCCGTTTCTCCCGGTCAGGACGCAGCAATCACTTCAATCTCCACCAGCGCGTCTTTCGGCAGCCGCGCCACTTGCACCGTCGAGCGCGCCGGCGGCGCCTGGTTAAAATATTTGCCGTAAACTTCGTTCATCGCCGCGAAATCATTGATGTCCTTCAAAAAAACTGTCGTCTTCACCACGTGATGCAGGTTCGAGCCCGCGCCCTCCAAAATGCCTTTGATGTTTTCAATCGTCTTTTCCGTCTGCTGCCGGATATCCGTTCCAACGAACTCGCCCGTCTTGGGATCGAGCGCCACTTGTCCGGATATATATAGAAACCCATTCGCGCGGATGCCTTGCGAATACGGGCCAATGGGTTTCGGGCCGCGGTCTGTCACTACAACGTCTCTCATCTTGTGTTCTCCTTCCCTTTTTCCGCATTCGCTGCGGCCGTGCCTTCGTACCGCGCGCGAAACTCTTCCGGCACTCCCGGGCGCTTCATCCACATTCTTACAAATTCCGCGACGTTCTGGTGCGTTTCCTGCTCGAACGCAGCAATCAAGTCGTCCAAATCGAACCCTCTCTCCCGTCGCAGATACAGCATATTCTGCGTGGCCTTTCGAAAGGTTTCCGGCCCGTAACGGTCCTGCAACGCATAGAAAAACAAAAAGCTTTTCACGCGCAGGACGGCTGGATCTTCCTCTTTCTTCGTTTTCTCGCTCGTTTTCTCACCTTGAGGAATCAGCCGAAGCGCCCGCCGAATCGTTTCCGTGCGCGAATTCCCGCCCTCCGCAGCATCATGCCCTATCGCCGCCGCAAATGCGGGAAGCATTGTAAGCGGCGGACTCTGCTCAAAAAATCCTGGGTTCTGCCCGTATCCCAGCCAGCTCGCGGCCAGCGAAGGCGCCGCGCCCGCCGCCAGAGCCGGCGTGCCCTCGCTTAAATCCACCACCATTGTGTCATGCGAAATCATTTCTGCGGTCGTGCGTCCATTTCCTTCTTGACCGAGAAGTTTCGCTCTCAGCGGATTGAGATTCGTAAAGCAACCCGCCGCCACCGGGCATTCCACGATCCAGGTTTGCGAAGCCTCTTTGTTGCGTGCCCCAAACGCGGCATCGTACGCGGCCATCACACGCCCGAGCGCATCGCTGGCGTCCCGGAGCTTCGTGGGATCCTGCGGCTCGTTCGTCCACAGATGCACTTTCTCGGTGCCTTTGCCGATTTCGGCTGTGACATATCGCCCGGCAATCACGAAAGGATACGGGTCTTCCTTCCCTTGCTCTGTCAGGACAACCGTCTCTCCCTCTTTTCGCGCAGTTTTCTTTTGTATGCCACTGCTGTGAATCTGAAATCCATCCGGCACGGCCACGAGCAGATTCCACCTCTTCGGTGGCTTACCGCCCGAGCCGAAAAGTCCCTCGGGTGGGATTAACTCCGTGCTCCACGCAGCTGCCGGCAGAAAAAAGGCATCGCTCGAAAAACTTGCTGAAGTCTCTCCTTCCTGCGGAGGCAAAAACTCGGTTGTCAAATGCAGCGCGTGCCGCGAGGACACCTTCCAAGGTTCCGCGAACTTCATGATTGTGTTTCGAGGAGTGTCGGGATCCGGTGCCAGCGTTAGCTCTGTCGAGTCCCAGGTTGCGTGCAGCCCGTTTGAACGAAAGCGTTTTCCCGGCAAACGCAACTCTAATTCCTGCAACGGCCGCGTGCCCCTGTTTTTCAGTTGATAATCGGCCGCGACTTCAATCCGCGGCTCCGGCTTGGCGACAAATCGCACGCGAATTTCCTGTTTTTCAATCGTGTAGCCGGGCCCGAGTGCCACCGCGCACGAAGCCGCCCAAAACGAAATCACAGCCGTCAGAATCGCCCACAATAGGCGTGAAATAGGTTGGACTTGCACAACGCAAAGATTGTAACGAGGAACGCGCGGGAGAAAAAGCCGCGTCGCCAAAAGTTAGGCTTTCAGCGGAGAGAACGGGTTTCGCGCTTGGACACGATTCGAATGTTTGGAGTTGCTACCCTGCTATGCGGCCAGCTCGAAAGGAGCTTACCCGCTCCTAATAGTGCCGCCGCCCGTGAACTCGCGTAAACCCGGTATTCGCGTGATTCCGCGTCGCTTCCCGTACGGTCGCTTCCCGGTCCGCTTCCGCGTCCGTCATGCCCCGGTTGATGCGCTCCATAATCTGCGCCTCGGTGAGTCCTGTGTTTTTCAGCCGCCCGATTTCCGCGCTGCTCATCGTGCGCTGGCCCTTCATTCTTTTGTGCAAAACCGTGTTGACGGCGGGATCCGACAACCCAACCAGGCGAAGCATGACAGCATCGCCACTCAGGTTATCCAGCTGATCCACCTTTGTCATTTCCAGAATCACCGACTCGGTGTACCCGGCGTGCATCAAATTGACCGCGGAATCCGCACTCGAGAACGGATGCTGATGGCTGTGGGCATCGGCAATCGCCTGTACGCAAGCGTCGTCGCTGACTCCCGCCTGCTTCATCTTTGTGAGCTGCCCTACTTCGGTGTCCGACGTGTTCAGCTTCTTGAGCTGCTCCACGTTGCTCGACCACATACCGGATTGGTCGAGTGGACGGTAATCCGTGAACAGATGCTGGTTGCACCCGTACAATCGCAGCAGCAAAAAGGCCGCAGGAATGAGCTTGTACTTCATAACTCCATTTTATCGGGAGCAAGAGGAGCCATCCTGAAGTGTGCTTTGCGAGACACCAGCCGAAAGTACAGGTGAGGCACTGAAACAACTGAGGACAACCCTGAAAACTGCAATCAGCTCGCGGTTTGGTAGATTCGCTCGACGCCGTAAACCCCGGGAATTTTCTTGATGTTGGCGAGGATGGTTTCGAGCTGCCGCCGGTCGGCAATTTCCAGGTTGGCGTCAATACGCGCGTTGGTGCGGTCCGGACGGCTCTCAAGATTATGAATGTTGGAGCCCGCGCCGCTAATGACTGCGGTGATTTCGGCGAGCAATCCGGCGCGGTCGCGCGCGCGAATCGTGAGCTGCACCGGGAACGTCGCGCCGCTCGCGCCGCCCCATTCGACCGCGATGCGCCGCTCGGTCTGATACATCAGATTTTGCACGTTGGGGCAGGAGCGTGTGTGCACTGCCACCCCCCGTCCGCGCGTGATGTAGCCCACAATTTCATCTCCAGGAATCGGGTTGCAGCACTTTGCGCGGTACACCAGCAAATCGCCGTGGCCCTTGACGATCAGCGGCGCTTCGCCAAGTCCCAGCATTCTCTTGACAGTCTTGACCAGCGTCGGCGCGGCATCCGCCGCGGCAGGTTCCTCCACCCTCGCGGGCTCGCCGAACAAGCGCGCAAGGACTTGCCGAGCGGAATATTTTCCGAATCCCACAGCCGCGTAAACGTCCTCGAATTTCGCGAAACCATAATCGGCCAGCAGCTTGGCAATCTCCGCTTCGGGGGCTTTCTTCAGGCTCTTGCCAAAGTGTCGCGCTTCGTTTTCGATCAGGCGCTTGCCCATTTCCATGGCTTCTTCGCGTTCCTGCTCGTTAATCCAGTGACGGATTTTGCTTTTCGCCGAGGAAGACTTCACGAAGCTCAGCCAGTCCCGGCTCGGATGGTGGCCCTTTTGCGTGAGAATCTCGACCACGTCGCCGGTTTGGATTTCATGGCGCAGCGGAACCATTTGACCATTCACCTTGGCGCCCACGCATTGGTGCCCCACTTCTGTGTGCACCATATAAGCAAAATCCACGGGCGTGGCGCCGCGCGGCAGCTCCAGCACGCGGCCTTTTGGCGTAAACGCATAAACTTCCACCGGCGCGAGATCCACCTTCAGCGTGGAAAGAAATTCGCTCGGCTCTTGCATTTCCTGCGACCACTCGATGAGCTGCCGCATCCACGAAATGCGCTGATCGTCCTGCGCTCCTTTTCCAACTTTGTATTTCCAGTGCGCCGCCACACCTTCTTCTGCCAATCGATGCATATCCTGCGTGCGGATTTGCACTTCAAACGGCTGCCCGCTGTGCAGAAGGGTTGTGTGCAGCGACTGATATAAATTTGGGCGCGGAATGGCGATGTAGTCTTTGAAGCGCCCCGGGACCGGTCGCCAGATGTGATGGACCACTCCTAGCGCCGCGTAACAGTTGCGCTCCAGGTCGGTGACGACGCGCACGGCCAGCAAATCGTAAACCTGCTCGAAGCCCGATTCCTGCCGCAGCATCTTGCGATGCAGTGAATACAGCGTTTTCACGCGCGCTTCCAACTCCGCGGGAATGCCGGCTTCCACCAGCTTTGACCGGATGGTGGCCTGCACTTCATCTAAGAATTCCTTGTGGAACGCCGCTTTGTCGCTGATCTCTTTTTGCAGCGCAAAGAACGCTTCCGGCTCGAGATAGCGGAACGACAAATCCTCCAGTTCCCCGCGCACCACGCTCATTCCCAGGCGGTGCGCAATTGGGGCGTAAATGTCCAGCGTTTCGCGCGAAATGCGCTTCTGCTTTTCTGGGTCGAGGTACTGCAGCGTGCGCATGTTGTGCAAGCGGTCAGCGAGCTTGACCAGCACGACGCGCACATCCGTCACCATCGCCAGCAGCATCTTGCGGACGTTTTCAGCCTGCCGCGCTTCAGGCGCCTTGATGTTCAGGCGCCCGATTTTCGTGACGCCCTCGACCAGGTGCGCTACCTCCGCCCCAAAACGTTCTTCAATGCGCGAAACGGGATATTCCGTGTCTTCGATCGCGTCGTGAAGAATCGCCGCTGTCAGCGTGATGGCATCCAGACGCATGTCTGCGAGGATATGCGCAACTTCCAGCAAATGAGAAAGATAAGGGTCACCGGAGCTGCGAAGCTGGTCGTGATGCCGCTCCGAAGCAATCTCATAAGCGCGGCGGACGATCCAAGGATCCTCGGAGGGGCGGTGCTTCTTCAGCTTTTCGAGCAATTCTTCCAGGCGCGCGTCGAGCCGCCGCGCCTCGCGCACGCGGTTAAAGCTCAACGGCAAATTGCTCGGAGAGGGCATGGTCTAGTCTACCGCAGACGTATGACTCTGGTGAATCGGCGGTAGTTGTTAAGCACGTGCGGGAGCAGGTTTCAAGCCATATACAGCTGGCGCGCCCGGAGGGACTTGAACCCCCAACCTAATGGTTCGAAGCCATTTGCTCTATCCAGTTGAGCTACGGGCGCGCGCGTGGTTTCGATTCTAAGATACTCTTGGGTGCGTCCAAAGTATCTCTCAAAGACTTGAACCGCAGTCATGGGGTGAGAAAGACCGAGCGTTCGAATTCCAGGACGAGCATCAATCAAACAAAGTTGGGAGAGTGAACAAAGCGAGGAGCCGGAGTCCTTGGTGACGTTGAAGATGGAAACGCTGATACCGGAATGGGCGGAGTACGAGTTGGTGGACAGCGGCGACGGCAAGAAGCTGGAGCGCTTCGGGGAATTCACGCTGGTCCGCCCGGAACCGCAGGCGAAATGGGCGGCGGGGCTTCCAGAGCAGCGCTGGGAGACCGCAGATGGTGAGTTTATCAAAGCGCGCAGCGGGCAGCGGGGCCAATGGAAACTCCGCAAGGCAACTCCAGCGCGATGGCCCATGCGGCGAAAAAGCTTGAGGTTCTGGGTGCAGCCCGCGCCTTCAGGCCACTTGGGAGTCTTTCCGGACCAGGCGTGCCATTGGGATTGGATTGAAGAAGTAACGAAGCAGGCAGCCAGGCCCGCAAAAGCGCTGTGCCTGTTCGGACATACGGGTTTGGCAACGCTGGCAGTGGCCGCAGCAGGCGCGGAAGTGACGCACGTGGACGCTTCGCGCAAAGCGATGGCGCTGGCACGCGAGAATCAGAGCCTTTCAGGTCTGCGCGAGCGCCCCATCCGGTGGATTGTGGAAGACGCGATGACCTTCGTGAGGCGAGAAGCGCGGCGCGGAAGCCGCTATGACGCGCTGCTGCTCGATCCGCCGAGGTTTGGCCGCGGTCCCGATGGAGAAATCTGGAAATTGGACGAGTCGTTGCCGGAATTGTTGACCGCATGCGCGAAATTGCTGAGCGATTCGCCGGTATTTGTTTTGCTGAATGTTTATTCGACGGTGCTCACGCAAGGACGCATTCAGAAAGAAGCCGAACAATTGCGCCGCTATCTGAAAGAGATGCTGCAGAAATCTCTGGTAACAATCACTGCCGGGGATTTGGCGATCGAAGACTCCGCGCGGCGCAGAATTTCCGCTTCCGTTTTCTCCCGCGCAGAGCCAAAGATGCCAGACTAAGGCCCAGCAGCACAAAAGCGAGATTGCGGCGTGGAATCTCCGCAACAAAAAGAAGTATAAGCGTTTTCAGCGGACGGGCGGCGAAAAGTCAGTGAGGGTGAGAAAAGTAGAATCCACTTTCTCAACGAGCTTGCCGTTGGCTTCTGATTTTTTCTGCACGTCCTGCCATTCGGGATCGTCGCGGAAGGCCTTCCAATTGGCGGTGGCAGCTTCGCGGCTGGGGTGCGCGAGGATGTAGAAAAGCGTCTTGCCCTTGAGCGGGTCGTCGGTGGGCGTCCAATAAGCCACATTGTGAATGCCGTGTTTTTCAAAAAGCTGCATCGTGTGGTCGCGAAAGCGGCGCAACAGGTCGTCCAGCTTGCCCTCGTAAGTGTGGTAGACGCGGAGTTCATAAACCGTCGTGGAGGCAGTCTGATCGGGAAGGGCTTTGTTCAGGGATTTGCCTGGAAAAGAAAGCCAGTTGGCTGCCGGAAACAGCGCCGCAGCGGGGAGCGATTGAAGCAAAGTGCGTCGTTTCATGAGAGGGATTGTAGCATCGCCACAAACAATGCAGAAAGAGATAAGAAGCAGAAAGCATCGTCAACGGAGGTGGCTTTCTGAAAAAGATTAGGGCTCGGCTTAGAACCGAGCCCTTACGAATATAAAGGAAACGATCGAAAGCCGCAGCGCGGATTAGCTCGCAGGCTGCGGCTGCTCGGCGCGCTTCTGCTTGACTTCCTTGACCTTGTCGACCAGGTCGTCAGCCTGCTTCAAGAGAGCATCTCGCTCTTCGGCCGTTTCCACCGTGTCGGCTTTTCGGCGATAGAGCAGGTTCAGATAGGCCATGGCATCGTCGTAATCGGGACGAAGCTGAATCGCTTTTTGAAGATCGGCAATGCCTTCGTCGACCATGGATCCGTATTTCGCGGTGTAATCGGCGCGAACGGACGATGGAAGCGGCTCTGTATCCTTGACCTGCTTCTTGATGTTGTTCTTGTTGTACTCGGCGCGCACTTCGTTGTTAGCGCGAAAAGCCAGGGTCCAATCAATTACGCCGACCCAGTAGTAAGGCTCCGGATCGTTAGGCTTCAGGTCGATGTGCTTCTGGTGGTAGGTCTTAGACTCCTCAAATTTCTTGGGATCGTAAGGCGTGCCGGCCATCTGAAAGATGATGGAGCCAATGCCATCGATGGCGCTCAGATTGCTGGAGTCGATATTGAGCACATCCTTGAATTCCGCAATGGCCTGGTTCCCAAGCTTCATGTTCGATTCGGAAGGAGCGCCGGGGATGTACTGGCTGGCGTAAGCGGTGGCCAGGTAGAGGCGGGCGTTCATCAATGTAGGATCGAGATCCCTGGCCTCTTTGAAAAACTCGATGGCGTTGTCGTACTGCCCGTTCTTAAAAGCGCCGACCCCTTTATTGAGGAGATCGCGAGCCTTCAGTTTGTTGCAGCCCGAAGCCCCGGCAATGAGAAAAACAAGAGCCGCGCAAGCGAGGACTCTCACTAAAAGGCGGGCCGAAAAAGAGTGAAATGATCTGTCCAGTGTCACCGATGAATCATGAGTCATCGAGGCATCCATCCCTGCTGAGGCGCGGGGCCAAGACCCGGCGCCAGAATGTTCACGTCCGCCCTGCGAAGGGCAAAAGTGTTCAGAAATCGTTTCCCAGTTGGTGCGTCAACAAGCCAATCGGGGCAATTCCCGCGGCGTTCATTACATCAATGACCTGGACCACCACGGCGAATTCCACCGACGCATTGCCCCAGATAAACGCGGTGCGGTCAGCGCGCAACTTGAAAATTTCCCCTAGCTTGGCGTCCAGATTGTCCCACGCCACGGGTTCCTGATTGACGCGCAGGGAACCGTTCGCGAGAACTTGTATCACAACTACCTGTGGTTTGTCTCCCTTGCAATTCTCACGTCCCGGGGCCCTGCACGCCTGCGGAACTTGCGCCTGTAGCCCCGTCGAATGGGGCATGAGCATAAAAATCACCAGGAGCACCAGCAGGACGTCAATTAAAGGAACTATGTTCGGGTCGGAAACAACGCCACGCTTACCGCCTACTGCAAATCCCATGAGTCACCTCGTTGAAGAGCAGATCTTCTGCGAGGAGGACTCCCACAACCCGCGAAAAAAGTTACTGACCGGCCTCAAGCTTGGCGGTAATCAAACCGATCTTGTCGATTCCGGCGCCGCGCATGATGTCAATTGCGCGGGCGACGTCCATGAACAGCACGTCGTTATCGCCTTTGACGAAAGCAATCTTCTCGGCGCGCTCCTTGAAGATGACCTCCATGCGTGGGCCGAGGCCGTCCCAGGTGGTGTCTTCCTGATTGATTTTAAGCTTGCCGTTCATGGCAATCTGGACGACGACAGTCTTATTCTCCATTTCCTGGCTCTGCTGTTGATTGGGCGAGGGCTGAGGAACCAGCGCATCCAAACCGTTCGGCGTGCGCGGGGTGATGACCATGAAAATAATGATCAGCACCAACAAAATGTCGATGAGCGGCACCACGTTGGGTGTCGAGAGCGAGCCGTGACCTTCTCCA
>WNGL01003013.1_pt1 | contig 20279 bp, 15 predicted proteins | sample 5400591 | NCBI WGS metagenome assembly WNGL01 (sample SAMN13153377, study PRJNA577476) | soil metagenome | isolation source: 80 cm soil or saprolite under Garry oak tree replicate 1 | place: USA:California | collected 2016-06-15 | reverse complement strand
TGAATGCCGGCAAAGAGAACGAGCGAGTCGAGGTCGGAAAGAATTGATTCGGTAAAGTAGTCACCTACTCCAGCTTCGCACGATTCATAAAATCGTCTGCCTAACCTCAGCGGCATCCTCAAGGATGACGACTGTCATGGCTCAGACTCTCGCAGCCGCGATCTGAGTTGGTCCAGAGTGAGAAACTTCGCTTCTCCGCTCTGCGCACGCGCCTTGCGGTCGGCCAAAACGTCTCGATGCCAGTCAGGTGAAGGTACCTCATCCGCGACGCCATCGAGCGAGTCCCAAAGTTGCTCAATCGCCTGGAGCCTTTCCGCTATCGACATCCGTTCAATTTGCGCTGATTCGATCATACGACCACGGTACTATTATTAGAACTTGGCCTGCAAGGGGCGTCCCTCGAAAGAGATGGCCCTCGTTGTCCTCTCAGTGACGATGCGAACTTCGATTTTTCGCCGCAACAATGGCAGCATCCGCGAGCCTTCCGCGAGGCGAAGCGTCAAAAGGCGGCGGTGGTCATTCCACACCATCTGAATTCCCATCCATTCACCCCTATGATAATTGAACGTGCTGCCGTCGTCTTCGTACAGAAGGAAGTTTCCATCTGTTCCGGGATAAATTTGAAGCGTCAACGGACCATCAACTTTCTCACTTGTGTATTGCTTTACCGGTCCCAGAGGAATTATCGCGCCGGCTCGCACATACAACGGCATCGTCGTCAAATCAACCGGGCGCTCAATCTCGCGGCCGCCTGCGACCATCTCTTCGGTCCAGAAGTCGTACCAGACACCCCGCGGCAGATAAAGCTTCCGCGACGTTGCTCCTCTTTCCGTCACCGGCGCGACCAAAATGTCGCGGCCCCACAGATACTCATCTCCTCGCGCGGTGGCGACTGCGTCGTCAGGATAGTGCAGCCAGAGCGCGCGCATGACTGGCAATCCCGTCTGGCAGCACTCGCGCACCGCGGAGTGAAGATAAGGCATCAGGCGATAGCGCAATTCGAGGTACTTGCGGCAGATCGGTTCCACCGCGGAATTGTGCAATTCGATCTCCTCTGGATTGGCCGCGCCGCCCGTATAGTTCGCGATTTCGTTTGGCCCAAGTTCGCCGGTGTTCCATCCCCACGGCAAGCGCAGATGCCACGTTCGTCCATGCGCCCGAAAGAGCGGACAGAACGCGCCGAATTGAAACCAACGCACATGCAACTCGCCGGTGTACTCCTTCGTTGGCACAAAGCCGCCGATGTCCGTGCCCCAGTAAGGAATGCCACTTAATCCCGTGTTGATAGCGACGGCTACGTGCGTCTTGAGTGTCTCCCAGGTTGAATAGACATCACCTGACCAAAGAAAGGCTGCGTAACGCTGCATGCCGGCCTGTCCATTGCGATGCAGGGCGAACGGCCGCTCGTTCGGACGCAACTGCCGCGACCCTTCGTAGTACATGCGATGACGCGCCAGCCGCGATGGTCCATCGAGCCCATCGCCCTGATCGGGCCACCAACCGTCAATACCCAGATCGTAGAGTTGTTTGTGAACCGGCCAGTAACAACTTACTTGTCGATCGTCAGGCCAGCGTCCATCCGGTGTTCGCCCACTCGGCAAAGGCGCAGCCGTGCATGAATCACTTACGCTTCCCGTCAATCGCCGTCCTTCGAGCACCGTGTGCAGCACCACCTTGAAGTGTTGCGCGTGCAGCTCATCAATCATTTTCTTCGGTTCGGGAAAATTCTTCGCGTTCCACGTAAACTCTCCGTTGTGCGTGTTCCAACCCGAAGGCGAGAAGTCCGTGCCTAAATAAATGAGCCCATCGCACGGCAGCTTCTTCTCGCGAAACGTGCGCGCCACCCACATGATTTCTTCCGGCCCGGCGAGCGTGCGATGCGATTGCAGGTAACCGAGTGACCAGAGCGGCGGCATTTCAGGATAACCGGTTAGCCGTGCGTATTCGGCCATTATCACTGCCGGCTCGCGTGCGGCGACGATGAACATGTCGATCGGCAACGACATTGCCGCATTGATCGGATCGAAACGGCCTTGGCGACCCGTTAGATCAAACTTGCCGAACGGCTGATGAATGAACAGGGCCCACCCGCTGGTCCCAACGAGCCAGGGGATCGGTACACGGCCTCCATGCGTTCGCAGACGGTAGCCTCCCTGACCGTTCCGCATTTCGTCTTTGTCGCCGCGCCGATCGAACTGTGGTCCACCTTCGCCCAGCCCGAGCAGCGGCCCATCGTCAAGATTGAAGAGGATGGCACCCGTTTGTTCATCGATGCGAAGCTGTTGGAGGGAACTTCCGTTCTGCTGCGCAAGAGTGATCGTGAGCGGCTCGCCTTTTATCTGAACGGTCATTTTCCCCAGGGAAATTCGTTCCGTGCGCGCGAGAGTTCTGAACCTGGCGTGTGGCGATACCCACGCTTGTGGAATGATTGATCCACCGTTTGTGATCGATTTCGGCTCCCCGTTTTCAATCGGTACGAGGGAGAGTCGCATCGTGTGGGAACTGACTTGAGCCACACCGATCTCAACGGCTCGATCAGCAATTCGTATTACCTCAGCACTCCGGCCCAAGGCCTTACGGGTCGCCACGAGTGCTCCCGCACCCGCGCAGACGATATTCTTCAGCGCTTCTCGGCGCGCGATCGATCTTTTCACAGAATGAATCTTTGTTTCGTTAACGCTATTGAGCTATACTGCCCGGCCAAGCGGATGCTTGTTTACAATTAAACTGAGCGTCCGTCAAGTTCATTTTCGCGGAAATCGATAACGATGAACGATTCCAGGCTGCCAAAAAGACTCGTTTCTCTAGCCCAGGCGTTCACGCCTGGGAATGCAGGACGGAATGTTGACCAGCCTCCTTCCAGGAGGCTTTGAAACAGGCTTTAGCCGACCGTTGCAGGGATTGCAAGAAGCCCCATAAATGGGGCCGGAAATAAAACACACTATTTGTGAACCCAGGCGTGAACGCCTGGGCTAGAGAAAAACATAACATCATGATGCTAACGACTCGAAAGATAATTCGCTTGGGCAATCTTGCCACGGTCGCGCTTGTCGTAGCCGTCAACGCCCAAGCGCAGCAAATCAAGAGCGCGATCCCAGACGTCGCTCGTCCTTTGCCTTTGTCGGCTGTGCGGTTGACCGGTGGCCCGTTAAAGCATGCGCAGGATCTGGACATCGATTATCTGCTTAAGCTCGAACCCGATCGCATGATGGCTTATTACCGCAAACGAGCCGGGCTCGAAGCGAAGGCGCTGGGCTACGGTGGCTGGGATGGAGACGGTCGAAATCTGACTGGGCATATCGCGGGACATTATCTCTCCGCGGTCTCACTGATGTACGCGGCGACCGGCGATGCGCGATTCAAAGAGCGCGCGGACTATCTCGTCAAAGAGATGAAGGAAGTGCAGGACAAGAATGGCGACGGCTATCTGGGCGCGATCGAAGGCGCAAGGGAAAAGTTCGCTGAGGTCGCCAAAGGAAACATCCGTTCGAGTTTCTTTGATCTTAACGGCATGTGGTCGCCCTGGTACACGCTGCACAAAACTTTTGCCGGACTGCGCGATGCTTATCGCTACACCGGTAATCGCACTGCGCTTGAACTCGAGACCAAGTTTGCGACGTGGGCCGAAAGCATTCTGCTTAAGCTTGACGAGGCGCAGACTCAGAAAATGCTCAACACTGAATTCGGCGGCATGAACGAAGTGCTTGCCGATCTTTATGCCGACACCGGCGACAAGCGTTGGTTGAATCTTTCGCATCACTTCGATCACCACGCCGTGCTCGATCCGCTGGCCCGACGCGAAGACATCCTTGCTGGCCTGCATGGCAACACGCAAGCGCCGAAGCTTCTGGGTTATCTGGAGCGCTACATCTACACGGGCGACAAGACAGATGGGGCAGCGGCAGAATTCTTCTGGGACGCGGTGGCTCTGCATCACAGTTACGCGACCGGCGGCCACGGCCGGGATGAATACTTTGGCCCACCGGACAAGCTTGGCGATCGAGTCGAAGGGCGCACCGACGAGAGCTGCAACGTCTACAACATGCTGAAAATGACGCGGCGTCTTTTCGCCATCCACCCGGAGATGAAGTATGCCGAGTTCGAAGAGCGCGCGCTTTTCAATCACGTGCTCGGTTCAATCGATCCGGAAGATGGACGTACCTGTTACATGGTGCCGGTGGGGCGCGGCGTCCAACACGAATATCAGGACATGATGCGCAGCTTCACCTGCTGCGTCGGCAGCGGAATGGAGAGCCACGGCCTTCATGGCGACGGCATTTACTACGAATCGGGCGACCGTCTTTGGGTGAATTTGTACGCTCCTTCCACTGCTAATTGGCAATCGGCAGGCGTTGGATTTGTGATGGATACAAGTTTTCCGGAAGGCGATTCGGCGACCCTAAAGCTAACACTCCAGAAGCCCAAACAATTTACTGTGGCGCTGCGCCGGCCTTCATGGGCAGGCACAGGATTCTCGGTCAAAGTTAACGGAACGGTGCTGAAAGATCTGTCGCATCCTGGTTCGTACGTCGAGTTGAAGCGGACCTGGAAGAATGGCGATACGGTGGCTTTGGTTCTGCCCAAGACACTGCGCGTCGAGCCAACCCCCGACAATCCGAACCACGTGGCGCTGATGTGGGGGCCACTGGTGCTGGCCGGCGATCTGGGACCGGAACGTGAGCGGCGCGGCGGCGGTGGACCAGTGGCAACGATTCCTTCGTTAATTGCCGACGGGGCAGTGGCGGAGTGGTTGAAACCAGTAGCGGGCAAGCCCGGCGACTTTCGTACTGCGGGACGCGACCCGGACGATCAGATGCGCGAGGTTGATCTCGTTCCTTTCTATCGATTGCATCGACGCAGTTACGAAATCTATTGGGACCTCTACACCGCGGAAATGTGGAAAAGGAAGCTGGCGGAAGTTGCCGACGAACGCATAAGACAGCGCAAACTCGAGGCCGACACGATCAGTTTTGTCCAGCCCGGTGACGCTCAAAAGGAGAAGGAGTTCAATCAGCAAGGCGAAGAGTCAACCCTGGATCGAGCGGCGGGCCGGCCCGGCCGCCGCGGAAGGAAATGGTTCTCGTTCGATCTGCCGGTTGAGTCTGATCACTCGCTGGCGGTGATAGCTACTTATTTCAGCGAAGAGCGAGGCAAGCGCACGTTTGAAATTCTCGCGGATGGACAACACATCGGTGAGCAATCGATCGAGCGCAGTCCGCCGGGCAGCGCCACCGGTAGGTTCTTCGATGTTGAATACAAACTCCCTGCCGAAGTCGTGAAAGACAAGAAGAGAGTCACGGTGCGATTTCAGGCAACCGGAAATAATGAGATTGCAGCGGTCTATGGGCTTCGTTTGATTCGCGTCGATGCTGTGCGATGAGAAATCTAAGGATGATTTTAACCGCAGAGGACGCCGAGGTTTTCGCAGAGGAGCACAAGGTTTTTCTCCGCGACCTCTGCGTGAACCTCAGCGACCTCTGCGGTTAAATCCTAATTGTGATGAAGGAGATCGTAAAAAGACCTAAGGGCACAAGCGCTGTTGCATTCATAGCCTTCCTCGCCGTTACCCTGGCAGTTCAACTAAACCACGCCCAGAAACCGATTTCATCTCCGACACCTCTACCGCCAACCCTCGGCTTGGATCAAGGCTACCTTGAGTTCGACACTCCCGACTTCAAATTAAAGCTGGTGAAAGCTTCACAGACCGTGGCCGCGCTGCAACCCAAGAGCGCGGACGGATTTGATTTCACGCCGGCCGACAGGCTCGAACGGCGCGCGGCAAATGGCTATCACCATCTCGGAGATCTTACTCTGCGGGTGCGCGCGGGTAGCTCCGGTTCCTGGCAGAAGTACGACACTGCGGACGCGCGGAAACCGATCCAGTCATTGCCGGCGTCAGGACAAACGCTCGCCGCCGCCGATCTCGCGCCGACACTTCCAGCAGATATCCCGGTGCAAGTTACGCGATCGTGGCTCATCGAAGATGGCCGGCTGGTCCTCCGATTCGATATCAAGAACCGAACTAACGCGCCCGTCCAGATTGGCGCGCTGGGCCTACCGATGATCTTCAACAACATCATCACGGGCCGCAATCTCAAGGAAATGCATGAGAGGTGTTCGTTCTTCGATCCTTACATCGGCCAGGACGCCGGGTATTTGCAAGTGACGCGGTTGAGTGGGCTCGGACCTACACTCGTCGTCGCGCCTCAGGGCCAAACGCCGTTCGAGGCTTATCAGCTTCTCAATGAGCCGACCAGGCCCAATCAAACATTCGAAGGCGCATTTGCCTGGATGGTCCATACTCAGGCTTACGCTGAAGACGAATGGAAGAATGCTGAGCAGTGGAACCAGCCGACCAGCATAACGATTGCGCCGGGCGCCACCAGAACTTACGGCATCGAGTTTCTGCTCTCCGATCAAATTCGAAATATCGAGAAGACGCTGATTGCCAATCATCGGCCGGTGGCCGTCGGCATCCCCGGTTATGTGCTGCCGATGGATTTGGACGCGCGGCTCTTTTTGAATTACGGACACAAGGTCAGTGCACTGACAGTCGAGCCGCAGGACGCGATTGCAATTCATGAAGACAAACCAACTCGAAGCGGTTGGAAGACTTACACGCTGCGTGGCAAGAATTGGGGCCGAGCGCGACTGACGATTACCTATGACGACAACTCGAAACAGTCGATCAGCTATTACGTAATCAAACCTGAGTCGCAGGCGGTCGCCGACCTGGGCCACTTCCTCTTTACCAAGCAGTGGTTCGACGACCGAGCGGATCCGTTCCACCGCGCCCCCTCAGTTATCAGCTACGATCGCGAAACCGACAAGATGGTGACGCAGGATACCCGCGCCTGGATCGCTGGCCTGGGTGACGAAGGCGGCTCCGGCTCCTGGCTGGCAGCAGCCATGAAAGAGTTCGGCCAACCCAACAAGGAAGAGATCGCCAAGTACGAGCAGTTTATCGACAACGTCCTCTGGGGCGGCTTGCAGTACAGGGATGGCCCAAACAAATATGGCGTGCGCAAGAGCCTCTTTTACTACGCGCCGTTGGACGTGCCGGGATTTCAGTACGATTCGTCACTCAATTGGACCACCTGGTCAAGCTGGAAGAAGAGCGAAGCAGAATCGATTGGCCGCGGTTACAACTATCCACATGTGGTTGCCGCCTATTGGTCGATGTATCGCGTGGCTCGCAATCACTCTGGTCTGGTGACCAACCATCCGTGGGACTGGTATCTCGAACAGGCCTATCAGACGACAAAGTTCACTTTCAGCCGCGCGCCGAACGGCCGCCGTCGCGTAGGCTATGTCGAGTTGGGATTGATGGAAGGCGACATCTTTCTCGCGTTGCTGACTGATCTTAAACGCGAAGGCTGGACCGAGAAGGCGAATGAGATCGAGAAGCTGATGAAAGAACGCGCTGATCGCTGGAAGAATGAAGCGTATCCCTTCGGCAGCGAGATGGCCTGGGACTCGACGGGGCAGGAAGAGGTCTATGCGTGGTGCGATTATTTCGGTTACCACGACAAAGCGGAAGTGTCGCTCGACTCCATTATCGGTTACATGCCGACAGTGCCGCACTGGGGTTACAACGGCAATGCGCGGCGCTATTGGGATTTCATCTACGGAGGCAAGTTGCGTCGATACGAAAGGCAATTGCATCACTATGGCTCGGGCCTGAATGCCATTCCCATGCTGGCGTACTATCGGGAACATCCAGACAATGACTACCTCTTGCGCGTCGGTTATGGCGGTACGATGGGCGCGCTAACGAACATCGACCGCGAAGGCTTTGGGTCGGTAGCTTTTCATTCGTTTCCGTCAACGCTCAAATGGGATGGCTACTCCGGCGATTACGGCCCGAACTTCTTCGGCCACGCTTTCAATACTGGAACCTATGTCGTCAATCACCCAGAATTTGGTTGGCTGGCGTTCGGTGGCAACGTGAAGGTCGAGGGAGCTTGGGTCCGGGTCAAACCGCTCGACTCTTTTCGCATGCGCGTTTACATTGCCCCGCGTGGCCTATGGCTGACGCTCGATGCCGGATCGTTTGAGAGCGTCGAGGTCAACACGCGCTCGAACCAGATTCGGATAGCACTCTCGCCCCAAAACCCGGACACGCCACAAGCCCGGCTGCACATCGAGCAGCCCGCGAAAGTCCCTGGGGTTGGTGCGTATCATCCTCGCCAATCAATCCCGAAAGAGCGCGACGCTTACGTCATCGCACTCAAGTCCGTGACTAGTTCGATCGAATTGACCGACCGGTAAGACAACGAGCTAGGGATTCTGATTTGGATAGGGTGGACATTGTGAATGAAACGGGTTCATGTTCGCTCGGTGTAATGCACGTTAGGCAACGCACGTAATTCCGCGGCCTTCTCCTCAGGCGAAGTGTCACTAAGGAAGTTTCCGCCCCCGATCTCTGGGCCGGCCAGATGCTTTAAGAGATTGGGCCGCCGAAGTGGTGGGTGGAACTCGATGTGAAAATGAAAGGCGCGATAGTCGCCGTCATCTGTGGGCGCTTGATGCAGAGGCATCACATAAGGAAAAGGCATCTGCCAAAGATTATCGAAGCGTACCACGGTGTCTTTCAGAACCTCAGCAAGATCGCGTGCCTCAGCGTCACTCAGTGATACGATGCTCTGGTAAGTCTCCCTGGGCGCAACAAAAACTTCGTAAGCGTAGCGCGCAAAATAAGGGAGAAAAGCAATCGCTGTCTCGTTCTCAGAAATAATCCTGGTTTTATCGCGTTGCTCGGCGGCGATAATATCTGAGAACAACGTCCGGCCGGTCTCACTCAAGTATCGGCGACTCGATTGCGCTTCAGTTTCGATGGTTTTGAAGACGAAGTTAGTCGCGTAAATCTGGCAGTGCGGATGCGGATTCGAGACACCAACGGCCTCGCCTTTGTTCTCAAAAATCAAGACATGATCGATGTCGGGCCGTCCTCCGAGATCCACATATTCGCGCTGCCAGGCAGTGATTAGTTCTTCGATCTCACAGATTTTGAGCTGGGCCAGCGACAAATCATGCCGCGGCGAATAGCAAACAACGCGCGCGCTCCCGTGGGCCGGCCGGTTTCGATAGACGCCGGATCCGATTACAGGCGGCGTGGGCGCCTCCAATCCGACGCAGGGATGATCGTTATCAAAGACAAAGATACCGTTGTATTGGGGATTGACAGAGCCGCTAACGCGCGCGTTGCCCGGACAGAGATAACAATCTTCGACGTACGGTGGTCGCGGGCCGTTCTCATGCCTCACCGTTTCACCTTTCCAGGGACGATCCTGCCGATGGGCGGCGACAATCACCCACTCTTCGCGCAAAGGATGCCAGCGTTCTTCCCAAACCATAAGTTTGTCGGAACCGCCTGCGGTAGCGGACGGTTAATCTTGGTTATTGAAGGTCAATCAACTTCAGAGATCAACCGCCCGCTACCGAAGGCGGTTCTGACCCTGGGCCGCCGGAATGATCCGTGGCGAATGCATTTTGGAGCGCGCATGCCGGCGCGGGCAGACTCGCGGATCAAAACAGTTTGCCGGCGATTGCGGCGCTCGCTGAGAACTTGATCGGTAACTCGGCCCTTCGCGTCAATGAGCCCAGCGCGGGTTCCGCCCGTTCCGACATCAACACCGAGAAATCTCATGGATGATGATCCGATGGCCGCCTCTTCTTAACACAACTTGGGGTGCCGTGAACATAGCTTTCTGAGATGATCTTGACTCAAAATGCGCCCCGACCTAATCTCGTGGTTCATTTGCAGCATGGAATCTAATGTTCGAAAGCATCTGCCCGGTCTGTTTCTTCTCACAGTCCTTCGGTTCAGAGTTGAATGATCATTTGGTGTTTTCTTCGTGTGAACTTAATCTGTCTTAAGAATTTCACCCAAAGGCGCAAAGTGTCGCAGAGAAGCCAACTATGAAATATCGAGAACTGGGCCGAACTGGCTTGAAGGTTTCCGAGATTAGTTTTGGCGCCTGGGCCATCGGAGGCTCGTGGGGCGATGTCGACGATCGGGAATCGCTCGCGGCCTTGCATCGGGCCCTGGATTTGGGCGTGAACTTTTTCGATACCGCCGATGTTTACGGCGACGGGCGCAGTGAGCGTTTGCTGGCGCGGCTCAAGCGCGAACGGAGCGAAGAGATAATCATCGCGACCAAAGCAGGGCGGCGGCTGGAACCGCACGTTGCGTCCGGATATAACCGCGAGAACCTGAGCGCCTTTATCGATCGCAGTTTGCAGAATCTTGAAACTGACGCGCTCGACCTCCTGCAACTGCACTGTCCACCCACGGAGGTTTACTACCATCCGGAATTTTTCGCGGCGTTGGATGGTTTGGTCAAGCAGGGCAAGATTCGCCACTACGGCGTTAGCGTGGAAAAGGTCGAAGAGGCGCTGAAGGCGATTGAGTATCCCGGCGTGCAGACGGTGCAGATCATCTTCAACATTTTCCGGCAGCGTCCGGCGGAACTATTTTTCAGCGAGGCGAAGACAAGAAAGGTAGGAATCCTTGCGCGTGTGCCCCTGGCTTCCGGGATGCTGACGGGGAAGCTCACCACGCAGTCTCAATTTGCGGCGGACGATCATCGCACTTTCAATCGCCATGGCGAGGCTTTCGATCGCGGTGAGACATTCTCTGGCGTTGATTATGAAACGGGTTTGCAGGCCATAGAAAACCTACGCGCCCTCGTGCCGGAAGGAATGAGCATGGCACAGTTCGCCTTACGCTGGATTCTGATGTTTGACGCAGTGACCTGCGCTATCCCGGGCGCCAAACGTCCTTCGCAAGCTGAGGACAACGCGCGCGCCGCCGACTTTCCGCCGCTAACTGACGAGATAATGCGCGCCGTGCGAAAGATCTATGAACGTCGCATTCAAGCTTTGGTTCATGACTACTGGTGATCTCACGGCACGTGAATTCGCGGGCTTTGTGGGTTCTACCTTGAAGTTGAAGCAGAGATAAGACGAGTGAGGAGAAATCGATGAATCGCTCCTGTTTTTCTATCATTGTTGGCTTGGTTTTAATCTTCCTTCGCACACCTGTTTATGCTCAGTTACCGGCGACGAAGCCAAGGGTGCCTCTCAACAATGCCGCCAGCCTGGACAAATCCGACGCGAAAGCAGAAGCCGACCGCATTGCAAAAGAGCGCCGCGAGCAAGCTCGTTCATTGTTGATTTCATTGGCCAGCGACGCGCGTAGTTTTCGCGATCTAAAGTTGCGCGCCCGCTCGTTGGCGCAAATTGCGGACACGTTATGGAGCGTTGATGGCGAGCAAGCGCGCACACTTTTCCGGAGGGCCTGGGAAGCGGCGGAAGCAGCCGATGAGAACCAGGAGCCTTATAACGTGGGCGAAGTACCTCTTAACCTTCGCAGAGAAGTCTTAAAGCTGGCTGGTCGTCATGATCGCCTACTTGCTGAGGAGTTTCTTCAGAAGCTGAAGGCAGATCAGAAGGAGACTAAGGCCGAAAATCCGAACCCCAGCTTGTGGGCGCTTCCGGAAGTACTGCAGCAAAGGTTGGACTTGGCACAAGGACTTCTGGGCATGGGCGACATCGAACGTGCTCTGCAATTCGCCGATCCAGTGCTTGGTAGCGTAACGATATCCACCGTGGAGTTTCTCACGCACTTGCGCGAGAAAGATCCCGCTGCTGCCGACCAGCGCTATGCGGCCATGCTGGCAAATACCGGCGGTAATATTCTGGCGGACGCGAACACGACATCGTTGCTTTCATCCTATATTTTTACGCCTCACCTGTATGTGGTCTTTAACAGTGAGGGCGGCGCCTCATGGTCCCAAATGCAAGTTCTCTCTCCGCCCGCGAGTGTCGACCCGCAGTTGCGATTGTCGTTTTTCCCAACCGCCGCCTCCGTATTACTGCGGCCACCGCAACCTCCCCAAGCGCTGGATCCGGGCAGAGCGGGAATTGCCGGGGAGTATATGGTCGTCAAACGCCTGATGCCGCTATTTGAACAATACGCACCGAGAGAAATCACGGAGGCCATGCGTGGTCAGTTTGAGGCCCTCAATTCTCTGGTCAGTGACAGCGTGCGTCATGGGGAAAATGAGTGGGTACAAAAGGGAATCAGTCCCGAGAAACCCCTTGCGGATCAGGAACAGTCTCTGCTAGATCAGATCGACCATGCTAAGACATCAGACCAGCGCGACGAACTTTACTTCAAACTAGCCTTGTTGGCGCTGAGCAAATACGACATGAAGGCTCGCGATTATGCGAGCAAGATTGACGAAAGCTGGTTTCGCAAACGGGCGCAAGCGTGGGTTGACTGGTGTTTGGCCATCAGCAACATCGAGAGGAAAAAGACTGGGCTGGCTCTGGAGTTGGCTCGTAATGGAGATTTGAATCACATCCAGCGAGTCTGGATCTTGACCCAGTCGGCGAAACTGCTGGCCAAAACCGATCGTGACAAAGCGCTGTCGTTACTTGACGACGCAACTGCTGAGACTCGCCGTATCGAGGGCGTTGATTTGGATCGACCGCGTGCGCTACTGGCCATAGCCAATGCTCTAAGGCTGATCGAGCCGTTGCGGGCATGGGATGCCATCTTCGATGCCGTCAAGGCAGCCAATTCGACCGAGGGTTTTACCGGCGAAGACGCGGTTCTCTCAGTCACCCTAAACACCAGGAGCCAAATTCTCACCAAGCTAGAGACCAACCCCGATTTCGAAATTAGAGGAATTTTCAGCGAAGCGGCATCTAACGATTATGACCGGGCAATCCAGTTGGCGCGCGGCTTTCAGGGAGAGGCGGCCCGCGCCAACGCCACCATCGCCATCGCTCGCTCCGTGCTGGGTGAGAAGAGCGCACGCGCTCCTGCGCCATAAGCTGTGATGAAGAACCAGCTACCGGGAATGCGGTCGTAGTTGTGCCGTTCGCTCTTTGTTTCGTGTGATGCTGTCGAACAAAACGGTGGATGCGAGCGGCGGGAGCGTGTTTCGTAACTTGATTCGTCCGGCGAAGGTTGAATGAAATCGCGCCGCCGCGTCAACTCAATCGTTCGACAGCTTCGCGCTTAATCATATGCGCCTTAGATTCCTACTCGTTGTCCTGGCGATTTTCGTCACCTCATGTGCGAGTGGGGCGCAATCGGTGAACACTAATCATCCACGCACAGTGGTCGATTACTACATGCTGCTCCCTGACAAATACTTCGAAGCGAATCGCGTGGAGCGCCTTCACTGGATGCTTGACCCGAAACGTGGCGCAATCATCGATATTCGCAACGGATACTTGTATGCTCCCGGCGATGGTGCGCAAACCGACATCTACACCTGCGTCTTCAAGCGATCTGACGGCACTTATCTCGTTGCTGTAAACTACAACGACAAAGACGGCGTATTCGAAACCTTTCTCGATTTGTTTGTTTACGAACGCGGTCACTTAACCAACGTGACGAACTCTGTGTTGCCCGTGCCGTTCAGCAAACTTCTTTTCTACGAATTGCCCCGGCACGGGACTACGATTCGGGTGACGGACACATCAGGCGATCGGCTGTATGATTTCGTTTGGAACCGACGCGTGTTCAAGGTGAAACATGCCCGCGTCAACTCAACCGTTCGGCGCTAACGAGTTATCAAACAAGGATTGATAATATGAGAATAATCTTTTTGATGTTTCTCGTGACTGTTGCTTCAGGTGAGGCAGCAGCCGCGCAGAATAACTCTATCAACGAACTGCGGCAGATGTTTGACTATGACCAGAAGTTGCCGCTTGATGTCAAGGAAGTCGGATTTAGGGACAGTGACGGGGTACGCATCCATGACATCAATTACGCGAGTCCCAAGTTTGGACGGGTTACCGCTTATCTCGTTGAGCCTGCTGTTAAAGGCAAGTATGCGGGCATGGTCTTCGGTCATTGGGGATATGGGAATCGCACGGAGTTTCTTCCGGAAGCGATATTGTATGCCAGAGCAGGTGTTGTCTCACTGTTGATTGACTATCCGTGGGTGCGCCCTGCTCCGTGGCGTCGGATTGAACCTGGTGAAAAGCCTGAAGCCGTTCGTGATAACTACGCGGCGACGGTGATTGATTTACGTCGTGGCATAGACTTGCTCCAGGCGCGCGCTGACGTTGACTCAAATCGCATCGCTTACGTCGGTCATAGCACCGGCGCACAATGGGGCGCGATTCTTTCGGCGATAGATAAGCGCGTCAAAGCCGTCGTGTTGATGGGCGGGATTCCCACCGAAGCTACCATAGCCCTGGAGAGTGATGACCCGGAGTTTGTGGACTCTCGTAAGAACACGCCCAGGGAGCAACTAGATAACTATTTCAAGACCATTGGGGTGATGGATGCCATCAACTATGTGCCTTATGCCGCGCCAACTCCTCTGCTATTTCAATTTGCTCGGTATGAAAGATATTTCAACGAAGCGGCAATGCTAAAATATGCACGAGCGGCGAGCCAACCGAAAATCGTTGAATGGTACGATACAGGGCATGATCTTAATGATGTTCAAGCTCTCATTGATCGAGCTAATTGGCTGCAAAGACAAATCGGCTTCAAACTTGTCCTGCCGATCTTGCAGAAGAAATTTAGCACTATCAAATGAAAGTGGTGTCTTACCTGAAGCCGCGCCGAACAAATCGTTACAGGTGAGCGCGGGATAGCATGATGATCGGCAATTAGCACTCAATATCAGGCATTGGTTGTCCAACATTTTATAGATGGATTTTGGCAGCGAAGCCCTACAATTCATTCAACCGGAGCGCGGAATAGCGTGGCCTCCATAATTCTCCCTTGCGATGAGGTTGAATGCCTTTCGCGCGCGCGCGGTCAACTGACGCTGGGCCTCTATCCGAATCGCTCCTTAGAATTTGGAACCAAACTATGAGAAAGCAAAATTCAATTTTGGCGCTTGCGCTCTTGCTCGGTCTTATTGTCTTAAGCTCTGCTGCTCAAAGATCAATTGAAGGTCACTGGGAAGGGGTGATGGTTCGTGAAGGCGCGGAGTTGCCGGTCAGCTTTGACTTTACGAATGAAGCGGGCCGACTCGCAGCGAGCTTCAATTCTCCTAATCAGCGAGCGATGGGAATACCGCTCAGAAATGTTACTTACACCGCGCCTAAAGTTCATTTCGAATTGGTTGGTGATGCCACAACGATCATCTTCGACGGTGAGTTGAACGGCGATGCGATTGCCGGAGAATTTCGAGAAGGTGATGCCAGAGGCACATTCTCACTAAGGCGAGTTGACGCCAAGCCGCCCACATTCAAGCAAGAAGAAGTTAGCTTCCGCAACGGAGATGTAACTCTTTCCGGCACGCTACTGCTCCCCTTAACAGAAGAGCTTCATCCGGCTGTTGTTTTCCTTCACGGCTCTGGCTCTGAAGGTCGTTACGCTGGGCGGTTTCTGGCCGAATATTTCACTCGCCACGGCATTGCGGCACTCATTTACGATAAGCGCGGCGTTGGCAAGTCAACGGGTGATTGGAAGCGTTCAGACTTCAATGACTTGGCTGGAGATGCCATCGCTGGAATTCATTTCCTGCAACAACGCAAGGAAATCAATCCTCGAAAGATCGGGATCTACGGTCACAGTCAGGGATGCATGATTGCTCCGCTGATTGCCTCTCGATCAAAAGATGTAGCCTTCATAATAGGTGGCGCCGGCAGTGCTGTTCCCGTATATGAGTCAGAAATCAACAGCCTCATAAATCAAGTTCGGGCTAAAGGTATTTCGGGTAATGAACTTGCCGAAGCGACTGAATTCATCAAGATGGAGGTTAATGTTTCGCGTACCGGACAGGGTTGGGAGCAGTTTGATGCCGCAACCGAAAAGGCTCGTAACACAAAATGGTATCCGGTGCTTCAGGTGCCACCAAAGGACAGTTGGTGGTGGGCATTTTCGAAGCGCATCTATGATTACAATGCGGCTGACTATTGGGCGCAGGTAAGCGTTCCGGTTCTGGTGATTTATGGCGAACGCGATTTGTATGTCCCAGTTGCGCAAACCATCTTGAATATAGACCGCGCGTTAGCCAAGACAAAAAACGGCGACTATACAATTCTTTTATTGCCCCGAGCATCACACGCATTCAATATCGAACCCGAGGCTGGGCAGCCTTTCGAGTGGTGGCATATGGCTCCGGGCTTTCCTAATTTATTAACCGCGTGGATTAACCAACGAATGAAATTATGACATCAACTACGCCTACGGGGCCTTACTCGCCCTCAAATTCTATGAGATGTACAGGCGTGACCTCGAACATTTTGTCCCGCGCTACATATCGCTGATGCGAAACGGTTTTGATGCTTCACCCGAAGTCCTTTTGAAGAGCTTTTTAGATATCGACCTGCATGATCCTCGTCTGGTTACAACACCTTGAGCGTGGTCGCAGAAAAAATAGACCTTCTGGAAAAGAGCTATCAAAAATAGACAGTGTCCTACCTTGCGGGTTACGTCGCTTCGAGCACACAAACATAATCACGCTCTGTGGTTATATCGAGGGCGCGACTCAACATGTCGTTGCAGGTGAGCTGCGATTGATCGTCTCTCAACTGGAAGGATAGAATCCACGTTGTATGCTGCCGCGCGGCCACCTGAACTCAACCCTTGGGTTGCTTCCTGCGTAAAACTCGCGAAGAGGACAATTGGCCGATCGTCCTGAGGAGGTTGTTCGAACATGGTTGCGATACGCTTTCTAGTTTTTATCCTCATACTTGGGTCGATCAATGTGACGGCGCAAACGACTAAGTCAGGTGCACCAAAAACTCCCACTGAGGCTTGGAAACTTGTAAACCTTAAGGCTGATGAAGAACGAGCGCGCCTTGCGCAAGAATACGCCTCACTATTCAAGCTTGGAGATTGGAAGGATGAAGAACTTCTAAGTCTCGGAAGACTGTACAGCCTGAGCGGACAACTCAGCAGTGCGCAAAAAGCATTGACCCTATATCTCGCCGCCTCTAAAGCAGCAAATGCCACGGCCGCACGACAAGTTCTGCTGAAGGTCTTGATAGCCCAAAAGGACTACGATGGTGCTCTCTCAGTAGCTAATAGACTATTGGCTGAACCGGAATACGACCGGGGCACCCTCTTGCAAGTACTTACATTGATAAGAGCATTAGCGGCGACGCATTCAAAAGAAGCGACTTTGCTTTTCGAAAAAACTCTGCCGGGGCTTTTCCGTCACGCGACAAATGAGATTAGGGACAATCCTCAATTTGGTTCGACAATGGCAGGTATGATCTTAGCGGATGCGCTGGAAGCCGGCCAACTATACCGAGAAGCGGGAGATCTAGTTGATTCGGAGAAACTATTCGCTCTTTTCCTGACCAAATTCAAGCCGACCCCGTTATCCGTTGATCAGAAGGTGACTAAGGCAGTTGATATCGCCATCAGTCAAGCACGAGTTATCGGCATTATGGCGCCGCCGCTTGAGGGAGTTGAATACATCGGAATGCCGAAGATGCCCATTGAATCATTTAAGGGCAAAGTAATCTTGCTGGATTTTCTAGCGCACTGGTGTAAACCTTGTGTAGCGGAGTTTCCGAAGCTCAATGCACTCCAGGAGAAGTATAGTTCACAGGGACTACAGATCATCGGCGTCACTACCTTCTACGGTTTTATTGGTGACAAGAAAGATGTCATTCCGGGTGATGAGTTAGCAGCTCTAAGGAGTTTGCGTACGCAGCACAATGTAAAATTCGGATTTCTCGTAAGTCCGTCAGCAAAGGATGCCAACTATGGGCTGGCAGGAGTGCCTTACGTGGTAACGCTGCTTCCAACAAAAGCGTTGATTGATCGTGCGGGTAAGGTGCGCTACTTGAGAACTGGATCAGGTGAATCGGAACTCGAAAAGATGATTCAGGTGTTGCTGGCCGAGCCGTAATTAGGAGAGTGAATTGCGTCGATCCGTCACGCATTTTCATTAGTGTCGTTTTGAAAACTGAGAAACCGCTGAGAAATCGAGCTTTTGCTTTGCGCCGGCATTTCGGGAGTTTTGTTTCCGCTGTGTTGACGGCTTTGATATCTGGTGCTTTCGCGAGCGCATTCGGCGCACCCCAGAACAGCCCGCTGGTGTTCAGCGTATCCGCAACCTCTACGCGCGCCGTCGTACTGGAATCGGTCTCGATGCGAGCCGAACCATTCTCCTTGAACTCGGAAGAGAACTTTACTCCGAACGATTCACGCACGCGCATTACCCTCTTTTGCATGAACCTTGACCTGCTGTCCGGGGAGTCGGCGAATGCTTTGAGCGCCGATGCCGAAGACGCCGCACATGTTCACTATCCGTTAAAGGTTGAATACGTCGGACAGGTGCCCGGCTTCGAAGGAATTTACATGGTCGGGTTGCGGCTCAATGATTTGATGACCAGCAATTTAGGCGATGTCCTGGTTCGTTTGAATTTGCACGGGATGGGCAGCAATCGCGTTCGCGTAGGCATTGGGCAAATCGGCGGTGGACCTGCCGACGATAATCCTGGAGTGGGCACGCCTGCGCCCGCTACACCGCCGACCGCGACCACTCCGCAAACTATTTCTCAATACCGCGCACAATTTTCAGATCCATCTATGGCGAGCGGTCCCGACGCGATCAGGTTTCTCGAACAAGCGACGTGGGGCCCGACCGATTCCGACGTTACCCATCTGCGGCAGATCGGGATGCAGGCGTACTTAAACGAACAATTCAATAAGCCGCCACTGTTCAGCGACGTACAAGCGAACTATCCGTTAACCACGCTTTACCCGATAATCCGGCCGACTCAGAACTGTCCGGACTGCTTTAATGCCTACAGTCTTAATGCATTGCACAAGCAGTTCGTGACGAATGCTCTGACTAAGCCCGATCAGTTGCGTCAGCGGGTTGCTTTCGCGTTGCATAAATTGATCGTGGTCGCAGGTCGCGATCTGAACGATAACGAGAGCAGTTGGTACGCACCTTATTTGCAGATCCTTGATCGGAATGCCTTCGGCAATTACCGGCAGCTACTGTTTGAAATCACCCTCAACCCCGGCATGGGCACCTACTTGAACATGGCGGGCAATACCAGAGTGGCTCCGAACGAGAACTATGCTCGTGAAGTAATGCAGTTGTTTTCGATAGGAGTTGACACGCTGAATCAGGACGGAACTCCGGTTCTCGACGCGAATGGAAATCGCGTTCCGACTTACGGGCAAACTGAGATCACAAACTTTGCGCGCGTCTTTACCGGTTGGGTCATTCCCAACACGAACACCAACACGTTCAGCGGTCAAACGGTACCGGACTACATCCGGCCGATGATCCTCAGTAATAACCTCGGTGCGAACGGTCCCTCCGACATTGACGCCAAGACTTTACTGAATGGCCTGCAACTTCCTGCCTGTTCGAACTGCACGGGGAATGCGGACAACATGGCGGCGTACAAGAACGCGGAGTTAAATGCGGCGATCGACAACCTCTTCAATCACCAAAACACCGGGCCGTATGTCTGCACTCAGCTAATCCATCAGTTGGTCACGAGTAACCCGAGTCCCGCCTATGTGGGACGCTGTGCGGCGGCCTTTGCGAACAATGGTTCCGGCGTGCGCGGAGATATGAAGGCGATCATTACCGCGATTCTGCTCGATCCGGAAGCCCGCGGGGACGTTAAGACCGATCGGAATTACGGCCGTTTACGTGAGCCGGTGCAATTCATCTTCAATCTGCTGCGCACATTCAATGCGACCAGTGACGGGGCTTTGGTGGATGTCGTGTCTGTTAGCTTTACGACTCCGATGGGCCAGGATGTATTTAATCCGCCGACTGTATTCAGCTATTTTCCTGCCGATTTTAATTTGCCGGGGACAGACCTGCTGGCTCCAGAGTTCGGCATTCTGGATGGCACGATCGCCTACCAACGAGCTAACTTTGTGAACACCCTGTTTCTCGCGAATAACGGGAACGGGATTCCCCCACGGGGCACTAGTGGCGGTCGCCCATCAGGAACGCAAGTTAATTATGCCAACTATCAGGCTCAGGCCGGCACCCCGGAGAATCTGGTGGAGATGCTGAATACCAGCATGATGCACGGCACTATGTCACCATCAATGCGCACAAGCATCATTGACGCCGTCACGACAATCCCCAGCAGCGACGCGGCCAATCGAACGCGGACCGCTATTTATCTCGTCGCGACTTCGTCGCAATATCAGGTGCAAAAATAAGGGAATGAGACAGCCACGCAGGCGCTTTCTCAAGGACTCGGCTTATTTACTTCGAATCAAAAGGCCGCAGGTTCGAGTCTTGCTGGGTGCACCAATTCTTATCTAGCTTTCTTGCGGTGCCTTCGAGGTG
>WNGL01008655.1_pt1 | contig 20280 bp, 22 predicted proteins | sample 5400591 | NCBI WGS metagenome assembly WNGL01 (sample SAMN13153377, study PRJNA577476) | soil metagenome | isolation source: 80 cm soil or saprolite under Garry oak tree replicate 1 | place: USA:California | collected 2016-06-15 | reverse complement strand
CCAGGATCTGCGCGGTGGCCACGACGGTGCCGTCCTCGGCGGTCAGATCGGTGACGTACGCGGCGAGCGGGGCCTGCCACCGCACCGACAGGGCCGCCCCGAGGTCCAGCCCGGCGGTGGCGTTGGACATCAGCACCAGCCGCGGGGCGCGCTCGGCCACCACCGCCAGCAGCGCCTGCTCATACGCCTCGGGCAGGTATTCGGCCAGCACGGGGTGGTCGACCGATATCACCACGCCGGCGCCACCGAGCTGGGTGGCCAGGTCGCGCGGCCCCAGCAGGGCGACTTCCGCCACGCCGCCGAGGGCGGATGCGAGCTCATGCGCCTTGCCGAGAAGTTCGTAGGTTGCCTCCGAGATCTGCTTGCCGGTGTGTTCGGCGAGCACCATCACGTTGCTGCTCATCGTGGCCGTCACCCCTTCACCAGGCCGCGGGCGCGGAGCAGGTCAGCGATCTTCTCGGCCACCTCATCCGCCCCGCCGGCCAGCATCTCGGCGTGCCCGGATGCCTCGGGCCGGTGCATCCGGCGCACGGTCAGCCCCGGGCCAGCGGCTACTGCGGTCGTCTCGGCTTCGCGCAGCCCGCCCGCCTGCATGGCCTGCCGGATCCGGCTGATCGGCGCGTAGCGCGGCGCCTGCCGGGCGGTCTGGATACCGATCACGGCGGGCATGGTCACCCGCAGCTCGTGCACGCGGCCGCCAGCGAACTCCTGCCGGACGGTTACCGCGCCGCCCGCCACCTCGACCCCGACCACGACCGATACGTGCGGCAGGCCGAGGTGAGCGGCGAGCATCGGGGGCAGCTGGCCGTCGAGGTCATCGGGAGCCTGCACGCCGGTGATCACCAGGTCGGCAGGCTCGTCCGCGAGGTAGCCAGCGACCAGCGCAGCCCGGTCGCGGGTCGAGGCGGCGCCGTCCTTGCCGCCACTGATCTTGATGGCCGCATCGGCGCCCTTGGCAAGCGCCGTGTACAGGGCCTGGCCGATGTCGGGGTCGCTGGCCAGGCCCACGGCCACGACCTCGGCACCGGTGGCGTCCTTGACCAGCAGCGCTTCCTCCAGCGCTTGCGCGTCCCACTCGCTGAGAACGAACTTGGCGAATTCACGGTCAATATCGGTCTCGTCGGGAGTCAGTTCGATCTCCTCGACGAGATCGGGCACCGCCTTCATCGGCACGACGATTCGCACGTATTACTCACCTCTCAGGTCGGGGGCCCAGCTGCTAGCCGAGGACCTCGTCCAGTCGCATCTGCTGCCTGATCTCGCCCAGATCGCTCGCGGTCGGGACGAATGGGTAGTCGCGGAACGGCTCCGTGGGCCGGTAGGACCCGTACGGCCGGGTGCACCCCGGCTGGCCCTTCTCCCCCGGGCAGCCGTTGGTCACGAAGGCCATCCCCTCATCGACGACCGCCTCCACCACGGCCCGGTCAGCCCGCAGGTGGGCCAGGCCGCCCCCGGCGTCGAAGCTGAACTGGTCCAGGCCGTAGCCTTCGGTCTCGATCAGGTGCTTCGCGAGCTGCACCCGGCGCCAGCGGACCAGGGGCGATTTCAGGTGGCTGGCCATCCGGGAATCGGGCTCGGGGTTGAAGCAGAACAGGTAGGAGTAGATCTCCTTCTCCCGGAGCGCGGCGAACAGCTTGACCAGGTCCTGGTCGGTCTCCCCGAGGCCGACCAGGGTGTGCACGTTGACCTTCCACGGGCCGAAGATCTCCCGGGAGTCGGTCACGACCTCCCAGTACTTCTCCCACTTCAGGCCGCCCGCCGGCACGTCGGTACGGATGTTGCGGAACATTTCCTCGGTGACCGCGTCCAGCCCGATCCCGATCATGTCCACGCCGAGGGCCTTGAAGGTCTCCAGCCGCTCCCGGTTGAGGGTGGGTGGCGCTACCAGGATCGACAGCGGAGTGCGCACCCGCTGCCCGATCCGCTGGGCGATATCGCAGGTGTCACGGTAGGCGTGGCCGTGGGTGACCATCGAGATGCACAGCCGGGTCAGCGTGGCCTCGTGCTGCGCCATCCGCTCCACCAGGTCATCGGTGCGGACCAGCGGCCACTCCACCCGGATGAAGGACTTGTCCTGGTACGTCCCCGGCCGGGTGCGGGCAAGCCCGCAGTACCCGCAGTCGGACAGGCACCCTTCGTCGTAGTTGAGCAGCAGATTTATTCCGCCGAACGGGAAGTCCCTGCTGAATCTCCCCGACCTCAGCCGGAGCGCGATCGCGCTGGCCATCGAGATCCGCACGTACTCGGGGCTGACCTGCCGCTGCCTAGCCGGGGCCGCCGGGCTGGGCACGGTTGGGAGCTGACGAGCGGACATGTCGCGACCCTTCACTTCGGCTCGGGGAAATAGCAGGAACCGGCGGAGCGGACCGGGCCGGCAGCGACTCGCTCGCTTGCTTGCCGCCCCGCCTCGAGCACCGCGGCGGCGATCCGCTCATCCGCGATGCCGAGCGCCTGGCCAGCGCCGGAGCGAGTGACCGCCTCGGTGACCGGCCCGCGGTCAAGGCGGCGCCAGCGCAGCGCGGACTCCATCTCCACCAGGGCCGGGGGGAGCTCGTTGAAATCGCCCACGACGGTCGCGTTCTTCACCAGGCCGCCATGGGTTGTGAGATAGATCCGGGCGAGCCCGGCCGGAGTCTTGAGCACCGCCGACCCGCTCCCGTCCGCAGCGACGCTGCGCTCACCGAGCCAGGACGGCGCGCCGTACCGCGCGGCGGCGAGCCTGGCCGCGAGCGAGCATTCCGCCGGGCTGGGGGCGCCAGGCTCCAGCGTGGCCCCGCTCGTCGCGGCAAAGCCCGCCGCGATGGCTTGCCGGACGTCGCCGGCGGCGTGCGGGCGGCCGGTTTCCCTGCTCACCGTGGTGACCCGCTCGGCAACCGCGGCAGCAGCCTTGTCGGCCAGCTTGGCCGCGGGGATCCGCAGCACGCCGAGCATGAACTCGATGTCGAGATCGGCCAGGACGCTGGCATGGAACAGCATGCCCCCGGCAGGGTCGACGTACAGGCCGAGGCCGGCAATCTTGCGCCCCCCGGCTTCCAGGTCGTTCTTCCCGCGGAACACCACCGTGATGCCAAGCGCGGCCAGGCCGGCCGTGACGGCGCCGGCCAGCTCCTCGATGATCTCGCGGGGGCGCTTGCCCGCCGGGGCAGAGCCGGTGAAGGCCACGCCGAGCTGGCCGGCCCCCATGATGATCGCGCCGCCCCCGGTGGGCCGACGGCTCACCTGAGTGCCGGTCCGGCGGCAGGCTTCCAGGTTCACCTCGGCCTCGAGGTTCTGGTACCGGCCCACCAGCGCGCAGTGGCTGCGGTAGGTGTAAAGGCGCAGGGTCGGCGGCCGGCCTGGCTCCCCGCGCGCGTACCGGGCCATGAGGGCCTCGTCGAGAGCCAGGCCTTCGGCGGCTCCGGCGCCGTCGTCGGTGATCAGCCGCCATGGCTTGGTCATCCGGACACCTCCACCCTCGCGTAGCCGCTGTCCTGCGCCCCGGTCCAGGTGAGCGAGCAGCAGTACTCATACAGCCGCGGTGTGAGGCCACGAGACCGGGCGTAGGAGATCGCGCCGTCGGCCGGGTAGGCGATACCGTTCAGCCCGAGATCGATCGCGGCCTGGTCGAGTTCGGCCTTCATCCGGCCCAGCGGGCGGGCGCAGCCGAGGTTGATGGTGGTCGCCGGGGCGGCCGTCCGGGCGGCGGCGAAGAAACCGGCGACCTGGTCGGCCGGCGGTGGCGGGATGTGCTCCATGGGGGTGCCGACCAGCGGCACCAGCACGACCAGGATGAGCGTGGACACCGGGTGGCGGGTGACCAGTTCCAGTGCCCGGTGCTCGCCGAGGAACCGGCCGTAGTGCAGGCCGAGGACGATGTGCGGGATTATCCGCAACCCATGGGCGGACAGCAGCCGCAGCGAGCTGTCCATGTCCGCGACGGTGAGGTCGAGGTGATAGACCTCGCGGATGGTCTCGTCGGCGCCGATGATGTCGAGCATCACCCCGTCCACGCCCGCCTCCGCCAGCCCGGCGGCGAGCCGGGGCGAGACCACGCCCGTGTGGACGATCACCTTCATCCCGAGCTCCTCGCGGATGCGGGTGATGTGACGCAGGTGCGGCAGCAGCGGCACGCCTCCGGCCCTGGTGGACCCGCCAGAGACCAGCAATCCCTCGCTGCCCTCCGTGCGCAGCCGCTGGGCCAGCGAAAACAGGTCCTCGCCGGCCCGTACCGAGACCATGCCTTGCAGCACTTTCGCCTGGCAGTGGTCGCAAGACAGGGCGCAGGCCGACCCGGTCACCGAGACCGGCAGGAACCGGCGCGGGTTGGCGGGTGTCCACTCGGACGTCTGCCAGCGCTTGAGCCCGGGCGCGTAGAAGTCCATCACGTCGGGGAAGTTCGCCCGCCGGGTGGCAGCAGCGGCGCTGGCGACGGCCGGGGCCGGGGAGGCGGCCAGCGGGGCGCGGGGCGCGGTCATTGCGCGATGACCCCCTCGCGCCGGTAATCCGCTGCCGCTGCCGCGTACCACCGGGTGATCTCGTCTGGGTCGCTCAGCAGCCCCGGCAGGTCTCCGGCGGGGTTGCTGAGTTCGGCCTCGATCAGCCACCCGGCACCGAACGGGTCGCGCTCGGCGAGCCCGGGGTCGGCGACCACATCCTCGTTCACGGCCAGCACAGTCCCCGACACCGGGCTGACCAGTGGGCCCACGAACTTTGCCGCCTCCAGCTGGCCGAACGGCCGGCCCGCGGCAAGCTGTGCGCCCGCGGGCGGGAGGGACAGCTCGGCGAGGGTGCCGCTGGTCTCGATGCCCAGCGGGTCCATCCCGATCCGCGCCCGGGCGGGCTCANNNNGTGTCCGCAAGGGGCTCATGGGGCCCGGCCAGCTGGACCCACATGTGCGTCTCGGCCTGGTACAGCCGGTCGAGGGCGAGCGGGAAGCCGCCGACCTGGACCAGCGTGGCCTGCCCGGCCCTGCCAGCCGGGCGAGCCGGGACGCGGCCGGCCTCGCCGGGGCGTCCAGCACTGTCGGGGTGAGTCATCAGAGCCTCTTCCCGTCGGCCGTGGCGAAGGCCACGGCGAGCCGGCGTCCTGGGTCGCCGAACCTGGCAAGCACATCCGCGACCGAGCCGAGCGGCACCCCGGCGAGCGCACGTTCGGCTGCCCGGGTCTGTCCGTTGAGCCCTGCCGCGTCGAGCCGTGCCCGGGCCACGGTTCCCCGCACCACGCTCGCCACGACCCGGGCGCCGCTGGTACCCGCGGCAAACGTCCACACCCCGGCCCGCACCTTGACCTGCCGGTCGGGCCGGGCGCCCTGCGCCACCCCGGCCTGGGGGCCCTGCCGGGTGATCCTGCGCAGCGGGCGGGCCGGCCCGGCGAGCCAGTCACTGCTGGTGAACCGGTCATCAAGGCGGGCCACGGTCGCCTGCTCGCCGTCGGTGAGGTCACCGGGAACGGCCCGCAGCGCGAGCGCGCTGGCGTAGGCGCTGACCATGGCGGCCTGGAAGGTTCCGGCGTCGGCCGGCGTGGCGGCCACGTAGCGGCGCATCAGCCGCAGCGTTTCCGCGCGCAGCGCCGGGTCGCCCAGGGCGAGGACCCGGGTGGCCTGCTCGTGGTCGAACCGCTCGATGAGATTCCCGCAGACCACCACCGCGTCCTTGATCTGGCCGGCACCGTGCCCGCAGATCTTGCGGTCGCCGAGGCAGATCTCGAGGTCGTCGTCGAGCTCGGCCGCCACCCCGGCGGCGCGGAACGCCGTCACCGCTGGCTCCAGCAGGGCGCGCAGCGCACCGAGGCGGGATGGGGAGACTGCCCGGGCCGGGAGGCAGATCTGGAAGAAAAGCTGGCCGGCGTCGAGGTAGACCGGCCCGCCGCCGACCATCCGGCGGTAGACCGGCAGGCCCTGTGCCCGGCAGTACTCCTGGTCCACCTCATCGGTGTCCCGGTGATAGCCGAGGCAGACGTAGGGGGCGGATGGGCGGGCAAAGGTCAGCGTCGGCGGCGCGGCGTCGCTGACCGCGTAGGCGACGGCGTGCCACAGGGTCTGCGAGCGCAGCGGTGTCACGCGCCCGAAGTCGATCACCCGCAGTACCTCACGCACCGGCCGGCCCCAGGCCCATGGCCTCGTCGATGAGCTCGATGATGTCGCGGACGGCCAGCTGGTCGTTGCCGGTCGATTTGGCCGCGTCCTCGAAGCGCGGCACCTCGTACGGGCAGCAGACCACGAGCATGTCGGCCCCGGTCTGGGCGGCCTCGCGGACCCGGCGTTCGGACAGCCGCTCGGCGGTGTAGTCGCGGCTGAACCCGTCGAGCCACATGCCTCCCCCGCCGCCTCCGCAGCAGTAACCGTTCTCGCGGCAGCGGCCCATCTCCACCAGTTCCACACCCGGGATCGCCCGGATCAGGGTGCGGGGTGCGTCGTACTCGCCGTTGTGCCGTCCGAGGTAGCAGGGGTCATGGAAGGTGACGGTGAGGTTGAGCTCCTTGGCCCAGGTGAGCTGGCCGGCCAGCGGGGCCAGCAGCTGGGTGTAGTGCAGCGCATCGAAGGTGTGCCCGCGCTTGGGGTACTCCTTGACCAGTGCATTGAACGCGTGCGGGTCGGGGGTGACGATGCGCTGGAAGGAGTACTTGGCGAGGACGGCCGTCACGTCCTCGACCAGCGCGTCGAACAGGCCCTTCTCCCCGGCCAGACGCTGGGAGTCGCCAAGCGTCTTCTCCTCGTGGCCGAGGATGGCCCAGTCGATGCCGAGCGCGGCGGCGACCCGGGCGAAGGCGCGGGCGGCGTCCTGGCCGCGAGGGTGGTAGCTCCAGTAGTCCTCGACGTAGAAGAGCACGTCCACCGGGCCGGGCTCGTTCGGCAGGATCCGCACCGGGACACCGGCGGCCCGGGTCCATTGCGCGCGCCGCCGCGGGTTCTCCCCCAGGGCATTGCCGTAACGGAAGGTCTTCTCGAACACGTCCTGCAGCTCACCGGGAACGTGGCCGCCGTCGGTCAGCGCCGCCTCCCGCACGGCCGGCATGATCTGGATCATGTCGACTTCCTTGGGGCATACCCGCAGGCAGTTGCCGCAGGTGGTGCAGAGCCACAGGTCGGGGTCGGCCGCCAGGTCGGTGCCGGTCTGGACCTTCCGGTGCAGCTTGCGCGGGCCGTACTCGCCGACCACGTCCACCGGGCAGACCGGCACGCACTTGCCACAGCCGTAACACCATTCCAGCGACTCGCCGCCGGGCAGCGCCGAGATCTCCGCGAAGCCGTCGGGTGAGTAGTCGGTGAGCACCCGGGGCTCGAACATCCGGTTCCACATGGCCGGCAGCTCGACCTCACGGCCAGAGATCGGGGAGGCGACCGTAGCCTTCTCCTTCTCGACGGCGCGCGGCGGGTCCTTCCGCCCTCCGGTAGGCATCGGCTAAACCTCCAGGTGGTAGACGCCGAGCAGGCGGCGGATGAGGCTGGGCAGCGGCGGCAGGAGGCGGTTGAACTCCTGGGTCATCCGCATCCGCAGGACCGTGTACATGTAGACCCCGTACACAGCGGCGAGGTAGACGTCGGCGCCGAACAGGCCAGGCCCGGCGCCAGTGAACCCGGCAGCTTTGCCGGTCTCGTCGACGAAGGTCGTGGCCCGCCCGACGGTGAGGTAGACCTCGCCGCGGCTGCCGCCCTCGGTCAGGTCGATGTCATCGGTTGTGACCAGCCGGAGAGCACCGGTCTCGGTGCTGGGATTCCATAGCCACCGTGTCCACAGCCAGTACTGGCTGGGGTTGACGAAGTGGAGCAGTTCACCGGGCAGGTCGAAACCCGGTCCAGGGAGGCCGGCGAGCAGCGCGTCGAACGCATCGAAGCGCGCGGTCACGGCTTCGGCGGGGTCGAGCAGGGCGGTGATGGCCGCGCCGAGGCGCTGCGGGCCGATCGCGTCCAGGATCTGGTCCGCATGGCGCCGGGCCCCGAACACCCACCGCAGGACCTGCCGCAGCGCAGCCTGGTCCAGCCGTGCTGCCCCGGGCGCGAGCAGGCCGCGCAGCGCACCGGATTTGCGGCTGAGGTCGGCCGCGATCGCCGCGAGTTCCGCAGGGCTGATCCGGTCAAGGATCTCGCGCTGGAACTCCTGCGCGCTCGGGGTGTCGACGACGGGGCCGGCCATCATGACCTGCGTGCTCAACGCGCCACGGCGGCCCGGGACCGCAGGTAGCCGACCGCCTTCATGGCCGCGCCCGCCGCTGAGGAGACGGTGTCCTCCAGGTCGGCGGGGCCGAGCGCCGCGCCGCAGGCGAAGATCCCTTCCCGGCTGGTCGACACCGGGTCGAGCGGGCTGCCCGCCGCCTCGATGAAGCCGTACTTGTTCTGCTGGACACTCAGCAGGCTGGCGAGCTTGCGGGTACCTGGCGAGGGCTCCATCCCGACCGAGAGCACCACCAGGTCCATCTCCAGCTCCATCGGGCGGCCCAATGGTCGTGTCCTCGCCCCGGACGAGGAGCTTGTCACCCTTCTTGAGGACTTCGGTGATGATCCCCTTGATGTACTGGACGTGGTAGTCCTCCTGGGCCGGCCAGTAGATCTGGTTCTCCCAGTAGCCGTACATCCGCATGTCGATGTAGAAGATGAAAACCTTTGTGCCGGGCAACTGCAGCCGGATCTCGATCGCCTCCTTCGAGGCGACACCGCAGCAGACTTTGGAGCAGTACTCGTTGCCGATGTGCCGGTCGCGGCTGCCCACGCACTGGATGAAGCAGACCCGCTCGGGCGGCTGGCCGTTGGACGGCCGCAGCACGTTGTGCTGCTTGAGCATGGGCTCCAGGTCCTGCAGCGCGATGACGTCCGGGAACTCGTAGTACCCGTACATCTGGGTTTCGCGGCCCGGGTCGAAGTGGCTGAACCCGGTCGCGATGATGACCGCCCCGCACTCGGCCAGCTGCTCACCGTCTGGCCCGCGCAGGCGCAGGCTGAACCTGCCACCCTCCCCCTCCGCGCCCTGGACCTCCGTGCCAAGCCGCACGTCGGCGCCCGGGTGGGAGGTCACCAGGTCGATCATCCGCCGGATCTGCGGCTCGGCCGGTTCCCCATGCGGTGTCAGGCCTGCGTAGTTCTCCGCGATCGGCGCGCCGCCCAGGAAGCCGCGCTGCTCGATGAGCACGGCCTTGCCGCCGATCTCCGCGATCGCGTGTGCCGCGCGCAGCCCGCCTGGGGCCACCGCCAATGACGGCCACCGTGTCAAAGGACATCCATCACCTCACGTTGTGCTTGCCGCCACCACGGGGGTGACGACGTGCTCCGCCGGCGGAGCCGCCCCAGTGGCCTGCCGCCGGTGCGGCGGCCGGAATGGCCACCGGGAGACCTGGCCGTGCGCTCAGCCGTCAACGTCGTCCCAGTCGAGGTAGCGCTTCTCGCCGCTCTCGAGCCGCTTGAGGTCCGCCTCGAACTCGGCCCAGGCCCGCTCCCAGTCGATGCCCATCTTCTCCAGCACCGGCCGGTAGTCCGCGGAGTGCCAGTGCAGCTGGCACACCCTGTAGGGATGCGCGCCCATCGCGAGGGCGGCGAACTGGGCCTCGCTCATCACCGCCACCCCGACGTTGCGGTCATGAGCCTTGGCCGCGAACTGGCTCTTGTCGAGGGTCGTCACGCACCCGGTGTCGTGAGTGAGGACGACATCGGGGTCGGCCTCCTCCTTCATCACCTCGATCTTGCGGAGGGTGGCGAAGGACCGGGTGAAGTCCCGCTGAACCAGGATGTGCCGGAACCCGAAGCCGCAGCAGTCGAACCAGGTGGAGTAGGTGCGCACCTCGGCGCCGAGTGCCTGGGCGAGCCCGGTCACCACCGCGGTCCGCTGCCCGCCGTAGATGTCCGGGTCGTAGATCGCGTCGCCCTCGACCAGCTTGTAGTAGTGGCAGGCCGGGTGGACCGTGACTTTGATCTGCGACACGTCGCGGACCTGCTTGGCGGCGATCTCAGCCCGCAGCGCGTGGAACCACTCGGAGTAATGGATGATCTCCTCCGGCAGCACCAGCGGCTTGCCCAGCTTGGCCATGATCTCCCGTACCTCGGCCCGCAGCTCCGGGTGCCTGATGAGTTCCTCCCGGACCTCCTTGTAGTGGCCGTAGGAGGTGCCGCAGTGGATCAGCGGGAAGTACCCGGTCTCCAGCGCGGCGGCGAAATTCCGCACCGCGACCGCCGCCTGGGCCGCGGAGTTGGAGGTGGCGCTGGCGTAGTAGTTCCAGGCGGTGCACGAGGTCTGGTCCCGCGGGTCGTGGTAGTCGTAGCCGAGTTTGCGCATCACCCAGAAGATCGAGGTGGAGTAGCCGGGGATGTGGCCGCACTGCCCGCAGGACTTGTGATGCCACAGGTGCGCCTTCTGGATGCGCTTGTCCCGGCCGTACTTGGTGGGCACGGTGACCGCCTCGCGGTCGATCTTCTGCACCACCAGTTCGCCCTTGTCCTCCAGGGCCAGCAGTTCGGCGCGCGGGTCCTCCAGCGCCCGGCGGTCCTCCCCGCGCTCGAAGTGCTCCTTCTTGCGCTTGAGCGCCTCAATCGGGATCGTCACAGCTCAATGCCTTCCTCTTCGAGGCGTTCCTCCATGAGCTCACCGAGGATCGCGTGCAGGCCCGGGTCGACGTCGGCGATCATGTCGAGGGCGCCAGTGTGCAGCCAGATGAGGTAGAGCTCGATCAGGGTCTTGTCGGCGACATCCCACCCGGTGGTCGTGGTGTGCATTGTCTCCGGGGGCAGGGCCCGGCGCCACAGGTCAAGGTTGGCCGAGACGTCGCCGGTTTCGGGCCCCCAGTCAGGGAAGGCGTCCGGCTGGAGCATGTCAGGTGAGACCTGGGTGCCGGTGGACATGATCTTGTAAATAATCCGCGAGTACCCCGCGAGAGCGTCCTTGGCGGAGGCAAGGCCGTTGTTTACGGCCACCTCGCGCATGATCGTGATGATCCCGCCCGGATTGTTGCCGCGCGGGCAGCGCAGGCAGGAGAAGCACTGGGAGCACTCCCAGATGTCCTCCTGCATCTGCTGGTAGACGAGTTCCACGTCCTCGCGCGCCGCGGCCTGCGCGATCCGGCGCGGGCTGAAGTCGTAGAACCTCGCCGAAGGGCAGACGGCCACGCAGATACCGCACTCGTAGCAGCCGTACAGGTAGTCGCCGAACCTGATGTCACTGCGCACCTGGTCAAACAGCCGCGCCTTCTCTTCGTACGGCACATCGGCGTAGCCGGCCACCTCCGGCGCCTTGTAGTGGGCATCTGTCATGGTCATGGCTGCATCCAGAGCTAGAAGCTGATGACCGCGCCGGCGGCGACGGCAAGGTCGTTGAACGCGGCGCCACCGATCATCTCCACGCCGTCGATGAGCTCGTCCAGGCGCAGATCGTTCAGGTCCAGCGAGGGCTGGCAGACGAGCAGCCGGACACCCAGGCCGGTGGCCTGCTCGATGAAATAGCGCAGCGGCTGGCCACGCTCGCCCTTCGGCCCGATTTTGTCGATCACGTCCCTGCGCAGCAGCGTGGGGCCGTACATGGTGAAGTAGATCATGACCTCGAACTCCATGGCCGCGGCGGACGCCGCCAGGAAGAACGGGGTCGCAGACCGCCCGGGGTCGTCCACCCCGTGCGTCTGCACGTAGAGGATCTTCGTCTCAGCGTCGTCAGACCACACCGGCGGCTCCCGTCACCTGGTCCGGCGGATCAGGACATGAAAGACGCCATCCTGCTTGCCGATGCCGATCAGCTCGTTGCCGGTCCGGCGGCTCCAGGCCTTCATGTCCGGCTCCACTCCTGGGTCGGTGGCCAGCAGTTCCAGCACCTGGCCGGGCTCGATCTTCTTGATGGCCTGGGATGTCTTGACCACCGGCAGCGGGCAGGCCATGCCCGTGCAGTCCACGACCTGGTCTGCCCCCGGGACGGGAGGTTCGGCCACAACGCCCCCTCGGGGGTAGGCTCAATGTGATGCGAAACACATTCGCTTTTGCACATATGCTTATACGTGAAGCCACGCTTGTCCAGTGTTTCGGCGAGAAGATTTACCCCCTGGCGGCCCATGACCATCAACGACCTGAGTTGTGACGTCTGCGGGCGCTCTCTGCCCGGGCCAGCCACCGGGGTGAGGTTCGTTTACCATCCCGGCGTCCCGGAGCTTCGCGACGATGCCGGCCTTGCCTGCCAAGCGTGCTGGGAGGCGACCACTGGAGGGCTCGACGTGACGGCTGCGCCGGGCCGGTGCGCTGCCTGCGGAGAGCCGGTCACCAGGCGGCACAGCCTGCACGTCCGCCGCTTCACCGACCCACGGTCGTGGCGGTTGTGCCGCGGCCACGCGGTGGGCTTCCTGAACTCGTTGCGCACGGTGGAGCCCAAGCTGGACCCCGTGACGTTCCGGTTCCCCGCAGCTGGTGCGGGCAGCGCATGACCTGCGTCAGCGGGCTCAGGCGCGTCAGCCAGCGCGAGAGTTCAGGCCTGCCGCCCTTCGTTCGACCATGAACTCGTAGAGCAGGTCGACAGCTTCGACGATTTTCTGGCTGGTGAGCGAGTAGTTGATGTTGCTCCCGGACCGGCGGGCAGTCACGATCCCGCGGTCCCTCAGTATGGCGAGGTGCTGGCTGGCATTGGCCTGCGGGATTCCGAGCGCAGCGGCCAGCTCACCCACGGTGCGTGGGCCGTCCCTCAACTCGTTGATGATCAGGAGCCGCTTGCCGTCCGCGATCGCCTTGCAGACACGCGCGTACAGCTCGTATATCTCCCCTGCCTCGGCGCGTGACACCCTGGCGCGAATCCTCCCTCGCCTCCCGGAAAATCCCTGGCCGAGTCTAACAATGGGCCACCAGCACGGCTTGCCGGCGCCGGCCTGCGCGGCTCCCGCTAGTGGGCGTCAGCCGCTTCCGCAGCCACTGGGGGCGCTGCAGGACGCCAGCCGAGTTCCTCGGCCATGAACTCCCGCAGCAGGTCGACCGCCCGCAGGATCTTCGGGCTTGCCAGGCTGTAATGGATACTGCTGCCGAACCGCTCCGCGATGACGAACCCCCGGTCGCGCAGCACCGCCAGGTGTCGGCTCACGTTCGGCTGTGAGACCCCCAGCGCCTCGGCGAGGTCGCCCACCGACCGCGGGCCATCGCGGAGCTCGTTGATGATGAGCAAGCGCTTTGGGTCGGCCAGGCCCTTGCAGACGCGTGCATGCAATTCGTTGATCTCTGCCGCGTCCAGGCGTGCCACGCTTGCTCCTCTCTAGCGGCGGCGCCACTCGTCTCGGCCTGCCTGAGGTGACACTACTTCTCAATCCGCTGGCGCGCTACCCAGGACACCCGGGCAGGCCCGGCGCTCGCCATCATGATAACCGAGCTATGCATATATATGCATAGACGCTTTTTGCGGGGCGGGGTGCCCGTCACCATGCCCGCCAGCACAGCGCTAGGCCAACTGGTGACGACTGAGGATGTGCTGACGCGGCTGGCCGCTTCGCCGGATACCACGGCCCCGGAGAACCATAGCTATCAATTGACCTATTGACTAATTAAATACTGTCGGCGTACGGTCTGTTCATGCCGGTCGTCCCTGACTCCATGCTTGAGGCCGTCGCACGCCGGTTCGCCCTGCTGGGCGACCCCACCCGGCTTCGGATCGTCCGCGTGCTGCACGAACACGGCGAGTCCACCGTAAACGAGATTGCCGCAGCGGCGGGGACATCCTCGGCCAACGCCTCACAGCATCTCGGCCGCCTGCTGCTCGGCGGCGTGGTGGGGCGGACCCGTGACGGCCAAGCCGTCCGGTACCGGATCACCGACGACACCATCGGGCCGCTCTGCGCAATCGTCTGCGGCAGCGTGGCCAGCCCGCCAAGCCCACTCCCACGGCCCGCTGAGGCCGTGTGACCAGCGCCACCGTGGTAGCAGGAAGAGAGTCAAGGCGGAGTCCGCCGCCAGCGGATGCTGGCCGGCGGCAGGCTGGCCAGCGGCACGCTGGCCAGCATCCGGGCAGCGCCAGGGCCGTTCCTCGTCCCCGAGCTGAAGGCAGCAGCAGGTGAACGAGCACTCCGGCAGCCGCGGAGGCCCAGCCACAGTGATAGAAGCCGAGGACGGCCGTGAGCCGGATGCCCGCTTCACCTTCGCCAACGAGCGAACCTTCCTGGCATGGAGCCGCACTTCGCTCGCCCTGGTGGTTGCCGGGCTGGCAATTATCCAGCTGCTGCCGCCGTTCCCCGGTATTCCCTGGGGCCGGCAAGTCATCGGGACCCCGCTGATCCTCCTAGGCTCCGCCGTCTCCGTGATCAGCTACCTCGAATGGAATGGCAACCAGCGGGCGCTGCGCTGCGGTGAGCCAATGAGACGGTCGCGCCTGCCCCAGATCCTGGCAGTCACGATCTCGGGCATCGCCCTGGTGGCCGCGGCGCTCGCACTGCTGTCCGCGCTGAGCAGGCATTGATGACACCCGCTGACGACATCGAGGACGCCGACCCCGGACTTGCCCGGGAAAGAACCCAGCTTGCCTGGACCCGGACCGCTATCTCGTTCGCGGCACTGGGCGGCGCGATCCTCAAGAGCCATCCCATCGAAGGGGTCCCGGTCCTAGCGCTCAGCGTCCTGATCTGGGAGCTCGGCCGACTGCCTGGCCCCCGCGCTCTGGGGTCTGGACGCAGTCAGGCGCGGCGGCTGCTCCTGATCACCGTGACGGTCACCGGCATATCAATTGCCGCGTTGATCATGAGCTTTCTGGGTCACGGGCCTGGCGGATTCTTGATCAACCACCGCTGACAGCCGTCACGCCACCAGGCCGGCCCCTCCCCCGGCGGCGACCACCGGAAGCCCGGCCCGCTGCCAGGCACGCATCCCGCCGGCGAGGTTCGCCACGCTGCGGCCATCGCGGGCAAGCAGCGCCGCAGCCCGCCCGGAGCGGGCCCCTGACCGGCAGACGGTCACGACGAGGCGCCGCTCCGGCAGGTGGCGCAGGTGGCGCGGAAGGCGCGCGAGCGGAACGTGCCGGGCCCTGGGAGCGTGCCCTGCCCGCCACTCAGCATCCTCGCGGACATCGAGCATGATCGCGCCCTGGCCGAGCAGCGCCGCCGCCTCAGCCGGGCCAATGCTGCGATAGGGGCGCGCGAGCAGGCGTCTGAGCGAGAACCCGGTCACGCCGTCGCCTCCTGCGGTGCGGGACAGATCAACGGCAGGCCGGCGGCATGCGCGTGCTCGTACTCGTCGTCGACCGCGACCACAGTCCGGCCGGCCGCCTCGAGGACGGACGCGGCCACGCAGGCGCGGTACCCGGCGCGGCAGTGCACCCACACCTCGCCGTACGGCACCTCGCCGGCGCGGGCCAGCAGATCGTGTAGCGGGATGTGCACGGCGCCCTCGATGTGCGACTGCCCCCATTCCAGGTTCCGCCGCACGTCGAGCAGCACGACCGGGCGGTGGCGCCGGACCGCTGCCAGGCCGGCGAAGTCGGTGACAGGGAAACTCCGCAGCTGCTGGCCGCCCGCCCAGTCCACCGGCTGCCCGGTAGCCGCCGCGGCTGGCCGGTCGATGCCGATCCGCACCAGTTCCCGCTGCGCACCGGCCACGTCCTGGGGGGTCTCGCCCAGCAGGGTCAGCGGCGTGCCCCACGGGATCAGCCAGCCCAGGTAGCTGGCGAAGCTGCCGTCCAGGGGGAAGCTGAACGTGCCGGTTACGTGCCCGGCGGCGAACGCGGTGCGGGAGCGCAGGTCCACCACCCACTCACCGGCCTCGATCCGCCGCCGCAGTTCTGCGGCGTCCGCGTGCCGCGGCGCCGACAGGTCCGGGCCAGCCGGGCCGGCAGCGTTCGCCGGCCCCATGTAAGCGTAGTAGGCCGGGTAGGCGTCCAGCCCGGCGAGAAGAGTCTCCACGTACTGCTGCTCGCCTAGCCTCAGCACCGGATTGACCCGGCTCTCCATCCCTATGGTCGAAGAGTCACCGTCGGCCTGGGTGGCAGAGCAGAAGCTGCCAAACCCATGGGTGGGGTACAGCGCCGTACGCTCCGGCAGCTCGGCGGCCAGCCGGTGCGCCGAGGCGTACTGGGCGTGCGCCAGCGTGCTGGCGTGCGCGGTGCCGAGCAAGTCCGGCCGGCCGGTCGAGCCATACAGCAGCGACCCGCCGGTGAACACCGCCCGCGAATGACCGCCAGCCTCGAGTACATACGACAGATGGGTGAAGGTATGCCCGGGGGTGGCCAGCACCCGCACCCGCATGGCAGAGCTGACCTCGACCACGTCTCCGTCGCGGACCGGCACCCGGCCGAAGGCCACCGGGTCGGCCGCGTTGACGTGATACGCGGCCCCGGTGGCCAGCGCCAGCGCCAGCCCGCCGGTCACGTAGTCGTTGTGCAGGTGGGTCTCGAACACGTGGGTGACCCGCACCCCGCGGCCGGCAGCCAGGGCCAGCACCCGGTCGATGTCGCGCTGCGGGTCGACCACGAAAGCCACCGTGCCGTCATGCACCAGATAGCTGCGGTCTCCGAGCGCAGGGGTGTCGATGGCAACGATGTCAACGCCAGCAGCGGCCATGGCGGTCACGCCACGTTCTCCTGCCGTCCGCGGGTCACCGGGCGGCCGCGGGCCACCCACTCGCCGGTGCCACCAGCCACCGACCTCGCGTCGATGCCACGCCCAGCCAGAAACCGCGCCGCTGTCCAGCTACGGTTCCCCGACGCGCAGATCACGTACACCGGCCGGTCGGCCGGCAGCTCGCCAACATGGTGCGGCAGACGAGCCAGCGGCACCAGCCTCGCGGCCGGAACATGCCCATCCGCATACTCGAACGGTTCACGCACGTCGATGACGAACGCGCCGTCCGCATGTGCCGCTGCGAACATCTCGACGTCGACCTCAGGGACCACCAGGACCTCCCATAAATACCCTCGGGGGTATAGGACTTTAGTCCCGAGGATAGAGGGCGAAGGTCCCAACCGCAAATACCTTCCCGGGTATCAGCCGACGGCTGCTGGGCGAGCGCGCGTTCCCTTGCTGCCTACAAACGACCCTTGTAGCAGTTACAAGAACTGAACGGCTGTTCGATGTGTGGCGCCCGGTCGTACGGTCGGCTTATGGCGCCAGACGGCGGCCCGCGTGCGCGCTGGGTGAAGGTGCTCGACCAGACGAAGTGCATCGGATGCCACGCGTGCACCACGGCATGCAAGAGCGAGAATGAGGTCCCGGTCGGGGTGACCCGGACCTATGTCAAGTCCGTGGACGTCGGCGTCTTCCCGCAAACCCGGCGGGCGTTCCAGGTAACCCGCTGCAACCAGTGCGAGGACGCGCCGTGTGTGGCCGCCTGCCCCACCGAGGCGATGTACCGGCGCGAGGACGGGATCGTCGACTTCGACAAGCAGATCTGCATCGGCTGCAAGGCGTGCATGGCCGCCTGCCCGTACGACGCGATCTTCATCAACCCGGAGGACCATTCGGCCGAGAAGTGCAACATGTGCGCGCATCGCCTCGATATCGGCCTGGAGCCGGCCTGTGTGACGGTGTGCCCCACCGAGGCGATTCTGGTCGGCGATGCCAGTGACCCAGGCTCGAAGGTGGCTCACATCATCGGGCGCGAGCCGGTTCAGGTGCGGCGTCCCGAGAAGGGGACCCGCCCCGGGGTGTACTACAAGGGGGCCCACCAGGCCACCCTGGACCCGCTGGCGGCCCGGCGCCCGGACGGCGGCCTGTTCGCCTGGGCCACCCAGGGCGCGCCGGACCCGCAGCTTGTCACCTCCGGGCACCCCGGCCGGACGGCCTCGTCGGCGGCCGCCCTGCTGTCCTACGACGTGCCGCACCACGCGCCGTGGGGCTGGCGGGTGAGCCTGTACACCTGGACCAAGAGCATCGCGGCCGGCATCTTCGGCGTCCCTGTGCTGCTGGCCTTCCTTGGCTACCTGGGCTGGGGCGATTCCGCGCTGCGCTGGGGAGCACCGGTGCTGGCCCTGGTGTTCCTCGGGATCACCGGCGGCCTGCTGATCGCCGACCTCAAGCACCCGCTCCGGTTCTACCTGATCTTCACCCGGCACCACTGGCGAAGCTGGCTGGTGCGCGGCTCGTTCATCATCGGCGGCTACGGCGGCGTGGTGGCGCTGTACCTGCTGGCCGCACTGGCAGGCCCGGCCATTGCCCGGCAGGTGCTCGCCGGGCTTGGGCTGCCGCTGGCGCTGGCCACCGCGGTCTACACCGCGTATCTGTTCGCGCAGGCCAAGGCCCGCGATGCGTGGCAGAGCCCGCTGCTCGCGCCGCACCTTGCGGTGCAGGCGGTGCTGGCCGGCGCGGCGGCGATGCTGCCCGCGCTGGCCTGGCTCTCGCCCGGGCGGGCGGTGACCGCGGACGAGGTGGTCCTGGCCATTGCCGCCGCCACGCACGTCGCGCTGGTTGCGGGTGAGGTCACGCTGCCACACGTGACCGCGCACGCCCAGCTGGCCAGCCACGAGATGACCCGCGGCGGCTACGCGCGCTTCTTCTGGCCCGGGGCGGTGCTGGCCGCCGCCGCCATCGCCGCACCCTGGATCGGGGTGGCCGCCGCCCCCCTCGGCCTCATCGGGTTGCTCGCCCACGAGCATGCGTACGTCCAGGCCGGCCAGGCCGTTCCAGTTGCCTAACGGGAGGGGGGTTTCCATCCGTGGTCGCGGCGCTGACGCCGACCTGGATGCCCTGGGGCAGCGCGTGTCCGCGGCCAGGCACGCTGCGCAGGCCCGCGGGGAGACGTTCTACCAGGGGCCGAGCGGAGTCCACCTGGCCGCGTTCCCGCCGAAGGAACGGTGGGACGACTGGGTGGAGCTTTCCTCCCGGGCCTGGCCGGCCCGGCAGGAACGGCATTACATGCTCGTGCCCACCACCTGCTTCAACTGCGAGTCCGCCTGCGGGCTGCTGGCCTATGTGGACACCGGCACCGGGCAGGTGCGCAAGTTCGAGGGAAACCCCGAGCACCCCGGGTCCCGGGGGCGCAACTGCGCCAAGGGCCCGGCAACGATCAACCAGGTGACCGACCCCGACCGCATCCTGTACCCGCTGCGCCGGTCCGGTCCCCGCGGCAGCGGCGGCTGGGAGCGGATCAGCTGGGATGAGGCCCTCGATGCGCTTGCCGCCCGGATCCGGGCGGCAATCATCGAGGGACGCCGGAACGAGATCATGATCCACATCGGCCGTCCGGGGGAGGACGGCTTCACCGAGCGGGTGCTGGCCAGCTGGGGGGTGGACGGCCACAACTCGCACACGAACGTGTGCTCCAGCGGCGGGCGGAGCGGGTTCCAGTTCTGGATGGGCATCGACCGGCCCAGCCCCGATCATGCCAACGCCAAGGTCATCTACCTGATCAGCGCTCACCTGGAATCCGGTCACTACTTCAACCCGCACGCGCAGCGGATCACCCAGGCCCGCCAGAACGGCGCGAAGGTCATCGTGCTGGACACCCGGCTGTCCAACACCGCCACCCACGCCGACTACTGGCTGTCCCCGCAGCCAGGCAGCGAGGCCGCGATCAACCTGGCTGTCGCCAATCACCTGATCCGGACCGGGCGCTATGACCGGACCTTCGTCCGCCGGTGGTGGAACTGGGCCGAGTACCTGACCGAGTGCCAGCCTCACCTGCCGGTCACGTTCGAGGCGTTCGAGGAGGTGCTGGCCACCCTGTACGCCGAGTTCACCTTCGAGTACGCGGCCGCGGAATCCGGGATCGAGGCTTGTGTGCTGGCCGAGGTCGCCGAGGTGGTGGCCGGCGCCGGGACCCGTTTCGCCTGCCATTCCTGGCGGTCGGCAGCCGCAGGGAACCTTGGCGGGTGGCAGGTGTCGCGGACCCTGTTCCTCATCTCGGCGCTGCTCGGCGCGGTCGCCACCGAGGGTGGCACGTTCCCGAACGCGTGGAACAAGTTCGTGCCCCGGCCGATCCACGTGCCCCCGCACCCCGGCGTGTGGCAGGAACTGTCCTGGCCGCTGGAGTACCCGCTGGCGCAGAACGAGATGTCGTTCCTGCTGCCGCATTTCCTCGCCGAGGGCCGCGGCAAGCTGGACACCTATTTCACCAGGGTCTACAACCCCGTCTGGACCAACCCGGACGGCCTGTCCTGGATGGAGGTGCTCACCGACGAAAGCAAGATCGGCTGCGCGGTCGCGCTGACCCCGACCTGGAACGAGTCCGCCTACTTCGCCGACTACGTGCTGCCCATGGGAGTCGGCTCCGAGCGGCACGACACCCACTCCTACGAGCAGTATGACGGGCAGTGGATCGGGTTCCGCCAGCCGGTCCTGCGCGCCGCGCGCGAGCGCACCGGCGAGATGATCACCGATACCCGCCAGGTCAACCCCGGCGAGGTGTGGGAGGAGAACGAGTTCTGGATCGAGCTGTCGTGGCGCATC
>WNGL01003012.1_pt1 | contig 20287 bp, 14 predicted proteins | sample 5400591 | NCBI WGS metagenome assembly WNGL01 (sample SAMN13153377, study PRJNA577476) | soil metagenome | isolation source: 80 cm soil or saprolite under Garry oak tree replicate 1 | place: USA:California | collected 2016-06-15 | reverse complement strand
TCGTGATGGTCACGGGGGCCGGCGGCTCGATCGGCTCCGAGCTCGCCCGCCAGATCGCGAAATTCGAGCCGGAGCGTCTGGTCCTGCTCGAGCTGAACGAGTACGCCTTGTATTGCATCGAGCAGGAATTCCTGTCGTCCAAAAAAAAGCCGGACATCGCCCCCATCATCGGCGACGTGCGCAATCCGGCGCGTATGCAGGCGGTCTTCGCCAGGTTCAGACCGGTGGTCGTGTTCCATGCCGCCGCTTACAAGCACGTGCCGCTTATGGAGAACGACAACGCCTGGGAAGCGGCGCAGAACAACGTTCTCGGGACGCTGCGCCTGGCGCGTGCCGCGCGCGATCACGGTGTGGAGAAATTCGTCCTCATCTCGACCGACAAGGCGGTGAACCCGACTAACGTCATGGGAGCCACCAAGCGTTTGTCCGAGGAAGTCTGCCAGGCTCTGCAGCGCCCCGGGGGCGCACGTTTCGTCGTGGTCCGTTTCGGCAACGTGCTCGGCAGCACGGGCAGCGTCATCCCCAAGTTCCGCGAGCAGATCGCTCGCGGCGGGCCCCTGACGGTGACCCACCCGGAAGTCACTCGCTACTTCATGTCGATTCCCGAAGCCGCACAGCTGGTGTTGCAGGCGGGTCTCATGGGAAACGGGGGTGAGATCTTCGTTCTGGAAATGGGCGACCCGGTCAAGATCGTCGACCTCGCGCGCGACATGATCCGCCTCTCTGGGCTGAGCGAGGAGGACGTCAGGATCGAGTTCACCGGCCTGCGACCCGGCGAAAAACTCTACGAAGAGCTGCTCTCGGACAGCGAGAGCACCTTGCCCACGCCGCACCCCAAGTTGCGCATCGCCAGAGCGGGCGAGGCGCCCGGTGAAACTTGGCTTGTCGAGATCGAAACCTGGCTCTCGCAGTCGCGCTCTCCCGCCGATGAAGAGGTCAAGCGGGAACTTGCGAGGAGAGTGCCCGGGTACCCGTCCGCCGCCGCAGAGGGCGGTGTGCGCGAGATTCAGGAAAAGGCGTGAGGGAGAGGCCGAGCGCGCCACAGGCGCGATGACGGTGGCTTATCCCGGCCCCTCGGTGTTTTCCCTTTTCGTAGGCGTAGACGGCACGCCTCGTTTCCCGCCACGGAGGATGGCTTACGATTCATGGGCGTTCGGCGAGTGCCGTCCGCGCCGCGGCTCGACCCAGAAGCCAGTCTTCAGACGCTACGGTTTCTCGCAAGGAAATTGAACAGCCGCTTGCCCAACGTCTTTCTTGCCCCTATGTCGAACCACTGCGAGAGGAACTCCAGCAATTCGAAAGACCGGTTGCCGTGAAGCTCGCCCGTGATCCAGCCCACGCGCGCGAGCACCCGCGACTCGAAGGCCGTGAGGATATCGTACTCGGCCCCCTCGACGTCGATCTTGATGAGCTCCGGCGGCGGCGCCGTGCCGTCCTCGATAATCGCCTGCGGTGTGCGCACGTTCACGTTTTGCCCCTGATCCTTGGCTGTCCCGGTGTCGTGGAACGAGAATCCGCCGAGATTGAGGGGCGTATCCGAGGGCCGAATCTCGAACGTCCCTTCCTTCGCCCCCAGGGCGAACCTGTGCGGCCGAATTCGGTCGAGCCCCTGGATGTTGCGTACGATCATCGCGTAGTTTTCCGGAATCGGCTCGAAGCAATGAATCTCGGCCTGCGGAAAGCGGTCGGAGAAATAGAGCGATGCCGCGCCGATGTTGGCACCGATATCCCAGACGCAGCTCGGGTTGAACCCTTCCGGGATGTGGTACTCCGCCTTCGCTCCGCGTCTGAGTAGTATCTTATAGATCACTTCCAAATCGCTGCTGCCAGGCCGGTAATACAACGCACGGCCGCGCCAGCGGAAGGGAGAAATGGCATCGGAGACGTAACGTGACGGATCGCGGTCGCGCGTAAACTTCAGCGATCGTGAGCGCAGCAACCATTTCAGAGTGTGTCTACTGAACACCGCGTGCTCCTTTGGAGCGCACGAGCGCCCCGGGTGATCCGGCCAAACAGACCGTCGCGCCGGATGTTACCGCGGATCCGACGCGGTTGCGCCGTCAGCGACGCCGGGCTTATTAAGTCTCGCGTCCAAAGGGGGTTGTCATCTTGCTTACTCAGAAGTTCAGGTGACTTTCTCAACCTCAACGCGCATATACTAGACGGCCCTCGGTTGCACATCTCGACCCGGCTCCTTCAACACCTTCACAAAATACACCAAGCATGGGGCGCTGCAACAACGTGGTCGCGATTGGATCGCTTGCACCGAACGCGCGCGTGCTTCTCATCCAGGTCGCCCGCATAGGCGATACCCTCCTTATTACTCCCACGCTTCGGGCCCTCAAGGAAGCGTTGCCTGCCGGCCGGCTCGGCTGCTTGCTGCACCCGGCCCGGCGCGAGCTGCTCGAGGGCCTGTCCTTCATCGACGAACTCGGCGCGATCACACCCAGGACCGCGTTGTGGCGGGGCCGATTCGGCGAACGACACTGGGATATCGCGCTGGTGTACGGAAAGGACGCGCCGCTCATCCACTTTGCCGCGCGCGTGGCCGAACGTGTTGTCGCCTTCGAGCAGCACGACGAAGCGCTTAACGCGATACTGTGGAAGGCCGTGCCGGCCTCTACTACGTCGGTGCACGCGGTAGCGGAGCGCTTGCGGCTGCCGGCTGCCGTTGGTATCGAAACCCGGGACCACCGCCTCGCATACGCTCCCTCCGCCGGCGAACTTGCTACGGCCAGGGATTGGCTTACTCGTCACGCGATCTTGCGACACATGCTGGTAGGATTCCAGGTGGCCAGTTTCGCCACGAAAAGTTACCGCGACTGGCCGCTCGGTCATTTCGCCGAACTTGGGCGCCGACTCCTCGCGCGCCACCCGGAAGCCCGGGTCCTGGTGTTTGGCGACAAGAACAGCCGCCAAGCGGCTACCGCCCTGGTGCGCGAGTTGGGCGCGCGCGTGATTCCGGCGGCCGGCGCGCTGCGAATCCGCGAAACCGCCGCGCTGATGGCGCGGCTCAGTCTCTACGTCGGCGTTGACACCGGTCCGACCCACCTCGCCGGCGCGCTTGGTGTCCCGATGGTCGCGCTGTACCATTGCTACCATCCTGGCCGCTACCTTGCACCGTTGCAACACGACCAACTCCGTGTCCTAGAGCATCCTGCGACCGGTGCCAACTGCAGCAGGACCGAGCCCATGTCGGACATCAGTGTCGACCAGGTCTGGAACGCCGTCGAGTCGCTGCTGGGCGCTCCGCATCTGTCGCCACGATGACTCGACTCGCCCTTAATATCGCGCACACCGAATCATCCTGCGGGTGGGGAGGACAGGAGATCCGCATTCTGACCGAGGCCCTCGGTATGCAGCGCCGCGGCCACGGCGTGACGATCGTCTGCCAGCCGGAGGCCCCGATCCACGCTGCGGCGCGGAAGCTGGGGATCACCGCAGTCGCGTTGCCGATTGCGCGCAAGAATTTGACGGCGCTCAGCGCGCTCCGTGGTTGGCTTAACCAGCGCCGCGATATTGACGTGCTCAACACCCATAGTTCGACGGATGCGTGGTTGGCGGCCGTGGCGCAGCTCACGCTTTTCCGGGGCACGCCTGTCGTACGAACGCGCCATGTTTCCTCGCGCATCGCCAACAACCCGCCGACACGCTGGCTGTACCAGCGCGCGACCCAGCATATCGTTACCACGGGTGAAGCGCTCAAGCAGCAACTGGCAAATGAAAACGGTTTTGACGCGGCGCGCATGACTTCAGTGCCGACCGGTGTCGACCTCGAGCGCTTCCGCCCGCGCGATGCGCGCGAGGCGCGCCGGGCACTCGGTCTCCACGCCGAGCGCAGTTATCTGGGTATTGTCGCCACGCTGCGCAACTGGAAGGGACATACCTATTTGTTGCAAGCGTTCGCTGCGTTGTCGAAGCACTACCCGGCGTGGGACCTGCTGGTGGTCGGCGATGGACCACAACGTCACAACCTCGAGCGCCTGATCGGCGAATCCGGGTTTGACGAGCGCGTAAAAATGGTCGGCAACCGCGACGACGTGGAGCGCTGGTTCAACGCGCTCGATGTGTTCGCGCTTCCCTCTTACGGCGAGGAAGGCGTATCGCAGTCGGTGATGCAAGCGATGGCGAGCGGTCTGCCGGTGGTTTCGACGACGGTCGGTGCGATCAGCGAGGCCGTAGCCCACGAGCAAAGCGGCATTCTGGTTGCACCTCGCGATGCGGCCCAGCTCGAAATGGCGCTCGCCCGGTTGATGGGTGAACCCGCGCTGCGCCAGCGCTTCGGTACGGTCGGGCGCCAGCGCGCCGTGGAGCGTTTCGGAACCGAGCGCATGCTCGACGCGATGGAGCGGGTATTTCACAACGTGGTGGGGAAGAAACGCTAAGGTCATGTGCGGCATTGCCGGTTTCTTCGGTCAGCGCTGGATCGCCGAGCACACCTGGCGACAGATGCTCGATACGCTCGCGCCGCGCGGGCCGGATGCGCAGCGCGTCATGACCTGGACTCAAGACTTTGCGGCGGCGCCATCGCGCGCCCAGGCGGCTCTGCTGCACACGCGGCTTTCGATTCGCGACCTGCGCGCCATCGCGCATCAACCCATGGTGAACCCGGCCGGCGATATCTGGATCTGCTTCAATGGCGAGGTGTACGGCTGGGAACGCGACTCCGAGGAGTTGAAGGGACGCGGGTACGCGTTCAACACTACGAGCGACACCGAGTTCATCCTCCACGGTTTTGCGGAGTGGGGACTCGATGTCCTGTCCAAGCTACGCGGCAAGTTCGCCCTGGCCATCCTCGATCGGCGCATCAAGAAGCTCTATCTGATACGCGACCGCATGGGCATTAAACCACTGGTGTACTTCCATCGCCCGGGTGAGATTGCGTTCGGCTCGACGGTGCGCGCAGTGCTACCGTACTTGGCGCCGGAGGAACGCGGATTGTCGACCGCGGGAATCGACGCTTATCTCGCGCATCGCTACGTCCCGGCGCCGAACACCGTGTTCACCGGCGTTCATCGCCTGCGTGCCGGACACTACGCCGAGTTCGATCTCGTGGCTGGCGCCCTCGAAGTCAGAAGCTATTGGTCCCCGCGAGCTGACCCGACCCTGGAATATGTGCAGACGCTGAGCGAGGCGGTGACTCTGCGCACCGTCTCCGACCGACCAGTGGGCTTATTCCTTAGCGGCGGCATCGATTCGACCGTGGTCGCTTCGATTCTCGCAGGCACCGGGCACCGCGAAATCGCCGCCTACACCGCAGCGTTTCCGGGAACGGCGTTCGACGAGGCGGCGCAGGCGGCGCAAGTCGCGCAGGCGTTGCACATGTCGCACTCCGCATTGCCGATCGAACAGCGCATAAGCGAGGACTTCGAACGCATTGTTGCCGATCTTGATGAGCCGTTCGCCGACCCGTCGTCGATTCCGCTCTGGTATCTGGCGCGCGAGGCCAGCCGGCACGTGCGCGTGGTGATGGGCGGAGACGGCGGCGACGAGTTGTTCGCCGGCTATAAGCGCTATGCCATACATGTTCGCAGCGCGTGGCGAGGTGCTTTGCATTGGTCTCTGGCGACGGCCCAGAACGAATTACCTGGTCGTCTCGCCAAAGTTCGCGACGAACTGTCTACAGACTGGCTTGCGGCCTACAGCTTGCGCTTCTCCGGCATGGCGCCGTCGTTACGGCGCTATCTGCAACCGGAACTCGGCGAAACGCCTGCGGTGTACTGGGATAGAATACCCACGCACGACGGGTACCCGATCCGGTCGCCGGTGGAAATGTTACTTGCCATCGACATGAACAACTACCTGCCCGAGTACATCCTGCGCAAGAGCGATCTGTGCACCATGGCGCACGGGCTTGAGCTACGCGTGCCGCTGCTCGATCACAGGTTTTACGAAGCCCTGCTCGCCTTGCCGCGGGCGCGCCGTTTCACCAAGCCGCCGAAACTCGCGCTCGCCGCGGCCTGCCACCTGTGCGTTCACCTTGGGTTGTTCGAACAGAAGAAACGCGGCTTCAATCCACCGCTCGCCAGCTGGCTGCGCGGCGACCTCGGCGAGCGCTTGAACGGCATCGGCGCACGCCTGGAGGCTGCAACTTCCGGCCAGATCGCCGCCGCGCGCGCCGAAGCGCTGGTACGGGCGTTCCGCGCCGGGCATGAACCTCTGGCAGAACAGGTCTTGCAGCTTCTTATCCTAGACGTCTCGTTGCGGCAATTGCGCGCAGGCGGCACGCAACGCGTTCATTGAGGTGACTGTCAGCCGTTTCGTACGACGGGATTTTAGACAACGGTCTGGCCGCCTGCTAGGACAAGGACAAGCTGCATGACATTGAGCAATGAACCGACGCTTGTTTGCCCCAAGTGCGCAGCGACGCTGCCACGTCCGTTCCCGACGGAGTCGGGTAGATGCGCTGGATGTGGGACCGGCTACGCATTCCGAGGGGGTGTATATCGATTCGTTCCTCCCGACACCTACGTGGGGAGCTTCAGCTATCAATGGAAAAAACGCACGCCACACTATTTCGGTGGCGAAGCGGCGGCGGGAGCGGAGCGGTCGCTGCGAAAACTGAACATCACGCCGGAACTGGTAAGAGGAAGAGTCGTTTTGGATGCAGGTTGCGGAATGGGACGGTTCAGCGAAGTGCTGTCTCGATGGGGTGCGAACTGCGTCGCGGTTGATCTCAGCGAGTCGATCGATGTTGCGTATTCCCATTTTCACGACCGGAAGAACATCGTATTCGTTCAAGCCGATCTTACCAAGCTACCGTTTCCGCTCGCCACTTTCGATGTCATCCTCTCATGGGGCGTTCTGCATCACACCGAAAATACCGAGGCAGCCTTTAAAGCCATCGTTCGCCACCTGAAGCCGGGCGGTACCATGGGGATATTTGTATACGGCAGGAACAAGGGGTTTCGCCGTAAGATGATAAACACCTATCGCCACCTCACCCGGCACATGCCGCGCCGCCTACTCTACGCGTTGTGCACGCTTGCCGGTCCCTTGCACTACGTCTACAAGATTCCCGTGATCGGCAATATTCTTCGCGAGCTTTTCCCAATCAGCCGTCAGGCGACCGCGCAGGAGCGCATAATAGAAACGTTCGACACCTATTCACCCTACTATCAGTGGGAGCATTCTTTTCCGGAGGTCCAGCGCTGGTTCGTCGAGGCGGGCGCGACGAGCGTTAGAATCTACGATCCGCCTGTCAATGCGACCGGTGAGTTTAGAATGCCCACGCGCGCAACGGGGATCTAACCCAGCTCCCGGTGGAAATGCTACTCGTCCTCGGCATGAACAATTGCCTTCCTGAGTGCGCCCCGCGCGAGGGAAACCCGTACCCAAATCTGGGCAAGCGCTCGAACGACATCGGCGGACCCCTGAGTTCATGAGGCTCGACGATCGCCAGACGCGGGCGCAGGAGGCGGAATATGCATTTCCGTACCACTACCTGCCGGTATTGAAGGAACGCAAATTTTCCTCGACCCGGCACTGGGATTGGGGCTTTCGCTATTTCGGCGGCATGGAGCTCGCGATCGATCTATTACGTGACGAGCCGTTCGCCTCCTTGATCGACATCGGCTGTGGGGACGGCCGTTTCCTTCGCGAGATCGCCAACCGATTTTCTGGATCCCGGCTGCTCGGCGTGGACGTCTCAGCGCGGGCCGTGCGTCTAGCGCAGGCACTCAATCCAGACCTGGAATACCGCAGCTTGGATATCGTGCGCGACGCCGTGGCTGAGCGCTTCGCGGTGGCCACGCTCATCGAGGTCATCGAACACATTCCGCCCGCTGAGCTTCCGGCCTTTCTCCACGCCGTCATCGAAACACTGGCCGAGGGCGGCAAGCTGGTCCTCACGGTCCCGCATCGAAACAAGCCGCAAATCGAAAAGCACTATCAGCACTTTACCGGTTCCGAGTTGCGCGTGCTGGTGGCGCCCTACCTTGACGATATTCGCCTGTTTCCCTTCGATACGGCCGCCCGAAGCGCGCCGCTCATGTGGTTGATCGAGCGCATTCTCGGGGCCAAGGGCAAGTGGTTCCTGTTAACCAACACGCGCGTACTCTATCTCCTTTATCGTCTGTATATCCGGCGCTATCTCTACGCCAGCGACGAGTCGTGTTGCGAGCGCATAGCGCTGGTGGGTCGCAAAAAGCCCGTCGGGCGCTGATGCGCCTCGCCTATCTCGACCCCCATCCGGTGCCGGACGATTGTCCGGAGGCGATGCAGATTCTCCATACGGTCGACGCGCTGGGTGCGATCGGCGTGGATGTCAGCTTGGTCACGCCCAGACCGCGGCGCGCTCTGACGGAGGAAAATATCCTCGGGCGTCCGCTTGAGGCCCGCGTCGCACTGCATCACCTTCCTGACCCGCGACGGCGCTGGTGGTTTCCTACTGCGTCCAGCAAGCCGTACTACTTCATGGCGGCGCGAGTCCTCAGGCGCCTCAGAGCCGACGTTGTGTTGGTGCGCAATTTGACGATGGCCGACTATCTGCTGCGGCAGGTGCCGCAAATTCCACTGGTGTTTGAGACTCATGAGTTGTTTGCGCAAACCTACCGCGAAGAACACCCTCATCGGAGCCCGCTCAAACGACGCAAACTGCGCACGATCGAGGAGCGCGAGAGGTTTGTCTATTGCAATGCGGCTGGCGTCCTTGCTCTGACTCCGATGCTGCTGGAAGATATCCGCAACACCTATTGCGTGACTGTGCCCGGGGAGATCGCGCCAGACGGGGTGGACCTGCGACAGGCGCAGGCGCCGCTCATGCTGGTGCAGAATCCGTTGCCGATGCTGTTGTATCTGGGTAGCCTGCATCCGTGGAAAGGGGTGGACACGCTTATCCTAGCGATGAAGCACGTCACGCGCCCCGCGCAGTTGACCATCGTCGGTGGCAGTACCCGACGCATCTCCGAGTTGCGTGCGCTTTCGCAACGCGAGGGTGTCGGCGAGCGCGTGGTCTTTATTGGGCCAGTCGAACCGGGTCGGCGCTTCGAGTGGATTCACCGCGCCGATATCTGCCTGTTGTCGCTTGCGCCTACCAGCATCGGAAGCCGCTACACATCACCGCTGAAGTTGTTCGAGTATATGGCAGCCGGAAAACCCGTGATCGTCTCCGACCTTCCATCCATGCGGGTGGTGCTGGAACCGGACCGGCATGCGCTGCTGGTCGAGAGCGGTGACCCGCAGGATTTCGCGCGGGCCATCGAGCGCCTCCTCAGCCAACCGGCACTGCGTGAGCGCCTCGGTCGCGCGGCGCGTGAACTGGCGCGGGAGTTCACTTGGGAAACGCGGGCCCGACGCGTACGCGCCTTCGTTGAGCACTTAAAACAGGCGCCAGAGCTTCGACGCACTTGAGACAGTGCTTTAGTCGCGAACGACGGCTTTCGAGCTAAAATTCGATGACCACGACTGGGCGATCGATTCCCATGCCGAACCGAAGCAAATTCGTCAGCACCGAGCTCGATCGTCAATGAAATTCACTAGGAACCTAAAGCGGAACCGCCGCTGTTTCGGGCTAACGGGTATCTTGCTCGCACTTCGTGAGCTGACCACCTCCGATGCTCTTAGGATGAGCGTTTTCTCTCGTCATATGGGACGCCCGATTCACTTGCGATTAAACACGACCGACATCGCTATCTACGACCAGATCTTCGTCCTTAGGGAATATGCGTTTCCTATCGCCATCGAACCCAAGGTGATTGTCGACGCCGGCGCAAATATAGGGTTATCAGCTATTTATTACGCACAGCGCTTTCCTGCCGCCAAAATCTATGCGCTCGAGCCTGAACGGTCGAACTTCGATCTTATGGTCATGAATGTAGCGCCTTTCGCGAACGTGATTCCAATTGAAAAGGCATTGTGGAATGAAACGACGGAGCTGGAGATCTTTGATCCAGGCCCCGGGAGGGCCGGCTTCCAAAAGGACGGTTTTCAAACATTCAAATCAGATAGTTTGGAATGTCACGACTCAAATCCTCGAGTCGCGGCGGTCGATCTCGATTCTCTTATGCACGATTGCCACATCGATCATATTGATCTCCTCAAAGTAGATATCGAGGGCGCCGAGCGTGAAGTATTCAAGAACGCTGGCGAGTGGCTCAATAAAGTGAGCATCATCACCATTGAATTGCACGACCGACTACGACCGGGTTGTAGTCGCGCCTTTTATAATGCGACGAACCATTTTGAGCTTGAAGCATACAAAGGCGAAAACGTCATCGTGGCACGCAGAGACTGCATGACGGCCGATTCCGGACCGTTCTCGACGCGCTCCACTTCGACGCCGCGCTAGCATTCAAGCCGACACCATGTGCGGCATCAGCGGATGTTTCCTGGTCGGCGGTCAGGTGGACACCGAGGCTTTGCAACGGAGCGTTACGGCCATGAACCACCGTGGTCCCGACGAGCGGGGAGTGTTTGTCGAAGGCACGCTCGGACTCGGACACGCTCGACTCTCGATCATCGATCTTTCGACTGGCCAGCAGCCGATGAAGTCGGCCGACGGTCGCTACGTCATCGTGTTCAACGGTGAGATCTACAATTTCGTCGATCTGCGAAAAACGTGCGAAGCCTTTGGTTATTCCTTTCGCACACACAGCGACACGGAGGTGATTCTCGCGCTGTACGGCGCCTATGGAACCGCGTGCGTCGAGCGACTGCGCGGCATGTTTGCGTTCGCGATCTACGACCGGCGGGAACGGTGCGTGGTTTTGGTGCGTGATCGCCTGGGCGTGAAGCCGCTGCTCTATGCGGCAACGCGGACCGGCCTTTTCTTCGCTTCCGAAATGCCCGCTTTGCTCACGCTGGCACCTTTGCTTCGCAACGAGATCGATCCGGATGCGCTCGGTGAGTATTTTATCCGGCAGTACATCACCGCGCCGCGCACCGCCTTCCGGCACGTGCGAAAACTGGAAGCCGGCACCTGGTTGCGGTGCCACGATAGCGGATCGGTCGAAGGACCGCAGCGTTATTGGTTTCCCGAACGGGTGAGCCGTTACCGCGGCAGCAAACAGCATGCCATCGAGGAGTTGCGGGAACGCTTCACCGAAGCCACGCGGATACGCCTGATCAGCGAACGCCCGGTCGGGGCCCTGTTGTCCGGTGGGACGGATTCCTCGATCACGGTCGCGGTCATGTCCAAGATTCTGAACCGCCCGGTGAAAACCTATTCGGTGGGATTCAGCGAGAAGAAATGGGACGAACGACCGTACGCTCGCGCGACGGCGCAGCATTGCGCAACGGAACACGAGGAATTGGTGGTCGAGTTCGATACTGATCTAGCGGACCGCTTGCCAGGCCTTTTGCAACCGTTCGGCGAACCCTATGCCGACGATTCGTTGATTCCCTCGTACTACGCGGCGCGGCTTGCTCGTAGCGGCGCCATCGTGATCTTGACGGGCGACGGTGCCGATGAAATGTGGGCGGGCTATAAGCGCGCTTACCACGCGGCGCTGCTGCTGTTCCTGAACCGATATCGCCTGCGGCCGGTGTGGCTCGCAGGGCGCCGGTTAGACGTTTGGCAAAGGGCGGTTCGCGGGCGCCGCGGTTCGTTTCCGCGAAGTCGGCTCGATCGTCTGCTACAGAGCGGCGAGATGTCCCCGGTGCACCTGACCACGCGTTTCACAATGGACGCACTTCGGCAATGGCTTCGTTGGGAGCCGTTGTACGCAAGGTCGGATGAGGAGATCCTCGAGTCCCGCTGGCCTTCCAACCCCGAATGGGACGAGCTGACCACTTTTCTCTACTACGAGCTAAAGACCTTTCTTGCTGACGATGTTCTTCCAAAGGTCGATATTGCGACGATGCTCAACTCGATCGAGGCGCGAAGTCCGTTTCTGGATCATGAGGTAGTCGAGTTTGCGTTGTCGTTACCGCGGGAGTACAAGCTGCGCGGATTCCACGGCAGTAAATACCTCCTGAAGGAAGCCTTCTCGGAGTTGCTGCCTCCGGGCCTCTTCGATCGACCGAAAATGGGATTTACTCCGCCAATGGGAACGTGGTTGCGTACGCTACTGAAAGAATGGTGTGCCGATCAGCTTTGCAGCGACATTAGCCGGCGTGTCTTCAACCACACGGATCTGATGCGGCGCTTCCAGGAACATCAAAACGGAGCGGACCACGCGCGGGTACTCTGGATGGCTGCTGTCTTTTGCCAGTGGGCAAATCAATACAAGATCGCAGTTTGAAGAGATCGGATCGCTAAATCATGAGAATTGCCGTATTCCAGGTTACCAGTTCCTACGCGATCGGCGGCTGCGAATCCTATACCTGGAACCTGAGCAGTTATCTGCTGAGCCACGGCCACGAATGCGATCTCATCGCCGGGCTTACAGACAACCCGCGGCGGCCGTCCCCGGAGGTCCCGCTGCTAATGGCCCCGTTCATACGACGGGAGCGAATATGGAATTTCGGTGGGCGGTTCCGCAAGCTGGTCGAGCGCCTGACGTTCGCCTGGAATGCCCGGACGCTGCTCCAGCGCGGGCGCTACGATATCCTCAATATCCACAAGCCCTACGACATTCCCGCGGCCCTGTGGTTTAGGCGTCAGACCGGCTGCCGGATCGTGTGGCGCTGCCATGGAACGGATTTTTACGCTGGTCTCAAATATCTGATGCGCCGGGTCGACGCGATCTACTGTGTCAGCAACTATGCCCGAGATACCCTTCGGGCGCGTTACCCAGTCGATCCAAGGGTGATCTACACGGGCGTCGACACGCGGTTCTTCGACCCCGCGCTGGAACCGATGAAGGATCCGGCGCCCCCACAGATACTCTATTTCGGTCGCCTGGAAGGGTGGAAAGGCGTCCGCTATCTGATCGATGCGTTGAGTCAGTTACGCCGGCTTGATTGGCGAGGGCGGATTGTCGGAGCCGGTCCGGAACGCGAGAGCGTGGCGCAGCAGATCGCGTCGCTGAGGCTTTCCGAGCGCGTGCGGCTCGAAGATGCGGTGTCCGGTCCGGAGTGCGTCCGTCGCATGCTGGCCGAAGCCGACATTGTGGCATTTCCCGCGGTCGGCGTCGAAACCCTGAGCAATGCGCTCCTGGAAGCGATGAGCATGGGCAAGGCGGTCGTGGCAACGCGGGTGGGAGGATTTCCAGAGGTGATTCTGGACGGTGCGAACGGTCTGCTGGTGGACAGCAGGAGTGCCCAGGCCTTCGCCAGCGCCATCGAGCAACTGTTGCGGATGCCGGATCTACGACGCCGTCTCGGCGCGCAGGCGCGCGAGACCATGACGAGCAAGTTTGACGCGCGCGCAAGCTTTTCTGCGGTCGAAACGCTGCTTGAAGAAACTCTTGGCGGCGGCCAGTGACGGTAAAGTCGGCCCCGCCTACGCCACAGGCTCCCGTAAATATTGCAGGCGATGGAGCCTCGCGTAGATCCCCGAAGCGGCAATGAGATCGGCATGCCTTCCGGTTTCGGCGATGCGGCCCGCGTCGAGAACGACGATGCGGTCGGCCCGCTCGATGGTGGACAGGCGGTGCGCGATCACCAGCGTCGCGCGGCCGCGCATCAGCGTTTCCAAGGCCGCCTGTACGTGGCGCTCCGATTCGCTGTCGAGGGCGGAGGTCGCCTCGTCGAGGATGAGCACCGGCGCGTCCTTGAGGAACGCGCGCGCGATAGCGAGCCGCTGCCGCTGCCCGCCCGAAAGGCGCACGCCGTTCTCGCCGATCAGCGTGGCGAGTCCCTCGGACATCTGGCGGATGAACTGCATCGCGTGCGCCGCCTCGGCTGCCCGGACGACGTCGGCCTCACTCGTTCCCGCGAGGCGCCCGTAGGCGATGTTGGCGGCGACCGTGTCGTTGAAGAGCACGATATCCTGGCTCACCAGCGCGATGTTCGCGCGCAGGCTCCCGAGCTTGAGCGTTGCGATGTCGACGTCATCGAGCAGGATTTGCCCGGAATCGGGGGCGTAGAAGCGCGGCAGCAGATTGGCGAGCGTCGACTTTCCTGCGCCGGAGGCCCCCACCAGCGCAACGGTCTCGCCCGGCGCGATCGAAAGCGACACCCGATCCAGAGCCGGGAGTGTGCTTCCCGGATAACTGAACCCGACGGCCCTGAATTCGATTTTGCCCTTCGCGCGGCCGATCTCGCGTGTCCCCGTATCGGGCTCGGGCCGCTCGTCGATCAGGTGAAACACGCTCTCCGCCGCGGCGAGCCCCCGCTGCAGGGTCTGGTTGACGCCGGTCAGTCGGCGCAGGGGCGCAAACACCAGCAACAACGCAGTGAGGAACGACACGAATCCGCCCACCGTCGTCTCGTCCGCGGCGGCCTGGCGCACCGCGAGGTAGATGATGAGTGCCAGCGCGACCGAAACCACGATCTGTACCAAGGGGACGTTGGCCGCCGCCGCCGAGGTCATTTTCATATTGAAGGTGCGCACCTTGTTCGCTCCGGCATCGAAGCGCCCGGCCTCGTAGTCCTGTCCGCCGAACACCTTGACCACGCGATGGCAGCCGATCGATTCCTCCAGGGCATGATTGAGATCGCCCATCGCCGTCTGCTCGGCGCGGCTCATGGCGCGCAGCCGGGTCGAGAATTTGCGCGTAATCAGAACGGCGGGCGGTCCCACCAAGAGCGCCACCAGAGTGAGCTTCCAGTTCAACCAGAAAAGCCATCCAAGCAATCCGGCGATGCTGAGTGAGTCTCTGAACAGCACCGAGATCACGCTGGTTGCTGCTCCGGTTACGTGCAGCACGTCGAAGGTGAACTTCGAGATGAGGCTGCCGCCGGTATGAGCGTCGTAGTAGTTCGTCGGCAACCGCAAAAGGGTGGAAAACATCGCATTGCGCAGATCCATCACCACCTTGTTCGCCACCCAGCCGATCGCGTAGTCGGAGAGGTATGAGGCGAAGCCGCGCACCAGAAAAACGGCGACGATCAAACCGGGCAGCCAGACGAGCAGGCCGCCTTCCTTGTGCACGAAACTGCCGTCGAGGAGCGGCTTGAGCAGCGCCGGAAAAGCAGGCTCAGAGAGCGCTGTTACCACCATGGCTGCGATGGATAGCGCGAACGGCGCCCAGTAAGGCTTGACGTAGCGAAGGAGGCGAACGTAGAGCTGCAGGCTAGTGGCGTCGGACGATGCCATGGCTGCGCCGGAAAATGTCGAATTATAGCTGATCCGGCACCCGACTCCGGACCTCTAGCGACGGCCTTTAGGTCGGCGCGAGGCTCCGGTAGAGTGAAAAGAGCTGCTCGGCCATGGCCGCGAGACTCAAGCCTTCAGCGCGCTTGCGCGCCCGGCGCCCCATCTCCTGAGCGGCGGGAACATCCAGGCGGGCGAGCCTGTCGGCAAGCGCATCGACCTCGAGAGCGCCGACCACATAGCCGTTCACGCCCTCCTCGATCAGTTCGGCCGTGCCGCATTGCGGCGTTGTAATGACGGGCAGCCCGCAGGCCATCGCCTCGAGCGCCGCATTCGGAAACGGATCATAAAGGCTAGCCAGCGCGAAGGCGTCGGCCGCGCCGTACCATGGGCCCATGCTTTCCTGAACGCCTGCAAAGTGCACTCGGGACGCGATCCCGCGCGAGCTCGCCAGGCGTTCCGCGCGAGTCTGCGCCTTGTCCCTGCCCACGATGACGAGATGCGCATCAGGCTGTCGGGAGCGGGCGAGCGCTTCGATCAGACGAAACACGCCCTTCCTTTCGAATCCTGCGCCGACGTGAAGGTGCATGGGTGCGTGTTGTGGAATACCTAGCTTCTGACGCATCGTCGATCGATGCGCTTCGCGTAGCCGCGGATGAAACGCTTCCAGATCGATGCCGTTGTAGATGACGTGGAGCTTCGCCTCCGGGGTGCCGAAATGCGCGCGGATTTCGTCCCTGACCATGCGCGAATTGCAGATTACGGCTCGCAGTCGCGGGCTCTCGAACAAGCGCCGTTCCGCAGCGAGCACGTAGTGGTGGTAGGGATTGAGCGCGACGCCGAACCGGCCGAGAGCGCCGAGCGCCGCGCGGCGGTTGTGCAACCATTGGGCGTGTACGCCATCCCCGGCGCGGTAAATGTCGCAGCACGCGATGCGCTCGTGCGATTGCACGAGATCAAACGGCCGGCGGGCGACTTCGCGGCATACCGCCCGCGCGAAGCTCCAGTCGCGCCATACGCGACCGACGTGAAACGGATCGCAGCGAACCACCGTGCCCGGGTCGCCCGTCCACTCACGTGCCAGCACAGTCACCGCAACGCCCTGCTCGCCGAGGGCACCGCGCGCCCGTTCGATGAAGCGTTCCGCGCCCCCGTGAACGCTGTAACGCTGCCGCACCAAGGCGACGTGCATTCGCTCTAGTCCCGCGCGAGCTCGAGCCGCCCGCACAAGGCGCGAACGCCCTGGAGCACGTGGGGCCCCTGCGCGTGGAGCCAATCCGGGTCGATCGCGTAAATCCTCTTGTTTCGAACGGCGGGAACCGATTCGAGACCCCGCCACGCCTGGAGCGCTTCGCTCCCGAAGCCGCCCGTGACGATCGCATCGGGCCGGGCGTCGAGGATCTGCTCGCGGGAGACGAGCGGGGTGAGCGTCTTTGCGGCGGCAAAAACGTTGCGCCCGCCGCAGAGGCGCAGCGCATCGCTGATGAGGTGCGCGCCGTTCACGGTGAGCGCGGGCGTATGCCAGATCTCCAGAAACACCGCGACGCGGCGCTCCGCAGCATAGCGCTTGCGCAAATCCGCGATTTCATTTTCGAATTGCCGTGCACTCGCTTCGGCGACCCCCGCGCTTCCGGCGAGCGCCCCGACCAGGCGAACGATGCGCGGAATATCGGCGAGGCTGCGCGCCTCGGTGACGAAAACGCGGATGCCGATGCGCTCCAGGCGATCGATCTGCAGCGCCGAATTGCCGCTGCGCCAGGCGAGCACGAGATCCGGCCGCAACGCGATCAGGCGCTCGATAGCCACCCGGCCGTAGCTCGCCACGACCGGCAGGCGCTCGGCCTCGGCGGGATGGTGGCTGAAGCTCGAGACGCCGGCGAGCTTCGCACCGGCGCCCGCGGCAAATGCGATCTCCGCAAGGTGCGGTGCAAGAGTGACGATGCGCCACGCAGGTCGCACGAGCGAGATCGTGACGCCGCGATCATCGGTCGCCTGCAGCGCATGCGCGGCCGCCGGAACGGCGGCAAGGACCGCGAACGCGACCGCCCGGATCATCGCGCGAGAAGCGAGTCGACGGCGGCCGTCGCCGCCTCTACGGGAAGCCGGGTGAGGCACTCGCTCACCTTGCCGCCGCCGCAGCCGTCATTCCCGCAGGGGCGGCAGGGATGCTCGCCGGAGGCGACGACGCGGTGCGGCACCCGCCAGGGTCCCCATTCGAGCTCTCCGCTCGGGCCGAAAAGCGCGACCACCGGCGTCTGCATGGCGGCGGCGATGTGCATGGGGGCGGAATCCACGCCGATGAAGAGCCTGGCCCGGCCTGCGAGCGCGGCCAGCTCCTTCAGGCTGAGCTTCCCGGAGAGATCGATCGGCCTGGCGTGGTGAATGCGCGCGAGGATTTCCGCGACGAGCTCGCGCTCCCTCGCATCGGGTGCGGCGCTGATCACCACGCGCTCGCCGCGGCGATCCAGCTCGTCGAGCAGGGCCGCAGCCTTGTCTGCGGGCCAGCATTTGAACTGCCAGCGCGATCCCGGGTGGAAGAGCAGGTAGCCCTTGGCGGCGAGCCCGTGGCCGGCGAGCGTCGCGTCGACGCTGCGCTCGGCCTCGGTCCCGGGCACGAGTACCAAAGCGCGCTCGTCGTCCCCCGCCTGGATGCCGATCCGCCGCAGCGCGTCGAGGTTGAGTTCGACCATATGACGGCGCGCGTTCTTCGGCAGCGCGTAGCGGTGCGTGAAGCTACGCTTCCAGAAACGCGGCTTGTGGGGATGGTCGGGTGCGACCGCGACGCGCGGCCCGAGCAGGCGCGCGAGCCAAGCCCCGCGCGGATGCTCGGACAAGTGGATCAGGAGGTCGTAGCGCCGTGCGCGCAGCTTCCGCAACAAGCGGAATTCGGCGATTAGCCGCGCGAGCGGGCCCGCGGTCTTCCAGCCGCGCTCGACTACGTGGACCTGCGCGATCGCCGGATGCAGCGAGAGCATGTCGCGCGTGTCGGCGTAGATGAGGGCGTCGATCTCGAGCTGCGGCGCGCGGTTCTTGAGCACGGAGAAGATGGGCGAGGCGAGCAGCACGTCGCCGTGATGGCGCAGCTTGATGACCAGCGCCCGCTTGAGCGTGCCGGGATCGACGGCGTCGGCCGGTCCGTAGGGCATGCCGCGCACGATAGCAGACAAGGCGGGCAAAAGCAGCCCGCCGCCTCCCGCCTACTTGAAGGTGTGCTCGGCGCTGGCGAAAAAGGCGCGCCCGGCCTGCGGGTACACACAAGTGGGCGTGCCGCACTGACCGAAAATATCGACAAGGCCGTAGCTAAAGTATTTCTTGTCGAACAGATTGCTTATGGCCGCCGAGTACTGCCAGCCGGCCCATTCCTGAGAAAGCTTGATGTCGAATAAAGCATAGGCGGGCATCACGCGGGGGAAGCTGTTGTCCTGGTCATTGTCGTAGCGCTGGTGTCCGACATAGTTCGCCGTGGCGCCAAACAGGGTTCTGTCCGCAGCGCGCCAGAACAAGCGCAGGCTTGCGAGGTGCCGCGGGACGAGCGGCACATCTTTCCCGGATACGTCAACGCCGCCGTAGACACCAGTGCGAAATCTCGCCACCTGGTAGGCAAAACTCCCAGCAAGGTCGACTGTGGGCGTCACCGACCAATGCCCGGAGAGTTCCGCTCCGCTTCGGCGCGTTGGTGAGAGGTTGGTATTGGCGCCAAAGGGGACCACGATCGGACTGAAATAGATTTCCTTATCGAGATCGATCTCGTACAGGTTGGTGCGCAGCTTCAGCTCGCGAGAGCGATATTCGATACCCGCTTCCTTCTGCCGTGCGGTCTGAGCCTTGAGCAGATTGCCGGTCAGCGTGAATCCGTTCTCATCAACATTGGCGACGCGAAAGCTTGTACCGAGCTTGCCGTACACTTCCCAACCCTCCGAGAGCGCCTGACTTAGCCCGATCTCTTCGGCGTGCGGGCTTTGCGTTTGGCTCTGGTCAGTGGGACCGGAGATGCGATGATCCGTCGCTCGCTGCTCACGTGCTCCCAGAGTAAGCTTGGTGGCAGCCGTGAGCTGGACGTTATATTGCACGTAGGCACCTGCGCTCTGTTGCGTTCCGGACGTGTTGGGAAATCCAGGAGCGTTGATCTCGCGGTTGTAGTTCCAGTCCCCCCAGTCAAACCCGACAATCAGAATGCTTGGGAAACCAAAGGGGGCAAACGGCAAGCGCACGCGCGGCGAGAAGGTCAGGCTCCTTTGAGCGATCCGGGTGAGGGACGGCGCGAAGTAGGCCGTCGAATCGTTGTCGCGATATCCCAGGTCGGCGGCAAATTCAAGCGGACCCAAAGGCCGACTATAAGAGAGCGTGCCAAATTCGCCTTGCCGCTCCGACCAGTTTCCCGGCGTCTGGGCGCCCCGCGGGTCGTTCATATATTCGCTTTCGCTCCGCGCCCCGGGCAACTGCAGTCTCTGGAGGTCGGCGCCGAATTTCAGTCCGACGTTCGTTTTCCCATCGCCGTAGCGTGCGTCGCCAACGAGACTGTCCTGACGCAATCGGTTGTTCCGTCTGTAGTTGTCGCCCTCCTGATGTCCGGCGTTCAGCGCCAAACCTAGCCGCTCTCCGGCGTAGTTCGCGCCCGCTCGGATGTCGGCACTGGCGTACGAGCCGAAGCCTGCGAACAGGGCGCCCGAAGTCTGGTTCGGGACCGCCGTCTTGGTGATGATGTTGATGGTGCCGCCGCTTGCGCCGCCGCCAAACAGCACCGCGCCGCCCCCGGGAAGAATTTCGATGCGCTCGATCGACTGAAGCGGGATCGCAGAAAGCTTCGTAGAACTGAGATCGTTCTCGTTCAGGCGCACCCCGTCGAGCAGCACCAAGGTGTTTTGGTCGCCGGTAATGCCGAAACCGCGCAGGTCGATCTGCATATCCGGCGAGCCCGTGTTGTCACGAACATGCACGCCCCCGAGATGCGACAAAAGCTCAGGCAGGGTGCGCGCAGTGTCCCGCGCGATCTCCTGGGCACCGATGATGATCATGCCTACCGGTGCGTCGAGGCTGCGCTCGGGAAAACGTGTTGCGGTAACGACGACGGTCGGCTCTTCCGGACTTTGAGCAAGCGCGAGCGGCGCCGCGGCTGCGACGAGCGCGGCAATGATGGATCGGTTCAAGGTTTCCTCCCCCGGCATGCGTCCCCGCAGGCCGACATCGAGTTGCGAGAGGAAATGCGAT
>WNGL01007514.1_pt1 | contig 20289 bp, 22 predicted proteins | sample 5400591 | NCBI WGS metagenome assembly WNGL01 (sample SAMN13153377, study PRJNA577476) | soil metagenome | isolation source: 80 cm soil or saprolite under Garry oak tree replicate 1 | place: USA:California | collected 2016-06-15 | reverse complement strand
TGTGCTGGCTACATGGGCCATCCGTTCAAAAAGAGCCTGTTTAACAACGACGACTCAGCCTTTCAAACGCCGTTTTTGCGAACAGATGTCCTGAGTAGCCAGTACAGGTTGAACACGGCTTTCATTGAGCGAGTGAATCTGACCGTCCGACATGGCTGCTCAGCGCTCGCACGCCGCACCTGGGCGACGGCTCAACAGTCCCCACACCTGCTGGCACAGCTGGAATGGTGGCGAGCCTATTACCACTTTGTGCGTCCTCACCACTCACTGCGAGTGGCACTCGTGCAGCCACGAGAGCGAGGGAGCAACCTGGCGGTGCAACGCTATCGGCAACGGACTCCGACGATGGCAGCCGGCAGGACCCATCGACGATGGACGGCCCGCGAGGTGCTCTCTCGCCCATTGCCGCCGGTTTCCGCTTGAGAAACGCCGAAGCCAGATGTGGTTAGAGTGTCAAGTCGCGAGGAAGTTGAAAGTGCCATCAGAAGAGGCCGGAAGGAGCCTCACTCCAGGGTGAGACAGGCCTGTCCGGATTGCCCACTTACGAAAAAATTAGCCAAAGGGATGTGCAGAGGCTACTAGAATTCTTCACCATGTCCAATGGCAGCACCACAAGATGTGTATTCATCGACTTTGAAGAAATAGGATACAATACCATTATGGCGCATTGAAAAAAGAAAGGACAGACGATGGCTGAACAGTATCATCTTGATCTGCTTCACCAGGGAATAGATGTATGGAACCAATGGAGGCAGGACCATCACTCGATCCAGCCCGATTTCTCCGGAGTGGACTTCAAAGGAGCACAACTTCGCCGGGTGAACCTGGCTGGGGCGCGTCTGAACGGCGCGGATTTCAGCGGCGCAGATATCAGTGAGTCGCTGCTGATCAGAGCTGATTTGAGTGAGGCCATCCTGAGCCAGGCTAATCTGGTGAGAGCGGATCTCCAGGGAGCAAACCTCAGAGCAGCGATTCTCAGCAACGCCAACCTGAGCGAGGCGGTCTTGAGCGATGCAGACCTCGCTGGCGCTCTCCTCACCGGCGCAGAGGTGACCGGGACGGATTTCAGCGGGGCGGACTTCAGCGAGGCGGACCTCAGTGGTATAGATTTCAGCCGAGCGAACACTCACGGTGCGCGGCTGGGCAAGGCCTATTTCAGCAGGCGCGCCGATATGCTGCTGGATGACAGCTCTCGTGAGAGCTCGCGCGCGGATATGCAGCCGGAGCATGGCAAGCAACGTGTAGGTATTGATGCAGAGGACCTGGACGAGCGGGTACACGAGGATTGGGCCAATGACGAGTAAAGTGTAGCGCCTCAAGGACAAACAGAACTGACACTTTTGGATTATGACATCTCGGGTTCCCCGCTCTACACCGTTTCTTAGTAAGAGAAAGAGAGTGGGTTAGAAGGCATAGAAAGGAGAGTATGAACATGCCCAGCAATATCGTTGCTTACGAGTGGCCACTCGACGAGACGAAGCAGGTGGCGTTTATCGCTGGTGATGACCAAATTCACGAGATGGTGACTGGACAGAAAGGGAGATGGAGAGATGATGCTATATCAGAGCTTGCCGGTGCACCAGCGCTGGCCTTAGAGATGGCAATTATGACTGGCTATGCCTGGTCTGATGGACGCACAAAGCAAATTGCTTACGTCAGTCCCGTGGATGGGAATGGCCATATCCACGAACTGGTCACAAGACATGGCAACACGTGGAGCTATGCAGACCTGATGGATCAGCTTCCTGGTGCCCCTGCAGCAGATGGTGTCGCTATTGCTGGCTATGCCTGGAAAGCGAATGGCACCAAACAGGTCGTGTACACGGGGAGCGACAGCCATATTCATGAACTCATGGTGGGAGTAATGGGTATGTGGGCTCATAGCGACCTGACGCAACTCACAGGCGCTCCTCTGGCGGAAGGATCGGCTCTTGTCGGCTATGCTTGGGAATCAGGGGGCACCAGGCAAGTGCTATATGGAAGTGGGGATGGTCATATCCACGAACTGAGCGCAGGAAAGTCCGGCAGTTGGAGCCATAGCGACTTGACACAACTCACGGGTGCTCCACCGGCGGAAGGATCGGCCCTTGCTGGCTATGCCTGGGAGTCAGGGGGCACCAGGCAGGTCGTCTATATCGGAAGTGACCGCCATATCTATGAACTGGCAGCAGATGGAGGTGGCACCTGGACCTATACGGACCTGTTGCAACTCACGGGTACTCCATTAGCAGAGGGATCGGCCCTTGCTGGTTACTCCTGGGAAACAGGCGGTAGCAAGCAGGTGGTCTACGTAGGCTCAGATCGACATATCTATGAACTGGCAAGCAGCTCAGGTGGCACATGGAGCCATACCGACCTGACGCGACTGACGGGCGCTCCCGAGGCCAGTAATGAGCTGGTGATCGGGTACGAGTGGACTGCTCAGTTTGCCAAGCAAGTGGTCTACCTGGATACGAGGGAGAATCCTCATATCCATGAACTGATGCTCAAGCATGGTGGTTCCTGGCACCACACGGATTTGACCAGGCTCACCGATGCCCCGGAACTTGTCTAGAGCGCGACATAGTTCTATTTCATACCCGGTGCATCACCTTGATGAGCGTCTGACGGGTTGATGGCAACAGATCATCCCATGCAGTGGTTTGCCAATCGTCGAGACTGTCCGCCGGGGGAATCCAGGGTGGCAGGGAAACCAGCAGGCGCTTGGCCAGGGTGCTCACAAACGGCTCATAGGTCTCTCGAAACTCGGCCAGCTTCCGCTCGGTTACCGCTCCCGGATTCAAGCGGATACAGGATGCTGCAAGCACGTCTTGTAGGTGGGCAAAATCGGTCGATGACAGCCGATTCACTCCGGTTGTGGGTGACGTATTAAGGACCTGGGCGAGATCGACGACTGCATGACGGGCGATAGCAAAAGTGAATTTGGCTGCTTCGTCCGGTATGTCTTCAATGCCGGTGAGGATCAGCGCACACGTATCCAGGACCACTGTCAAGGCTCCCACCCATGATTGTTGATCGTGTTGCGAGCGGTAGTAGGCCAGGATAGGATACGACAGGTGACTCTCCAGGATGTCCGCGCACCACACCTCCCAATCGTGCAGGAGCAGGCGCAGTTCCTCGACGTTCTTGCCGGCGTGATTGCGACGCAGAATCTCAACTGCCGTCGCCGGGGAACCTGCGCGGGAGTCCAGTAAGGAAAGTGATCCCAGATAGCCGAGAAAAGCGTCTCGTCTTGCACCTGCTCGCATGAAGTGACCAGCAGCTCGCCACGGCATCTGGATCACACGATAGAAGAGCCGGGCGAGGCGCGGATGCGTCGTGTCACCCGGCGGGGCAAGACGATCGTCTCAAAGGCGTCCTGGGCAACCAGCACAATCAGCACAATGCCGAAGATGACCGCAAGTATTCTCATCGTTTCCTCTTGTCCGGATTAGAGACGCTGCACATGAAATTGGACCGTGAAGATATCCCCTACACCTACCTGCCGCATAAACGACTCATACAGTTTTGTGACCATCGGAAGCAGGTCCGGTGTTGGTTGCCGCAGACCTTCTCCCTCAAATTGCTTATCTTTGCGAAAGCTCACCATTTTTTCAAAGTCTCTGGGCGGAAGATCGAGATGCGCTGCGATCGTCAAGGTATCACCCACCCGCAGTATCGGGTACACCTCTTGCTTATATATCGTCGCCAGAAGGGATAAGAACTCCGTCTCATTTGGTGCGGCTTCGTGTTCACTTATTCGAAAGATCGGTTGACCTTCTCCGTTTCTCTCGACTTGGGCAATGATCCTGAAAAGTGCTTCAAATAGGTTCTGCTCCTCTCTTTGAGAAAACATACGTCTCAACAGTAGTACTCACATGCTTTGCCTGACGCAAAGCAGTATAGCACGAGAAGGAGCGCGCTGTCATGCCTCTTAAACTGAGCCTATACGAGAAAACCCGGATGTGTTGTGAAAGCTGAAAGGTCTCATGAGGTGAAGTCAGCTTGACCCCCCAGCAGCATCTTCTGAGATTCACATCCCATCGCTCAAAGAGCATCGTTATGGAATAGAAACGCGCCATCGCTTGTTTTCAAGAAGTGAAAGGGGTAACCACCCCGCACACCACGATTGTTCTCAAACACTTTTCTCACCCATCCGCGCCCGATATATTTGTAGGGTTGACGCTGGGCCTTTCCTCACACTTCACAAGATTTCTCACATCAGAAAGGATAGAGGCGCAGCCGTAGAATGCGCTGCGCTCTTGACACGATGACAAACAAAGCACTTACCATGAACACCTTTCCACATACCGAGGACGACATCGCTCCTGGCGAGGCCACCCGTAGCCTCGATGCTGACCAGCAAGGTGCCATCTCGCCGGCACTGCCGGCGCTCAACGATCAAGAGGCAAGCTTCCCTGGGAGCGGCGTACTCGATATTCCAGACGGCGGATTCGGCTTTCTCAGGGCAGAGCGCTTCCTGCCTGGGCGCGGAGACATCTACATCTCGGCCTCGCAGATCCGCCGTTTCGGGCTGCGCCAGGGCGACCTGGTGGGTGGCCAGGTTCGGGCTGCCAAGGATCGCGAACAGTACGCCGGTCTGCTGCGCGTTGAAAGCGTGAACGGGCTTGATCCCGATGTCGCCCGGCGCCGCCCGCACTTTGATAGCCTAACCCCGATCTTCCCCCGCGAACTCTACGACCTGGAGACCAACCCAGGCAATCTCTCAGGTCGTCTCATCAACCTGGTTGCGCCGATTGGGCGGGGACAGCGCGGCCTGATCGTCGCCCCACCGAAGGCAGGCAAAACCGTGCTGCTCACATCCATCGCCAACGTCATCACCCGGAACTACCCCGACGTGTACCTGCTGATCGCCTTGATCGGAGAGCGACCGGAGGAGGTCACTGACCTGCAGCGCTCTGTACAGGCCGAGGTCGTCAGTTCTACCTTTGACGAACCCACCGAGGCTCATACCCGTCTCGCCGAGATGGTGCTGGAGCGGGCCAAACGACTGGTGGAAGAGGGACGCGACGTGGTCATACTCCTCGATAGCCTGACCCGCCTGAGCCGGGCCTACAACCTGGCCGTCGAACCCAGCGGGCGAAGCCTCTCAGGCGGTCTTGACCCGGTGGCCCTGGTGCTGCCCAAACGCTTCTTCGGTGCGGCACGCAAGATCGAAGAGGGAGGCAGTCTGACCATTATCGCCACCGCGCTGGTGGACACGGGCAGCCGCATGGACGACGTGATCTACGAAGAGTTCAAGGGGACCGGCAATATGGAGCTAGTGCTCAACCGCAAGCTGGCCGACCGGCGCATCTTCCCGGCCATCGATGTCGCGCTCTCCGGCACGCGCCGAGAGGAACTGCTCTACGACGAGAAGACCTATCGTGCGGTCGTTACCATGCGCCGCATGCTCTCGACCCTGAGCGAAAAAGTCTTGCAGGGTGTTATGCGTGCTCTACTTGGGGCGCGTTCTCAGCGTTCGCCTGCTGAGGATGCTGGCTGCTTCCTTGGATGAACTGGGAAAGCTCTGTGCGGGAGCGCTCGAGGAACGCACGCAGTTGGCCCTGTTTCTCGGCATCGCCATGGGCGGAACGGGCTGCAATCGCGAAGAGCCGTGCGACTTCTGCCGCAGAGCTGCCTAGGGCCTGCTGCTCTGCTGTTAGCTGATGTCCTCGGCCACTAAATCTGTAGTAGCCAGGGCGAGCGTAAAAGAATACAGGGCGCCGATACCCGCGAAAGAAGCGGGGACCTGACCAGTTGCCTCTTCATATGCTATCACCTCCTTACCTGTTTTTTGTTGATAACGATATATCGTTATCTGGTAATATCAACAATGCGATATATCGTTATTATTCCCGATTCGTTGTAATGGAACGTAAGCTTTTAAAACCGTCAGGGCAGTAGTGCCGACTAAGGGGAGGTGATATACTCAAAGGAGAAAGAGAAAGCCCAGGCAGGAGGAAGGCCTATGAAGCCAGCCCGGAAGATTATGCATGTGAGCAGACGTTTTTATCGCCCCGAGCAGTATCACTGTCCAGACTGTCACAGACGGTTACGGCGAGCGGTGACCTTAACGGAGCGCACCGTGATCACGCTGGAAGAGGTGATCAAACTGGTGCATGCAGGCTACCGTTGTCCAGATGCGCAGTGCGCGGGACACCGGCGGACCTATCGCAGTGTGAGGGCAGATGCACTGGCGTTACCATGGTTTACGTATGGATTGGATATCGTGTTGCTGGTGGGACGACTGAGGCTGAGAGAGCACCAGACCGTGGATGAGATCCATCAGGAATTACTCAAGCGGCTCGAACCGCTGGGAGTGAAAATCGCACGGCGGGAAATCCTGTACTTGTTTGAGGCGTACTGCACGCTGCTGCGAGCCTCGAGTTCGGCCAAAGACGACGTCGAATGGCTAGCGCAGGTGGAGAAAAATGGGGGCCTCATCGTGTCAGTGGATGGGATCCAGCCAGAGAAGGGCAACGAGACAGTCTACCTGGTGCGCGATGCGCTCACTGGGCGCGTACTTTCTGCCGAGAACGTCACGTCATCGGAGACGGCCGTGATGAAGGCGCTGCTCGCCCCGGTGGTGGCATTAGAAGTGAAGGTGCTGGGAACGATTAGTGACGCCCAAGAAAGTGAACTACTGGCGGTCCAGGAGCTGTGGCCGGACGTGCCACACCAGGTGTGCCAGTTCCATGTGTTGCGCGACGCGTCGAAGCCGGCTTTTGAGGCGGACAAGCAAGTCAAAACGGCCATGCGCAAACGCCTGCAACCGAAGGTGCGGGAGGTGCGCAAGCAGATCAAGAAGCTACTGACCACGGCCTCGTCCGACGAAGCGAAGCAGCTCGCGGTGCTCGACGAGTATGCGGTCGGGATCGTGACCGCGCTCAATACCGATGGGCTGCAGCCCTTCAAGTACGCCACGGTGGAAGCCAGCCAGATGTTGGAAGAGATCGAAGCCAGCCTACAGCAGCTCTCCAAAAAAAGGGGCCAGTGAGCCCGCTGGTCGCCCAGAAGCTGATCCGCCTACAGACCATCGTAGCGGAACGGGCTGCCTGGACAGATCAACTCACACAGATTAAACGCTTGTACTGCTGGCTGCTCGAGGTCGAACACCTGCTGGACAAGAGCCTGGTGCCAGAGGGAGAAGTGGTGAGCAATGCGATGGTGGGAAGTCGCCTGGATAGCTGGCGGGAGCGCATGGCCGCTCAGTTGACGGATGGCTCGCTTTCCGAGCTGGAGCGGGAGTGCCTCAGCGAGTTTCTCCGGGTGCTCTCCAACTTGCGTCCCTACCTGGTGCAGTGCTACGACCGAGAGGACTTTCCTCGCACGAACAATGAGATGGAGCGCAGCATTCGCGCGCTTAAGACGCAGTATCGCCGCGTGAGTGGTCGCAAGAACTGGAACACCTATCTCTTGCGCTACGGGCGCTGTGTGGCCTACGCGGCCTGGTGGGAACAAGATGCGGTCCATCGAACGCTTCTGGAACAGCGCGTCGCTCGGCTTGACCGTTTTAAAAAGCGATTGCCCGGCACCATTCTGCGGCGGTGCCGGGCTAATTGTCGTTACAAACTCTATTGGGGTGGACTGCTTAGAGCACCACGGTGACCTGGCGTAGTGTCCCGCCTCTCAAGAAACTCAGCGTCATGGTTTCTCCTGCCCGGTGGCGGCGCACCATCCGCTGGAGATCAGCCGGCTCTGTCACTGGCTCGCCTTCAGCCGCGATCACGATATCCAACCGCTTGAGTTGAGCATGATCTGCAGGCCCACCGGGGCGGATCTCCAGCAGTTCCATGCCAAATTGCTGGGTGAGATGCAGCCGTTGTCGAAGGGCCGGGTCGAGTGGCACACGCATCCCGCCCACACCCAGTGAGATCCCCGCAGGTGGTGCCTCGCGTCTTGCATAAATGCGAGCAAGGGCCGACTTGATCGTCTCCAAGGGGATCGAGAACCCCAGTCCCTGCGCCATCGGCGAGAAGATCGCAGCGCTTCTCTTGGGGGTTGAAGCCGAGCGGACTAACACATGGAATCTCCCTTAAACAGGGGAAGTGTGCTCAAGCAGCTCAACGCCTACGAACATGAGAGAAGTGAGCCAGGGATCGTGGTCCGAGCCTTTTGAACACGAGGCATCGAGGCGTGGACCGAAGGTATCCGTGTGGATAGCAGGACGCTGGCACCTTTTTCGCTTGATCCCGCACCAGACCTCTTAAGAGCACCCTGTCGCCGGAGAGAAGAACGGTGTTGACCTCCCAACTCAGCCTTGATCAAGGCACATGAAATGTGTCAGTCCGTCATCTCACTCCCAGCAAGACGGCTCACGAGGGGAGCAAATGCTTCCATGCTCGCATCGGACACGACGAAGTAGGAGAACCCATACTGCTCGCGTCGCCGTTGCAAGTCCTCGACGATCTGATCAGGAGTGCCGATAAAGATGGATGGCATATCCAAAACATCTTCGGCAGCTATGCCACTCCACCCACGCTCGCGTGCGAGTTGTTCGGCTCGCTGCCGTCGCTGCTCGGTGAAGATCGGCGCAATGACCATGTTCAGTTCCAGTTCACGGAAGCGTGCTCCTGCGGCTTGACGGACCCACTCGACTTTCTGAGCCATCGTCGCAGGTAAACGTTCCGTGATCTCCTCGGAAATAGTTCCGTCCGGCAATGCTTTGGGAAGAATACCCACGATATCGGCTTCCTGCCCGGCAAGAGCCAACATCCGCCTGCTTCCAGCCCCGATGAGCAGTGGCGGGTGAGGTCGCTGGACAGGCTTGGGAAAACCATTCAGGTTCGTCACCGTATAGTGGTTGCCGGCGAAGGTCAGTGGCTGGTCGGCCCAGAGTCCTTTGAGGACATGGATAGCCTCTTCCAACCGGCTCACGCGCGTTCCAGCACTTTCGAATACCATCCCGGCCTGCTCATACTCGGCTCGGAGCCATCCTGCCCCCATCCCAAGCTCGAATCGACCCTGCGAAAGGAGGTCAAGCGTCGCCGCTTCTTTCGCTAGCATCACCGGGTGCCGGTAATCGTGATCGAGCACCAGGCTTCCAACTCTGAGGACCCTGGAAGCGTGAGCCGCCGCCATTAATGCAATCAGCGGTGCCAGTTGGTCTCCGAAAGGCTCCCTGATGAAGTGATCTCGAATCAATACTGTCGCGTAGCCGTAATCCTCGGCCAGGTGGGCTTTCGTGATCCACTCTTCAGCCGACTGCATTTGCTCGCAGATCACCCCGAAACGAAACGATCGTGGTGAGGTCATAGCTCTTCTCCTTCTTGTTCTGCGCTGGGCCTCTCACTCAGCGTCTGGTACACGTACAATCTTTGTGCTGCATCAAAGCGACGGGAACCCATAGAAAGGTGCTGTTCTCTTGTCCAACACATCATAAAGGGAAGCACTAAAAAAGGCGCTCCGATTCTTGCTCTTAAATTGTGAGGTCGACTCTGTTTCGGAGCGCCAATGCATTTCCATAACACTAGACAGTTGCTATCAGGGGGCATTTGCGTGCTATGCTATGTGCGAGCAAAGGAAGGAGTAGCAGGATGGAAAAAGCGTATGTATTGGTCAACGTCAGGGATATTAACGCGTTGTGCCAGGGCTACAAAACCTATGCACAGATTGAAGGCGAGACCAGAAGACGGAAGATCACGCGAGCCCGCAGGCGAAAAGGCATCTTGGAAGTCAGAACAGCAGCCCGTGACGAATGGATCCAGCCAGTTGCATGGACCCGGGTGGATCAATGACCTGGGCGTGCCTATTCGAGATATGGCTCAGGATATTCGATGAGAGAACCGGTGTTTTCTCAGAGAAGGACGAAAGAAGAGGTCATATGTTAGCCCATGGGCGGATGGAAAAAATAGAGCAAAGGAGTCGCCGATGAGCAAACCACGACCCTTTCGTTTCGGCGTGTCGGTCCACGGGAGCAAATCCAGGGCAGAGTGGAGAGACATCGCCCGCCAGGCCGAAGCGTTAGGGTACTCGACATTGTTACTGCCCGATCACCTGGGCGACCAGCTCTCTCCGATCCCGGCGCTGGTGGCGGCAGCCGATGCGACCAGGATGTTGCGGGTAGGGAGCCTTGTGTTCGACAACGACTTCCGTCATCCGGTCATGCTCGCCAAGGAGGCGGCGACGCTGGATGTGCTCTCTGGTGGGCGTCTCGAACTGGGAGTAGGCGCGGGTTGGCTGAAGCCAGAATATGAGCGGGCCGGCATCCCCTTTGAGCGTGCGAGCGTCCGCATCGCGAGAATGGAAGAGGCCATCCGGATTGTCAAAGGCTTGTTCGCGGATGGGCCAGTCGATTTCGCAGGCCGGTACTATACCATCAGCGGTTTAGAGGGCTTCCCCAAGCCGGTGCAGCGCCCGCACCCGCCTCTTCACATCGGCGGCGGAGGCCAGCGCCTGCTCTCTGTTGCAGCCAGAGAGGCTGACATTATCGGGTTTCTCCCCAGGGCTCGTCCCGACGGCCAGGGGCAGGATATCACGGACGCCACTCCCCAAGCCCTTGAGCAGAAAATTACCTGGGTGCGTGAGGCGGCGGGTGCGCGCTTTGCTGATCTCGAATTGGGCATCCTGGTTGCCCAGGTGCTCACCACGGAGGATCGCGAGCAGGCGGCGCACTTGATCGCATCCACCCTGGCGAGGGGATTCAAGGTGAGTACCGACGTGATCCTGCAAGCGCCATACCTGCTGCTTGGCACGGTCGACCAGATGTGCGAGGATCTGCTGGCGCGCCGGGAGCGCTACGGCATCTCGTATATCAGTGTCTTCGAGCAGAGCATGGAAACGCTGGCCCCTGGGGTAGCACGGCTGGCCGGTCAGTAAACAGAGCAAGAGGGATGGGAGATCGTAGTGACGTGAACGCGATGGTTCGCGCTCTTTTCAGAGGCACAAATTGGCTGATTTGAGAACGGATAACCGAAGTAGCCAGCATAGGGGTTGTTTTCGTGAAATCACGCCGGTCGGTTTCATCCCAATACAATTAAGCCCCCTGAGAAGCCAAAGGACATTTTTAATTCACACCAAACGTTTAAGGTCAGTAATAGCTTATGCTATACTTGCTGTTGTATCATGTATTTCCCTACAATAGGCACAGATAGTGTCTTTATGATAATCGGGCACTCTCTACAGAGACAGTTCGTGAGGTTCAAAAATGCCCTTTATTAAGAGAGCCAACCTGAAGCACCCCCTGTGCTGGCTACTTGAAGCATCTGCCGATAAAATGGAGGGTTTGAGCTCTTCAGTAACATCCTCCTTGGATACTTCTCATGCGAGAAAAGCGTCATCATCAGAAAAGCTTTCCCATTGTAACGTGAAGCGTTCTGACAAGGAAGGCGAACACCTCTTGTTTGCTGCATTCATCCGAGAAAAACGGCAAAAAAGGAACGACGGTCTGCGACTTCCCAGGTGAAGCGCGCTCCCCCCAACAGAACCATCCGCTGCTTCGCACACCCGACAGAGCTCAAGCACTTCGGCGATACTCGTGGTGTCATCCACCCAGGACTGGGAAGGAGAGGATCTTGCTCCCATCGTGATCTGGTCGAACAGGCTCACCGTACTGTTCTGGAAGCTGTTGTCTAATGCCTTGATGCGGCCTGGCTCGGTTGCAGTACTGGACAGAGGCGTGAAGGACACGATCCAGCTGCTTCTCCTGAAGGATAAACAGGTGATCGAGACACTCTCGTCGGACACGTAAGAGAAAGCGTTCACAGATCGCATTGGCGCGTGGTGCGTGATAAGGCGTGATGAGCATCTTGATGCCGCTCGTGTTTGCGACTCGAGCGAAACAGGGTCCAAACGTGCGGTCATGATCACGGATGAGATACTTTGGCGTCTGCCCATAGGGAGTTGCCTCCCGCAGCGGTACGGGCGGTCCAGGCGTCGGTAGGAGATCGCGTCACCCCGACATGGATGACCTTTCGCGTTTTCAGTTCAATGATGAAAAACGCAAAGAGCGGGTGAAAGAACAGGTCAGTCACTTGCAAGAAATCACACGCCCAGATCTCTCCCCCATGAGTGCGTAGAAACGTCCACCAGCTTTGCCTCGTTGGCCGCGTCGTACGCACGCCTCTCATGTATTTCTGGATCGTGCGTTTGCACACGCGAATACCCAGCTTGAGCAACTCGCCGCGGATCCGTTCAGCACCCCACAGTCGATTATCCCTGCCAACTCCTTGATGAATGCCACGGTCTCTTCGGCTACTTTGGCTTGGGAGCAGCCACTCTGGACTTGTCCTTCCAATACAGCTTGAATCCCTGGCGATGCCACCGCGAGATTCGTCTCTGGCTGAACAATGACAAGCGCTTGTTTCCAGGTCCGAACCATCCTTACGAGCAGTACCAGGAGTATGCGATCCGTTTTGGTCCAGACAGGCCGTTTGACCTGTCGGCGCAGGATGATGAGAGGCTTTCGCAGGAGGGCGTTTTCTGCCACGAGTTCGGACTTCCTTCTGGAAAGGTCAGTCACGGCTCCCAACAGGAGAGAGGTGGTGGATGGTTTGGTCCAGTCGACGAAGCGGTGGTGGAGCGACTGAAAGCTCATGCAAGTCATTCTTTTGATGAAGGCGATGATAGCATACACAGTGTACGATTCCTCTTTTGAAGACGAGCAGGTACATATATTTTGATTCTACTCTGCATCTTGAGGAATCGGCAAGGAGCGAGAGACATGGAAAGGTGTTCTCAAAGGGCTCATTTAGCGAGCAGATGTCACAAGTAGCCAGCACAGTTCGCACCGCTCAACAGGCTGAGCATTGCTTCCTCTGGGACGGTCTGATCTGGGGCATTCATCACGATCTTCCTTTCGTTCGTGTCTTTCCTTCTCAATGGTTGTCTCTCTCCTGGAGCACATGCTTCCACACAGCTCGGACCTGCCCCTGCGGATCATCGACCACGTGCGCAACGTCGCCGAAGATCATGGTGGCGCGCCTGTCCAGATCGTAGGGCGGCCAGGATGGCAGGTCGGCGATGGCAGGAGTGCCGCTGCGGATAAACGCTGCCCACGAGGCGTGCATCAGGTCGGCCAGCGGCTGTCTGCTTGGCGAGTCGCCGGTAAACGTGCGAGAGAGTCCCACGTCGAGGGTATTGAAAACGAAGGGGATATCCATGGCGTGCGCGGCTCCCAGGACACCGCCAAAGGCTGGCGATTCCCAGTCAAAGCGATACATCCAGACCGGCGCTCCAAGCTTCACCTGCGCTTCCGCCAGGCGGATCGCCGGCATGCGGAAGACCAGATCGCTCATGATATCGATCCAGGCCAGCTCCGGCGACTGATCGGTGCGCGCTTCTGTGTACACGGCGAGCGCAGGCCTCGCTTCATCGCCAAAGATTCGCGTGAGCTGCTCCTCATCCACCTTTGGCCCTCCGCTCATCATGGCGAACAGGCGCCATTCATCGCGATTGGTCCCCGCCAGGATGGCCACATTGGCGGCCGAACCCTGCGCGATCATGGCAGACGGATGCTGCGGCAGGGTCTCGCCGTCGATCATCGGGCTGTAGGCCAGGATGCCACCGAACTCCCGTCCCAGCTCTGGTTGAATCTTGAGCAGGGCCTCAAGCGGTACATCCGCCAGGGCTGCAAGCTGAGAGGTCTCCAGACCGAGCTTTGCCAGCAGCGCCTGCGCGACTTGTGTGGCCCGTGGACGCGTCACCAGGTTGCCAGCAGCGCCGCTTTGCAGGATCGCGCGCCGGAAGAGCCCTTGTGCTGCTGGCATCCCCAGCAGGGCCCCAATGCTCATCGCACCCGCCGACTCGCCCATCACCGTCACATTGTCGGGATCGCCTCCGAAGGCGGCGATATTCTCGCGCACCCACGCGAGGGCCGCGATCTGATCGAGCAGCCCGCAGTTACCCGTATAGGTCGCATCTGCTCCGGCTAAGTTTTTCAAATAGGCAAAACCCAGGATCCCCAGCCGGTAGTTGAGCGACACCACGACGATGTTGTGATTGGCGGCGAACGACGTCCCGTCATACCAGGGATCAGACGCCGAGCCGAGTGTGAAGGCTCCGCCGTGAATGTAGACCATGACCGGGCGTTGACCAGCAGAAGCGCCCGGCGACCAGATGTTGAGGTACAGGCAATCCTCGCTCATCGGGCGCGGCTCTACGGCTCTATCTGCTCCTATCGCTCCTACCATGCTTGCCCCGACCTCCGGCATCTGGGGCGCCATGGGGCTAAACGTAGTCGCCTCGCGCACGCCCGTCCAGGGCTCAGGCGGCTGCGGCGCCCGAAAACGACGCTGGCCAGTGGGAGGCTGCGCGAAAGGAATGCCTTTCCAGACGCTGATCGAGTCTTGCTCGCTGCCCTGTACTTTCCCATACCGTGTCTCAACAATTGGATTACCCATCTTTTTGCTCCTGTTGCCTTTCCATATCTCGCTGTGACGGAATGGCTTCTAAGATATGGAGAACTCCATTCGTTTCCAGCAAGGGCGAACGTGCCTGCATAATGTGCGTCTTCTCCAGTGACCTGTCTGACGCGTGACGTTTTTTGCCGTGATCCCGGTCCTCGCTCAGTCTCGCTCGATGATGGGCAGGATCAGATGCGAGGGGTGTGCGGCATCATGGTAGATCCGGTTGACGGCTTGTACGAAATCCTGCTCGGTCTCCGTCTCGATGGTTGTGTTGGCTACATGGGATATCCGTTCTAAAAAAGCGTCACTGGTGGCTCTCTCAATTCGTTTTTCTTGCCATCCACACACCAGTCAGGTGGTGAGAAGGGTTCCTCCATGACTGTTTCCTTCCTGATTTTAGAATGGATATCCCAAGCAGCCAGTACAAGAGGCGCATCCATGTTAAAACCCCTCCACAAACTGAGCCGCCTCAGTCTCCGGAGGGTTGGTATAACGAGCAATGTAGCGTTGTGAACGATGGCCGAGTCGGCGTTCCAACTCGTACCCATCGGCGTTGGTCACTTTGGCCAGGTGAAAAGCAAAGGTGTGACGCAGGTCATGGGGACGCAACGGCGAGAGACGACGTTTGGGGTCAATCTGCTCAGCGTCATGCCACCGGCCAATTTGGGCAAGAATCAGGTTAATGGCCTGGGGCGAGAGACGACCGTCCTCGGTCCGTGCGGCGATGCTCTTGGCACTGAGAAACACCGCGGTCATATCCGGCGTGGCATCAAGGGGCCGCTCGCGCTCGAGGTAGTCGGCAAGGGCTGCCCGGGCATCGATGGAGAGAAAGACGGTTCTTTCCGTCTTGCCCTTCCCACGGACGTTCGTAATGCGTGCGGATCTCGCCTTGCGCAATTCCTCTGGATGGGAAGGTTCAATCTGATCGAGGTCAAGGCGTACCAGCTCTTCGCGGCGGAGGCCCGTCGAGAGCAACACATAGACAATAGCACGATCTCGCCACGGACGCCCATGAGCCTTCGTTTTGTGCTTGTCCTTCTGGCGACGCCCCTTGAGCTGATGAAAATGATCGAGCCGATCACAGACATTTTTGAGGGAACGAACCTGCTCCTTCCCCAAGGCACGTGGCTCTAACGGTGGCAAGCCTAACTCGCCGGCCCTCGTGTCTTCGGACGATGGCGTCCCTTTGTGTCTTCGTCGTCAACCCTCGATCCGCTCTGGCGCATCCTCGGCATCCGGACCCCCGACGCACAGGACTGCATTGCAGTTCTCCACGAGATCGCGACAGCGCCACTCGCTTCGGAAGATCGCGCCACAGTCCTTGGAACCATGAGGGCGCTCGCGGCACACCTAGCCTCAATCTCTCCTGAGTTGCGAATGCAACTACGACGGCTGCCTTTGTGGACGGGTCGCGCCAGGGTGTCCAAACGTCCCATCTATGCAATCGAGGACGAATCACTCGCCGCGCAGGTCGCCGAGAAGATCCCCGTCTGGATGGCCGGGTTCTCGTCACTCTCCGACGTCGAGGTGCTGCTCGATCCGCTTGGCGTTGAAGTAATTCGGCCGGGATCTTTGATAACGTGCGTTGACGCACGCCGACGAGGAGTACGATGCCAGTGAGAAGCTGCCAGAGCAGGATCGTGTATACCGAGGCGCGTTCGGGTATTCCGGGCGGAATACGACCAATCGTGGTCCCCAGAACGATCCCACACGCGATTCCGAGGAAGCCGAGGACGATGCTTATGCTGCCGTACCAGCGGGGCATGTCGAGGCGCTTCCATTGGAAGCCCGTCACGATTGCAGCGATGTTTCCGCCCACAATTGCCATGAAAGCACCGAGGTAGTGGAAGGTGACGGTGCCGTTTGCGGTTGCGGCAGTGGATCCGTGAAACGACCCAACAAGCATGATGCCGATGCTGTAGATGAGCGCGAGAACGAGGGAAACAGAGCGCAATGCTCCCGAAAAGAGCCGCAGCAGCAGGATGCTGGCGATAAGGAACAGCACTCCCTGGACGATGAACCCGGTATTCATGACGTCGTGGAGTGGTGAACACACGACTCGGCCTTGAAAGGTGCTGCAATCGTGGGCCCCGAGGTCGCTGATCCAGTTGGATGCGTAGCTATATGCAGGGGTTTTCCACGCTGAGGCAGTAATCACCTCTGTCACCACATATGCAAGGGCTGCTGCGATCAACGTGATCGCAGCACCAGTGAAGCCCAGAATGGGACTTCGCTGGTGCGTGCTGGATGCCCTCGTACGCGGCTGCGCCTGGTGCACGGTCGTGTTGTGGTCGGTCATAGCCGTGCCTTTCTCTTCATGATCGTCGTCGTTCGGGTAGCGGTTGAATCCCATTCGGTAGACGGGACGTTCATGCTGCCTCTCCACAGAGGACCCAAGAACGCAAGCGTTGGGGTTCCTCGCATTCCTGGGTCCTCTGTGGAGAGGCAGAGAGCCTGGTCAGGAAGGGATCATGCCTACTTGTTGCAGTAATTGCAGCAAGTCGGCACACAACCAGTATTCGACGAGTTTCCCGGCTTCGACGCGAAAGAGGTCCATGCCCGCATACTCGACGCGTTTGCCAACGGCGTCAGGCGAAGCCCCTGGAATGCCGCCTTGATACGTGCCGCGAAAGACCCAGCGACCAGCAACCAGATCTTCATCGACGAGCGGGCCAACCGTGGTCGTAAAGCTGTAGTCGCTGAAGGCAGCCGCACTCCCGCCGATCCATTGCTTCAGCCCCTCGGGGCCGCGCACCTCGGCAGGACTCGTCGCTGCGGGAGCAAAATGCGCGACGAAGGTCGGCGCGATGATCTCATCAGCGATGGACAGCTTGCCATTCCATACGGCCATCCAGGCCGTCCAGAGTTCTTTAGGCGTTGGTACAGCCATGTTCTGTTTCCTCTCTTTACAGCGGGCTCAGTTCTTGCTATGATTACGACTAACTACTCGTAATCATGTGAAAATTATACGAATAAACCATCGTATTGTCAAGGGCTTCTGGCAAGAAGGTCCTCCCGTTTGTTGGAGAGGGAGTTTATGGGAGAAAATCAGGCACGGCGGCAGGCTCGTCGTCAGCAACGTGGGATGCTGCGAGTGGAAGAAATCCTTCAAGCTGCCGGAGTACTCTTTGCTGAACGTGGCTACGACAAGGTGACCACCAACATGATCGCGGCACGCGCAGGCGTGTCACCAGGCTCCCTCTATCAGTTTTTTCCCAATAAAGAAGCCATTGCCCAGGCCTTTGCCGCCGATGCGACCGAACACCTCCACCGGGTGTACGACACCCTGCTGTCGTCCGAGGTGATGATCTTGCCGCTCCAGGTGTTTGTTGACACCTTTGTTGACGTGATCATCGCTTTTAATCGGAACTACCCGGGTTATCTGGCCCTTGAGCTGGGGTCCACCCTCTCTTCCTCACTAGCGCTGGTCTTGGCCGAGTTCCAGCAGGGCCTCCAGACACGCCTCGATGCCCTGTTGGCTGCTTATTGGCCGCACAGTACCCCTGAGCAACGGCAGCTCCCCCTCCTCGTCTCGTATCGGTTGTTTCTGGCGTTACTTCCCCTGGTACTCCAGGGCGCTGAGGAAGAGCAGCGGGCCATCGTCCGGGAACTGAAAGCGGTGTTGTATCGGTATTGGGAACCGATCGTGGCTAGGCAGAGCGCGTCGGCTCAGTAAAGAGTATGCGCGCCTGGTCGCTACTGTAGAGACGTGGATCAGCCTCGTGGGCATGAGTCTCCTTCGCGCTCGCTTGATATAACGCCAGGCGACAAGCCTTTTCAAGCAGTTTCTCAATCTAGGTGAGCAGAGTTGTCAGTGGCCCAAGCTCCTGATTCTCCTACGCGATTCTGTAGGAAGGAGAACTGGTCCGCACCCTGGCGTGCGAGTGGTCTGCAACGGCGTGATTCCGCCGTTGCAGACGCACTGGTGGTGATGAAGCAGACCACGCATTCACTCAGAAGCGATGAGCCAGCACGCAATTACGGGGGCACAGCTCTGGCTGTGACGTTCTGGCGTGACTGGTCACCTGTCTCGATCTTGATGCACACTGCGAAAAGTGGGCTGACATCCTGAGACATCGCCTGGCCCTGCGATGAGTCGGTCGACCTGGTCTTGACGTCTCCCGCAGAAGGAACACCCAGAGAAGGAGCTCCTCTCTGGTTGGTTGTTCATCCACATTGGTCTTCTGGCTTCCTTTCTTGCTTGATCGATCTCCTCCTAGAGTGCTTCCCAGAGATCGGGTCTAACGTAATGTTGATGATCCGGAGTGAGTTGCAATTAAAGAGGATTTGTGGCGGTTTTGACCATTGCTGGTCGTTTTCTCAATCCACTTCTCATGCGACCTTATCTTCATGTTGCCGGAAACTCGAAAGCTGTGTTCATCCAGATGTTGGGAGACCCAGCATCATATGCAGAGGTGCCACACTGCTCCTTTCGTCTTTCTCCGGAGCGAAGCCGGTTTCGCCGTTCTAGCGCTCTTCGACTCGCTGGACGAGAAGAAGCTCCTGTCCTGCTCGCCAGTTGTTTGCTTTCAGTCCTTTCTGCTTTGACTTCTACGGATATTCTTTACCATAATAGGCATCATGATCTTGGGGACCATCAACCGTGACAGGGACATAGGGTGTGGTCGAGTCTTCCGGCCGGTAGCCATACGTGGCGATAAAGGTCGCACGGAGTCGCTTGCCGTGCGCTTCCATGAGGGGACCGATCTGGTCTTTGGTGAGGTGTTCCGGTGCATCAAGCAGGTGGAGCGCATACCTGCTCATGGCTAGCGCCAGTTCCAATTCTTCGACGGTGCTCAGATCGCGCACCACGCGTACAGCATCCGGTTGCTCACAGAACACCATATCAGGACTCGGTACTGGCAGGCCGCTCCAGCGACAAAACTTCTCATAGGTTAGCTTGTCTGTTTCATAGATCATGACGCGCAGCGTGTAGCGTTGCCGGAGATCACTCGTATTCCCCCGATAGCGAAGGAGGCCAGGGCGGAGGCGTTCGCGTTCTCTCGCCAGGTCATAGAGTTCCGGATGGTCTGCGTACGCCTTGCGAAGCTCCTCACGCATCTCCAGCATCGTCAGGCCCTGTTCCTTGAAGGTGCGGTGGAGACCTCGAGTGAGCTGCGCCATTTCGATGCGTTGACGAATCCATGTTTCATCGCATCCAAGCTTCCGCCAGGTGGGGACATGCCGTTCGCACCAGGACGTGAAGCCTGACTCCATTTCTGAGGCCTCCCGGAACGAGGCATCAATGAGCATCTCTATGTATTGCTCGCGTGTCACCAGAGTGGCATCCTCTTCCATCAACTGGCTCCTTTCAAGGGATGGCGATATCATCACCCCGGTCTTCTTGTACTGATGTCTTGCTACTAGTGAGTATATCAAATTTTTTCCCTGGCAAATGGCTGCTATTGGCCATTTGGCAAGGAAATGTAGGCTACAGGTGTCGTAGTTGAGTTTAGGGGCTGGGCCGTTTTAACAATAAACGCATTTGGACTGAGAAAGAAATAGCCATTCAGGCTGTACTGCACCCCTCGAACGGGAAGATATACAAAATTTGTTATTGACGACAAGGTAGGCGGGCTCTGTCGCCACGGGCATACCGGCTTCCTGATGAGACACTACAGGTGCGGCAGGTTGGCTCGGATCGCACATTGACACGCTCTGTGACCCGCTCGCATGGGTGCATCTGTATGTATTCAGCACTGGCTGTGGACCGGAGGAGTCCGGTCATGATCAACAGAAAATCATTCGTCGCTTGACTGGCACTGAGGGCATTAAGCGTAATGACACTGGGGTCGGGAACCTCCTCATCAATGATATACCGCTGCCTCCTCCGTTCATCCGGATTCAGGGCTTCTTGCTGAAGCTGAGCACTAGAAATGAGCCCGTTGCATTGGAGGCATCCGGAGGAGGGGAGCACCAGGCGCGAAACGGTAAAGACATCCTCTACGTTCCCAGTCTTTGG
>WNGL01020953.1_pt1 | contig 20297 bp, 19 predicted proteins | sample 5400591 | NCBI WGS metagenome assembly WNGL01 (sample SAMN13153377, study PRJNA577476) | soil metagenome | isolation source: 80 cm soil or saprolite under Garry oak tree replicate 1 | place: USA:California | collected 2016-06-15 | reverse complement strand
CCGGACGGTCGCGATGCAGCGGGAGTACGCGGGGAAAGGCGTCCAGTTCGTGATGATCAACGCCAACGACGAAGCGAGCTACCCGGAGGACGATTTCGCTCACATGGTCGAGCGCGCCAAGATGAAAGGATACAACTTCGCGTACCTTCGGGATGAGAGCCAGAAAGTCGTCGAAGCGTACGGCGGCGTCTGCACGCCCGATTTCTTCGTCTTCGACGCGTCCCGAAAACTTCGGTACCGGGGGAAGTTCGACGACTCGAAAGAGCCGCGCGGGGTGAAGCATCCATACATGCGCGAGGTCCTCGACCGCTTGCTCGCGGGTCAGGAACCCCCCGTGACGTTCGTCCCGCCGATGGGCTGCTCGATCAAGTGGAAGGCAGACCACTGGAAGTAGTCCCCACGACGGACGCTACAATCGTCAGCGTCGGGCGCGACGATTGCGCGTTGCCCGTGACTTCGCCTTCGGCCGCCTCGCGAGGACCCCGAGCCGCCACTCGAGGAACGAGTACACCGCGGCGAGGTTCCCCAGCCGGTCGTACTCGGTGCAGATGCGAGCTGTCTCATCCGGATCGGCTTGGAGCTCCCGCACGAACTTCTCGACCGTGGGGAGGGCGCGGCGAACTTCGTCGACGATTGGCACCGATGCCATCCGCGATGTGCGGGAGAGCGGGTTCAGGTCGATGCTGATGACGGTCTTTCCCATGCGCACGAGCGCCTCGGTCCGGTCGCCGTCTTCCAGGGGAACGAGGACGACGTCCGCGCGGTAGATCCCGCGCCGGTGGGCGAGAGCGCGCTTCGATTCAAGATGCGGAATCGTCGCGTCCGCTCGGAGACCCAAGACCGTCGGTGCCCCGGCGTCTCGCATGATCCGGACGATTCGACGCACCCGCGCCTCCGACCGGTGGAAGAGATTGACTTCGACGACGGCCGGGAGACGCTTCGCGAGTCGCGCGACTTCGGAGGAAGCGAGCGCCGCGACGTTCCCGTTCACGGAGATCACGGGCCGCTTCGCCCGGACGAGGAACGCCGCGGCCGCCTTCTCGGCCACGAGGGCCGGCGCGGTCGTCTCTTCCCCGAGGAGGTAATCGAACGCTTCGCCGCGACCGTGGGCGATGAGTCCTTCCGGGACCACAATGCCGGCCTTCCAGGCCCGGACGAGTTTCTCCCTTCGGATCAGGGACTCGTACCGCGGGTGTGACTTCGGGATCCTCATAGCATCGACCGGATTCGCTCGACGAACTTGCCGCATCCGTGCCAGAGCGGGTCCGCGGCCGGCAAGCCGTACTGCGCCTCCCACTCCCGCACGGTGGCCTCGACCTCCTCGCGCGTCATGTTCTCGTGGTTGATGCCCAGCCCGAAGACCTTCGCACCGCGCGAGAAGAATTCCAGCCAGCGCATCTCCTCCTCCGCGGTCGGCATCGGCCATGCGACGACATCGCGCCGGAAGCTCCGCGTCTTCCGAGCGGGTGCATGCATCATCACGATGCCCGACGGCATCGACGCGTTGATGATCGCGCGGCTCCCGGATACGTAGGCGGGATGGGAGATGCTCCCTTGGCCCTCGACGACGATGACCTTCGGCTTCGTCTCGGCGTACGCGCGGACGATTTCCGACTCGAGTTCACCGACCATGAAATCGGCCTTGATCGAGTCGAGGGGGACGCCGTAGGCCGAGCCTTGCAACAGGCCGGTCTGTCCGGTCGCGACGAAGGTCGCCGGGAGGCCTGCGGCGTTCAGGGCGTCGGTCAGAAGGAGGGCCGTCGTCCGCTTGCCGATCGCTCCGTCGGTCCCGAGCACCGGGATCCGAAGGCACGGAAGCCCTCTGGACAGGTCGCTGAACTGCTTCGACTCGCGGATCGGGCGCGGTCTTCGGACGTCGATCAGGTGGACCCCGTGGCGTGCCGCGAGGGCCGCGAACTCGGGGTCGTCGCCCAGGTACTCGTGGAGCCCTGCGACGACGTTCAGGCCCCGCTCGATCGCGTGCCGGATGACCGCTCGGAACTCGGTCGGGATATACCCGCCGAACGTCGCGACGCCGATCACGAGGCACTCCGGTCGGCCTCTCTCGATCGCCTCATCAAGGGTCGCGACGATCGGGATACCGTTCGGGCGGCCGTCCAAGAGATCGCCGGCATCCCGGCCCGCCTTCGTTCGGTCGATTACGGCGGTGATCTCGTACCGTTTCGAATATCGCACGAGGCCGTTCGCGGTCTTTCCCGTGTTCTGGCCGAAATAGCCGTCGCACAGGATCACGGCTCGCTCCATCGAACCAATCCCTCGTGATAACGGCGGGCGAAAGTCCATAATCTCGTATAAAGGCTAGTCGCGCAGGCGATCCGTGATGGTCGCAGGATTCCGCCGCAGGGAGAGGGCACCCTCCGTCCTCGCTTCCGCGCGGGAGCGAGTCGTTCGCCGGGAGGGCCTTCGTTGAGCGCCCGCGTCGAGGACTTCCCGCCGTGCAGCGCCTGCGGCGGCAAGCTGTTCCCGCTCGTCCTCTGCGATTCGTGCGGTGCCGCATCGATCCTCCACGACGCGGACCAGCTTGAGTGGGCCGCCCCGTGTCCGGAGTGCGGGACGTTCAATCCGTGGCAGGTCATCTGCGACCAGTGTCACTCCCGATTCCCCGCGCCCGGTGGCGCCGCGGAAGGGCCCGAGAAGACGCGCGACACCTCGGAGCCGGAAGCTCCCCTCGCCGGCCCACCGCAACTGCCCCCCGCCGTCGTCGCGGAAGGCCGGCCCAAGCGCAAACTCCGCGGGGAGGTCGACCCGATCGCGGTCCTGGACACGCTCAAGGCGTTCGGCCTGGATTCGTCCCGCGCGCAGGCCCTGGTCGACCGAGGCTACAACGCGCTATGGAAGATCGCCCGGGCGAAGGAAGCCGATCTCGGCCGGATTCCCGAGGTCGGACCGCTCGCCGCCCGAAAGATCTTCGCATCGCTCCAGCTGCTGAAGGTCTCCCCTCCGCAGCGGACGCGGGAGCAAGTCGCGAAACAGGAGTATGAATGCCCGCTCTGCGGCTGCGTCACCTCCGCCTTCGCTCCGTCGTGCTCCGAGTGCGGCACCGCCTTCGACGAGGAAGAAATGGACGAGCAGATCCGGGGGCAATTCGCGGCGCAGGGAGAGGCGGGGGTCCTCGCGTTCTACGACGGCCGACTCGCCGACAAACCCGAGGACCCGGACATCCTGTACGCGCGCGGCCTATTCCTCGAATCCCTCGGCCGGATTGATGAGGCGATCGAGTCCCTCGACCGGGCCCGGTCCCGGGCGCCGGACGCCCGCAAATTCAAGGTCGCCCTCCTGCGAATCCAGGCCACCCAGGCGCGCAAGCCCGAGCTGGCCGAGAAAATCCGGTCCACCGCCACCTCCCTCCTCGACGACGTCTTCTGGGATCAAGAGGTCGCAGAGCTGGACGACGTCATCGCCCGCGCCGGCGCGGTCTGCGACGAATGCGGTCGGCCACTCCCGGAGGACGCGGACCGGTGCCCGGCGTGTGGGGCCGCAGTCGGCGGTGCCCCGGAAGCGGCGCCGGCGGCGCAGGCCGAGCCTCCATCGCCCGAGCTCGACACTTTGGTCGACGACCTGCTCGTCGGCGAGCTCGAGGAATCCCTATCCTCGGAGGAACTCGACCGCACGAAGGCCGCGGTGCTCGACTGGCTGATCCAGGAACTCGAGGAGTCGATGCGGCCCGAGGAAAAGGCCCTCCCGATTCCCGAGAAGGAGCCAGGGGAGACCGGGGCCCCGGCGGCGTCCCCTCTCGCGTCGTCCGTCGGCTTCCTCTCGGGCTGGATGCGGGGCAGCCGGGGGCTCGTCAGCGGCGTCCGTCCGAAGAGCGGGGCCCGTCCGGCGACGGGCAAGGTGAACGGCCTCGTGAACGGCATGGGCCGCGTCAATGGACTCGTGAACGGGATGGGTCGGGTCAACGGGCTCGTCGAACCCGGGGGCCGCGTGAACGGCCTCGCCCGCGGACGGGTGAACGGCCTCGCCGGCGCCCAGGGCCGGATCAACGGACTCGTGAACGGGACGCAGTTCGTGCGATCCGGAAGGTCGCCCGCGCAGCTCATGGGCCCGTCCCGTCGCGTGCGGTACGCGGCCATCGCCTCCGGGACGCTGGTCGCCATCGTCATCGCCGCCCTCCTGTTCGTCCCGGTCCCCGGCCCGACGTCTCCGATCTCCATCGACGGCTCCTTCGCCGACTGGGGGCCGGTCCCGCTGTTCGACGCCGCGACCCAGGCGGCGAATCCCGACATCTCCATCGCCCAGTACGCGTCGCTGTTCGATCGCGACTCCCTATACCTCTTCGCCTCGACGCAAGGGTCGACGTTCGGCGATTCGGGCGGATTCGACGGCGCATACTTCCTGATCGATGCGGACGGAAACGCATCGACGGGCCTGTCGTTCGACGGGATCGGGGCGGATTCGGTCGTCGACGTGTTCGGCGGGAATCACTCGCTCGCCGGTGCGCGCATGTACTCCTTCCCAGCCGGGGCCGAGGTTAATTGGAGCCAGCGGCAGCCGCGAGGATCCGTGTTGGCGGCGTCTTCCGATCAAGGCGTGGAGGCGAAGGTCTCGAGGTACGACATCGACCGATTCGATCCCGCAAACTTCCGGGTCCTGGTGTACATGGACGACTTCCGCGGGGAATCGAGTCGCAGCCTCGCTCGTCTCGGCCCGGAGGGCGGAGCCGTCCTCCTCGAGGTGTCGTCCTTGACATCCGTCCTGAACGCCGGTCCGACCCCGCTCTTCACGATCCGGGTCCGCGCGCTCGGCATCCCCGCCGCCACGACGTGGGCCGCATCGTCGATTCGGTTGAACGCTACCCCCGGCGTCTTCGTATCCCTCTCAGCGGAATCCGTAACCTTGACCCAGGGCCAGCCGGCTCCCGTGATCACGGCGTCGGTCTCGGCCCCGGGATTTTTGCCTGGGCAATCCGTCCAGGTCGACGTGACCGGGGCGTCGGCGAGTAACGGAGCGCTCGCCCCGCTGCCCGTCTTCGTGCACGGCGGGCCGGTCCGCGCCTACTTCGTTTCCTCGCCGTCCGTGGTGCGGATCGACGGCCTCTTCGCGGACTGGGTCGGACGGGACGTCCCCGATTCGGACCCAAGTCCCGTCAACGATTCGAATGTGAACATCGTCCGATACGGCGCGGCGGTGGACGCGTCGACCGCCTACTTCCACGTCGCCGTCGCCGGCGACTTGCTCGAGGGCGCGGTCCCGGAGCGGATCGTGCCGTGGCCTCCCGGCCAGGGAGGAAACACGTCCGGCCGACCGATTCCTCTTCCTCGCCAGACGGGGGAAGACGTCCTCCGCGTCTACATCGACCTGAACGCGACGGACACCGCGGGCACCCGGATCGGCGGGATCTACGCCGATTACCTCCTCGAGATCCGGGGCGAAGGAGGTCGGATCACGTCCCGCTCCTTGTCCATTTGGTCGTCCGGATGGACAAACGTCCCCCTCCCCGGCGTGGCCCTCGCGAAGGACAACGTCCAGATTGAGGGCTCCCTGGCGATCGGGCCGACGTCGAACCAGACGCAGATGGTGTTCGCGTCGACGGATTGGTCCTCAGCGGGCGACGATACGGTCTCGATCCCAGCCCCCTCGTCCATCCGGCCCGCTTCGGTCGGGATGGGGCTTCCCGCCTCGGACGAGCCCGGGCTCGTCATCATGTCCGGCACCAACCCGCTCACAGCGCACGCCACGCCCCTCACCATCGGACCGACGGTCGACGGGAACTGCGGCACCTCCTCCGGGGAGTACGAGGGCGCCGAGGTCGCGAACAACACGAACCTCCGATTCCTCGTGGGGAGCCGGCCGGAGACCTCCTACGTCTTCCTGTGCCTGGAGGTGACTTCGGATGCGACGAATGACTCCGCGCAGGACTGGGGCGAGTTGCTCTTCGATCCGAATCCCGCGGGCAACACCACGCCGCAATCGGACGATCGACGATTCACCGTTGAACGGCTCGACGGAAGTGTATGAGTTCAAGATTCGGTACTCCGACATCTGGGGGACCGACACCCCGGCACCGAACGCCGTAGCTGGGTTTGCGATCATCGCGCACGATCAAACGACCGGGACGAATTTTGCTTGGGGCGCGAACAACGTGAGTGAGGCGAATCCGAACACCTGGGGCTTCATTCAGATTCCCGAGTTCCACGAAATCCTGATCCCGGTCGTCGGCTCGCTCTTAGTCGTCGTAGTGCTTGCGCGCCGTCGACGTCTCGATGGGTAAGACCTCCGCACCGCCAAGGTACTTGTGCCGGTAGACCGATGGTCACCCCGTGGAGTTGGGGGTCGTTGGGAAACCGAACGTCGGCAAGTCGACGTTCTTCGCGGCGGCGACGCTGGCGCCGGTGCAAATCGCAAACTACCCCTTCACGACGATCGACGCGAATCGAGGCGTCGCGTACGTGCGCAAGACGTGCCCGCACGTCGAAATCGGACGACCGTGCAAGCCGAACAACGCGCCGTGCAAGGACGGCACGCGCCTGATTCCCGTCGAGCTCCTCGACGTCGCGGGGCTCGTGCCCAAAGCCCACGAGGGCCGGGGCCTCGGCAACAAGTTCCTGGACGACCTCCGACAGGCGAGCGCCCTCGTCCATGTGATCGACGCGACGGGCGGGACGGACTTCGAAGGGAACCCCGTCCTTATCGGGACCCACGACCCGCTCGACGATGTGCGGTTCCTGGAGGACGAGTTCGCACATTGGATCGCAGGCATCCTATCCCGGAACTGGGACAAGGAGGCGCGACGGGCGGACCTCGACGAGATGCCGCCGGAGAAGCTCATCCAGACGCGGCTGACGGGCCTCGGCCTCACGGAAATCCAGATCCACTTCGCGCTGCGCGAGATCCCCCTGGATCCGAAGATGGCCCGATGGACCGCGGGGGACCTCCTGCGGATCGCCCGGACGATCCTCCGCCGCGGCAAGCCGACGATCCTCGCGGCGAACAAGGCCGACCTCCTTCCCCGAGAGACGCTCGATCGCTTTGCGAAGATCGAAGGCTACCGCACGATCCCGACGTCCGCGGAGTACGAGCTCGCGTTACGACGCGCCGCGGGGGCCGGCCTCATCGCGTACGAGCCGGGCGCGGCGGCGTTCCGGGTCCTCGCTCCGGAGAAGCTCACGCCCGCACAGGCGAAGGGGCTCGAGCGGATCGAGCTCTTCCTCCGAGAACGCGGGTCGACGGGCGTCCAGGCGTGCGTCGAGGAGGCAATCTTCAAGCTCCTCGATCTCATCGTTGTGTATCCGGTGGAAGACGAACACCATTGGACGGACAAGGCGGGGAACGTGCTCCCGGACGCGTTCCTGGTGCCCCGCGGCGCCACCGCGGTCGACGTAGCCTTTAAGGTTCACACGGACTTGGGCACCCACTTCATCCGCGCCATCAACGCCCGCACGAAGATGGTGGTGGGCCGGGACCACCCGGTCCAGGATGGGGACGTCCTCAAGATCGTGGCGAAGGTGTGAGATGGCCAGCTACGATGTTCGGATCATCACGGCCTCCTACCGGCGGGAGCCCCGGGACGGCCCCGAGTCGGCCCAGCTGCCGGTCATCCAGGTGTTTGGGCGGACGAGGGAAGGGAAGAGCATCGCCATCGAGTATTCCGGATTCCAGCCATACTTCTTCGTGGTCGAGCCGTCGCACGCTCTCCGAGGAGCGTTCGGCAGGGACCCACAGGTCGTCAAGCTCGAGGACGTGACCCTGCAGCTCGAAGGAAAGCCGACCCCGTGCGCACGCGTCGTCCTGCGGCAACCGTGGAAGACGCCGGAGTACCGCGAGAAGGCTCGGCGGTACGGCTCCACCCCCCTGGAGGCCGACATCCCGTTCCAACATCGGTTCATCTACGACATGGACCTCGGGGCGGCCGTCCGCGTCCACGGGACCGAGATCGACCCCGCCGGACGATACACGACGGACCTGTTCCTCCGCGCGGACCGCTTCGAGCCGTGCGAACCGTTCCGCCCGGCCCTCCGCGTCCTGAGCTTCGACATCGAGAACAGCATCCAGGACGGCCACATCTTCTGCATCGGCATCGCGTACCGGGACGCCGGTGCGATCAAGACGCTCATCCTGACGGGGAGCGAACGGGAGATCGTCGAAGGGTTCGTCAAGCTCGTGCACGAGCTCGATCCCGACATCATCTCCGGATACAACATCGACGGCTACGACCTGCCCGTCCTCATCGACCGCGCCTCCAAGAACGGGATTCCAAAGCTCCGGCTCGCCCGCGACTTCTCGGACTTCTTCCACCTCGGGGAGAGGTTCTGGCGGGTCGACGGCCGCATCCTCACGGACGTGTGGTGGGCCGTGAAAGCGGAGCGGTTGAGCCTGCACATGAAGCAGGAGACCCTCGACTACGTGGCGCGCCAGCTGCTGGGCGAAGGGAAGCACGAGCTCTCGCGACGAAAGATCGACGAGGAGTGGGCGCGGGACCGCGACAAGGTGATCCGATATTGTCTGAACGACGCCGACCTCTCGCTCCGCATCCTCGAGAAGATCGGCCGGATCGAGAAGACCCTCGACCTGGCGGCGGTGAGCAAGCTCCCGCTCGAGGACGTGCTGCATGGGCGCACGTCGAACCTGATCGACTCGATCCTGATCCGGGCCGCGGACCGAGCGGGCGTCGCGGTGCCGATGATGAAGATGCGGGGAGGCCGCGTCGAGCAGATCGAAGGCGGGTACGTCCACAGCCTGCAGCCCGGGCTCTACGAATGGGTGATCTCCCTCGACTTCCGCGCGATGTATCCGTCCCTCATCATAGAGAACAACATCTGCTTCACGACGGTCTCGCCCGCCGGCACGATCGCGAGCCCGACCGGTGCGAAGTTCCTCAGCGCCGACGTCAAGAAGGGGCTCCTCCCCGCGATCCTGTCGAGGCTCATGAACGACCGCCAGGATGTGCGGACGAAGATGAAAGAGACGTCCGACCCGGAGATGCGAGAGTTCTACGAAGGCCTGCAGGCCGCGATCAAGATCCTCATGAACGCCTTCTATGGCGTCCTCGCCTCGTCGTTCTACCGGTTCAACGATCCGAAGGTCGGGGCGTCGATCACCGCGTTCGCGCGGGAGCGGATCAAGGGCATCATCGGGGAGCTCGAGACCGATGCGGTGAAAGTCGTCTACGCCGACACCGATTCCGTCTTCTTCCAATCTCCCTCCGCGGGACTCGACGCGTCCCTCGAGGTCGCACGGAAGACGGCCGAGCGGTTCTCTCGCGGTCGGATCGCGATGGAAGTCGACAAGATCTTCGAGACCTTGTTCAGCCACGGACGGAAGAAGCGGTATGCGGGCAAGGTCGCCTGGCCGACCGAAATGCGCGGTCAACTCATGGTACGCGGATACGAGATCCGCCGCACGGACGCGTTCGACCTGCAGAGCGAGGCGCAACAACGCGTGTTCGAGAAGATCCTCGACCGCGACCAGGATGGATCGATCGCCCTGGCGAAGCAAATCGTCGCCGAAGTCCGCGCGGGTACCCCGACCCTGGAGGACGCGGAGCGGGACCCGATTGAGGCCCTGGTCATCTCCCGGACCGTGAAGGAGGAGAACCAGTACGTGAACCCGGATTCGATGAGCAACGTGATCGCCGCCCGCAAGCTCGAGGAGATGGGGGAGGAGTTCATGCCCGGGATGAAAGTCTCGTGGATCGTGACGGACTCCAAGAAGAGCCCCATGGAGGTCGAGCCCTACGTGTCCGGGCGGCCGTTCGAGCAACGGCCCGACTGGGAATACTACGCCCGGCGCGTCGCGCAGACGCTCGCCTACATCACGGAGGTGTACGGCTGGGACGAGAAGGCGTTGTTGACCGGCACGCAACCGGCCCAGCAGAAGTCGCTGTTCAGCGATGACTTCGGCGAGGCGACGCCGGCCGAGCACGGCGGCCGGAAGGCGGAGAAGAAGCTCACGCTCGAAGATTTCTTCTGAGGTGCCTGATGCCGGTGACCGACGCCGTGTGCCGATTCTGCGGCTGGGAGGGCGCGAACCCGGTGCGGGACGCGCACGGGAGCCTCTTCTGCCCGGAGTGCGGCCGGCCGGCGGACTACAAGGTCGTGGTCGACGAGCTGAAGCGACAAGGCCTCTGGAAGGCGTGAGGATGGCGCGGAGGCAGCCGCGCGTCGTCGCGGTCGGCGACGCGATCGTGGATCTCATCACGCCGCCACTCCCTCCGATCCCGCCTGGCGACTTCCAAGGACACGTGCCCGGCGTGGACGCGCTGCCGGGAGGGAACGCCACGAACTTCGCCCTCGCGATCGCCAGCCTCGGCGCCCGCACGAGTTTCGTGGGGGCGATCGGGGCCGATCCGAACGGCGCGGTCCTGCGGGACGCATACCGTCGCCACGGCGTTCGGGCGGTCCTGCGGGTGGACCCGCGTCGTCCGACGGGGGCGACGATGGCCCTAACATGGTCCGCGGGCGGACGGGCGCTCATCACGGCGCTCGGGGCGAACGCCAGCCTCGTCCTGCGCGACGTGCCTTCCCGGTTGCTCGAAGGTTCGGACCACCTCCACCGGTCCGGTTTCTGGTGGACGCAACGCCTGATCGGGCGACCGACGGCCCTCCTCCTCGCGCGCGCCCGGCGGCGGGGATTAGCGACGTCCCTCGACGTCTCGACCGACCCGCACGGTTGGCCGGAAGACCGCATCGCCGCGGTCCGCGCCTGCCTCCCGAACGTGACGACGTTCTTCGGGAACGAGGTCGAGGTATGCGCGGTCGCCGGCCGGTCGTCCCCGATCGAGGCCGCGGAGCATCTCCGTTCCCTTGGACCTGAGGAGGTCGTCGTCCACCAGGCGGACCGAGGCGCGACCGTCGTGCACCGGTCCGGCCGCAGTAGGTCGGCCGCGTTCTCCGTGCCGATCGACAACCCGACGGGCTGCGGCGATGTCTTCAACGCCGCGTACGTCTACGCGCGACTCGGCGGCGCCGACCTCCCGGACGCCCTTCGGTTCGGCAACGCCGCCGCGGCCCTCCACCTCCGAGACCGGCGTCGCCCGTATCCGACCGAGGCGGCGGTCCGCCGGCTCGCGCGCACATCCACTCACCCCTAGGCAGATTTTCACTTTCGCGCATCCCCCTCCGGAAGCCCGGTTCATATGGACGGGGGACGTAGGTGGACGTCGTGGCCCTCGCCTCATCCCCCGCACATCCATCCCTGCTCCCCGAGGCGTGGGCCATGCTCGGGCGGACCGATCTGGAGGCGTATACGTGCTGGGACTTCCCGAGCCAGTCCGACGGCCATCCTGGAGCGGGCGACGCTTCGTTCAACGGTGTCACTCCGGCTCGATGCGCCGAAAACCTCGTACGCCGCTACAGCCGGCCCGGGGACCTGGTCGTGGACCAGATGGCGGGTTCCGGCACGATCGGCGATGTCGCCCTCGCTCTCGGACGGCGCGCGGTCTCGCTCGACCTCTCCCCACGCCGCCCGGGGATCGTCCGGGCCGACGCCCGCGCCTGGCCCCTTCGGGCCGAGTCCGCGACCCTGGTTGTGGTCGACTCGCCCTACTCCGACAACATCGTCTACAGCCGCGATCCCCGATGCCTGGGGCGGATCTCGTGTCGGGATCCGCGATTCATCGCGGAGATGTCCCGCGTCGCCCGCGAGGCCGGCCGGGTGCTGCGCCGTGGCGGCGTCCTCGCTTGGATCATCGCGGACGAATACCGCGGCGGCGTCTACACGCCGGTCGGATTCCGCCTGCTCTCCGCGCTCGAGCGGGAGTTCGAGATCCTCGATACGATCGCCTTGGTCCGCCACCACGACCGCTCGGCATCGCCGATGTGGGAGCACCGCGCGCGACGGTTCAACTTCTTCCTCCGGGGCTTCAAGTTCCTCCTGATCGTGCGGAAACCGGTTGGGGATCGGGGAGGGTGACATATGGAGACGGCCATCGATCGGACGAGTGACGCGTCGAGGGAGATCGTCGAGGCGCTTCGCCAGCGCCTGCGAGTCGCCGTAGCACGGCGTGAGGACCGGGTCGACGAACACGTGAGCCGCTACTGGATTGCATGGCGGAGCCGCAATCGGAACCGCGTCTTCGCGGAAATCCGCCCCCTCCGGAAGCGGGTCGAGGTGTTCATCCTGCCGGGTCCCCGCGAGCTCCGTGGCGGGGCGGGCCTCGCGCGCCGTGCGCCGAGGACTCAAGGATGGGGCTGGTTCCGCACCCGGTTCGACGTTCGGTCGATGGGCGAGGTCGAGTCCGCGGCGCGGCTCATCGTGCAGTCGTACTTGCACGGCGTCCGCCGGTCGCGAGGGAACGGCCGGCGAAGGGTTCGTCGCAGGCAAGGGCTTTAATACCGTCCGCTCCTTGGCGCGGCGCTTTCGACGTCCCTGGTCCGGGAGATGTACCTTCGGGCGAATCCGAAAATCCAGGGGGTGTGGCGGTGGCCGAAGAACCCAGCGCTCCGGGACCGGAGCTTGCGATCGCGGGCGAGGAAGGGGGGAAGGCCCCTTCGCGTCCGAGGAATCTGTACGCCTTCGTCAAGCGGGCGTGGAAGAATCCGCAGAGCGGGGTCGTCGAGGAAACGCATTTTGCACGCATGGTCGAGTGGCGGCGCGGCGCCGCATTCGCCCGTATCGAGCGGCCCACGCGGATCGACCGGGCACGGGAACTCGGGTACCGCGCGAAGCAAGGCTACGTCGTCGTCCGCGCGCGGGTCCGCCGCGGCGGTCGGCGCCGGCCGAAGCCGATGGGCGGGCGTCATCCGAAGCGACGCGGCCTCCGGAAGATCACCATGGCCAAGTCAATCCAGCGGATTGCCGAGGAACGGACCGCGAAGCACTACCCGAACCTCGAAGTCCTCAACTCGTACTGGGTGGGCGAGGACGGCCGCCACAAGTACTATGAGGTGATCCTCGTCGACCCGCAGCACCCTGCGATCCGCGCGGATCCGAAGATCAACTGGATCTGCGAGCCCGCGAACCGCGGCCGTGTGTTCCGCGGGCTGACGTCCGCGGGAAAGAAGGGACGCGGCCTCTCGTACAAGGGGAAAGGCGTCGAGAAGGTCCGGCCGAGTATCGGCCGGCACGAACGAAAGGGCAAGTGACGGCCGGCACGAACGAAAGGGCAAGTGATCAGGCGGTTCGGATCCGCGTCGCGAGTCCGTCGATTTCGTCCTGGGAAAGCCCGATCACCGGTTCGAATACCGGGACCGGGAGGGGCGGTCGGCGGCCCGGATCGAACGACGACCATCGGGTCCCCAGGAACAGGGCGTCCGCGCGGGCGATCTTGACGAGGTCCGGCAGACCGTCCGTCGTGGGCATGTCGAGTACCTTCAATCGGACGTCCCACCTCCGGAGAGGGCCGACGAGCGATCCGTCCTCGGGAGCGGCAATCCTCTCGGAACACGAAGCCGCGGTTCCGACGCACCTCGATATGGATCTCGACGTCGGGGCGGTTCAGGTTCACGCGGCTTCCGGGAACGGAGCGACGGACGTCGTCCCCGAGTATTCTCGCGAGGTCCTGGCTCGTGAACGGATGTGTGCCGACCCGGCGTGTGCGCAGCGCGAACGTCTTGCCGGATCCGAGAGAGAGCGCCGCTTCCCCGAGGACGCTTTCTCGGAGCGATTCGAGAGTCGCCTTCGTCTCGAGGGCGGGGCTCACGGACACGACGCCGAAGACCCGAGCGAGGATCCCTCGGGCCCGGGCGATGTCGTCCACGTGGACGTAGACTCGGGCCTCATCGGCCTCCGTGATGCACTCGACCGCTTCCGCGGCGAAGAGGTCCTGGATGTTCGCCACGAGTCGGTCGCGAAGCTGGCGCCGGACGAATCGACTCTTCAGCGCAAGCTCCCCGAACCGAACGAGTAGGACCACGTCGCTCCGACCGCCGCTCCTAATACCGCGTTAGTAATTAATACGGCCCTGGCTTTCGCGCGCCGTGGACGCGCTTCTCCTGATGATCCAGGCCGTCCTCCTCTTTGCGGTCGCCTTCATCTACGCGAACCTCGGGCTCGGCGGGGGCCTGCTGTTCGTCCCGATTCTCCTCTCGACCGGGGTCACGCGGAGCGACGTGGCGGTCCCGATCTCCCTGACGTTCACGATTGCCACCGCCGCGTCGTCCGTCATCAACCACCACCGGAAGGGTCTCGTGGACTTCCGCCTCGGCGGCACGCTCGTGGTGGGCGCCCTGCTCGGCGCGGTCCTCGGGACGCTCTTCACGCTGCTGTTCCTCGTGGACGACCGGGCGTTCAAGTCCTTTTTCACGACCGTCCTCCTGATCTTCGGTGCGTACATGCTCTGGGACTGGGTGAAGAACGCGCGGGACGTGGACGGGGACGACGACTCGAAGATGACGCCTCCGCGAAAGACGAGCGTGGCGGCCGCCACCGTGGGCTCGGGCTTTCTCTCCGGGAGCATGGGGATTGGCGGAGGCCTGTTGAATGTCCCGCTCATGGTGTACGGCCTCGGCCGGCGGACGCGCAAGGCGATCGGCACGTCCTCCCTCCTCATCATCCCGACCGCGGCCGTGGGCTTCGCGACGTACGTCGCGAATCTCGCGTTCCGCCCGGGGGGATTCGCATGGCCCGCGGACTTCGTCCTCATCCCCCTCTTCTTCCCGGTCGTGTTCGTCGGAGCGTTCATCGGTTCGCGCTGGGGTCTGCGGGCTCTCCGGACTCGACCGGTCGCCCTGATCTTCATCCTCGTGCTCTTCCTCGCGGCCGGGAAGCTCCTCCTCGATTTCCTCTGATTCGAGAAGCGAACGCAGGCCGTCGGCGGGATGATCGACCTGCGTATCATCGAGCGGTGGACAGACCCCAACGCCGGTTAACCCATTCCTGCGAGCGGGAGAAGACCACCCGGTCGACCAGGACCCCGAGGACCAGGATGACGAACATGACCGCCATCACCTGAGCGATGTTCGGCGCCTCGCTCGCGTGCTCCACCTGGAACCCGAGGCCGACTGTCGCGAAGATGACCTCGGCTCCGACGAGGGAGCGCCAGGCGAACGACCATCCGACCTTAGCGGAGGAGATCAGGTGCGGCAGCGTCGCCGGGACCGTCACCCGCAAGATGAGTTCCATCCCCTCGCATCCCATGTTGCGGGCCGCCTTGAGGTAGATTGGCGGCACCGTCCTCAGAGCGTCCGCGACCGACACGGTGACGGCGAAGAGGGATCCGATGATCGTCACGAAGAGGAGGGAAGCCTCCGAGAACCCGAACCAGACGATGCTCAGCGGGACCCATGCGATTGACGGGAACGTCTGCAGCCCGAGGACATACGGCTGAATCCCCTTCCCGAAAGTGGCGAAATGGACCATGAGCAGGGCGAGGATCGAGCCGAGGACCAAGGACAAGAGGAATCCAACGGCGAGTCGAGAGAGCGTCGCCACGATCGACCGAATGAGCGCGGCGCGATTCCAAAGGTCGACTAAGGCCGCGCCCACATCCGCCGGTCCCGGGAACAGATAGCTGTACTCTTTCGGGAAAAACAGGTGCAGGCGGACCACGACGTCCCAGATTGCGAGGAATCCGACCGCAACGAGCACCATCGGGATTAGGTGGACGAAGTCCCGCGACGGCCGCCGTTTCTCCGCGGCGGCGGGCACCGTTATAGGGGGTGTTGGTCCGCCCATGCGACCTCCGCCTTGAGGATTTCGTTGGCCCTCCGAATTTGTTCCATGACCGTCGGATCGTTCTGCGTCCTCGGCCTCGGGGCGCCGTTCGTCAGGATCGTGCTGACGGTCCCAGGCCGGTGCGAGAGGACGACGATTCGGTCGCCCAAGACCGCGGCCTCCCGGACGTCATGAGTGACGAAGAGCGTGGTCGTCGCGTTCCGCAGCCAGAGGTCTTGCACGACCACTTGCATCTCCTCGCGGATCTGCACGTCCAAGGCCGCGAACGGTTCGTCCATGAGCAGGACCCTCGGCCGCAAGACGAGCGCCCGCGCGAGCCCGACCCGCTGCTTCATCCCTCCGGACAACTCGTGAATCCGCGCGTGCGTGAAGTTCTCGAGCTGCACCATCTTGATGAACTCCGCGACGCGCGCCTCCCTCTCGTTTCGAGGGACCCCGGCCACCTTCAACCCGAACTGGACGTTCCCTTGGACGTCGAGCCATGGGAACAGGGCGGACTCCTGGAAGACCACGACGCGATCCGCCCCGGGCCCCTCGACTCGCTTTCCATCCATCTCGACCCAGCCCGTCGTGGGTTCCTCGAGCCCCGCTACGACGCTGAGGAGGGTCGACTTCCCGCATCCCGATGGGCCGACGATCGTGACGAATTCGGCTCCTCCCACCTCAAGATTGACGTCGCGCAACGCCTCCACGCCCCCCGTCTTCCCTTCGAACGTCATCCCTAAGGAGACGATCTTCAGCGCCGCGCCTTTCATCCTCAGCTCACCAGAGGCAAGCCCCGACTCGCAAGCACCTCGTTGAGGAGACTTAGGTCGTAGAGCGCGCTCGTGTCGATGCCGGCAGGGAGGAGCCCCAGCTCCTGGGCCCACGTTAGGTAGGTGACGAGGGACGATTTGATCGGGTCGTACGTGAGGTTCAGGTTCCCGAATGCGGCGGCGATCGTCGCGTTGGCGAGGCGATTCAACGTCACGTTCGTGATCGCATCGTTGATGATGGCCAGGTCGGACGCGCTGGCATTCTGGAGGCGGAAGGTCAGGTTCACGTCGGCCTCCAGGAACCTCTTGACGATGTCTCGGTGCGCGTCGAGATATCGTTTCGTCGTGACGAGCTGCGTGGTCACGAAGCGTCCGTTAGGCCAGAGGGACCTCTCGTCTAAGAATACTTTCCCGCCGGCCTCGAGGACGAGCCGGCTCGCCCACGGCTCCGGGACCCAGGCGCCGTCGATCTGGCGACGCTGGAACGAGAGCAGGATGTTCGGGTTCGCGACGTTGATTACCTCGACGTCCCCGCCGATGTCGGACGTTCTGTGTCCTTGGGTTAGAAGGAAGTGCTTCAAGGCGACGTCCTGCGTGTTCCCCAGTTGCGGTGTCGCGAACTTCTTGCCCGAGTAGTCGGCGCTCGTCGTCAGGTTGACCGTTGACTGGACCACGAACATCGCGCCGCCGCTCGCGCCACCGGCAATCACGCGAAGTACGTCCGGGCCGACGAAGGCCAAGCTGTTGAGCGTCGGAGATGGACCCACGAACACTAGGTCGACTCGGTTGGCCAGCAGGGCCTTGATTGCGTCGGGCCCCGCATTGAACACCCGCGCTTTGATTGTGTAGGGACTTCCCAAGGCGGCCTGGTAGGCTCCGGTCGCGACGCCGTACAGCGCCTGGGCGTGTGTCACGTTCGGGAGGTACCCGAGTCGGACGACCGACCAAGAGGGCGCCGACTCGATGTACGCTGCAAGAATCGCGATAGAAAGGAGAACGGCTGACACGGCCACCGCGGCGAATGCGAGATTCGCACGGAGACGCGACACACTCCCAGGGAAGCGGCCTCCCGATAAAGACTATCGGAGACCCCGCTAGGACCGATGCGCACCAATCGGCCATGGCGCCCGAACGGCGGCCACAAACCCCATATAGTCGCGCAGGGGTGCGACGGCCTCGCTCGACCGAAGGGATGGGTTTGGAGCGGGCGAACGGTTCGCACTGGTTCTACTCGTACTTGCCGCAGGGGATTGCGGGCGGCGCGACGTCCGCGCTGATTCCGCTCTTCGCGTACGGCCTCGGCGGGAGCCTGTCGGATGTCGGGATCATTGCCGCGGCGACGAGCATCGCGTCGGTCCCGTCGTTCATGCTTTGGGGATCGCTTTCCGATCGCGTCGGTCGCCGGAAGGTCTTCCTACTGATCGGATTCGCGGGGAATGCGCTCTGCTTCCTCCTCATGGCAGCGAGCCGGACGCTGCCGGACTTCTACCTGACGAACCTCCTGATCGGCTGCTTGGGCGCCGCGAGCGGTCCGGTGGGGACGGTCCTCATCATGGAGACCACGCCCCGGACGGAATGGCCGGCGCGTCTCGCGTTCGTCAGCCGGATCGGGGCGGCGGGCTGGGTCGGGGGACTCGGCCTCGGCGTCGCCTGGCTCGCCCTCGGTCCCGCGCTCGTCGGCGGCGGACTGGGACTCATGCGGGCGCTCTTCGCGATTGGGGCCGGGTTCGGCGGCGTGTCCGTGGTGCTCGCGTTCCTTTGGACGCGAGAGCCGACGCGGCGTGTGAGCCGGCAGGATGTGCAGGGCACGTATGTACGGCCGCGCGTGGAACGAGGCCGCTACCTTCCGACCCACGTCTTGCACTACTTCGACTTGCGGACCCCTCGGGCGCCGGCCGGCCGCCTTCCCCGCTCGCTCCGCACCTATCTCCTCTGTGTATTCCTCTTGTTCGGCGGGTTCACCGCATTCTACAGTTTCTTCCCGATCTTCTTGACTCAGGTCTACGGCATCTCCAGCCCCGGCATCTTCGCCGTGTACATCGGGAGCCAGGCCATGTCCATCGCCGCGTATCCGTACGTGGGTCGGTGGATCGCCTCACGGAAAAGCGCGTCCCCACAGGTCTACGCGGCCCTCGGCCGCTCACTCTTGTTCGGCTCGTTCTTCCTGGTGAGCTTGGTCCCGATTCCCGCCGCGGGCGTCTTCGCCCTTGCCTTCGCCCTCCACGCCGGCGTCGGGCTTTGCTGGGCGGTGCTCAACGTCGCGGGTTCGACGTGGGTCTCCCACCTCGCGCCGGCCAAGGGGCGGGCCCAGGCTTTCGGGGCGTACAACGCGGTCCAGGGGTTCGGTTCGATCTTGGGTCCCCTGCTCGGTGGCTTCTCCGCACAGTGGCTCGGCTACGGCCCGGCGTTCGCGGTGAGCGTCGGCCTCATCCTCGTCGGATGCGCGATCTTGGTGACGCTCCCGGCGGAGGAACCTGTGGGGGCCGACGAAAAGGGTTAATGAGGCCCTCGGCTTCGCGCTTCCCGGATTGCGTCGTTGAAGGTAATTGTCCTCGGCGGATACGGGGCGATGGCCCAGTCGACCGTCCCGGATCTCCTCGCGAGCCCCGGGGTGGAGCGCGTCGGGATCGCCGGGCGCAACGCGGACAAGGCGAAGGCCGTCGCGAAGGCGATGGCGGATGACCGCGCCGTGCCCGTCGCGATCGACGCGAGCGACTCGGCGGCGCTCGCACGGGAACTCCGCAAATGGGACTGCGTGGTCAACAGCAGCTGGTACGATCTCAACGTACCGATCATGGAAGCCGCAATTCGGGCCGGCATCCACTACTGCGATCTCGGCGGATTGTACCACCAGACTCTCCGCCAATTGAAGCTCGACAAGCAAGCGAAGGACGCCGGCGTGACGTGCGTCCTCGGGATCGGATCCACGCCCGGCACGATGAACGTCCTCGGAATGTACGGCGCGAGCAAGCTCGATCGGGTTCACAAGATCCAGCTTCGGAGCAGCGGCGCAGTCGTTTCCGGCGGCGATCCCGGGACGTTCGTGCCACCATACGCGATCCGCACGATCCTCGACGAGTTCTCTATGGACGCGCCGATTCTGCGGAAGGGGGAGATCCAGTTCGTCCCGGCGCTTTCCGGCCTGGAACGGTCGGAGTTCATGGCTCCCGTTGGCGTCGTCGAGGGCTACTACACGATTCATTCGGAACTCGCGACAATGCCGACGACGATCGGGAAGGGCGTCCAGGAGATGGACTTCATCGTGGCGTTCCCGCCTGCGTTCCGCGAGACGATCGCGACCCTCGTGCGGCTGGGCCTTGCGAGCCGCGAGGACCTCGTCGTGGAGGAGTCGAAGGTCCGGCCGCACGACGTGACGTCGACCGTCATTGACAGCCTGCCGAAACCGCGGGAACCCGAGCTCGATATCGACATTCAGCGGTGCGTCCTCCTCGGCGAGCGGGACGGTCGCGAGGTGACGTTTCGGTACGAGGCCGTCACATGGCCCCACAAATTGTGGAAGGTCGGCGGCGGGGTCGTCGACACCGGCGTGCCTCCGTCCATCGCCGCGCAGTGGGCCGTGAAGGGGTTGATCAAGGAACGAGGGGTCATCCCGCCGGAAATCGCCTTCGACCCGCTGCCGTACTTCCGGGAACTCGCGAGCCGGGGTCGCGGGATCCATGTGATCGAGTATTCCGAGGAGACGCGCGCACTGAACTGAATTCAGGCGCAATCCCGCTCAGACGCTCGGAGGCGGCTGCGCTTCCCCGTAGAGGGCCGTCTGTTCGCCGACGGCTTGGAGTTGGACCGTCGGGGCTTTCTCGCGGTGTCGACCTGCCTCCTTTGCGATTGCGGCGAACGCGTTGTCCGCGACCTCGAGCGCCCATTCGATGTCCTCCTCCGTGTGCTCCGTGCAGAGGAACGCCCGCTCCCCCGTGTTCGGGATGCCGAACAGGACGTTGTTCCCGAGGC
>WNGL01003005.1_pt1 | contig 20300 bp, 20 predicted proteins | sample 5400591 | NCBI WGS metagenome assembly WNGL01 (sample SAMN13153377, study PRJNA577476) | soil metagenome | isolation source: 80 cm soil or saprolite under Garry oak tree replicate 1 | place: USA:California | collected 2016-06-15 | reverse complement strand
CTCTACCAGCTGTTCGGCCTCGACCGCTACGCACCCCTCCGATGAGCGGCTTAGGTAATACACCCCGCGGTCCGTGAGACCCCCGCTGAGCAGGCACAACACCAGTCAAGATCAAACTAAGGGGGAAGGTACCGCTAGCACCATTTCGTCCTCGCCGGGCTGGGTGGCCAGCTCGTTGATCAGCGCCGTCACCAGCCCCTCAAACGACGGCGGCGCCGGTGGCCCGAGCAGCGGGCCGGCCCGCTCGGCGATTCCTGGCCGCACCCGGTCCAGCGCGGCAACCGCGTACCGCCAGAACCGTGCCGGGTCGTTGTCGGCTGAGTCCAGCGACAGCCAGGCCACGTGCCGCTGGCCGCGCCGGGTCCAGTCGGCCAGCAGCGCCGTCTTGCCGAACCCGGCCGGGGCGCAGACCACGACAAGCCGCCGTGCGAGTCCCTCATCGAGCGCCTCCGCCAGCCGCGGGCGCGGCACGAAACCCGGCTGCGGGCGAGGCACGTGCAGCTTGGTGGCCAGCAGCACATCCGGCTCGGAAGCGGCAACCCTCCGCGGGCCCGCCGCACGCGGCTCGGCCATCGGCGACCCACCCCCAGTGCGTCCAGCGATGACCAGTGTCGCTGCTGGATGCGGGCATTCTAACCGCCAGCCGGCGGTCGGCCGCCGCGGGAGTCAGCCCTCGCGGTGGGCTGCCCGGCACTGCGTGACCGGGGGCATGACGCGCGGGGGGCACCGTCGTGCCCGGCACCCTCGCAGGAAGATTCCACCCGCATGGGCACCGTCGGGTGACGCCCGGACCAGGGAGCCGTCCATAGCGTGCGAGGAGAAACGAAACACCGACCGACCGGAGGGATAGCACATGGCCGTTCTCAGGCTTGATCGCCGCACGATCAGTCCCGTCGGCACCGGGAACTGGTCACCCCGCACGCCGCCGTGACCGCCACGGTGAAGGACGCCTTCCCCGGGCTCACCAAGGCGCAGCTGGCGAAGGCCGGTGACTAGGTGTGAGCGGCCCTGGGCGGCCGGTCCGCTACGAGATCCGCGTCGACGGCGTCCTCGATGACCGGTGGGCGGACTGGTTCGGTGGCCTCCAGGCCGGCGCCGACGGTACGCAGACGGTCATCGCTGGCCTGCTCCCTGACCAGCCCGCACTGCACGGGCTGCTGGCCAAGGTCCGTGACCTCGGCCTGCCCCTGATCTCGGTGCGCCAGCTGGACGCCGGTGAGGCCGGGGACCAGGCGGAGCAATGACACGTGACCCAGATCCGGAGCGGACAAGCATCGTGGCATAACGCCCCTTGGAGGAGACCAAGATGAAACGTAGCGATCGTGGGCAGCAGGAATACGAAGCGCTGATCGGCGCCCCGCCCGGCAAGGCACTGGCGGAGATCCGGCTTGCCTCGCCTGACATGTATGACGCGGTTGTCGAGGGGGCTTGGGGGCCCGTTGGCTCACGGGGGACTAAGCCGCCAGGCCCGGCAGATCGCCACGATCGCGATCCTCGCCGCGGCCGGCGGAGCAGAGCGGCAGCTTGCCACGCATGTCAGCGCCGCGTTGCATGTCGGCCTCGCCCCGTCGGAGTTGCTGGCACTGGCGGAGCATGTTTCGGTCTATGCCGGCTTTCCGCGCGCCCTTAACGCGCTTACGACTGTCACCGAGGTCCTGTCGGCGGCTGGGATTCCCCGGCCCGCGGAGCTTGGCTGCGTGCGCCTCACCGATCACGAGACGGTAGTGGCCCAGCGCGGCGAGACGGGCCCGCCGGTGCTGCTGGTCCATGCGCTCGGCCTGGACTGGCGCATGTGGGAGCCCGTCATGCCGCAGCTCTCGGCCGGGCGCCGGGTCTTCGCCTATGACATCCGGGGTCACGGGCGGGCGGCAGGCTCGCCGAAGCCGTTCACGATGACAGACGCCGCAGCCGATCTCGTCGGCGTGCTCGATGCGATCGGCGCGGACCGCGCGCACGTGGTTGGACTGTCTTATGGCGGCGCCATCGCGCAGACCGCGGCAGTGGGCCATCCGGAGCGGTTCGCCTCGCTCGCCTTGCTGGCCACCACGGATTATCCGTTCGATTCCTTTGAGGACAGGGCGCGTTCGGGCGAGGCCGACGGCACGGAGGCGCAGGTTGTCTCCAGCCTGACCCGCTGGTTTACCCCTGGCGCGCTGGCCACCGGCGGCTGGGGGGTCCGGTACGCACGCGAGATGGTGCGCCGGGGCGGCAAGGCCGATTGGGCAGCCGCGTGGCGGTCGTTTACCGGCCTGGATGTGCGAGGGCGGCTGGGCCAGTTCGAGTCCCCAGCGCTGGTGCTCGCCGGTGAGCTTGACGCCTCCACGACTCCCCAGACCATGGCCGGGATCGCCGAGCGTATCCCCGGCTCTGTGTATCAGCAGCTGCCAAGCACGCCGCATATGCAGACGCTCGAGCAGGCCGGCCTCGTCGCCCACGCCTTGGACGAGTTCCTGCCTGCCGAAGGCCAGGCCTCGGCGGCCCGGTGATGTCTTTGCCATCAGGGACCTCGTCTTGGCATGCCGTGAGGCTGGCATGCGTGGGAATCATTTGCCGGATGGGAGGTCTTCGAGCGAGAAGGGGCTGCTGTCACAGCGATCCTCATTCTGTGGCTACGGAGCCGGGCATGTCGAAGGTCGCGATCGTGACTGGCGCGAATCAGGGGCTGGGGCTGGCGCTGGTGCGCGGGCTTTGCCGCACGCTCGGACCTGACGGCGCGTGACCGCAAGCGTGGCGAGCAGGCCGCCGGCGGCCTGAGGGCCGAAGGCCTGTCGGCCCGGCTGGAGGTGCTCGACGTCCGCGACGGCGCCTCGGTGACGGCCGTGGCTCATGCGATCGCGCAACGGCATGGCGGGGTGGACATCGTCATTTCCAACGCCATGGCCGCATCTCCCCTCAGGTGCCCGCCGAGCAGCAGGTCCGTACCTTCGTTGACACCAACAACCACGGCACCGTCCGCATGATCAATGGGTTCGTGCCGCTACTGCGCGACGGCGCCCGCTTCATCGTGGCGGCCAGTTCATTCGGCACGCTGGCCAGCCTGGACCCGCGGCTGCACCCGCGATTCGACGTCGGCCACATGAGCCTGGCCGGCGTCGGCCAGGTCATGGACGACCACGTCGAGGCGGTGGGAAACCGGGCGGGCCGCCGCGGAAGGATGGCCCGGCTGGATCAACCCGCCGTCGAAGCTCGGCCAGGTCGCCGCGGTGAAGGTGCTGGCCCGCGAACTGGCCGGCGAGGCAGCCCGCCGGGACATCCTGGTCGACACCGGCGCCTCGCGGCCCTGGTTCGACGACATTTCCACGGCACTGTCGCCCGACGAGGCGGCCGCCGACGTGCTCTGGCTCGCCACACTGCCTGCCGGCACCCGCGAGCCCTACGGCGAACTCGTCCAGCACCGCAAGGTCCTCCCCTTCACGCCGGCGGCGTAGGGCCGACCCTCGGAAACCTCGTCAGCCCGGCCGGACAGATCGCGATCTGGCAGCGCCGGCATGTCCAACGACGCGGAACCGCGTCCTAGCCGCAGCACGGGAACGTCACCGCAGCCTTCCCGGATTCCCCGCCACCCCGGCCCGGCGGCACCGTAGTGCCCCGTGCCGCTACGGAGGATTCCACCCCCAAGTTCCACCATCGAGTGACGCCTCCCCGGGACCCCGTTCATAGCGTGCCTAGAGACCGCACTTCACACCGACGGGTTGGAGGAGATGAGATGCCTGACCTGAGTCAGCGATCTTGGCCTCTGCCTGTGCGGCACGGAGTTCACGGCGATCGGCACGACCGGCTTCCGCGGTACGCGGACGGCCCGTATCTATTAGGAGGATGTATGACAATCGCAGACCGAGCAGTTCTGGTGACCGGGGCCAATCGCGGCATCGGGCAAGCGCTGGTCGAGGAAGCCCTGAGCAGAGGCGCGAAGCGGGTGTACGCCGGTACGCGCCAGCCCCTGGCCCACCCGGATGAGCGCGTCACGCCCCTGACCCTGGACGTGACCAACGCGGCGCAGACTCAGGCAGCTGTCGGGAGAGTCGGGTCCCTCGATCTCCTCATCAACAACGCCGGCCTGGCGCTTTACGATGACCTCAGCGATCGTGCCGCACTCGAGCGGCACCTCGCCGTCAACCTCTTCGGCACATACGGCGTGACCCAGGCCTTCCTGCCGCTGCTGACTGGTTCTCGGGGAGCCATCGTCAACAATCTGTCGGTGAACGCCTTCGCCGCCTTGCCGCTCATTCCGGCCTACTCGATCTCCAAGGCGGCCGCGTTCAACCTGACTCAATCGCTGCGCGCCCTTCTAGCCGGACGGGGGGTGCGGGTTCATGCCGTCCTGACCGGCCCCGTGGACACCGATATGTCCCGGGGCCTCGACATACCGAAAGCCTCTCCGGAGTCCGTCGCGCGCGCCATCTTCGACGGAGTGGAGAACGGGGAGGAGGACATCTTCCCCGACCCGATGTCACAGTCCATGGCGGAGAGCTGGCGCAGCAGTGCGGCCAAGGCGCTCGAGCGCCAGTATGCGGCGCTCGTAGCAGCAGAGCCCGTCAAGTCATAAGCAAAAGGAGGGACACGGTGCAACCTTCGGCACGGCCAGAAACCATGGACACGCAAAGGAAGAGGACGATTATGAGTGACTTGTCGGGCAGGACCACTGTCGTCGTTGGCGCTAGCCGGGGCTTGGGGCGTGGGATCGCTCGCGCGTTCGCTGAGGCTGGTGCTCCGGTGGTCGCGGTCGCCCGGACCGGCCCGGCGCTTGCCGAGCTGGCCACCACCAGCGCGAACATCCGGACCGAGGTCGCGGATGCGGCCGATGAGACGGTGGCGTGGAGCCTGCTGGACCAGTATGAGCCAGAGGTTCTCATCCTGGTCGCCGGCGCCAACCCGGTGATGCGCCCGCTCCAGTACCAGACGTGGGAGACGTTCTCCGTCAACTGGTATACCGACGTCAAGATCGCGTTCACCTGGCTGCGTGAGGCACTGCTGAAGCCGCTGCCGCCTGGCAGCAGGGTGGTGGTGGTGAGCAGCGGAGCTGCCATCAACGGATCACCGGCCAGCGGGGGGTACGCCGGGTCCAAGGCCACCCAGCGGTTCATCGCGGGATACGCCCAGGATGAGTCGCGCCGTGCCGGGCTGGACATTACCGTCACGGCGGTGATGCCCAGGATGACTCCGTTCGGAGACGTGGGCAAGCGGGGGGTCCGGGCGTACGCGGCCCGCAGCGGCCAGACCGAGGAGGCATACCTGAAGGAGCTGGGGGAACTGCTGACCCCCGAGATGGCCGGGTCCGCCCTCGTGGACCTGGTACGGGCAGACCCGGCGACCACTGCCCCCGGGTACCTGCTCACCGCTGCCGGGCTGCAGAAGCTGCCATGAACACCGGCGCGGGACCGGGTGCCCATAGGTCAGCTGCCGGATCTCCACGCCGCCCCTCATCCATAACGACCGGTGACCGCTGCACAGTACAAGTGCGTCTTTGGTCCAGACTTGTTCCGCTGATCGGCTGGAAACCATGAAAGCTATAGTCAACAACCCCGATGGTCCGGCCATCACGGCCGTCGACGACCCCCGTCCCGGCGGCGGCGAAGCACTGGTCGCGGTACGGGCCTTTTCGATCAACCGCGGCGAGCTGGACCTGCTGCAGACCCGCACCGACCGGTGGCGGCCCGGCCAGGACATCGCCGGCGTCGTCGTGGAGCAGGCCGCCGACGGATCGGGCCCCGCTGCTGGCACCCGGGTCGTGGCACTTGCGGAGCAGGCAGGCTGGGCCGAACTCGCCGCCGTGCCCACCGGCCGGCTGGCCCCCCTGCCCGCCGAGGTAGAAATCGAGCAGGCCGCCGCCCTGCCGCTGGCCGGCCTGACCGCCCTGCGCACCCTGCGACTCGCCGGTGATCTGCTCGGCCGCCGCGTCCTGGTGACCGGCGCCAACGGCGGGGTGGGCCGGATCCAGATCCAGCTCGCCGCCCTGGCGGGCGCCGAAGTCACTGCCGTAGCCCGGGCCCAGCACGAAAAAGAACTACTGGCCCTGGGGGCGTCATCAGTGGTCGCCGATCCGTCAGCGGCCGGCGGCCTGTACGACCTCGTCGCCGACTGGGCCGGCGGCCCCTCGCTGGCCGCCGGCCTCGGCAAGGCCGCCCCGCGCGGAACGGTCATCCTCGGCTCCAGCAACACCGAGAAAACACCGATCAACATTTACGACTTCTTCGGCCACGAGGGCGCGCGGGTGGTCAGCTACCTGTCCTACGCCTACCCCGAACCACCCGGCCCCGACCTCACCACACTGGCCGGCCTGGTCGCCGCCGGCCGGCTCGACCCGGCCGCGGGCCTGACCGTTCCCTGGACACGCCTGCGCGACGCCCTCACCGCCCTCGCCGAACGGCGCATCTCCGGCAAGGCCGTCCTCACCATCGGCTAACTACTTCGACCTGAAAAGGCCCCGGGCTGAGGGTCTGGTCGTGGCGGTCGGCTGGGTAGGGCCGGGGCTGGGTTGGCGTGAGGCTGTCAGCTGGCCAGGACGCTGATCTTGATCAGGTTGTGGGCGAATACCCCGTGCCCGCACCAGATTGCGGCTCCGTGCCTGCCATCCAGGCGGGTGCGGTCCCAGCCGTAGCCGCGTTTGAGATAACTGATCCGTCCCTCTGAGCCGGTGCGCCATTTGACCAGCCGGCGGAAGCTGCGGCTGTGCTCGAGCGTCTTGCGGGCTGGTGAGGTCTTGGCCTGGCGGGGAATAACGACGGTGCACACGCCCATGGTCTGCAGGTCACGCTCGACGGCGGGCTGGCCGTAGCCGCGGTCGGCGGTAACTGCACGCGGCACGCACCCGGTGCGGCGGTGGATGCGCTCCACCGCTGGCGCCAGTTGCGGGCCGTCCGGGGCGGCGCCGTATCCGGCGTTGTAGTCGAGGATGATGCCGTCGTCGTTGTCGGTGACCTGGACCTTTTCTGCCGCGCGGCCGGTAATGCCGCGTTGAGTTCCTCGGCCGGGGCGGATGTCCTGTCGGGGGCGGGTGTCGGGCGGTGGGCGGCCGCGGCGTAGTCGGCATTATCGGTCCCGTCGCATGCTCGTCTCCTCATCGACGGAGAGGAGTATGCCGTGGAAAGGCAAGGAGGCGTCCGGGCCGACGGTCCGCTGGAGCCGTTCCGAGACGGCGTGGTCGAGGCGTTGAGCGCAAGCGGCTACTCGAAAGATCGGGCAGCTCAGCTGGTGCGGCTGATGACGCATCTCAGCCGGTGGCTCGAGAGCCGGGGTCTGGGTCCCGGTGACCTGAGTCCGGAGGTCGTCGAGGAGTCCTTCGACGGGTTTCGCTCACGTCACAGCTGGTGCAGATCGTCGAGGTCGCTGGCGCCTGTGATGGCGTACCTGCGCTCGGCCAGAGCCGTTCCTGCGGTCGACGGCTCCCGGGTGGGGCTGGGAGCCGGGGCGGTGCTTGTCGAGGACCTTCGCAGCTACCTCAGGGATCAGCGTGGGCTGAGCGTGGCAAGCGTGGAGGCCTACGCCCGATACGCGACCGATTGCATCCGTGCGTGGTGGCCCGACGGGCAGATCGACGTCGCCGAGGTGGACGCAGACGATGTCATCTCGCTGGTCCGCACGGCGAGGGACCAGCAGCGCCCTCCTTCGCTCAGATGCATGGTCACCGCCCTTCGTGCACTGCTGCGCTTCTTCCACGTCAAAGGCTTTGACGAGCCGTTCACTGGTTGAGGCTGTGCCAGGCATGGCCACGTGGCCTCGAACGGTGCTGCCGTCGACCGTGACGTCTGAAGCTGCGGCGAGGTTGGCCGGAAGCTGTGACACCTCCACCGCGATCGGCCGGAGAGATGCGGCCATCTTGAGCCTTCTGGCTCGGCTGGGGCTGCGGGCCGGAGAGGTCGCTGGCCTCGCGCTCGACGACATCGACTGGCGGGCCGGGGAATTGCGCATCACCGGGAAGGGCGGACGAGTCGAGCGGCTTCCCCTGCTCGCTGATGTGGGGAAGCGATCGCTGCCTATCTCGCCGACGGCCGAAGCCGGACATCGCGGTCCCGGATGGTGTTCCTCAAGGTCGTCGCTCCCTTCGGGCCGATCTCAGCGGACGTGGTCGCCACGGTCATGTACTTCGCATGTGACCGTGCCGGCATCCCTCGCTTTGGTCCTCATCGGCTACGTCACATGGTGGCGACCGAGACCCCAAATGAGCGGAGTTGCATGGGATGCATCATTCCCCGGAAAGCGAGAGGACGGCGCCATAGGGGATCCGAGACCGGGCTCGCCGACGACGGCATGCAGTGCTTGGCGAGAAACCGCAGGTCAGCATTGTCGTGTGAGGGCCTCGTTGCGGCAGACACCACGATGTCGCATCAGCTTCTGTAACGCAGCGTGGCACGTTGATGCATCTACGGCAACGGCAAAGACGCACCAAGGAGGACGAAGACTCCCATCCCGCCGCTCCTCGACTTGAGGTATTCGACACGGTTGGTAGATCGCTCACTACCAGTTCCACCGCCCTGAGGGGATGTCGCGGCCGGTGTTCGCATTGCCGAACATCATGACGGCTGATTCCTGCGTTTGTCTTCTGGCACGCTACGAACGGCCCCGCTCTGGGCGTCACCCGAAGGTGCCCGTGCGGGTGGACTCTTTCGGCGAGGGTGCCGGGCACGACAGTCCCCCGGGCGCCCTGCCCTGGGCACGGGCAGCGCCGGGCCGGCGCCTGGCGGATACCATGTCCGCATCCAGCGGCGAGCTGGCCATCGCCGGAGGCGGGGAGGTCGCCAATGGCTGAACCGCGTGCAGCCGGCCCGCAAAGGGTTGCCGCGTCCGGGCCGGATGTGCTGCTGGCCACCAAGCTGTACGTGCCACGCCCGCAGCCGGGATTCGTGGCCCGCCCCCGGCTGGTGCGGGCGCTGGATGAGGGCCTGGCGCGGCGGCTGATCTTGGTGTGCGCCCAGGCCGGATCCGGCAAGACGGTCGTGCTGGCCGACTGGGCCCCGTCTGGTGACCGGCCGGTGGCGTGGCTGTCGCTTGACGCAGCTGACAACGACCCGGTGCGGTTCTGGCGTCATGTGATCGCGGCGCTGGACCAGGCACGGCCAGGGATCGCCGGGCGGGTCGGCCCGCTGCTCGGCCCGCCCGCGCCGTCCACGTTTGAAGGACTGGTGACGGCGCTTATCAACGAACTGGACGCCCAGCCCGGTCACGGCGAGGTGCTGCTGGTCCTCGACGACTACCACCTGATCGACGCCCCGCAGGTGCACGGGTCGCTTGAGTTCCTCGTTGAGCACCTACCGCCGGGCCTGCACCTGGTGCTCGCCACCCGGTCCGACCCGCCGCTGCCGCGGCTGCCCCGGCTGCGGGCCGGCGGGCAGCTCGCCGAACTGCGCGCCGCCGACCTGCGATTCACCGAGGACGAGGCAGCGGCCCTGCTCCGGGAAGCGACGGGCGGCGAGCTGCCCGCCGCTGCGGTGGCCGCGCTGGCGGCCCGTACCGAAGGATGGGCCGCGGGCCTGCAGCTAGCCGCGCTTTCATTGCGCGGGCAGGCGGATGCCGCCGGGTTCGTGGCCGCCTTCAGCGGCAGCCACCGCTACATCCTGGACTACCTGACCGAGGAGGTGCTTGACCAGCAGCCGGAGGAACTACGCGGGTTCCTGCTGGAAACGTCAGTGCCGGAACGGCTGTCCGGCGAGCTGTGTGACGTGGTCACCGGCCGCACCGACAGCCAGGCGACGCTGGAGCGCGTGGAACACGCCGGCCTGTTCTTGGTGCCGCTGGATGAGGTGCGCGGCTGGTGGCGCTACCACCACCTGTTCGCCGACCTGCTCCGCGCCCGCCTGCAGCAGGAACGGCCCGGCCGGGTTGCGGGCCTGCACCGGGCCGCGGCGGCCTGGCACGAGGAGCATGGGCTCGCCGACGACGCGGTGCGGCACGCTCTGGCCGCCGGGGACACCGCCTGGTCTATGCGGCTGATCGAGCGGCACGTCGACGCGTTTCTCCTGAGCAGCCAAGGCGCGACCATACAGCGGTGGCTTGCGGCGCTGCCCGCTGACCTGATCCGGTCCCGGCCGCGGCTACTGCTCCCGCAGGTGGTCTTGGCCCTGCTCAGCGGCCGCGTGGACACGGCCGAGGGCGTGCTGGACGCCGCCGAGCGCGCCCTGACGGACACTGCCAGCGGGGCCGACGAGCCCTACGAGCCTGTCATCGGTAGAGCCACGGCCCTGTTCGCGAACGTCCCCGCGATCATCGCGCATGAACGCGCCATGCTGGCCGTGGTCCGCGGCGACGCCGAGCGCGCGATCATGTTCGCCTCGCAGGCACTGGGCAGCCTCAGCGAGGACGAGTGGATGCTGACATCCCACGCCCATGCGTACCGCGGCCTGGCCGAGTGGCTGCGCGGCCGGCTCGCTGAGGCCGAGCGTGCGCTGTCATCGAGCATCTGCCAGTGGCGGGCGGCTGGCCAGTCCACGATGACCGGCTGGGGCAGCCATCTCCTTGGCCAGGTGCAGCGGGCCCAGGGCCGCATGGACGCCGCGGCCGGCACCTATCAGCAGGCGCTCGAGGTCACCGCGCCGTCGGGCCGCCCGGCGCTGCCCGGCGCGGGCGCTGTGCATGTGGGGCTGGCGGAGGTGGCCTACCAGCGGGGCGAGCTCGATATGGCCCTCCGGCATCTCACTGAGGGCATCGAGCTGTGCCGGCAGCTCAACTTCACCCAGCCGCTGGCCGAGGGCCTGGCGACGCTGGCGTGGATCCGGCAGGCCAACGGTAATCCAGTCGGGGCCCGGGAGGCGATGAGCGAGGCCGAGGAAGCCGGGCCTGGCCCGGACGTGACCGGCCTGCTCAACCCCGTCCCAGCGCAGCGGGCGCGGCTGCTGCTCGCCCAGGGTGAGGTCGCCGCCGCCGCCCGCTGGGCACACGAACGCGGTTTGAGCCCGGATGACGAGCCACCCTACTCGCGGGAGCGGGAGTATCTGGTGCTGGCCCGGGTGCTGCTCGCCCAGAACCGCTCCGCCCAGGCGTTGGCGCTCCTGGCCCGGCTGCACGCGGCGGCCGTTAGCCAAGACCGGACGGGCAGCATCATCGAGATCGGCGCGCTGCAGGCGCTGGCGCTGGCAGCCAGCGGCGAAGAAAACGCCGCGGTGGACGCCCTGGCCCAGGCGCTGGCCCTGGCCTGCCCGCAGGGTTATGTCCGGGTGTTCGCCGACGAGGGCCCGCCGATGGGCGCGCTGCTGGGCCGGCTGGTCGCGGCCCAGAAGGCAGAGCAGGCCGCTGCCCGCGGCGTCCCGCTTGGCTGCCTGGCCCGGGTGCTGCAGGGGTTCGGCGGTAAGGAAGCTGCGGCGGGCGCCGGGCGAAGCGCCGCCGCGGCGGTGCCGGGCCTGGTTGAGCAGCTGACTGCCCGGGAGCTGGAAGTGCTGGTGCTGCTGGCCGCGGGCACGCCGAACCCGCGGATCGCCGCAGAGCTGGTGGTCACCCTCGACACGGTCAAAAAGCACGTCAGCCACCTCCTGGGCAAGCTCGGCGCGGCCAACCGCACCGAGGCCGTCACCCGGGCCCGGGAACTGGGCCTGATCCCCTAGCGGCACCTTCCTGGCTAGGGCGTGAATGAGCAGCGTATGCCCAGGTCACGGCGCGCTTTCCGGCCCGGTCCGCGTAGTACCTAACTCAGCGCTTCGGCGCGTAATTCTCCAGGGCGAACAGGTCGTAGAGGCGGCGCTGGATGGCGTCTTGCTCGGTGAGTATGCGCCGGGCACGGGGCCGTCCCCGCTCGCCTGGTAGAGGAGGAGGGTCTCTTCGATCCCGGAAAGGCTGGAAAGCAGCGCTCGCACGGAGAGGTGCATCCCCGCCCGGTCCGCCTCGCGCACCATGAGCTTGGCGACCGTGAGCGCGAGTACGCAGTAGAAGACGTGGACACGGATCTTGCTCTGGGTGAAGTGGAACATCGGCGGGAAGGAGACGATCTTCGGGTCCTTCATCTGGCGAAAGTCGCCCTCAACGACCTCTTGGGAGCGGTAGTCGGCGACGATCTGCGCGGTCGAGGCCCGGGCGACGGTCTTGTCGCTGAAGAGGATCCGCTTGCCGAACAGCTCCTCCTCGAGCACGGCGCGGGCCTTCGCGCTCGTGCGCACGCCGAGGCGCAGCCCGGCAGGCTCGTTGCCGGTGAGCGTGGCCGAGACCACGCGAGAGACCCAGCGCGGGGCGAGGATGGCGGCGATCTCGGCCTCCACCTTCTCCTTCGGCTTGCGGGTCTACGGCTCGCTAGAGCGAGTCGGCAAGCCAGGACACTAGCGGGGCGTTTCCGACTTGACTCCAGCCGGGCCTTATCGCGTCAGATCCGGTCGATGGCCCTCATGGCAAGGCGATCACATAAAGCTTCGTGGTGGCAGACAGCCGGAGCCGCTCTGCTAGCACACGTGTAAAGTTCATGGCTGGGATTCCTTGACCGAATATCGGTATCCGGGTAGCAAGCTGCGGCTCCGCGAGCGTCGGCACGTACTCGTCGAATGTCGGCGGCCCTTCGCCAAAGAGCGGACCGCCAGCGTCGGGCTGGCCATTACCACCGGCTTCTGCGCATCTAAGCCACTCGTAGACGTCGAACTCCCAGGGCCACGTACTGGCCGTTGCGACTGAGGTGAGCCGACCATCGCCTCCCGGGACGAGGGCCGCGAGTATTCCGCTAGGAGAGCAGGCGATCGAAGCCAGCATGACCTGGTAGTACTCGCGACCGATCGCCGGACCGGTGCGGACAGATCAGCGCCTGCTGGAAGCGCATATTGCCTCCTTACGTGCGCAGAAGCGGCTGAGCGGCTCCCAGGGTCGACGAGGCAACGGATCTGGCGGTCGATGAGGTCGAGGCAACACCAGGGGCCAACGCGGACCGCGGAGCGCGCGGTCGCAGCGCAGCAGGATTCACCGTCGGACGCACTCGCAGGTCCGGGCCGGAACCCGGATAACCCGCATAACCGCAAGCTTCATTCGGCATGGGCTGATCGCTCACCCCGGCGGCAGCCCTCGCGCCTCACATGCGTCCCATCCTTTATTCATCGACAAGGTATGTCATGCCAGCCGGTATTACCCAGCCACAAGTCTGAGGTGTAGGCCGCATAGAAGCCCTTCATTCCAGGAATCGGGCGCAAACTGTGTGCCACTGTGCTGTTGTAGGCTATGCGCTGCCGGGAAACGGCGACCATGTCCCAGATTCGCGTGCGCTGACCGGCATCGTTGTGAATGAGTTGTGCCCTCGGGCCGTTATCGATACGACTAGTTTGGCAAATTACAAGAAGTCGGTCGCCAGAGAGTTTGTTGGCGGCATCTGCCATCTCAATCGGTGTGCGGCCGATCGGCGGCCGAAGACAGTAAGCTCCGTTCGGCGAGTCCGGCCGATAGTATTCGCAGGGCCAGCCTCTGGTGACTCCTGGCGAACTCTCTGTTGGCTGGAGGAAGAGAGGCTCTCTCGGTGCTTGCCCGGGTTTCGCCGCATCTCCACTCCGGTTGGCGCTGTCAACCGTTCCTGTGGCTGCGCGCTCGGTGGTATCCGGCGTACCTGCTTGGTTGGCGGTCTCCAGCAACTGGCGTTCGGCGAAAGCGCGTATCAAGGCAGATCGCTGCGTTGGATCTAGACGACGGAGGCGGCACGAATCGCTAATGCCAAGCTCTTCCATGACGTTCTTAGACTGTATCTTGTCCATTCCAGGCATTGATGCCAGGAGGTCCAGAAGCCTCATTTCGCCGATGGCGGCGTCGGCCTGGCCGATCGCAATGATGTCTGCCAGGGATGCGTTGCCACGCTTAACGCGCTCTTTTACCAGAGCGCTTCTTGCGCGTCCGTACAGCTTTCGAGGCAGCGGCGGCACGTTCCTCAGGGGTTGAAGACGGAGGCGTCATTAGGAATGCACCTGATTCCTGGCCCGCAATTGCAGCCGCCCCAAGAGAGATGCATCAGAGCATATCTCCTGATGCGACCATCCTTCGGCGGCGAGCTCAGCTCGTGGCGGTCAGTCGCTGCAGCGTCGGCATCCGACGCCCGGAGCCGCGACCTGAGCGCTGCGCGAACGTCTGGTAGGTTGCTCCGTCGCCGCCGATGCGTGACCAGAAGAATGCACTGGTCGGCGGCGGTGGCCTATTCGCACAGATCGACCAGCTCGGTGTCATGATCGCGAACTTCGCGCCCTTCGATAGCGAACGCCGAACGAGCCGACTGGGCGCGTCGAAGCGGCGGACGGTCGGTTAAGAACGTCGTGCGCCAGTATGACTATCACGGTCTCCTCGTTGAGGCTGTGGACCCGCGCTTGCCGGTCGGCTGCAACCTCCTGGCTGTTCCGGGCGTGGTAGGGGCGGGCAGGGCGGAGGCCAGGGTGGTGACGCGGACGCGCGGACGGCTGGCGTGGCACGGTGCGCCGGCGCATGCTGAGCGTGATCATCGCCTGCCGGTAGCCGGCCGTTTCTGCGGTCGCTGAGGATACCTTGTGCTCGTCGGGCTGGCGCTGCTGGTCGCGGGCTGCGGCGCGAACGGGAGAACGGCGGCACAGAGCCCGCAGCGCGGGGGGGCGGGGAACTATGTGATTGGGGAACTTACTGCCACAGCGGTCCGAAACCTTGCGGCAGCACGACGAGGATGTGCTCGCCTGCCTGCTGCCGATGCTCCGGACGGCAGGCACGGGACCAGGCACGTCCCTGGCGGAGCTGGCACGGGACTGCGAACGGCGGCTCACCGCGATCGCCGAGCGGCCGGCCCGGGCCGATGACGACTGGTCGGTCCGCTGGCCCGGCGGCTGCGGCTGCGATCTGTGCGGCACATTCAGCGGATTCCTCACCGACTGCGGTAAGCGCACGCTGGAGTGGCCGCTCGCCGAGGCCCGCCGCAAGCACGTCGCTGGCCAGATCAGCACCGCCGAGTTGCCCGTCAGGCATGAGGTATGGAAATTCGGCAGCCCGTACACGCTGGTCCTGACCAAGACGGACGATCTGTTCCGGCGCGAGGCCAGGGCACGCGAAGAGGCGGCAGGCAGCCTGGAATGGCTGGCCGCCGCCTCGGAGCGCTGACCGCTGGTCGCGATCGACGTGGGATGGCCTGGCCGGCCTATGTAACGAATAGATTGATGATATGATCTGGTAATGCGGAGTGATGCGCCGCGGCTGCTCCCGGTTCTCAGGTCCCGCCATCAGGCTGATCTGCTGACGATGCTGTTGCTCCATCCGGACACCGAGTACACGATCGCCGAGTTGACGCAGCGGCTGTCGGTGCCGCAGTCGACGGTCAGCGGCGAGGTGCGGCGTCTGGCGGACGCGGGCATTCTCGCTGTCCGCCCGGTCGGCCGGTCGCGGCTAGTGAGCGCGAATGAGGGCTCGCGGCTGGTAGGGCCGCTGACGGAGCTCCTCACGCTGACCTACGGCCCGCATGTGGTGATCGCGGACGAGTTCGCAGGTCTAGGGGACGTCGTACTGGTTGTCATCTTCGGATCGTGGGCAGCGCGATACGAGGGGCAGCGCGGTCAGCCGCCCAATGACGTCGACGTGCTCGTAGTGGGTACTCCGGACCGGATCGCGATGTACGCTGCCGCTGACCGTGCGCAGTCGCAGCTTCGCCGGCCGGTCAACCCGACCGCCTGCTCGCTGGACCAATGGGCACATCCGACCGAGCCGTTCATCCGGGAAATCAAGTCCAGGCCCTACGTCCTGGTCATTGATCGCTCGGCCACGGATGGAGGGGCGGTATGACGCGGTGGCAGCGAGGCGAAGCGGATGTCGAGCGGTTGCTGGCGGAGGGCGAGCTTCAGTCGCTGACCGGTGCCGCTGCTGACGGTGCGCAGTGGATTTCAAAGGCGCGGCGCACGCTCAGCACGGCGATGGGCGCCGCCGACGCTGACCCAGACAGCGCATTCACGCTCGCCTACGACGCCGCCCGTTTCTCCTGCACGGCCTTGCTCGCACAGCAGGGCTTGCGCGGCACCACCAAAGGCGGGCATTACGTGGTCGAGGTTGCCGTCCGGGGTCAGTTCGGCGCCACCTTCGACAGGTACGGCGGCCTGCGACGGCAGCGAAATGACATCGAGTACCCGGTGATGGTTGCTGCCCGGCTCACGCCGAACGACGCCCAATCTGCGATTGCAGTGGCGACCGAACTCATCGACGCGGCGGAGCAACTGCTGCCGCACCTCGGCCTCTTCATCTGAGGTGCCCGGGCCGGCCAGCGACTCAATCCTCGCACCGGCAGCTGTCCGGACCCCCGCCCTGACGTCCGGGAGAACGCCAGCATCCTCGGGAAGCTGGTCGCCGGCTTGAACCTCGGCCAGAAGCCGCGGCCTCCGCCACCGCGCGGCCTCACCCCGGGCCGGGCCGCGCGTCCAAGCCCAGCCCGCGGCGCTCGCGTATGAGCCGCGCATCACGAATCCCGATCAGGAGTTGCGCTGACGCCACCAGCGTAAACATCTGGCCTGCACATCACATGATCGCGAACTCAAATCTCAGCTACCTTGATCATGCCGAATACATGCGCAAAGTCCGCCCTGACGCGGCATGAAAGCAGGTCACGGGCGTGCGGTGCGAGGCCTGTAAAACCGTCGGCTCAGCCTACGTTGGTTCGAACCCAACACCTGCCACCACCTCGTGAAACGGCCCCTGACCAGCACGTATGCCAGTCAGGGCTGTGTGCGCCTTATGCGGCTGGGTGCGGCCGGGAGCGCCAGTGTGCGGCTAGCTGTGTCCTATCCGTGTCCCAGGCGTCGGCCGAGGACACAGCTGGGCTGTAAGTGCCACAACGCCGTCGGTTGCCGTCCTGGCCGGGATCTTCGATGCCGCTGTCGATGCCGCGCGTTGCCGAATTACGCCGTACTTAGATCAAGGCGGCACCGCTACGCGGCACCGCGGCGGCGCTTCCCGCCGGCCATGCGCACGGCTGCTACGTGATGCCCTCTTCCTCGCTCCTCAGTGTCCAGCTCGCGGGCCGCCGCCTCAATGGCGGCCCTGCGGGCCGTCGCACACGATCGGCTACGCCGACCATTGATCCGGCGACCACTCCCAAGGAATTCGGCGCCTGCGAGGAAGCGGGCAGACCAGGCGGTCAGGACTGTTCAGGCCGTTGTAATCGCACTTCCGAACGTAGACGGATTTCAATAGTTAGGCACGGGTGGCTTGGTAAGGATGTGAATCGCCTGTACGACCCGTAGCCTGCTCAGCAGAGTGTGCTGCCCGCGTTTGCTCGCGATTAAGCAACGCACCGAGCACCTCACAATCCCACAACCCGGTGCAAGTTTGTCGGCAATGCAAACACTCGATGGTATGAGTGCTGTTCGGTATTTCAGCACACATCAAGGCAGCCATTTGGTCAGGCGAATACGATATGGATCGAATTCGAGCGAGCGGATCGCGTGGTCTTGCAACCCATGAAATTTCGCTCATACTGTCAGCTTCCTCGACAATGGAAGTAGGAAAGACTTTCAGGGCCGTTCCGGCCTTGTGACGCATGCAGTTCCTAGCTCCGCAAGGACAGCGGGCTGGGTCGTTGACCTTCACCTCGTACGCCTGGTTGGGAAGATGTGGGCAGCGATCAGACATTATGTTTTGTCGGCATATCGAGCATATGCGCTGCGCAGTAAAGTTCACAGACTGACCTATGCGCACGTGGGCGATGATGACGGGGCATTGCCAGCGCCACAAGTCATTCGTCAGTCGAATTCTGCAGCCGAAGTGCCGAGAAACACACATGCCCAACTCGTGGATCAGGCGATGTGCGTCCTCGGCTTCGGGCAAATCTTCCATGAGGTTAAAGGCTCGCACTGCACAATCAAGGGCATCGCGTGCCGAGACCTCGGCACATCTGTCCGAAGTCCGGCCCGATCTACACCGAGCACTATTGCCTGCAATGGTGGGGGGATAGACCCACCACGGTGCGTGCGGACTATCGAAACCATGCTCGGCCTGGCAGCCTAGACGATCAAGCGCTTGGCTATAGAGATGTTTCGCGGAGTCGAGCTGCTTCATCCCGAGGCTATGAAGCAACTGCCAGCGGCGAGGCCCAGTCGGGGGTGGTATTGGCGAGTCGAGATGCAGCGCCATCCCCTCAATGCGGCCTGTAAACATCAGCAGCGACACGGCAATCTCCGCACTCGTCAACCGGAGTGCAGAGTAACTCACTCGGTCTCGGCCGAACGCGACGGATGGGGCTGAGCGTTTGACTCGACTACGCCGGAGATGCCCCCGGGCAGCGGCGTCGACATGTACCGCTGGACGGCAGACTCAGCCAGTTCTAGAACACGATCTGGTGACCCTGAGTATTTCTGCCACATGTACGAAGAGCCGTCAGGGTATCGGTAAATCCCTTGCACCAATGTTAGCTGCGGTTCAGGACCTGTGGGTGCCGATAATCTCGTCCACGTCATGCGACCAGTCGATATTCGTTGATCATGCCACCGACCTGAGCCTGTTTTCGGACGCGGTACAGGTCGGGGTCGACCGGCTTGGGTAGCGGTTTCAGCGGCGCGCCGCCGTGCAAGGAGCGGTGCGGCCGGTGCTGATTGTGGTGGGTCTCGTACTGGCGCAGGATCTGGTGCAGGTGGGCCTGGTTCCAGATGAGGGTGCGGTCCAGGAGCTCGCGGCGGCATCCGCCGATCCAGCGTTCGATGATCGCGTTCATGCGGGGCGTCTGGATGTTGCAGAGCACGGTCCGGATCCCGGCGTCGGCGAGGACGGCATCGAACGCGGTGGTGAAGTTCGAGCCGCGGTCGCGGATCATGAACTTGACCCGGCCGGCCTGCTCGCCAAGGTCCATGATCAGGTTCCGGGCCTGCTGGGCGGTCCATTCCCCGGTTGGATGCAAGGTGAGTCCGAGGATGCTGATGCGGCGGGTCGCGTGCTCGATCACGGCCAGGACGTAGGCCTGCGTGCCGTCGAGCAGGTCGACTGTGAAGAAGTCGCAGGCCAGGATCGCCTCGGCCTGGGAGCGCAGGAATTGTGACCAGGTCGGCCTGGTCCGCCGCGGGGCGGGGTCGATGCCGCTGGCCTTGAGGATCTCCCACACGGTGGACGCTGCGACCTTTACGCCGAGCCCGGCGAGCTCGCCGTGGATCCTGCGGTACCCCCAGTCGGGGTTCTCGCGGGCCAGCCGACGGACCAGGGCCTTGATGTGCCTACGGGTGGTCGGTCGGCCGGTCCTGCCGCGCATGGACCTGGCGCCCCAGCGGCGGCGGACGATGTCCCGGTGCCAGCGTACGATCGTGTCCGGGGTTACTAGCAGCCGCAGGCCCTGGCGGCGTGCTTTCGGTATCACGCTGAGCAGGGTTGCAAGCAGAGCCCGGTCCGCCCAGTTCAGCTTCGGCCGACCCGGCTGCCGCCGCTGCAGGACGGCAAGCTGATGGCGCAGCATCAGGATCTCCACTGTCTTCCACGCCTCCTCACGCCGCGACAGCCGCAGCCCCGCGGCGGCCCGCGTGATCAGGAGAAACAGGAACCGCAGGCACATGAGCGATGATCATCACGGCAGAAGGACAGAAGAAGCAACCCTGCTGGCCAGAGCCGCGGACGAGATTCTCGGCACGCACAGGATCCCAACGAAGGGGCTGTGATCGGCCCCGGCCCGATCTACACGCTAAGTCTCTGGCTATCCCGTCACGCCGTCATGGCGTTCGTCCTGCCCTCGCCGGCCCTGTTCGGCGGCAGCGCCTGGGGCGGGCAGATCCTCAAATGGGTCGGCGCGCCGTCCTACTACGGCGCAGCGCTCATCCGCGGCCGCGAGCTCACCGGCCGCGACGGGCTCGGCTTCGGCGGCGGCAAGGTCCCCCTGGCCGAGATGGACATGCCGGAGTGAGCGGCGGGCGGCGTCGGTCTCAACCCTGGCGGCTGGCGACTGTGGTCAGGGTACGCCCGGTTGCGCAGCCCGGGATGCTACGGCCTGCAAGTCGACGGGACCACCTTCAGCGAGGTCATCATCTTCCGGGCATGCCTTTCGAGCCCACCCAAGCGACAGACCGGCTCTGCCCGGCTCGGACCTCCTCGGCACGGCGCCGGTGACGCGGGTCCCGGTGACGCGCCACGTGGAGTGCCCGGCCATGCTGGCGCGGGTGGCGACGCGGTGCTGCGCGTGCGCTACTGCGTCTTCAACGAGGCCTCGACCTCGATGACGAGCTGGATCTTCTCGCCCACCACGACGCCGCCGGTCGGCAGCGCCATGTTGGCGGTGACGCCCCAGTCTGTGCGGTTGATCTCGCCGATGGCGGACAGGCCGGCCCGGGTGCCGCCGTAGGGGTCCGGGCCGAAGCCGTTCACCTCGACGGCCAGCTCCACCGGTCGGGTGATGCCCTTGATGGTCAGCTCGCCGTCGGCGATGATGACCTCGCCGTCCTGCCGGATCCCGG